>Ga0209002_10000554_pt1 | contig 30329 bp, 25 predicted proteins | sample Rifsed16ft2_FD_184010 | JGI IMG/M metagenome (GOLD analysis project Ga0209002, IMG submission 184010) | Soil microbial communities from Rifle, Colorado, USA - sediment 16ft 2 (version 2) | ecosystem: Environmental > Terrestrial > Deep subsurface > Rock core/Sediment | place: Rifle, Colorado...
TCGAACCCCCAGGAAACCGATCTGCAGTCGGTCACATTAGCCGCTCTGTCACCCCGGCGCACGCGAGCCATCCGGGCCATGGTAATTGAATCTTCTCACCTGACGGATCGACGCAGGATGCTTGATACGGTTTCAACGAACCTTTTTATGACCGCGGTCCCCCTGCTCCCGTGCCATGGCGGCCCCGAAGGTCATCACGGACACGGTCCACGGGACGATTCGGCTCGAACCCCTGACCCGCGACCTGCTCGAGACGCTCGAACTCCAACGACTAAACTCGATCCGGCAGCTCGGGCTCACGTACCTCGTCTTTCCGGGCGCGAACCATTCCCGCCTCGAGCACTGCCTCGGCGTCGGGCACGTGGCCGGGGAGATGGCGAAGTCCCTCGACCTCCCGGAATCGGAACGGAAGCTCGTCCAGGCGGCGGGTCAGCTCCACGATGTCGGCCACGGTCCGTTCTCCCACACCCTGGAACACGTCCTCAGCCGCGAGCTCGACGTGGACCACATGGACATCACGCAGCGCATCCTCACGGGCGAGGACGACAACGTGTCCGGCGAGGACCGGAAGGCCTTCCCGAACGTGCCCCGGATCCCGGAGGTCCTCGAGGCCAACGGACTCAGCCCGAGCGACGTGGCGGCCCTCATCCGCGGGCCTTCGGACCGAGGCTCCGCGTTCCTCGTCCCCCCCCGGGAGGAAGCCGCGAAGAGGTACCTCGCGCAGGTCATCCATAGCCCGGTGGATGCGGATCAGATCGACTACCTGATGCGGGACGCCCACTACACGGGGGCGGCCCACGGGATGATCGACTTCGCCCGCCTCATGCAGACCCTGGCCGTCCATCGGGGCGAACTCGCCCTCGACCGGAAGGGCCTGCCCGCCCTCGAGGGGATGCTCGTGGCCCGGGCCCTCATGTACTCCTCCGTGTACTTCCACAAGACGGTCCGGATTGCGGAGCAGATGATCGCCCGCGCGGTCGAACGCTCCGAGGCTCCGATGGGATCGATCCAGCGGATGGTCGACCATGAGCTGTTCGCGTGGCTCGTGACACAGGGTCCGTTCCAGCGCGAAATCGCAGGCCGCCTCAAGTACCGCAAGCTCTACAAGCGCGCCCTCTCGTACGGCCGGGACGACTTGAGCGACGAGGCTCGCGAGGTCCTTGCGGCCTTCGGGGACCCTGCGGAACGGCAGCGCGCGGAGGATCGCATCGCCCGCCGCACGGGCCTCGAGCCCGGTCAGGTGATCATCGACGTGCCGCTGCCGGAGCTGTTGCTGAGCGAGCCTCGGATCGCGAAGACGGAGGTCCCGGTCCTCGACGACGGCGATGTCCGACCGTTCTCGAAGGTGAGCCCGCTCGGGCGCGCCCTGCACGCCCGCCAGGTCGTCGACTGGGTCGTCATGGTCGCGTGCCCGTCGGATCGGGTGGACGCCGTGCGAAAAGTCGCCGTCACGACCTTCTCCTAGCGAGCGTGGAAAACGTTCGCGGTACGTACCAAAAGGTCTTTAACACGTCTTCCACATCGCCAATTTAGCCTACTTATTAAGGGATCGAGGAGGCAGGGTAATGGAACCATCGAGTTCTGCTGAGGCGGCTCCGCCATCCATGGAGCCGAAGAAAACGTCGTGGGGCAAGATTGCCGCGGTCGTCATCGCCCTCATCGTGATCGTGGGCGGGATTGCGGCCTATATTGTCCTGACGGCTCCGCCCCCGACCCCCGCCAATAATCCGCCGACCATCAGCACGGTCACGGCGGACAAGGGGGCCGCGGACATCGGACAGCAGGTCAGCTTCACGGCGACTGCGACGGATGCGGACGGAGACACGCTGACGTACACTTGGAACTTCGGTGACAACTCCACTGGCACCGGAGCGACGGTCACGCACCAGTTCCTCTACGCGGGGAACTACATCGCGATCGTGACGGTCTCGGACGGCAAGGGTGGCGTCGTCGCGTCGGAGTCCAGACCCGTCTTCGTCCTTGTGAACCAAGCCGAGGAGCCGATGCCGACGAGCCCAACCGGGACGCCGGACCCCGTGGCGATCCTGTCCGCGGACCGGTCCATCGTCCAGGTGAACAATTCCGTGATTTTCAACGGGAATTCGTCGTGGACATGGGCGTACGACGCCGCGCTGGCCGCCTGGGCGGCGAACGAGGCCGGTCTCAACGCGACCGCGGTTCCGACGCTGTCCTACAACTTCGGGGACGGCACGGCACCCGTGTCTGGCAGTCCGGTCCAAGTGGGTCAGGTGACCCACCAGTTCGCGACCGCCGGGAGCCAGTTCGTCCGGCTCTCCGTGACGAACTACCTCGGACGCCAGTCGAGCATCGTCGGCTACACGGTCCGCGTGACGGCCGCTGCGCCGCCATCTGGGGTCGTCAAGAACCCGGACATCTTCACGGACGTCCTCTTCGGCGAACCGGACAGCCTCGACCCGGCGTTCGACTATGAGAGCGCAGGGAACCAGGTCATCCAGAACATCGTGGAGAACCTCATCTGGTACGACCGGGAGAAGGCGGACGTTTTCGTGCCGCAGCTCGCGACGAAGGTCCCTGACCTCGCCAACCCAGCGGACGTCTCCCCAGACGGGATGACGTACAACTTCACGCTGAGGTCGGGCGTGCTCTTCCATTCCGGTAGGCCGGTGAACTGCGCGGCCGTCGAGTTCTCGATCGAGCGTGTGCTCGTCCTGAACGATGGGCGGAGTCCCGCGTGGATCCTCGACCAGTCCCTGACGGCATACGCCGAGGACGACCCGGGCACGAGCATCGACGAGCGCATGGAGGCGATCAACGCGTCCGTGACCTGCCCGGCGGGAGGCACGGGACTGCAGGTGCAGTTCCACCTCGTGATCCCGTACCCGGCGTTCCTCGCGACCCTCGCCTACACGGTCGCTTCTGTGATCGATCCGAACCCGGCCTCCTACCGGGTCACGGGCCAGTGCGCCTCGACGAATCTGATGACTTCGTACTGCAACGACCAGCTCATCGGCACCGGGCCGTTCAAGCTCCGGGTCTGGCAGGCGAATCAGCAGATCATCCTGGACCGGAACGACCAGTACTGGCGAACCGCCGCGAAGTTCCGCGAGGTCCATATCCTGAAGGCGAACGACCAGGCGACCCGCGTCCTCATGCTGAAGGCCGGCGACGCGGACAGCATCACCCTGAACCCGAACCACAAGAACGACATCCGAGACACACAGGGCAACGTGCTGCCGGGGATCCTGGAGTTCAGCGGGCCCACGTTCGTGGTGAACTTCCTGGGCTTCAACCAGGACATCAACGTGGCCGGCGGGCCTGCCGCGGACAACGACATCCCGGCCGACTTCTTCCAGGACGTCAACCTCCGGAAAGCGTTCAGCTACGCGTGGCAGTACGACAACTACATCAACAATGTGTACTACGGCTATGGAACGAGAGTCTGCGGTCCGATCCCGCAAGGGATGTTTGGGTACGACCCGACGACACCGTGTTACAGCTACGACCTCGCGAGAGCCCAGCAGTTCTTCCAGCTGGCGCAGGACACGAGGCCCGGGGCCAGCGGAACGTACTGGGACAATGGCTTCCGCCTGACCATCTATTACAACACGGGGAACACGGTTCGGGAAGAGGGCGCGCGCCAGCTGGCGACGACCCTCAAGAACCTGAACGCGAACTTCGACGTGCGGTTCGTGGGTCTGGAGTGGGCGACGTTCCTGGACTACGTGAACAACCATGTCCCGTCCCTGTTCTTCTTGGGGTGGGCGCCGGACTACGCAGACCCGGACGACTACGTCGTGCCTTTCCTGCGATCGGGGCAGTTCTTCCCGGATCGGGTGAGCTACTCGAATTCGACCCTCGACGGGCTGATCGACGCCCAGTCCCAGGAGCTCGATCCGAACACCCGGCTCTCGTTACTGCAGGAAATCCAGCGGGCACCGTACTACGACGTGCCCTACATCTGGACGGTGCAGTCGAAGAGCATCGACGTCTTCCGGTCGTGGATCGGCGGGTTCTACAACAACCCGATGTACAGCGGGAACTACTACTACGTACTGACGAAGGCGTAGCCAGAAACAAAAGGGCCTTATAGGCCCTTTTCCCCTTTCTTTTCACCTTCATGAAGCTTCGGGACTACGTCATCCGGCGGCTTCTTCTTCTCATCCCCGTCTTGATTGGCGTTTCCATCATCACGTTCACGTTGAGTCGTTCGATTGGGAACCCGGCTGCCGTCTACATCGACGAGCGGTGCTCCGCGAACCCACGCTGCGTGGAATCCGTGATTGAACGATTCGGGTTCAACCAGCCCATTTGGGTCCAATACGTCCGTTACATGCAGGGGCTGCTGACCGGCGACCTGGGTTATTCGCGGACCGCCGTGCTCCCGGTGAGCGAAGCGATCATGCAGAAATTCCCCGCGACATTCGAGCTGGCGAGCGCCTCGATGATTCTCGCAGTCATCCTGGGGATCCCCCTAGGCGTCCTGTCGGCGACCCGCCGGGACAGGCCGGTCGACCACGGCGCTCGGATCTTCGCCCTCTCCGGCGTCTCCGTTCCCGTGTTCTGGCTCGGGCTCATGCTCAAGTATACGCTCTACTACCTCCCGGTCGTCTACTTCGGGTCCTCCTTTCTGCCAGTCACTGGTCGACACTCCCCAACCGAGTACGGTGTCCCGGGCGCTCCGGTCCCTGAGGTCACCCACTTCTACGTCGTGGACGCGATTCTCTCCGCGCGCTTGGACGGGCTCTGGGACGCCATTTCGCACCTGATCCTGCCCTCGATCACTCTCACGTATGTGACCATGGCCCTCATCACGCGAATGATGCGTTCGAGTATGCTCGAGGTCATGAACCAGGAATATATCAAGACGGCCCGTTCGAAGGGCCTCAGCGAAAAGGTCGTGATCAGGAAGCATGCCCGGCGCAATGCCCTTATTCCGACGACCACGGTGATCGGTCTCGCATTCGGAGGCCTGTTGAGCGGAGCGGTCCTCACGGAGACGATTTTCGACTGGCCGGGACTCGGCCAATGGTCGGCGTCCGCGATCGTGAACCTCGACGGTGCCGCCATCATGGGTTTCACCCTTCTCGCGGCGGTGACCTACGTCCTCGCGAACCTGTTCGTCGACATCCTCTACGCATACCTGGATCCTCGCATTCGCTTGGGGGAGTGATTCCAATTTCCACTCGGTCGGTCCGAAGGACGGGACGTTCGGCTGCTCTTCAGCGGCTCGTCGACGAACTCCGCCCTCGATTGAAGGAGACGCGGTATAGTCTGCATCTCCTCCGGAAGAGTCCCCTCGCAATGGTCGGCCTCGGCATCGTCCTAGTCTTCGTGTTCCTCGCGATTTTCGGACCCGCTCTAGCTCCCATGGCGTTCCAGTACAGTGACGCCGAGAAGAACGCACCTCCGAACACGCGCCCAATCATCACACGGAACGAGACTTCGCGGGCGATCGACGGTCCGGGATGGAACCATACGGAGTGGATGGCGACCGACGACGGCCTGTACGCCCGCAGCGACACCGTTGGCAACGTCATGATCCTTCGCCGGTTCGACGTCGTCGCCCTCACGGACTCCATTGTGTTCGTCGGCGTTAACGTGCAAGAGAACAGCACGGTGGGTTTTCCGGGCAGCTTCCTCCGAGTTTCCGTGAGCCGGGACAACGGAACGACGTGGTCTGCGAGCAAGGACACGTGGCTGCGCTTCTCGGACGCCGACCAGTCCTGGCTGATGCTCGATTTCACGCGCGAGTTCGCTTGGGAGGGGGCGACGATCACTCAACTCGCCGTCCGCGTCGAACATCAGGCGGATCCTCTGGTCGGGACGGGCCCTATTGGGATCGATGCGCTTCGTGTCGTCGTTCAATTCGAAGGTCCCTTCCACGCCCTGGGGACGACCGTCGATGGAGAGGATGTCCTCACGGGCCTGCTGATGGGCGCTCCGATCTCCATGAGGATCGGCTTGATCGTCGTCGGCGTGGCGACGATCATCGGGGCGTTGCTGGGTGCGATTTCTGGTTACTTCGGGGGCGTCTTCGACGAGGCCATCATGCGGATCACGGACGTCTTCCTCTCGATTCCCGGCTTGATCCTCGCGATCGCGGTCGCCGCAGCCCTGGGCCGCAACCTGGACAACGTGATGTACGCCCTGATTGTGACCTGGTGGCCTGCGTACACACGGCTCGTTCGCGGCCAAGCGCTTTCGATCCGGGAGAACACGTACATCGAAGCGGCTCGTGCCTCCGGTTCGAGCGAGATGCGCGTCGTCACCCGCCATATCCTTCCGAACTCCCTCTCGCCGATCATCGTGAATGCGAGCCTGGACATCGGGAGCGTCGTCCTCGTGGCGGCGGGTCTCAGCTTCCTAGGCCTCGGAGCGCAGCCCGGAACCCCGGAATGGGGCCTGATGGTCTCGAAAGGATTCACGTTCTTTCCTTCCCCGAACTGGTGGCAGGTGACGTTCGCGGGTTTCATGATCTTCATGTTCACGCTCGGATGGAACCTCTTGGGAGACGGCCTCCGGGACATCCTCGATCCCCGCCTGCGGAGGTGATTTTACGCCACGGGTCCTGCTCCGCGTGCGCAATCTGAAGACGAACTTCTACACGTACGCGGGCGTCGTCAGGGCCCTCGATGGCGTGAGCTTCGACGTGGAGGAAGGGGCGACGGTCGGCCTCGTGGGCGAGACAGGTTGTGGCAAGAGCGTGACGGCCTTGTCGGTCCTCCGCCTGATCCCTCAGCCTCCAGGACGGATCGAGGAGGGAGAGGCCCTATTCGACGCGCCCGAGGCGGCGATGAGGGAGATCGAGACGCTCGAGGCCCGCGCGCGTTCGCTCCTCCCCCGTATCTTCGGCGACAACTCGCAGGGCCATCCGGCCGATCTGAGCGTCCGCCGCCTGCGGCAGGCCTCTCAAACCTCGGAGGCGAAGAAGCCGAACGCCCGGCTCGACGTAGAGGAATTCCAGAAAGTGGCAGCGCAGCTGAGTCGACTCAAGGAACCGTACGACCTCCTCCTGAAGCCGGAAGAGGAGATGAGGAAGATCCGCGGGAACATGATTTCGATGATCTTCCAAGAGCCGATGCAAGCCCTGAATCCCGTCTTCCCGATTGGCGATCAGATCGGGGAGAACATCCTGTTGCATCAGGAGCAGGAGCTCGTGAAGAGCGTCCTCGAGAAGATGGAGCTCGAGGTCGAGCGGGACGAAATCGGACGTGCCCTGAAGGAGGCGGACCCGACGGGGTCGGCCGTGACCGGTGAACTGCCCGGAGCGAAGACGCCGAGGTCCCGGGCCGTCGTCGGTCTCGCCACGGCATGGATCGCGATCTCGGTCCTTTCCGCAGGTGTCTATGGACTCTTCCTCCTCGCCCTCTACTTGGTCCCCGGGCTCGACCTCGGAATCGTCGGGTCGCTCGGAGCGTTCTCGTCCGGCTTCGTCATCGGACTTGCCCTCGCCTGCGCGGCAATCGGGACGTCCGTCCTCATGCTGAGGCAACGGCCTGTGGCGATGCTCGCGAGCTTCGTGGTCGCGGGAATCGAGGCGCTTTCTCGGATTTCCCTGAACCTGCTCCCTCTCACACTTGCGGGCCGGCTCCTCCTTCTCGCGGGGCTCGTCGTCGACGTCGCGGTGTTCGTTGTCCTCACTCGCTCGGGCACGGACCGGATGTTCCGCGGCCAGTATCGGGGCTGGGCGGCCGCCCTTCACACCGCGGAGGGGAACGCGGACAGGCTCCTTGACCTGCGGGACCTCCTCGGCCGCTCCCGCCTGCCGGACGAGATCCGCGAGCGACTCATGGCGCGGATTGACCGCTTCATTGAGCGGGCGAATCGGCTCCTGAAGCCCGACGAACCCGTCACGGGTCACTTCCATCCGTTCCTTCCGCGCAAGGCCCAGATCGCCTACTACCGGCGCCGGCTTGAGCGTCCGGGCAGCGGCGTCCTTCGCTGGGGCCGGGACAAGCGCCTGATCGGTGGCCTCCTATCGTGGATGTTCGGGCCGATTGAGAGACCCCTGTACAACGAATCCGTGACCTGGGCGATCGACATGCTCCGGAAGGTCAAGATCTCCGACCCGGAAAGGATCGCGAGTCAGTACCCGTACGAGCTCAGCGGGGGGATGCAACAACGCTCCTTGATCGCCATCGCCCTGTCCTGTAACCCGAAGCTACTCATCGCGGACGAACCCACGACCGCGCTCGACGTGACGATTCAGGCGCAGATCCTGGAACTCATCAAGGAGATGAAGGCGACGCTCGGGTCCACGGTCCTCATCATCACGCACGACCTCGGAATCATCGCGGAGATGTGCGACCGCGTATGCGTCATGTACGCGGGCATCATCGCGGAGGACGCCGTCGTGCGGTCCGTGTTCAAGAATCCGCTCCACCCGTACACGCAGGGCCTGATGAAGGCGATCCCGTCCCACACGGTCCGGAAGGAGATCTTGGAGATCATCCGGGGTTCCGTCCCGAACCTCATCACTCCGCCGCCGGGATGCCGATTCCACCCCCGTTGCCCGCTCGCCATGCCGACCTGCGGATGGAGCCCCGCGGAGGTTGCGGAGCGCCTCCAGACGGCCCTCGCCTCCCTCCCGGAGGTCCTTGGAGTCGAGATCGAGGCGATTCAGTGGACGCCCCAGAAGGGGACCGAGCTTTGGGTGACATTTCCGGGTGAGGCGGTCGACCTGAAGCTCGCCACGGAATGGGTCCGGAAGGCGGTCAACTCGGCGCGGTCGGAGGTAGCGATCCAAGCGGTCACCGCGGTGGAGCCCGGACCGCCCGTGGGAGAAACAGGAGAGGCGTTGCACGTCGTCGTGCGCCTCCTTCCGCCCGTGAAGCCGGGGGCGTACGAACCCGAGCCCCGTCATTTCGTCTCCTGCCTCCTCTACGAGGAGACGCGTCCGGAACCGGTCCTGGAGGGAGGCCGCGTTGGCTGAGAGTGCGAAGACCCCGCCCCTCGTCGAGGTCCGCGGCCTTCGGAAGTACTTCCCGATCCGGGGAGGTCTCATCCGCCGATCCGTCGGGTCCGTGAGAGCCGTCGACGGCGTCGACTTTGCGATCCGACGCGGCGAGACCCTCGGCCTTGTGGGGGAGAGCGGATGCGGGAAGACGACGGTCGGCCGGTCGATCCTCCTCCTTACGAAACCAACGGAGGGCACCGTGGTGTACCGCTTCCTGGGCGCCGCGGAGATCGACATGGCGAAGGTGGGCAAGAAGGAGATGCGCCGTCTCCGGCGGCGGATGCAGATCGTCTTCCAGGACCCCTTCTCGTCGATGGACCCGAGGATGCTGGTGAAGAACGTTGTCGGGGAACCTCTCCGCGTCCACCGGATGGAACGCTGGTTCTGCATGAACTGCCGGACGAGCCCGGCGATGGAGGAGAAGTCGATCCGGATGCCTCGGGTCTACACGGATTCCCAGGCATCGCCAGGAGCCTGCAAGATCTGTGGGGGCTCGCTCAGCTGGACCGCGCGCCCCTTCACAGGCCGGGAGATCCGCTCGCGTGTGATGACCCTCCTGGAGCGGGTCGGGCTGAACCCGGAACACCTCTATCGATTCCCGCACGAGTTCAGCGGGGGCCAGCGACAGCGGATCGGCATTGCGCGGGCTCTCGCCCTGAACCCGGATTTCATCGTCCTCGACGAGCCGACCTCCGCCCTCGACGTGAGCGTCCAGGCCCAGATCCTGAACCTCCTCAAGGAACTCCAGCGGGAGCTCGGGCTCACCTACCTCTTCATCTCTCACCATCTCGCGGTGATCAATCACATCTGCGACCGGGTGAACGTGATGTACCTCGGCGAGATCGTCGAGTCCACGCCGACCGCGGAGCTGTTTCGGGACCCGCTACATCCGTACACGAAGGCCCTCATGTCCGCCATCCCGGTCCCGGACCCGGACACGAAGATGATGCGCATCATCCTCCCGGGGGATGTGCCGAGCCCCGCCAACCCGCCCGCGGGATGCCGGTTCCATCCCCGCTGTCCGGTCGCATTCGAGGTGTGCGGCTGGACCGCGCCGGAAATCGTCGAAGCCCTCGACGACGTGTTCGACGAACGCTTACACGCCGGGGCCAAGGAGCCGAGACTCGTCGACCAGGTCGAGATCGAGGAGGACGGGAACTTCCAGCTCGTCTGCGCTCCGGGCAGCGGCGGCGAAGTCCTCCGATTCCTTCGGGACGTCGTGGAAGAGAAGAAGGAGACCGTACACGCACTGAAAGGGATCGCAGGAATGCACCTCCAGGGAGACCGGGTCGAGGTGCGGCTGCAGGAAGGCCGTATCCCCTTGTTGCGCAAGGTGAAATCGGACCACCTCGTCGCCTGTCACCTCTACTGAGGATCCATGCTGCGCCGATCCGCATTTTCCGAAACTCGCGCGCCCTCTCGGTCCAAGAAGAGTTTTCTGGAGTCCCAGAGTCGGCACCTCGATCCAGGATGGTACGAGTGGACGATGCGCGAGTTCGTCCGATACTTCTACGCGCTCGGGGTACTCGTCCTCATCCTGATGGCCCCGCTTCAGATGGTGGACTCCTGGCTACCGGCGGGAGGCCCCCCGGTCGTCGATCCCGTGGTGATCGGGGCGGCGTCCGTCGCCTTTGCGATCGTCGTGGGCTATGCGAGCTGGCGCGCCTATCGCTTCTTGTGGCGAGAAGGGGGCTACGTGGATCAGGCTGTGGAACGCCGGGCGGCCTCCGACCCCTCCGGGACGGTCCGGGATCCGCCTAATAGGGGCTGACGGCCGACGTGTTCTGGCGAAGCCTTATCGAGGGCGCGAGGTTCCGTGAACCGATGCGCAGGCGCACCATGGTCCTCGGGGTGGTCCTGCTCCTACTTGCGATCCTCGTCGCGTCGCTCCCGCCCCCGGTCGCTGCTGGCCCGGAACCGCCCACCTTGGCGTCGACCGCGTATAACACGCAGCGCAAGGTGGTCCGTGCGACCGATGGGACCGTCCTCGCGGCCATCACGGTGAACGCATCCGGGGTGCCCCAGGTCCGCGTCATCCGGAGCCAGGGCGGAGTCTCGTGGTCGACCCTGCCGTCTCCAAGCACGTTGGGGAACCGGTCCGATCGATCGGCACTCGCGATTGACTCTCTCGGAAGGTTGCATCTTGCCTGGACGGAACCCGCGGCGGTGGACCTCCAGGTGTTCTACTCGATGTACGACGGAACCGAATGGAGCCCAATGGAGCAGCTCAGTCACAGTCCGGGATATGCGGGTTTCCCCTCCGTGGCGGTCGACGGGTTGGACCGGGTCCACGTCGTGTGGTACGGTTTCGATGGGGCGTTTTACCAGATCTACTACCGCGGTCGGTCCGACTCCGGATGGTCCGATGAGCGCGCGCTGACGAACGAGGCCGTCGACGCGACGAACCCCGCGATCGCCCTGAGTCCGAGCGGGTCAATTCACGTCGCGTGGTTCCGGGAGAACCGGGCGGCCACGTTTACGGAGATCGCCTATCTGCGGACGGATGGGACAACCGTCCTGGAGTCTTCCGTCTTGTCGAGTCCGGGAATCCCGTCCCTCGATCCGTCCCTCGTCGTCGATGGCGTCGGAGGCGTCCATGTGGTCTGGACCGCGCGAGATAACGGGACGTCCCGGATCGAAGCCGCCCATCGGACGACTTCGTGGTCTCCCGTCGAGACGGTCTCCGGGTCGCTCGAGGGGCAGCATGCCTCCCTTGCCCTCGACGGGAACTCGCGCCTCCATGTCGCCTGGGAGGGAGCCGATGGTCGGATCTACCTGCAGGAGCGCGAGGGGGCTTGGTCCGCTCCCGCACCCATCACGGCAACGGGGACGAACCGATACCCGAGCCTGCGCTGGAGCCAGCACGTGAATCCGCTGTGCGGTGACAACTCGAAGCTTGATCTCATCTGGACGGAGGAAGACGCGGGCACGACGCGCGTCGCCTATCGCGCGATCGACACGTCGGTCCCGTGCGTCGTTGGGCCCACGGGGCTCGACTGGGGACTCGTCGCGATGAGCATCCTCGCCGGTGCCGCGTTGGGCTTCGGGGCCTTCGCGCTGTGGCTTCGTCGTCGGTGGTATCCGAAGCCGCCCGCGCGGCCCTGAGCGTATTTCCCGGAGCCTTTGTCAACGCGGCGGACGTTCGTCGGACAACTTTTAAATAGCGTGCTCCGGATACGAGCCCAAATCTTGCGGGATGGGATGAGCTCGCAAATTCTGCAGGTGACATGATGAACTCCATGCTTGAGGACGTGCTGGCCCGGGAAGGGAGCGCCCCCGCCTTCGAGGATAGCCGAGTGGACGCTGAGCTGGAGGAGATGCTCAGCAAGATGCGGACGAACATCAAGATCGTCGGCCTCGGTGGCGGCGGTTGCAACACGATCGCCCGCGTCTACAACGAGGGCATCGTCGGCGCGGAACTGTATGCGTGCAACACGGACGCCCAGCACCTCCTGCACATCCAGGCGCCCAAGAAGGTCCTCCTCGGACGTCGCATCACGAAGGGCCTCGGGGCAGGAGCCCTCCCTCAGATCGGTGAGGAGGCCGCTCGCGAGGCGGAAGAGGAGCTCCGCGGCATCATGCAAGGCGCCGACATCGTGTTCGTCACGTGCGGACTGGGCGGCGGCACGGGCACGGGGAGCTGCGGCTACGTCGCACGCCTTGCGAAAGAGATGGGCGCCCTCACGATCGCCGTCGTCACGCTGCCGTTCCGCGGCGAAGGCAAGCTCCGGATGGAGAGCGCGGAGTGGGGCTTGGATCGACTGCGGGATTCCGCGGACACGGTCATCACGATCCCGAACGACAAGCTCCTGGACCTTGTCCCCCGGCAGTCGCTGAACCTCGCGTTCAAGTTCGCCGACGAGGTCCTCATGCGCTCGATCAAGGGCCTCACGGAGATCATCACGAAGCCCGGACTCGTGAATCTGGACTTCAACGATGTGAAGACAATCATGAAGGGCGGCGGCGTCGCGATGATCGGGCTCGGCGAGAGCCAGGCGGTCGGAGACAACCGGGCGATTGAAGCGATCGATGAAGCGATCAACTCACCGCTCCTCGAGGTCGACGTCACGTCGGCCCATGGCGTCCTGATCAACGTGACGGGCGGGAACGACATGACGATTTCGGAAGCCGAGCGGGTCGCCGAGGTTGTCCAGACGAAGGTGTCGTCGACCGCGCGGATCATCTGGGGTGCCACGGTGGACCCAAGTCTCGAGCACACACTGCGTGTCATGCTCGTTGCGACCGGGGTCAAGTCGAAACAGATCGTCGGTCGACGCGACCCAGCGGAGGAACGTGCGCGCGTCGGCGTCGATGTGATTCACTAGACCGCCGTCCGATCCGAACCCGGAGAGCACACATGCACCGCTCCGAGAAACCTTTATTACCGGCCCTCCTTTACGTGCCCTCCGCGGTTGCTTCATTTGCTTCCTCAGGCAGCCGGAGGCCGAACCATGGATTCCATCGTCAGGGAAGTCGTCACGCGTTCGGGCGCGGAGCCCCGGGTGCCTGAATCTCCCACCCAGGCCATCGGCGTGGGCACGCAGGACGCCGAGCTGGAACGGATCCTCGCGAGCCTGCGCACGAACATCAAGATCCTCGGCATCGGTGGGGGCGGCTGCAACACCGTCGATCGCCTGGTCGAGGCGGGCATCGTCGGCGCGGAACTGTATGCGTGCAACACGGACGCCCAGCACCTGCTCACGATCCGTTCGCCCCACAAGGTCCTCCTCGGCAGGCGCGTGACCCGCGGCCTCGGGGCAGGAGCCCTCCCTCAGATCGGCGAGGAGTCGGCACGGGAAGCAGCGGACGAACTCCGGTCGATCGTCCACGGGGCGGACATGGTCTTCATCACCTGCGGCCTCGGCGGCGGGACCGGGACCGGGGGCGCGCCGATCGTCGCGCAGCTGGCGAAGGAGGTCGGCGCCCTGACGATTGCGATATGCACCTTCCCGTTCCGGGCAGAGGGCGCGATCCGTGCGGAGAACGCAGAGTTCGGGCTCGAGAAGCTCCGGCACTTCGCCGACACGGTCGTGGTGATCCCGAACGACAAGCTCCTCGAGATTGTTCCTAGGCTTGCCCTAAACGCGGCCTTTAAGGTCGCGGACGACGTGTTGATGCGGGCGATCAAGGGAATCACGGAGGTCATCACGAAGCCCGGACTCGTGAATCTGGACTTCAACGACATCAAGACGGTTATGAAGGGCGGAGGCGTCGCAATGATCGGACTCGGGGAATCGGACAGCGACAACCGCTCGGAGGAGGCGATCGAAGAGGCGATCAATTCGCCCCTGATCGACGTCGACATCAGCGCCGCGACGGGCGCCCTCGTGAATGTGACCGGCGGCAACGACATGAGCGTCGCCGAGGCAGAGAAGGTTGCGGAGATCGTCCAGAGCCGAATCGCCCCGAACGCGAGGATCATCTGGGGCGCGGCCGTCGACCCGAGCCTCGAGCACAAGCTCCGGGTGATGCTCATCCTCACGGGCGTCCGGTCGAAGCAGATCCTAGGCCCCGGAGAGCATCTGCGAGGCCGCGAAGCGGGCCTGGATACGGTCCGGTGAGGAGCGATGGCGGATCTCGTGGATCGGAGTTGGGACGCCCAACGGCGCATCGAGGAGCGCGTGAAGCGTCTCGGGAAAGGGAAGTACGGTCGGGTCCTGAAGATGGCCCGTCGGCCGACCTCCGACGAGTATTCGAAAGTGATCCTGATCACGGGCCTCGGAATCGCAGCGATTGGCGCCCTCGGATTCGTGATCTATCTCATCATGCGCTACGGTCCCGACATCTTCAGGGATCTCTTCAGCAGCCTGGGGATCGCGTAGCATGGGCCTCCTGGACGATTTCGAGAAAGGGCGCGAGGCGGCTCCGGAGCCGAAACCCGAGGCTCGGGTCCCAGGTCGGTACGGCGTCAAACTGGACCTGAAGGAGGAGAAGGTCGTCCTGACCGCAGGTCAGACAAGGGAGTACGCCGTCCTCGTGACGAACACGGGCACGGAGGACGACACGATTCGGCTGAAGGTAGACCTCGTCTACGACTCGGACCTGCCGGATCCCCCGGAATGGACCGTGAAGCTCTTCGGCGTGGAGGACAAGGTCTGGGACGTGACGTACACGAAGATCACCGAGAAGGAGTTCATGCTCATCGCGGACGGTCAGCGAGAGATCACCCTCACGGTGACCTGCCCGAAGGGCGCCCGCTACGGAGACCGGCTGAACGTCGTCCTGAACGCCATTTCGAAGGGTGACGTGGGCGCGTTCGATTCGAAGACGCTGAGCTTCAGCGCGCGCCAGGCGATCCTCGCGGTGAAGTCTTCGATCGGCCACGAGAAGACTGTTGCGGATGCGATTTTTGCGCGAGCCAAGGCGAAGGATGTCGGCGTGTTCTCGATCCTCGTGCCCGCCAACTTCCGCGGCTATGTGTACGTCGAGTCGATGAATCCCGATCGTCTCGAGGAGGTCGTACGGGGACTCCGTCGTGCTCGGGGCGTCGTGAAGGGAGAAGGCGAGACGCCCGGCATCGCGTTCTCGGAGATCGAGGCATACCTGACCCCGAAGCCCATTGTGAGCGGCATCATGGAAGGGGACATCGTCGAGCTCGTCGCGGGGCCGTTCAAGGGGGAGAAGGCCCGGGTCATGAAGATCGACGAGACGAAAGAAGAGATCACCGTCGAGTTGTTCGAGGCGATGGTGCGGATCCCCGTGACCGTCCGGGGAGACAGCGTCCGGGTGCTCCAGAAGGAAGAGGAGAAGTAGGCCCGCCCTAGGCGGTCGGCGCGCGGTGCATGCCCGAGATCGCTCAGGCGGTTGTCCCTCACCACCTGGTTCGAATACAGGGCGATCGCGGCGAGGCGTAGGACCGCCCAGGCCGCGACGCCAGCGAAGCCCTGGAGGGCTGCCGTTCGGCGGGGCAAGGAGGTCCGCATCGGGCGCGCTAACGATTCGGAAAGGGACAGGTCCCTCGGGGCGAAACGTTTATGTCCAGCGGGTCCGTCCGGCGCGATCCGGAAGGTCCTCCATGCCGGAGAAGCTCGAAGTGTTGGTCGACGGCGGCAAGGCGACTGCCGGTCCGCCCTTGGGACCGGCCCTGGGCCCCCTCGGCGTGAACATTGTCGAGGTCCTCAAGGCGATCAACGAGAAGACGAAGAGCTTCGAGGGGATGAAGGTCCCCGTCACCCTGGTCATCGATCCGAAGACGAAAGCGTACACGATCGAGGTCGGTACCCCTCCGACCTCTGCCTTGATCATGAAGGAGATTAGGGTGGAGAAGGGCTCGGGCGACGCCGGAAAGACAAAGGTCGGGAACCTGACCATCGCCCAGGCGATCCGGATCGCGAACATGAAGGCGGACGCGATGCTGGCGAAGTCGTTGAAGGCAAGAGTCCTCGAGGTCATCGGCACGTGCGTCTCCATGGGGCTCACGGTCGACGGGCGGCCCGCGAAGGAAATCCCGAGGGACATCAAGGCGGGCAAGTACGACAAGCAGCTCGCCGGCTGATTCCGATTCGGTGTGGCGGACGAAGCCCCCCGACGGCCTGGATTGGCGAGAACCGCGGGAGGCGGGTGAGATCCTCAACCCGATCGAGGAAGCGCCTTCCTTCCGCGCGATTCGGACAGATTGAGGAGCATCGCCTCCAACTGGACCCGCACGAAGTCTGCGTCCCCGACCCAGAGGCCTTGAAGTCGATCGGCGACAAGCTCCTCATCTCGATAGAACGAATTCAGGATGAAGACCTCCTGATCGCTCGGGAACACGTACGTGTGTGCGAGCCGTGTTTTCGGCAAGGGCCGTGCCGGGAATCGGAACTGAACGCGCATCGTTCGTGGCAGCAAGCTCCCGAGCTCCGCCATATCCTCCCGGTTCGCCTCGTTCAGGACGATTCGCACGAGATGCCTCGAGCGGCCAAGCGCGTCGAAAAGGAGGCGCAGGATCTCCGTGGCCAGAGGGAAGGGACTCACGCAGAGAATCTGCCCGCTGCTGGAAAGGACGACCTCACGGAGCTTCCGGCCGACCCCTTCTGCGCCCTTGTAGATCCAGAGATCCGTCTGCGTATCCCGAGCCTTGGGGGCGGAGGTCTCTTTCAGGCTACCGACGACTTCCGCCGCGGCGATCAAGTCGTCTCCCATCCGCTGGCGGGCGTCCTCGGCGACGATCCGGGGCGGCCTCGCGCGATAACGGTTCGGTCGCTCGCGGGACACCTCGATCCACCCTTTTGTTTGGAGGGACTGCAGGATTCGGTAGACCGCGGGGTATTGGACGCCGAGGAGCTGGCTCACCTGCTGAGCGGTCGACGTGCTGTTCCGAAGGAGGCTCAGGTAGGCTCGGGCTTCCTTCCCCGTGAGGCCCAGGGTCTCTAGGGCCCGGCCGATGTCCTCCTCCCGCACGAGGGGGTCGAGTGCGAGCGCTTACAAAAGCCTTCGCCAAGGTTATCATCCCGTCGCTGATAATTTCGAAACGAGAAGGCCGTAGACGATCAGGGCGGCGCTCCGCTCAATCGCTGTGCTCGGGAGATGTCCAGAGCCACTGAATCCTTCGACGGCGGCTCACGCGAGCGAAACCTTATTAACCGTGCCCTCTTTCGTCGCCTCCCCTTGCAGGAGGCCATCGGGCCGCTTGCACTGCAGGAGGCGAATCTCGTTGGCGGACAAACACTCGGTCGAGACGGTGAAGAAAGCGATCGAGGTCGCCAAGCCTCGAGAGTTCAAGGAGACCGTGGAGGTCTCCGTGAACGTTCGCGATGTCGACTTGTCAGTTCCCAAGAACCGCGTCGATGAGGAGGTCGTCCTCCCGAAAGGACGGGGCAAGCCAATCCGTATTTGCGTCTTTGCCTCGGGAGAACTCGCGCTGAAGGCGCGCGGTGTCGCGGATCTCGTCATCCAGCCGCAGGAGATCGAGGAATACGCCAGCGACAAGGTGAAGGCCCGCTCCCTCGCCCAACAGTTCGACTTCTTCATCGCCGAAGCACCCCTCATGCCCGTCATCGGGAAGCGCCTGGGCATCGTCCTCGGGCCGCGGGGGAAGATGCCTCGTCCCGTGCCCCCGACCGCAGACCCGACGAACCTCATCAATGCGATGCGCAAGACGGTTCGCGTCCGGAGTCGCGACAGGCGTACCTTTCACGCGCCGATCGGCACGAGGGACATGGAGCCGGAGGATCTCGCGGAGAACCTCGACGCCCTGATGCGCCGGGTGATGGGAAAGCTCGAACGCGGACGGTTCAACATCCAGTCGGCCTATGTCAAGACGACGATGGGTCCCGCCGTGAGGTACCTGTGAGGTCTCGCCATGGTCCACGTTTCCCCGGTCAAGAAGGCGCTCGTGGAGGAGCTCGCGAAAGGCTTCGCCTCGAGCAAGGTCATTGGCATCGCGAGCATCAAGGGGATTCCGGCTCCCCAATTCCAGGCGATCCGGAGGAAGCTTGCCGACCGGGCGACGATTCGGGTCGCGAAGAACAACCTGCTTCGCTTGGCGCTCGAACGGGCCAGTAGCCAGAAACCCGATCTGACGAAACTTTCCGACGTCATCGAGGGCCAGACGGCCGTCATCCTGGCCGACCTCAATCCCTTCCGGCTGTTCAAGGAGCTGGAGGCGACGAAGTCCCGCGCACCGGCGAGGGGCGGTGAGGTTGCGCCCGAGGACCTTTGGGTCCACGAGGGTGAGACTCCCTTCAAACCGGGTCCCATCGTCGGAGATCTCCAGAAGGCGGGCATTCCGGCTGCGATCGAACGCGGCAAGGTCGTCATCAAGAAGGACAAGCTCCTCGTGAAGGCAGGCGAGCGTATCCCGCGGGAGGTCGCCCAGAACCTCGCCCGCCTCGAGATATACCCGCTCGTCGTCGGTCTCGATCTTCAGGGTGCGTACGAGAATGGGACGGTCTTTCGACGGGATGCCCTCGCGATCGACGACGCCCTCGTCCGTTCGCAGATCTTCCGTGCGGCACAGCATGCTCTGGGTCTCGCCCTGACGGCGGCCTACCCCGCGAAGGGGACGATCCGACCTCTGCTCGAGAAGGCCCATCGGCAGGCGCTCGGCCTCGCGTTGGCCTCCGAGTTCCCGACGAAAGAGTCCGTGAAGCTCCTTCTTGCGAAGGCGTACAGCCAGATGCTCTCGGTCGCGACCCGCGCGCCCGACGCCCTAGACGATGAGTTGCGGAGCAAGCTGACCGCTTCTGCCCGCCCCGCCCGGGAGACGGAAACGAAGCCGGAGGCGAAGAAAGAGGAGAAGAAAGAGGCTTCGGAAGAGGAGGCCGCCGCCGGCCTCGGCGCTCTCTTTGGATGATATGACGTAGAAGGAGGTGACGAACGATGGAATATGTGTACGGGGCGCTGGTCCTGCACGCCGCTGGCAAGCCGGTTAGCGAGGAGAACCTGAAGAAAGTCCTCACGGCCGCCGGTGTGAAGGTCGATGAGACCCGTGTGAAGGCCCTGACCGCCGCGCTGGAAGGCGTGAACATCGACGAGGCCCTCGCGAGCGCCGTCTCGATGCCCGCCGCGCCCGCGGCCGCGCCTGCAGCCGAAAAGAAGGAAGAGAAAAAGAAGGAAGAGAAGAAGGAAGAGGAGAAGGTTACGGAGGAGGAAGCGGCAGCGGGCCTGGGTGCGCTCTTCGGCTAGACCGGAGGCCGCACTCCACCTGCTTTTCCATTTCCTTCGAAGCCTAGCGGCAGCTCTCCCTCTTAGTCCGCGCGGATGACCTGTGCTCCCATCGGGAGGCCCTGAAGCCTTGAGGCCCGGGTTGACGGACCCGGCCGTTGTGAGCCGTTAAGTAGGTTGCACGGATTGCCGCGATTTGGTGGATGGATGAGGCGGCGACCGATCGCCGGACCCCGGACGGTCTGAGCGATACGATGGATGTCGTTCAGCTAGGAGTCGGCGTATGCGGGCTCGTGTGCGCAGAGCAACTCGCGGCGCATCCGAATGTGGACCGACTCGTCCTGGCGGATCGGAGGACGGATGCGGCGGAGCGACTGGCCTCTCGGATCCCGAGCGGGAAAGCCTCCGTGGAGACCGTCGACGGCACGGACCCGCACGCCTTGCGCGTTCTACTCTCGAGGTGCGACGTCGTCATCTCCACGATGCCGTGGCGGCTCAACCGGCTCGTCCTCGACGTCGCGGCGAATGTCGGGACGGACTATGTGGACTTCGGAATGCCCTTCGACGGCACGGGGCCCGAGTTCGAAGCTGCATCCCGGATGTGTTCCGACGCGGGGATCGCCGCCCTCGTCGGCATGGGTCAAGAACCCGGCATCTCGGACGTGTTCGCGATGCACGGAGCCACCCGGCTCGACCGGGCGGATGAGGCCCACGTTTTCGATGGGGACACGGCCATGGTCGAGGGCTTGGAACTTTTCTCCGTCTGGTCTCCCGTCGATCTGCTCGACGAAATGAGTGTTCCCGCCGCGGTCTTCGCGGACGGCCGACTCATTTTCGTGCCGCCACTGAGCACGAGCCAGACCTACACCTTTCCGGAACCGGTCGGCCCCCTCACCGTCTACAAGACGAACCATGACGAGACCTATTTCCTGCCGATGGGCATCAAGACTCTGAAGCACGCGTCGTTCAACATTCACATCGGCCGCGCCTGGGTTGAGGCCGCCGACTCGCTTCGGAAGCTCGGTCTGCTCCGACGGGATGCGGTGGATGTCCGGGGTGTCCGGATCCGTCCCATGGACCTCGTCGCGGCGGCCCTGCCTGCGCCCGTCGATCTCCTCGGCCGCATCCGTGGGCACGCATGCTGTGTCGTCGAGGTGAAAGGCGAGAAGGAGGGAAGGAAGGCGATGGTGCGAACGTGGACCGGGATCGCCTACGAGGATGCGTACGCGCTCCACGGCACGAATGCGACGGCGTACCTGGTCGGCACGGGAGGTGCTATCGCGACGGAAATGCTCCTGGAGGGGAAGGTCCGCGAGAAAGGCCTCGTGATCCCGGAGCAGCTCTCCTCGGAGGACTTCCTGCAGCGCCTCCGAGACAGGGGGCTCCAGATTCACGAGCAGAAGGTCGAACTCTGAGCGCGTTCGGTGTCGGGTCCGAGCGCGCCCTTGGCCTTCCGCCCGATGCCACGATCCCAGCGTGGCGCCCGCGAGACGATCCTCTTCCCTTCGGCGGCGCTCAGTACACCGCCGTGGTGCCGACGAGCTCGTTTACGATGTCCGGCGGAAGCTCGAATTGTTCCTCGAAGAGCCGATAGCAGTAGAGCTCCTCCTTCGTCCTGGGAGACGTAGGGATTCGCTCGCGTTCTTTCTCGAACTCCGCGTCGGTGATTTGCCGCTCGGCCACCCGCCGCACCACATCGAATGACCCTGTGCCCTCCGCGAATTTCTGCTTTCCCCGCCACAGGAGGTCGTCCGGGAGCAGGCCGGGGAAGGCCTTCCGGAGGAGCCATTTCTCGACTCGGTCCGTCCCGTGGACCTTCAGGTGGGTCGGGAGGGTGAGGGCGAAGCTCACATGCTGCCAGTCGAGGTAGGGCACGCGGGCCTCCAGGGAATGGGCCATCGTCATCCGGTCCGTCCGCTGCAGGTTCACGTGGTGGAGCGCCCGGGTGATCCGAACCAGCTCGTCGTGGAGGGGAGGACCGAACGGGAGGTTCTTCAGGTACCGGTAGCCTGCGTACAGCTCGTCGGCGCCCTCGCCCGTGAGGACCACCTTCACGTATTTCCGCGCGAGTTCGGAGACGAAGAACGTCGGCACGGCGCTCCGGAACAGGGCGGCGTCGTACGATTCCAGATGGTACGCGACCGTGGGCAGGGCCTTCATGACATCCTCCTCTGTGAACTCCCGGATGTGATGTTCGGTCCCCAGGAACTCGGAGGCTCTCCGAGCGCTCTCGAGGTCGGGAGCACCCGGCATCCCCGTCGAGAAGGTGTGGAACGTTTCCAGCTCGCGGGCCGCGAGGGCGGTCACGAGGGTGCTGTCCAGGCCGCCCGAGCAGAAGGTGCCCAAGGGCACGTCGGACATGAGTCGTTTGCTCACCGCCCGGGGCAGGAGTTCCCGGAGGCGCGCAAGGGCCCCGTCTGCTCCCCAGTCCTGCCGGACCTCCGTCTCCCACCGGACGAATGGCTGGAATCCCCGGTCGGGGCGGTACCAGTGGCCGTTCGGGAACTCCCGGACCCTCTTCGACGCATGGAGGAGGGCCTTGATCTCCGAGGCGAAATAGAAGGTCCCGTCCTCGTTCGCGTAGTACAGAGGCTTGATGCCGACCGGGTCGCGCGCGAGGTACAAGGACCCGGCATCCCAAATCGCAAGGGCGAACATCCCGTCCAAGCGGGAAGCCACATCGGGGCCTAGGTCCTCGTAGAGATGTAAGGGCACCTCGCTGTCCGATCGCGTCCGGAAGGCGTGCTTCTCGAGGTCCTTCCCCAAGGACCGGTAATTGTAGATCTCCCCATTCGCGACGATGCACCGCTCGTCCTCCTCATCGAAGATCGGCTGGTGTCCACCGGCCACGTCGATGATGCTGAGCCGTGACTGGCCCATGGCCACCCGGTCGTCCACGTACATGCCCAGGTCATCCGGGCCACGATGTCGCAGGCTCTCCAGCATCCGGCGCAAGAGGCCCGCATCGACCTCCCCGACCATCCCGGCAATCCCGCACATCGCGGGATCACCAGACCTCGCGGCGCGCATGTAGGACGAGGGAGCGGAGCATCGACACGATCGCCTCGTGGGCATTGGACCGAAGTCCGTCCGCACTCGGCTCGACGTGCCCGGTGATCCCGTCCATGAGCCCCGCGTCCGCGGCGGCTTGTAGGGCCAGACCCTCCAGGGTGCCATCATGCATCGCGTCGGGTGCCTCTGCACGGTGCGCGAGGCACGCCTCGACCCCGTAGGCTCCCCAGTTCGAGACGGCCGCGACAACGAGAACGTCAACTTCCGTGATCGGCGCGATCCCGCCCTGGCACGGACACGCGCACGTCTCCCCGAAAGGGATTGTGGTCCGTATCGCTTCCCGGATGTTGCCCATCCCGATTTCGTTCCCTCCGTCCCCGACGCCGATGGTCGCGGCGCCCGCCTCGCGGGCGGCCTCCATGAGCGGGTCGATCTTCGCGATGGGGGCCGTCACGTCGTAGCCTTTCCGGGTGTGGATGCGGCCGCGGGCGTTCATCCCGCCCTTTTCGATTGCGATGACCGCCGCGGGATGCAGGTCTTCCATCACCCGGGTTGTCGCCTCTCGCGCCTCTGCGAGATCCGACGGCCAGGAGATCACGGCGCCCGCGTGGATCGGATGGTCCGACTTCGCGGCCTTGCGCGCCTCGTCCGGCGCCAACGCGACGAGCCCGGCTCCTCGGAGGACGCGTTCCGCGGCCCGGGCCATCCCCTCCTCGACAAGGAGGACCGGCACAGCCCCGAGGGCGAGGTTCAGGCCGCGGCCCAAGCCAGCGGCCCCGGGAGGCCCGTCCGTCTCGAAGATCGCCTCGGAGACCCACGGGCGGTCTGGCCAGCCCGTCGCCAGGAGGACCACGTCGCCCCGGCGCACCCGTCGGTGGAGGAGGTCCGCGGCCGCGAGGGCCAGGGGCCGGCCCTGCCGCGTCCGGGCGGGCGGGTAGAGAAGATGGACGACACCGCGGAACGCGAGGTCCGCCGTCACCAGTCGGTCGACGCTCTCCCCCAGGGCGTCGGCTCGCTCTCCCATCTCACCCCAACCGAAGCCACTTGAGCCGCTGACGCTCCGTCATCGGCTTCCCGGAGGCCGGGTCCACCGCGCGGGACGCGCCGTCGATCATCCGGGTGATCGTCTTCCCGCACGCCACCGGGTTCCCGAGGAGGTGCGGAGCGTCGAGGATTCCCACCTTCACGGCCTTCGCGAGACTCGGAGGTTCCGACCAAGGATCTTCGACGCCTCCGGGCGCGACCTCCCGGATCCGCTCCAGGAGGTAATGCGCCTCGTCGAGGAGTTCTGCCTTCCTCGTCTTGACGACCTCGTCGGTCATCGGATCCGAAAGGCCCAGGAGGGCATTCCGGACGGCGCCCCGGGCAATCTTGCAGGATTCGATGAGCTCCGTTGGACCCGTGTGGTAGTTCGCCTCGGAGTAGCCGACCACATGAACGATATGCGGACGGATCGCCATCATCGTGTGGATGGACGAACCGAGGTGCCCTTTCGCCTGGTCCATGTCCAGGGGGAGGCTGTTGAGTCCGGAGCGGGCCTCCCGCAGGGCGCGGAAGCTCTGATCTTGAAGGCTCTCAATGAGTTCGATCTTCGCAAACATCTTCGAAAGGTCCATCGCGGGCGACGTCCCTCTCGGGTTGTTGAACATGTACTGCGCCACGTAGTTTCGAACCCCGGCTCGCTTCGCGTTGTACGCGGCGAGGAAGGCCGCCGTCACCGCGACGGCGTCCGGGGCATCCCGGAGGGACCAGTGATGCGATTCGTTCACCTCGACGGGGATTCCCTGGGAGGCGTACCATCCCATCGCCTCGACGTTCTCGGCGATTGAGACTTCGAGGGGACGCTTCGACCGACCGTCGAGCTGGCTGTACCAGAAGAGCGGGACGGCCCCCCATGCGATCTGGATCGTATCTCGCAGCATGGCCGCCCACTTCACGAGGTCGTTCGTACCGCTGTAGCAGCGGAGGAGGGGAAAGTTCCCGGTCCTCGTCGCGTCGTAGATCGACCGGAGGTCCTGGGGGGCTCGAACCATCACGCCCCCGGCCCCATCAAGCTCGGGACGCATCCCTTCCGGCCGGAAGAAGAACTCCTGGGCATTCTGGTCAGGTGCAATGGAGAGGACATCCAAGACGCGGGCCTCTGCGATCTCATGCGCACCTCGAACCGTGTCGTCCAGGCTCGGCATCCCGAAGTGGTGGCGGATCAGAGGCCAGGGATAGCTCGCCTCGACCCGTTCCAGGAGGCTGTGCGCGTACGCCTCCTGGCCCTGGGCGGCCGCTTCCCCCCGCAGCCACGCAACGATCTCCTGGACCGGCTGGCTTCCGTCGAAGACCGCATCGAACAGGCCGATCCTCGACGCTTCCGCGGCGCAGGGTGGCGTTCCTCCGAAGACGAACCGTCGTTTTCGCAGGCCCGATCTCCCGATGGCCTCCTTGAACTCCGTCAGGATCGCACGCGCGTTCTCGGGTGTGAGCCGGTACGAGATTGCCACGAGTTCCGGCTCCTCCGAGCGAATCGCCTCGACCGCCCGCTCCACCGGCACGGCCGGCCCGAGGAACGTCGCGCGATAGCCGTTCTCCTCTGCAATACGAAGGAAGTTGACGATGCCTCCCGTGTGGACGCAGTTCCCGATTGACGCGCCGAGGACCTTCATGTCGCGCCTCCCGGGCCGCTGCCGGCCACCATGAGGCGGATGTCCTTCACAGACATTCCCTTGAGCCCGAGATGATCCACCGTGCGTCCTTCCTTCCAGAAATCTCGACCGTGAACCGTGGAAGCCAGATGGATCATCGCTCGGATGGTCGGGACCTGGACCCCGAGCATTTCCCCGATCGATGCCATCGGCACGAGGCTCATCGGCACATCCTCGAGGATGTATCGATGGTTCAGATGGGCAGGCGCGGTCACGCCCTTGTAGCCCGGCGTGGACTGGACCGCTTGGTAAAGATCCCGCCCAGGCGAATTGTACACGAGGTACAGCCACTCGCGGGTCGTGTGGGCATGGATCCCCAGGGCTTCCGCGACCGCCACGCGCTCACGGTCCATCCGCTCCAGGATCGCGGCGACCGACGGAGTGATGCCGTCCAGGTAGTACTCGAAATCTCCATGGGTGGACTCGATTCTTCCGGCATTCAGGATCATCACGCCGGGGTGGAAAATGGCCCCGATGTTGTCGAGGCCCGTTTTGAGGACGTTGTCCCCCGCGACGAACTGGGGGTACGCCGTCCGGAGAATCCGCAAAACGTCCGCGGTCTTGTAGCTCGGAAGTGCCGCGACGGGCACCTCGTTCTTCACGTCGAAGATGTGAGCGCTCGTGGGTTCGATGTGCCGGGAGATGTACAGGAACGTCTGCGCCTCCGCGAGCGTGACATCCGCGGTAACGCCCTTTTGGAGGAACACGTTGCGCACTTCGAGGGCACCTCCCGTCCGCCCCGGATTCAGGACGATTGCCTGGCCGTCGTGCACGACGCCCGCAAGGCGCGTGGCGACCTCGCGGTGCGCGTAGGCCGGGACGACGACCATGATGACATCGACATCACGGACCGCCTCCCCGATGTCCGTCGTGGCGAGTTCGAGCCGTCCTTCCCCCGTGATGACCCCTTCGAGTTCGATCGCCCCGCGGCGCCGGAGATGTTCGACCCGATCTTCGCTTCGGTTCCACAGGTTCACACGGAAGCCCATCGAAGCGAGATGTCCCGCCATCGCGAGGCCCCCATGGCCGGCGCCAAGGACCGCGAACTTCGGCCCCTTCTTCCCTTTCGCACCCTTCGGGGACTTCCTCTCATGCGGCCGTCGGGGCGCAATCACGCTCGCCGTCAGAGCCTCCGCTGGCTCGGCTTGGCGGGTCACTGGCGGGGCGCCCTCGAGGGGGGCTTCCCAATCGAATTCCTTCATCTCCCGGATCCCGAAGGACGGCCGCCGGAATGCAGTTCTGGGCCGGCGCCAGGTCATCCCTGGTCAACACGGCCCCGCGGGGTCCTCAGCGGACTCCACCCCTCCCCCAATTCCACGGAGGGGCATCCCGTCGGGTGTGCCTTTCGTTTCGATGGTGCGGGACCTTACGGGCTCATTTGTAAAAAACCTTTTCATTCCCGTTCCGGAACGCCCTCTTTCGCGGCCTTCTGCGCGCGCTTGCTCCTCTCCTTTGCCGTGTAGCCCGTGGCCTTCTCGAGGAAATGGTTGTACGCCTTGATCGTGTTCGTGGCGACCTCGTCGGGGACCCCGGACTTCATCGCCATCTCGACGAAGAGTTTCTTTCCGTCGCTCCAGACGACCAGCCGGTCGAGCGCGCCGAAGGAAACGACGATCCTCCCGCCGTCAACCGTCGCGTCACCGAACACGTCCGCTGCGACTTTCCGCAGCCCGTCTCCCTCGAGGGCCTTTCCAAACCCCCGCTTCAGTTCGTAATCGCGCATCGCGACCTTCTCTCCCGAAGTTCGCGCCTCGTATGAACGTTACGCTTCCAGGATCCAGAACGGATCTGCGGGAGTCAACAGGAACTCCTGCAGATCGGCGGAAGCCTCCCACACGGCCCGGCAGTCGCATGCGAGATCGTCGAAATCCCGTCTCAAGCCAAGCGAGAACTCCTCGATCGCGTCGATCACGCCACGATCGCATTCCCCGCAGTTGTGGGCCCCGCGGGCCATGCCCCCCGCGGTCGGATGGCTCTTCACGTGGGCCTTGAGGTCCCTCGTTCGTTCGAGCACATCGACGACGGACCAGAGCCAGGGCGGTCGGTATTCGCCTCGGCGGAACAGGCGGTCCACGATCGTCCGGCTTTGCACGTTCACCGGATTGAAGGAGATGGTGTCGCTGTACGTGTCCGCCTCGTGGCCCGAGCGGACCGCATCCTCGATCGCCTCCCGTTCCGTGAGGAACGGCGGCTTCACGAGCAGGTACGTCTTCACGGTCGCACCCACCTCTCGTGCGATCCCTGCGGCTCGCGCATGTTCCCGGAGACCCCAGACCTTGTTGACCGCATGGCGCAGGACGCGCTCGTCCGTCGACTCAAGGCCCAGCGCGATCTCGAGCTCGTCGACGAATCCGAGGGCGCGTTCCAGTTGCTCCCGCCGCAGGAGGTGCGCGAGGGTCTCCACGACCACCTTATCGCACCGATCTCCCAGCGCTTCGAGGATGCGTTCGCGAACGGCCGGGCTGACTTCGTGGTCGTCGAAGAAGTTACCGGATGTGTAGACCTTGACCATCGGTTCCTCGGCGTGTTTGCGGAGAACCGCGTCGAGCTGGTGGAGGATGTCCGACTCGGAGACCTCCTGGGCAACGTCGTTCACGTAGCCGCACATCGAGCAGCCGCTCGCTCGGGCCCAGTAACACCCTCGGGTCCGAAAGATGATCACCCAGGCGTTGACGACCTTCCCATGGAGGAGGTCTTTCTCCGTCCAGGTCGAAATGTACTCCCCGGGGTCAAATTCCCGCGGCCTTCGCTCGTCCCTCACAAGCTGCTGGAGTCGCATGGACCCGCGTCGAACGCCCGGCCGGGGAAAAAGGTTTGGCTCAGTGTCGATCCCGTACGGCTGCGAGGCCCATGATCGCGCCCACGGCCACGAAGGCGAATGCGAAGAAGCGGAGGGCGAACGCGACATCGCTCGTCACGATGAAACCGACGTTGATGGAGAGGATCGCGGGGAGGTCCACAAAGATCTCGTACAGGACGAAAAGGACGAGGCCAAGGCCGACGAGGCCGATGCCACTTCCGGGGTTCCGATGTCGGTGGGCCGGGATCGCTTGGGTGGCCTCCTGGGCGACGAGTCTTGATTCCACCGCGCCCGCCGCGGTCCCCTGGGGCCTCGGCAGATTGGCGGGGGCATACTTCCGGCATGCGTCGCACCACCACCGTTCGTACTGACCGATCCACCGCAGGGTTGCGCCACAGTTCGGGCACGCGTTTTTCGACTTCGCGACCGGCGCGTATGCCCGACAGTCGTAGCAGTACCATCGATTGTATTGAGACACGTACGTGAGTTCGCGACCGCAAGTCGGACACGGATGCTCGACTCGAGGGACTTCACGGTGGAGGGGCGGAGCGACGACCGCGACCGCTTCCATCCGTGCCGGTTCCTCGGTCGCCGGGCTTGGCTCTTCATACGCCGGACGGAGCTCCGGTTCCATCAGGGTTTGCGCCTCTCCGATCGCTGGCGCTTCGGACGGAGGCTCCGACTCCTGCCGTTCCGCCCGGATGACCTCCGGGATCCGTTCATCGTCCCTTTCGGGCGCCGACTCCGGTTCCGGGAACGCCCGGATCTCCTCCGGTTCGACGCTCCATTCCGCGATGGGTTCCGGTTCGACTTCCGGGCGTTCGGCGGCCTCCGTCTCGTCAAGATAGCTGAGGAGACGCTCGCGAAGCTGGTCCTTCGTGCCGGCCGGGTCGAGGCCGTAGGCCTTGGACAGGTCCATCAGGACCGGCTTCTTCGCCTCGAGGATTTCCTCGCGGACGAGCGAGGGTTTCTCGATTGGCGGAGGTGTTTCTTCCGCCGCCTGCTCCTCCGCGTGTGTCCCCTCGCGAGGAGTCTCCGCGACCTCGGTTGGCCGGCCCGTCTCGTCGATCGAGGCGACGGGCTCTGCGATCAAGAGGGCCGCCGTGCCCTCCCCCGCCGGGACGGCGGATTCCTTCGCCGGCAGGATGGCCTCGGGCGCGGGATACGCGTTGCATCGGTAGCAATAGAATCGATCGTACTGGACCACGAAGCTCAACACGCCTGAACACGTCGGACATCTCTGGGCGTCCCGATCGCCGTACCCTTCAGGGGCGTACCGCCCGCACATGTAGCAGTAGTGACGGCCATACTGCTCGAGGAAAGCGAGCTCGCTGCCGCAGTTGGGACAAGGAAGGCCGGTCACGCATTCCTATGCACGCCGGGTGGCGGGAATAAAGGCTTTTCCCTGGTTTCCAGATTTGAGAGTTTTGTGCGACGAGTCCCACGCGCCACGGTCGTGCGCCGCGCGGAAACGCTTTTACACGAAGCGGGCATCGTCTCCGCGCGCCACCATAGCTCAGTCGGTAGAGCAGCCGCCTTGTAAGCGGCAGGTCGGGAGTTCAATTCTCCCTGGTGGCTTGCTCCTGCGACGAGGGATTCTCACGGGCCCTGCCGGGACCCGCATTCGATCCGGCAGAATTCCGTGCAACACGGCGAACCACAGCAACATCCGTCACGGCGCGCTTGGATCGTGGCACTTTCGATGAGTGCCGCGGGTATCATGCGTTCGCCTCCTGGGCCGGTTTCCGCGCGACGAACGTGACGGCCGAAGCTTCGATCCCCGCCGAACCCGTCCGCCAGGGTTCATCGGAGAGGATCTCGATTCCGGCGAAGCCGGCCGAGCGGACCGTGTCGACGTAAACGCGGCGAAGCAACGCGGTTGCGACGCACCCGCAGTCGTCGTCGGTCAAGGCGAGATCGCGCTCCTGGACGATGTCCGAAACGACCAGACGGCCTCCGGGACGTAGAACCCGGAAGGCTTCTCGGAAAACGGAGGGCTTGTCGGGGCTCAGGTTGACCACGCAATTGCTCACGACGACATCTGCGATTTCGTCGTCCAACGGGAGGGACTCGATCCGGCCCAGATGGAACTCCACATTCTCGGCTCCGGTCCGAGCGGCAGCTCGGCGGGCGAGAGCGACCATCTCGGGCGTCATGTCGATCCCGATGGCCCGACCGTGTGGGCCGACCAGGCGGGCCGCGAGGAAGACGTCGATGTGGTCGTGGCACGAGCCGCAGCCGGTGCCTGCGTCGCACGCCTCGCCGACCTCCTCGACGGTGCGCGCACCGCGCGCGATGC
>Ga0209002_10000558_pt1 | contig 30208 bp, 30 predicted proteins | sample Rifsed16ft2_FD_184010 | JGI IMG/M metagenome (GOLD analysis project Ga0209002, IMG submission 184010) | Soil microbial communities from Rifle, Colorado, USA - sediment 16ft 2 (version 2) | ecosystem: Environmental > Terrestrial > Deep subsurface > Rock core/Sediment | place: Rifle, Colorado...
TTGTTCCGCCAGGGGCATCGCTGGGTAGCTATGTGCGGAAGGGATAACCGCTGAAAGCATCTAAGTGGGAAACCCGCCCTGAGATGAGGTCTCCCGGGGATTCAATCCCCCTGAAGGGCCCTCGTAGACTACGAGGTTGATAGGCCGGGGGTGTAAGCGCGGCGACGCGTTTAGCTGACCGGTACTAATCGCCCGTGCGGCTTGACCACTATTCAACGGATGAAAGAATTCGGACACGCGGGACGAATCGGTTGGCGCATGTGTTTGCGCAGATATCCAGCTTTCGGTGGCGATGGCGGAGAGGCAACACCCGTTCCCATCCCGAACACGGAAGTTAAGCTCTCCAGCGCCGATGGTACTGCGGGGTTACCCCCGTGGGAGAGTAGGTCGCCGCCGAATTTAATCTTGGGCCCTTGCGCCGGAAACGGAGCAGGGGCCTTTCACTTTTTGAACGCGTCTTGAAAAAAACGCGGCAACTACGGGATCCGGAGAGGGCATCGTGAGCGGCCACAATAAATGGAGTTCGATCAAGCATAAAAAGGGGAAGGCCGACGCGCTGCGCGGCAGGGCGTTCACCAAGATCACCCGCGAGATCATCACCGCGGCGAAGATCGGCGGCGGCGACCCGGAGGGGAATGCCCGGCTTCGGGCTGCGATCCTCGCCGCCAAGGCGGTCAACATGCCGAACGACAACATTTCGCGCGCGATCCGGAAAGGCACCGGCGACCTCGAAGGCGTCTCGTACGAGGAGTACATGTACGAGGGGTACGGGCCGAACGGCGTGGCGGTGCTGGTGAAGGTCCTCACCGACAACAAGAACCGGACCGTGGCCGATCTCCGGCATACCTTCACGAAGTACAACGGCAACCTCGGCGAGACCGGGTGCGTCAACTGGATGTTCGGAAAGAAGGGTTCGATCAGCATCCTGAAGGAGTCCGTCGACGAAGAGAAGCTGATGGAGCTGGCCCTCGACCTGGGGGCCGACGACGTCGACAACGATCCCGAATCCCATGAATTCGAGGTTCGGTGCGAGCCCGAGGTCTTCGAAGACGTGAAGAAGGGGCTCGAGGAGAAGGGGGTGAAGGTCTCCTCCGCCGAGGTGGCGATGGTCCCCCAGACGACGGTCCACCTCGAGGGGAAGGCCGCCGAGACGATGCTGAAGATGATGAGCGCCCTCGAGGAGTCCGACGACGTCCAGAACGTCTGGGCGAACTTCGACATCACCGACGAGGCGATGGAGGCGTTCGGCTGATGGGCGGCAGCGGGGGACACTCCCGATAATGCCTGATGAGTAGCCCTCGTCGGATTCTGGGGATCGATCCGGGCTCGCTGCGCACCGGGTACGGGATCGTGGACCTGCGGGGAAACGCCGTGACCCCCGTCGCGTGGGGCGTGATCCGCACGGACGGGGAAGGATCGTTTCCCGAACGCCTCTTCAGGATCCACCGGGAGCTCGCCGATCTGATCCTCCTTCATCGGCCCACGGAAGCCGCGGTCGAGAAGGTCTTCCTCGCGAAAAACGCCTCTTCCGCCCTGAAGCTCGGGCAGGCGAGGGGTGCGGCGATCGTCACCTGCGGGGTCCACGGCCTCGCGGTCCACGAATACAGCGCGAAGGAGATCAAGTCCGCCGCCACCGGATACGGCGGCGCCCCCAAGGAACAGGTCGCCGGTATGGTGGCCCGTCTCCTCGGGATCCGCGATCCGATCCCCCCGGACGCGTCCGACGCCCTCGCCATCGCCTTCTGCCGCGCCGTCACCCGCGACTTGTAGCTGGCGCAGTCGCTACAGGGCTCGCGGGCGGGTTCCACTCCGCTACGTTCGCGATCTGCGTCCGCTCACTGCGATTCCGCTCGACGCAACCTCTGCCTCGCTCCATACGCCGCCCCACGGGGTACCCCCGCTGCGCCCTTGTAGCGAATGTTATCTATGCGCTTGGCGACTCCCCTGCGTCGTGCCCCCCGTTTGTCCTACACCGGAGGTACCCCAGGGAGCGCATTTCATTCGGGAGTGGGGTGCGCTTCCTGGGGTCGCCACGGGTCGTGTTATCATAGGTCCCGATGATCGACCATCTTCGAGGGCGCCTCGCCGGGGGCGGGAAAGATTTCGTGGTGCTGGAGTGCGCCGGGATCGGTTTCCGCGCGCACATCTCCGCCGCCACCCGCAAGGATCTTCCCCCCGAGGGAGAGAGCTGCATCCTCCACACGCACCTCCATTTCCGCGAGGGCGGCGCAGACCTGTACGGTTTCTCCTCCGACACGGAGCGGGAGATCTTCCTCGCGACGATCGGGGTGAGCGGCGTGGGTCCGAAGTCGACCATGGCCATGCTCTCGGTTCTCGGCGTCCCGGGTGTCCTCGCCGCGTGCGCACGGGAAGACGCCTCCGCGTTCACGCGCGTGCCGGGGATCGGGAAGAAGCTCGCCCAGCGCATCGCCCTGGAACTGCCGGACCGGCTGAAGAAGGTTTCGGTCGATTTCGCCCCCCTGGGAGGGGAGCCGGCGGAAGTCCCGACGGCGCCGGAGGCGCAGGCCTCGGAGGCGCTGGCGGCCCTCGGTTTCCCGCGGGCCGAGTCCCAGCTTGCCGTGGCGGCCGTACGGCGGGAGAAAGGCGCGGACCTCTCCGCGGATCTCCTGATCCGCGATGCGTTGCGCCGCCTGTCGGGAGGGCGATAACGCGTGACGGCGGAGCGAAACGTCGTGGATGCGTCCGGGGGCAGGATCGTCGATCCCGCCGCGGCCGGCGGCGAAATCACCGTGGACCTGTCCCTTCGGCCGAAGCGGTTCGCCGAATTCATCGGACAGACCGCGATCGTATCGAACCTGCGCACCTACATCGCCGCCGCGAAGGGGCGGGGCGAGGCGCTCGACCACGTCCTCCTGTCCGGCCCGCCGGGCCTGGGGAAGACGACGCTGGCCCATATCGTCGCCAACGAGATGGGGGTGGGAATCCGCACGACTTCCGGCCCCGCGATCGAGAGGAAAGGGGACATCGCCGCGATCCTCACGGCGCTCGAGCCCGGGGATGTCCTGTTCATCGACGAGATCCACAGGCTGAGCCGCGTAGTGGAGGAACTTCTCTACTCGGCGATGGAAGATTTCGCCCTCGACATCATCCTCGGGCAAGGACCGTCCGCGAAATCGATCCGGCTCACTCTTCCGAGGTTCACGCTGGTGGGCGCCACGACGCGCACCGGACTGCTCACATCCCCGCTGCGCGACCGGTTCGGAGTCCCCCTGCGCCTCGAGTATTACGGGACGGAGGAGTTGAAGGAGGTGATCCGGCGCTCGGCGGCCTCCCTCTGCATCCCCGTCGACGACGCGGGGGCGGGGGAGATCGCCCGCCGATCCCGCGGCACGCCGCGCATCGCGAACCGGCTCCTGCGGCGTGTCCGCGACTTCGCCCAGGTGACGGGGAACGGCACGATCACCCGGGAGAATGCGGATCACGCGCTGCTTCGGATGGAGGTCGACCGGGAGGGGCTCGACGTGATGGACCGGAAGATCCTGAGCGTGGTCGTCGAGAAGTTCGGGGGAGGTCCCGTCGGCGTGGAGACGATCTCCGCCTCCGTGAGCGAGGAGCGGGACACGATCGAGGACGTCTACGAGCCGTTCCTCATCCAGCGCGGTTTCCTCAAGCGCACCCCTCGGGGAAGGGTGGCGACCCCTTCGGCGTGGAAGCACCTCGGGCTTGCGGTCCCGAAGACGGCCGCCCAGGAAGAGCTGTTCGGGTAATCGTCGCGTGCCGGCGCACCTCGGAAAGACGCTGGTCGTCATCGGGTTGCTGGTCGCCGGGGTCGGCGTCCTGTTCCTGTTCGCGGACAAGATCCCGTGGCTGGGCAGACTCCCCGGCGATATCACCCTCCGGCGGGACAACTTCACGTTCTACTTCCCGATCGTGACGTGCCTCGTCATCAGCGTCCTCCTCTCTCTCCTGTTCTGGCTGTTCCGGAAATAATGCTGTGGATCGGCTGACTCAGGCTGTTGCGTATCTGCCACACTCCTTCCGGAAAACCTGAGCGAGTCCGGTTTAACTAATTGAAATACAAATGAATTAATTGTTCGGCATTTGGCATGCCTGTTGCTTTCATCCATGGAAACTACGTCGCGGGGAGCGGACGGTGAGGATCTTCCAACGGACATTGGCAAAGGAAGTGCGGTTCTCCGGGGTGGGGCTGCACTCCGGAGCCGTCGTGCGCGCGAAGATCCTCCCCGCCGCTCCCGATACCGGGATCGTCTTCCATCGGACCGATCTCGGCGCGGACATCCCCGCCGGCGTGGGGAACGTCGTCGAGACTTCCTATGCGACCGTGCTGGCGTCCGGCGCGGCGCGTCTTTCCACGGTCGAGCATTTCCTTTCCGCCCTCTGCGGGATGCAGGTCGACAACGCGCTGGTCGAGGTGGACGGGCCCGAGATGCCGATCCTCGACGGGAGTTCGCTGGAAATCGCCCGCGCGCTCGCCGGCGCGGGATACCTGGAGCAAGCGTCCCGCCGCCGTTTCGTCGATGTCGACGTCCCGAGGAAGCTTCACCGGGACGGCTCGATGGTGGCCCTCTCCGCGTCGGCGGACCTCGATATCCTGGTCACCATCGACTTCCCCGCGGCCGCCATCGGGAAACAGTGGCTCCGATTCACCCTCACCCCGGAGAAGTATCTCTCCGAAATCGCCCCCGCGCGGACATTCGTCCTGCGGCACCAGATCGAGGCGCTCCGGGCAGCGGGCCTGGCGCGCGGCGGATCGCTAGAAAACGCCATCGTCGTCGAAGACGGGATCGTCCACAACCCCGGGGGACTTCGCTTCCCGGACGAGTTCGTCCGTCACAAGATGCTCGATTTCCTTGGGGACATCGCCCTCGTCGGCCGCCCGGTCCGCGGTTTCTTCCTCGCGGTGCGCCCCGGTCACACCATCAACCGGGATCTCGTGGAACTCCTCTCGGGTTCTTCCCGTCCCATCGCGCCGGCGGTGTCCATGGCCTCGTCCGGGACGCCCGCGGAACTTTTCGTCACCGCGTAGGCGCTCCTTCAGGGACTGTTGCAGGATTGCATCATCCGGGTATAATGGCCCGGGGGGTGGAAGTGCGCGTCCTGCTGGCCTTTTTCACGTGGTCTCTCATCGTGGCCTTTCCCGGCCAGCTCCTTGCCGCCCCGCCGCATCCGAAGATCTCCGGAGTGTCCGGAGAGATCCGGTCCGGACAGGCCCGCGTGCGCTTCACCCTCCAGAACGCGTTTTCCCCCGAAATGGTCGAAGCCCTGAAGAGCGGGATCGAGATCACCTTCAAGACCACCGTCGAGATCGAGCGGGTGTACAAACGATGGTTCGACCGGCCGATGGGGAAGGTCCGGTATACGCGGTCCGTGCGGTACGACGCGCTGGCGCGCGTCTATCGCCTCCACCGCGACGACGGAGACGAACTGCTGCCGGACGTTCTCTCCGCCCTGGACCGGATGACCCGGTTCGAGGTGATCGTCCCGGTGACCGGTGACGTGGAACGGGGAAAACCGTACCGGGCGAACGTCCACGCCCGGCTGGACAAGGTCGGGCTCTCCGAACCGCTTCGGTCCATCTTCTTCTTCTCCTCCCTGTGGGACGTCGAGACCGACTGGGCCCGCGGGATCATCCAGGCCCCGTGAACGTTTCCCCCGTCGGACAACCCGCTCCGGACCGGGGAGCGGACCCCGTGAGGCGGCGGAGGGAGCGGTGGGCCATCGGGATCGTCGCCGTCCTCGTCGCGGTCCTGACGTACCTCGAGGCGCACCTGGCCGCGGTCGGCGGTTCGGTCGCCTTCTCGAGCAACATCGTCATCTTCGCGCTGATCAACCTGAACGTCGTGCTCGTCGTCCTGCTGATCTTCCTCGTGACAAGGAACGTCTTCAAGATCCTCCTGGACCGGCGGCGGAACATCCTCGGGGCGAAGATCCGGTCCCGGCTCGTTCTCATCTTCATCTCCTTCTCCCTCATCCCGACGATCCTCCTGTTCATCGCGGCGACGAACATCACGACGACGAGCATCAAGTCGTGGATCGGCGGCAGGGTGGGGCAGGCGCTCACCGGCGCCATCGAGATCGCGCGGGAACGCCTGGAGGCGGAGGCCCTCGCCCTTTCGCCGGTAGCTTCGGGCGCCGCCTCCGCACTGGCCGGCGCCGCGGACCCCGCTTCCTTCCCGAAAGTTCTCGGAACGGCCCGGGCCATGGGCCCCGCCGGCACCGCACTGCTCTTTTTCGAAAACGACGCCGAGGTCGCCCGGGACGGCGAGGTTCCGCCGCCGGTGAGGGCGGAGCTCCTCAACAGGATCAAGGGGATGAAGGGGGCCGGGCCCGGGAAGGAGTCGGGGACCCTCATCGGGGACGATTTCGCCGCCGCCTGGCGCCGCGTCCCCGGGGGCGTCATCGCCGTGGCGGTTCGGCCCCTCCCTCCCGCGGAGGCGATGCGGATCCGGGAAATCGCCAAGGCGTACGACGAGTACCACCAGGTGCGGTTGCTGGACGACCCGATCCGCGCCAGCTACGTCGGCATCCTCATCCTCATCACGCTCCTCATCGTCTTCGCCGCCTCCTGGATGGGGATCTACCTTGCGCAGCGAATCACCGTGCCGGTCCAGTTGCTCGCCGAGGGCACCGAAAAGGTCGCCCGGGGGGACCTCGACGTTTCGCTGGAGTACCGCTCCGACGACGAGTTCGGCACCCTGGTCGCCTCGTTCAACCGGATGACGGCGGACCTGAAGGCGATGAAGGGGAACCTGGAGGAGACCAACGCCTCCCTGAGCCGGACGTACGACGAGCTGGGCCGCCGCACGCAGTTCATCGAAACGATCCTGAACAACATCTCCACGGGGGTCATCGTCATCGACCGCCACGGCCGGATCGCGATGATCAACAAGGTCGCCGAACGGCTCCTGCGGATTCCCCCCGAGGGCGCGGTGGGACGGATGTACCGCGAAGTGGTCCAGGAGGAGCATTACGAGGCGATCCGGAGCCTCTACCGCGAGGCGGACGAAGCCGCGCGCGGGCAGGTCGAGCGCCAGGTGGAGCTCACCGTGGGCGAGAAGCGGATCGCGTTTCGCGTGAGCCTCACCGCGCTGCGCGACGACGCGGGGGAGTACATGGGGCTGGTCGCCGCGTTCGACGACCTTTCCCAGGCGATGCGCCTGCAACGCGTCCTTGCGTGGCGGGAGGTGGCCCGGCGGATCGCGCACGACATCCGCAATCCCCTCACGCCGATCCAGCTCTCCACCGAGCGGATGCGGCGGAAATACGCGTCTGCGCATGCGGAAGACCCGGTATTCGCCGAGTGCACGCAGGCGATCCTTTCCGAGGTGGACACGCTCAAGCACCTGGTCGAGGAATTCACGCGCTTCGCGCGAATGCCGGTCCCCCGGTTCGTGGAGGGGGACCTCCCGGCGGAGATCCGCACCGTCGTGGAGACGTACCGGACGTCCCATCCCGGGATCCGCTGGGAATTCCGCGGCGAAGGGCCGCCGGGCGTCTGGTTCGACCCGTTCCAGATCCGGCGGGCCGTCACCAACCTGCTCGACAACGCCGCCGCGGCCCTGGGGGAGATGGGGAACGTCACGGTGACGTGCACCCACGATGCAGCGGCCGGGAAGGCGCGGATCGTCGTCGCGGACGACGGGCCGGGGATCCCTCCGGGGGACCGGGACCGCCTGTTCGAGCCGTATTTTTCGCGGCGGGAGGGGGGCACGGGCCTTGGCCTGGCCATCGTGAGCGCGATCGCGAACGACCACGGGGGCACGGTCCGGATGACGGACAACACGCCGCGGGGCACCGCCTTCGAGCTGGAGTTCCCGGACCGGCCGCAGGGGAAGGGGTGAGGGGAAGATGGCGTTGACGGTGCTGGTGGTGGACGACGAGGAGAACATCCGGAAGAGCCTCGACGGCGTCCTCTCGGACGAGGGGTACCGCGTGCTCCAGGCCGGGAGCGGAGAACGCGCGATGGAGATCCTCTCCCGGAGCGCCGCCGACGCGGTGCTTCTCGACGTGTGGCTTCCCGGGATGGACGGCGTCGAGACCATGCGACGGGTCCGGGAGGCGTTCCCCCTGCTCCCGGTCATCATGATCTCGGGACACGGCACGATCGATACCGCGGTGAAGGCGGTGAAGAGCGGCGCGTTCGACTTCATCGAGAAGCCGATTTCCCTCGAGAAGCTGCTGATCACCCTGTCCCGGGCGGTGGAGCAGCGCGACCTGCGGGTCGAAAACGTGGAATTGCGGGAGCGGGCCGAGCGGAAATACCGGCTCGTCGGGGACTCTCCCGCGACGCGCGCGCTGCGGGCGGAGATCGCCGCCGCGGGGCCGACGAACGCCTCGGTCCTCATCACGGGGGAGAACGGTACGGGGAAGGAGATCGTGGCCCGCGAGATCCACCGGAACAGCCGCCGGAGCGGAAAGGCGTTCGTCCCCGTCAACTGCGCGGCGATTCCGGAGGAGCTCATCGAGTCCGAGCTCTTCGGGCACGAGCGCGGTTCGTTCACCGGGGCCACGGGGAGGCGCCGGGGGAGATTCGAGATGGCGGACGGAGGCACGCTCTTCCTCGACGAGGTGGGGGACATGAGCCAAAGGACCCAGGCCAAGATCCTGCGCGTCCTCGAGGAGCGGACGTTCGAGCGGGTCGGGGGAACGGAGCCGATCCATGTCGACGTCCGGATCCTCGCGGCCACGAACCGGAATCTCCTCGCGGAGGTGAGCGCGGGACGCTTCCGGGAGGATCTCTACTTCCGGCTGAACGTCTTCCCGATGCTCCTCCTCCCGCTTCGCGACCGGAAAGAGGACATCCCCCCGATCGCCGCGTACCTGTTGAAGGAGATCTCTTCCGAACAGGGGAAAGAATCGAAGGGGATCTCGGAAGGGGGGATGGAACGGCTCGTGGCCCATCCCTGGGCCGGCAACGTGCGGGAGCTGCGGAACGTGATCGAGCGGCTCGTGATCCTCACCGTGGGGAGGACGGTGGAGGAGGAGACGGTCCGCCGGGTGCTCGGCACCGAAACGGTCCGTTCTTTCGCCACGCCGTCCGCTCCGTTCGACATCGGGGATTTCCGCGAGGCGACCCTCGCCTTCGAAAAGGAGTACCTCGACCGGAAGCTGCGCGAGAACGATTTCAACATCAGCCGGACCGCGGAACGCCTGGGACTGGACCGGACGAGTATCCACCGAAAGATGAAGCAGCTCGGGATCCCGCCGGAAGCCGGGCGACGGTAGGCGGGGGATTTGATACCGGACCGGTTCGGAAAATACCGCGTCCTGCGGCGGATCGCCTCCGGCGGCATGGCGGAGGTGTACCTGTGCAGGCTTTCGGGAGAGGAGGGGTTCCGGAAGCGGGTCGCCTTGAAGGTGGTCCACCCCCGTCATGCGGAGGACCCGCTCTTCCGCGAGCTGTTCATCCGCGAGGCGCGCCTCGCGGCTTCCCTGTCCCACCCCAACCTCGTCCAGGTCTTCGATTTCGGCCGGGAGGGGGACGCGTATTTCCTCGCGATGGAATACATAGAGGGATGGAATCTCGCGCAGGTGGCGGCGCAGGCGCGGCAGTTCGATCTCCCCATCTCCCCGGGCGCCTGGCGTCACTGGGTCGACGGGATCTGGTCCGGCCTCGCGTACCTCCACGAGAAAGGGGTCGTGCATCGCGACGTATCCCCGGGGAATGTCCTGGTGGCCCGCAACGGTGCCGTGAAAATCACCGATTTCGGAATCTCCCTGTCGGCAGGGGATGGGGAGTGGAACGAGGGGACGCGGGCCGGAAAATCCGGGTACCTCGCTCCCGAGCGGATTCGCGGTGAGAAGGCGACCTCCTCCTCCGACCTGTTCGCCGCCGGCGTGATCTCCGTGGAGCTGCTCCTCGGCCGCCGCCTGTTTGACGGGGACAGGCCGGAAGCGGTCCTGGAGAGGATCCGGCGATTCGACGCGGGGACGCTCGCGGTTCCCGGAGTCTCCCCCGAGGTCGCGGCGGCGCTTCGGAAGTCCGTCGCGGCGTCTCCGTCGGACCGGTACTCCACCGCGGGGGAGTTCCTGACGGCGCTGGCGCGGATCGGCCCCCCGCCGGCGACGGCCCCGGAGAGGACGGATTTCTGGGACGCCCTCTTCCCCGGCGCGCAGGAGGAGGAGACGGCGCCGGATCCCGCGATGGAGCAGGAAGTTCAACCCGCGATGGTGAAGGAACGGGAAGAGCGGTACGGAGCGCGTGGAAGAACGATCCAGCAGGCGGGCGCGGCCGCGATGTTCGTGGCGGTCGTGGCGGGCGGTGTCCTGCTGTGGAAGGAGGCGGGACGACGCCCCGTCACGACGGAAGCGGCGCCCGTCCCGGCGGCCTCGGCGGCCCCTGCCGTCTCCACGACAGCTCCCGCGCCATCCTCCGCGCCTCGATCGAATCCCGTCGTCCCCGCGGTTTCCAGGGATTCGATGGAAAGGGGACCGTCTCGGCCCGAATTTCCTCGTGCAACCCTTGCGCGGACTCCCGGTCCGCCCGCGGCTTCGGATCCGTCCACGGCGCGTCTCGTCCGGGTCGAAACGGATCCCCCGGGGGCTGCGGTGCTGCTCGAGAGCGGGGTGCCCGTCGGGAAGACGCCGCTGCAACTGGACCTGTCCTTTATCGCGGGCCGGAAGATCGTCCTTTCGATGGACGGATACGAACGGCAATCCGTCCCGGCGGATGCGCTGGCGGCAGGACCGGCCTTCCGCGCCGAATTGCAGCCCCTCCTCGGAACGGTGGAGGCGATCCAGGCGATCCCGTGGGCGAAGGTCTACCTCGGGAACCGCCTGCTCGGAGAGACCCCGTTGACCGGAGTGCGCCTCCCAGTTGGAGAGCACCGTCTGCGATTGGTGAACGAGCCGCTCGGCGTGGAACAGGCGGTAACCGTCGTCGTCCGCCCCGGCGCCAACCCGAAGCTCATCGTACCGATGGCGGGCGCGGGGCGCAGGTAGGCAGTGCCTTCCGCTGCCGCGCCACGCTCTTGTAGAGGGTAACCCGGTGCGTTTTCTTCTTCGCCCGGGAAATCTTCAGGGAGAGCAGGACCGACTTGCCGCGTCCGGTATCGAGGGCAGGTTCCCTTCCGCGAACGGATCCCGCTTCCGCGGGCCCAGGATCCCTCGTGCACAGGAGGAGCAAGGCGGCAACCAGTACCGCCCGTGTCCGGGTTCGCAGCATGCGCTCCATGAGGTTCACCCCGCGAGCCTGTCCCACAGCCCCAGGATCACCGGGGACAGGATGATGAGGAACACGGCCGGAAAGATGAAGAAGACCAGGGGGAACAGCATCTTCACCGCCGCCTGCTGGGCGATCGTCTCCGCCCGGTGCCCCTGGTTTTCCAGCATCTTCGCTGAAAGCTCCCGCAGGCTCCGGGAGAGCCCGATACCGAGCCGCTCCCCCTGGAGAACGTGGTTGAGGAACAAGCGGTAATCCTCCACCGGCACACGTTGACGGGATCGTTCGATCGATTCCCCGCGGGGTACGCCGAGGGAACGCGACCGGACCAACTCCCTCAGTTCCCTCGCAAGGGCTCCCTCCGGGATCGATCCCGATGTCTCCTGCAGCGCCGCGGAGGGGCCCATTCCCGATTCGAGCAGGAGGGACAGTAGAAAACACGCCACCGGAAGATCGCGGTGCACCGACCGGAGCGCCTCCCGTGCCGCTCCACGCAATGAGATCCAGGCGACGACCATGCCGAGGAGGACCGCTGCCGGGGTTGCTCGCAGCAGACCGTACGCCGAGAAATTTCCCGTTACTACTGCAAGAAAAACGAGAAGGGCGAAGACCTCTGCGAAGGCCCAGTGCCTGTGGGAGTCGAGCAGGCAGGCGCCGGGGAATCGAAAGATGCCTTTCCCGACCAGCCTCTCCGTCAGCCGATCGTGGGCGGTTCGATACGCATCCATGCAGCGCGCGATGGGATGCTGCCCCCACCCCTGCAGGAGAAACGCGGCGAGGCACGTACCGCCAAGCAGCGCGGGGATGCCGACGAGGAGAGTGTCGAGCGGCGTCATGGCCGTACCGACAGGATCTTCCGGATCGTGACCCATCCCAGAATCTGGAGGACGAACGCGATCGCCATGATCGATTTCCCCTGCGGAGTACCGACGAGATTCGGGAAGAATCCCGGATCGACCTTCGAAAGGGCGACGGCGAACGCGGGTGGAAGCAGCGTCAGGACCACCGCCTGAAGCCGGGCCTGGGCGGTCATGCTTCGAAGTTTCTCCGTCGTTCGCATGCGCAGGCGAAGGATGTCCCGGGTCCGCTCCAGCAGGTCCACGACGTTCCCTCCCCCGGGAATCGCCGCGCGCAGCGGTCGCACGAGGAGGGAGGTCTCTTCCGATCGAATGCGTTCCTCCCAGGAGGTGAGCGCTTCCACCAGCGGCGTTCCCAGCCGGGTCTGCTGGAGGACCCACGCCATCTCTTCCCGGATACCGTGGGGCAGGAGAGGGACGGTTTCCGCAAGGGACTCCGGCAGACTGTGTCCCGCCCTCACGTGCCCGGACAGGAGATCCAGCAGCGCCGGAAGTTGGGAGAGGATCGACTTCTTGCGGCGGTTGCGGTACCAACGGACCATGAGTCCCGCGAGGAGAACGGGCACGGATCCCGAAACCCCCGCGATCGCCGCGGAACGGGTTGCCGCCAAGGTCGTCCCCGCGAGCAGGGCGGCGGAAACGACCAGAGCGGTGGCGATCCGGACCGGGGAGAGGAGCACGAACTCCTCGCGCAGTTCGTCCGAGTGACGGTTCGCCGCGCGGACGAACCTCGCGCGCGCCTCCGGCAGCGCGGCTCGAAGGAGAAACCGCACGATCAGCCCGGCTCCGAGGAAGAAAATCACACCTTCCATCGGCGTCAGTCCCACGCGTCGCCTCCACCCCTACGGAACCGGGAAGGAACGCCGGTGGCGACGAGACGTCCCACGATCCCTTTCTCCGCATTCTCCTTCGACCACCGGAAAAGTTCCTGCAGGAGGATTCGTGATTCGTTCATTCCGGTGATTTCGGCGATCGACGTGACCGCCCTGTGCCCGCCGGCGATCCGGCCCGCGTGAACCACAACGTCGATCGCCGAGGCGATCTGCTCCCGGATCGCATGGATCGGGATCTCCATTCCGGAGAGCAGCACCATGGTCTCCAGTCGGCGGAGCATGTCCCGGGGGCCGTTCGCGTGCCCCGTGGTGATCGAACCGTCATGCCCCGTGTTCATCGCCTGGAGCATGTCGAGCGCCTCGCCGCCGCGGCACTCCCCGACGATGATCCGGTCGGGTCGCATCCGGAGGGAGTTGCGGACGAGGTCACGGATGGTGACGGCGCCGGACCCCTCGATGTTCGCCGGCCTGGCCTCGAGGCGGACCACGTGGGGTTTCTGAAGCCGAATCTCCGCCGCATCCTCGATCGTGACGATCCGCTCTTCGACGGGGATGAATTGGGACAGTGCGTTCAGGAGGGTCGTCTTCCCGGAGCCGGTTCCTCCGGAGACGATGATGTTGCGACGCTCCCGGACGGCCTCCCGCAAATACTCCGCGGCGTCCGCGGTCACCGATCCGATATGGATGAGTTCCTCGAGGGAGAACGCCTCCTTACGGAACTTGCGGACCGTGAGGCACGCTCCGGTAAGGCACACCGGCGGTATGATCGCGTTGACCCTGGATCCGTCCGGGAGCCGGGCGTCGACGTATGGTGAAGATTCGTCGAGGCGCCGGTTCACCTTCGATACCATCCGGTCGATCGTCGCGCGAAGCGATTCCTCAGAGAGAAACGCTCCTCCGTGGGGTTCGACCAACCCGCACCGCTCCACGTATATCGACTCGAATCCGTTCACCATGATCTCGGAGACGGCGGGATCCGCCAGGAGGGGAGTGATCGGTCCAAAGGCGAAGATCTCGTCCAGAATCTCCCGCCGCAAGGTTCCCCGTTCCGCGTCCTCCAGCGCCAAGCCGGACATCTCCGTCCGGAGGACCTCCTCGGCGCGGTCCCGCCAGCGGCCGGCATCTTCCGAAAACGACAGACCGGTCTTTCTTGCGTCCAGTCGTGACAGGACGGCCTGGTGCAATGTGCGTCGAATGCCAGCGTTCATTCGGTCCCTCCTGATTCGTGTTGTGCTTCGGTGCTCGTGCGCCCCACGCACTTTCTTCATGCCATTTTTTGACTCCTTGTAGAACGGTGCTTCAGTCGAGCAGGCGGAAACGGAGGTGCTCCTTCTCTTTCTCCGCTTTCCGCTCCCATGTTGCGGCTTCCGTGGCGACTCCGGACACTTCGACGGGAGTAATGAAGATCGCGAGCTCTGTACGGTTCTCGCGGAAGCTGCGCGATTTGAACAGTTCCCCGATCACGGGAATCTGCCCCAGCAGCGGGACCTTCGCGACGTCCTTCGCCATGTCGCTCTTCACGAGACCGGACAGCATCACGGTTTCCCCCGGCGGGGTGGAAAAGTAGGTGGATACGCGCCGGGTGAGAAACCCCGGGACATCCGAAGTGCCGCTCCCGTGATCCACCGCGCTTACCTCCGCATTTACCCGGGTCCGGATCTTTCCACCTTCCGCCATGGTGGGGTGAATCTTGAGGATGATGCCGTACGTCTTCCACTGGACGGTGCGGGTTTCCGGAGTGACGATCACGATCGGGATTTCGCCTCCTGCGAGGAACTGGGCTTCCATCCCGCTTTCGCACGCAAGGCGGGGGTTTGACAGGATCCTCGCCTTCCCGTCGGCCATGAGGAGGTTCAGGCGCGCCTCGAAGTCCGTGCCCACATTGATGGTCCCCGCGTTTCCCGTTCCCACGGCGAACGTTCCCTTCGCCGGGAGCGTGTCCGGCCAACGGATGCCCAACCGGGCCGTTTCCCCACGGCTGATCTCGATGATCTTCAAGTCGTAGAGGAGAAGGGTTCTCTTCTCCTCGGGGAGAGAGAGACGGAGATGGACTCCGGGGTGGGCGCGTGCGTATTCCTCGAGCACGGTTTTATCCTTTGCCGCAGAGACCGGACCGCTGAGGATCACCGATCCGCCGGCCTCAAGGACGGTCAAGCCGGGGAAGGCGCCGGCGAACGCGCGGGCATCCTGGACGATCGATCCCTTTCCGGGACCCACTTCGACGCGCCATTCCGTTCGCGTGCCTTTTTCCCACAGGACGAGGTCCGTTTCCCCCTCCTTTTTCCCGACCACGAGGATCCCCTCGCCGCGGGGAAGGGGTTGCGCCTCGATGATCTCGGGATTCCCTATGGAAATGCGGGACACCCCCGGCCGCTCGAGGATCTGCTGGAACCCCTGGCGGATCCGGAGCGTCTCCACGGCCAAAGATACGGAGATCTGGGTAACGGAGAGGAAAAGGGAGAGAGCGGCGAAGATCCTGCCGGCGCGCAGGAGGCGCTTCAATCGCGGACCTCCCTTGCTGCGGCGATGTGCGTGACGTTCATCCCGCCTTTCCAGATCTCCACCCCAAGGGATGCCGCGGATTGGAGGCGCGGGGAGGGCGCAACGGAGACATTGTCTTCGGGATTTCGCAGGAACCAGTGCACTTTCCCGGAGCCGCGTGCGATCCGCGTCCCTTCTCCCGGAGTAACCATGAGGGTCACGGTGGACGTCTCCGTCTTATCGGAGGGGTGCGCAAGTCGATGGTGATCCCGGTCGACGGCGATCACGGGGATATTGCGGATCCAGCCGGCGGAATTCGCATCGGAGGTTTCGACCAGCAGGTCTACCCGGTCTCCCGGGTGCAGCAGACCTGCGAACGAAGATGTCGTATCCACTCCGAGCGTCATCGCCCTCCGGCCGGGAAGGACGATTCTGGAAAACGCATCCGTATCGTACGGTTCCTCGACGTCGGTCCACAAAACCGGCTCTCCCGGATCGATGGCCGTCTTGGCGCGTGCCCCCAACAGAAGTTCGAAATCGCCGGCGGGCACATTGCGTTGCCCTGTCCCGGAGGAGGGGACCGCCTTTTTCGCAAGGTTTCGCTCGCCAAATGCTTCACCGACGGCGATCGGCAGCGCGGCGACGACCACCTCCACAGGGTTCGCCTGCCGGCGAATGTCCTTCTCCACGGTTGCGATCCTGCGCCCCGCGGCGGCCAGCGTGATGCCGCAAAGAAGCAGGCCCGCGAGGAGGGGGAGCAGCGCCCGGGCCTTACCGGCCCACTTCCCGGAAGAGAAGGAAAGCGCCTTCCGCTTCATCGAGGCAAACAATATCGGTCTCCTTTCCCCTGGTGAACTGAAGCACTTGGACCAACCGGGGGCCATCGAAGGTGAAAACGGTTTCCCAGCCGTAGGAGAGCAGGCGGGAACGGATGGAAGATCCTCGCGAGTCCATCGTTCCGAAAACGAGATCGACCGGCTTCCCTTCCCTTCCATCCGGAGGGTGTGGTCTGCGGTCAGACCCGCCGGCAGTCGTGGTGCATCGACGGGCCGCGACTTGGGGGAATCCTTGAGCCGGCCGTGAAACACCGGATGGGATGGGACCGGCATCTCCGGCAGTTCGAACCCATCGGGGAGGCGGACGCCCAGCCTACCCAGTTCCTTTTTGAGGAGGGAGACTCCGTCGGGGGAGGATTCGTCCGAAACGAACGCTTTTCCGTCGACGATCACGCGGCGAGTTGAGGAGATCTTATTCTTGATGGCGTCTCCGCGTCCTACGATGCAAAGCGACGCGATCAGCGCAGTCGCCGCTGCAAGTCCGAAAAGGATTTTTCGGTTCACTGGAGTCCCCCCGTCAACAGAATCCCCTGGACGGTCCGCCGGACCGTCGCCCCGGATGGCGCACCCTTTTCCCAACAATCTACGGCGCCTTCCGCCTCTCGTCGGATCGCGTGGGACGGCAGGTCGAGGAACGCACCCACGGATTCGTTTCGGAGGGACACGTCGGTCGACGCAACCGTTCTGCCGGCCAGTCCCCGGAACAACGGGACCTGGCCGATCAGTGGATCATTGCGCGCTCCGATGCGCACGACGTTTTCCGCCGGATGGATCGTTGCGGAAAGGCGAGGCTCGATCCCGGCGCATCGTCTTCCGGCTCGCAGCATCTGGGCGTGCGCCGCGCTCTCCGCGGAAGAGGAGAGAGAAAGGTTCCTGTAGAACCAGTACCCCCCGCCGAGAAGAATCAGCAGCAGGGGGAGCGCCAATGCCGTTTCGAGGAGGGATTGCCCCTGGAGCGGAGGCCGACGGATCTTCATTTCTTCCCCCGTTCGGTCAGCCTGGATTTCCACGTCATTTCCGCGGAACCCCCGCCGTAGGGCTCCGCCGTGGCCTCGGCGATCACCCGCCGTCGCCCCTTTTCCTCGAGGAAGGGAATGGGAAGGTCCGGAACGGTTGCGTACCCGGTGAACCGGACGAACTGGCGATCCGGGAAATCTTCTTCGGGTTCCAGCATCCGGATCGGTCCCTTGTTCGTTCCGACGATTCCGCGCAAGGCCGCGTCGAGCAGGGCGATGACCGATTTCATGGCCCCTTTCAGAAACCGGATTTTTTTCAAGCGGTTCAATGCGCCGGTAACAGGCGCGATCGCCTCCATGAGGGAAATCGGCGGGCCGGGTGCCAGGTGGAGCTCAAGCGTGTTCTTTCCGTCATGAGGCCCGCCGGGGTTCAATGGGGACAGGATTCCCGCGATGTTCCGTCGGTTCGAAAGGGAGGCGACTTCCCCCAGGACCAGGTACGGCGCCGTCTTCCGGATCTTTTCGGACCAGGCGACGAGCAGGTGCGCCGTGTTCCAGTAGCCGGCGATGAGCCTTCGGGCCTCCCGTGTGTATTCCGCGAACGCAGGCGCTCCAACCCCGAACGCAGCGGCGATGGCCAGTGCGGCCCACACCACGCAGATCCACCGGATGATTCGGAAACATTGGGACGCGCCGTCGTTCAGCGCGGCGATCAGGTTCAGGCACCGCGCCTCCCATGTGGCGGCCGAGAGGGCGATCGCGTCGACCGAATCCGCCGTTGCCACCCGCGCGGTCGCGACGTGATGCAGGCGGATCGAGGCGAAGATCACAGCAAGGAGGGTGGCGGCGACGACCAGGAAGAGGGCCGTCGCCTGACCCCGGTTTCCCTCGCGGGCCCGCGCGACCTGTCGCGAAAAATATCCGATCATGTTCACTCCACCGTCACCCATCGGGTGGACTGCAGCATCAGGTAATAGTGGTCACCCACGCGGATCTTCTTCCCCGGAGAAAGGTGGTACAGGATCCGGTCGATCCACGGGACGATCAACTCGACGCCGTGGGTCAGGCGGACGCACAGCGCGTCGCCGGCCGTCGCCCGGTCGGCCCCACGTTCCCCGTCGCTCGTTATGTCGAGGGCGGTCATGGCGGCCGATCCGAGCGAGCCTCCCAACCGGTTTCTGCACACCTGGAACGCCTCGAGGAAGGCGGTCTCACGTGCCTTGCGGAAGTCATCCCTGGCCACGCGTGCGAATTTCCGGGCGGCGAGGTGCGCCGCCGTGTCGACGGCGCTCTTCCCCGACCAGAGAAGGGACAACTGAACGATCGCAAGCGTCAGCAACAGGAGGGGAACGCAGGCGCAGACGAATTCGATCATTGCCGTCCCCCGCTCACTTCGAGCCGGCATAGGTGGACAGGTTCTTCTGTTTGGCTTCGGAGCCGGCGCGATCGGCAAGCGACTCCACGGTCCCCGTCTGGCTGCCCGCCATCGCCTTCACGATGGTGTGAAACTGGTTCCGAAGCTGGTTGCCGAAGATGTTGACGATGCCGATCCCCGCGACTGCCACGAGCGCCACGACGATGATGTACTCCGTGAGCCCTTGTCCCCTGCGGTTTTTGCCGGGTCCTGTTCCCATCTCGCCACCTCCCGAGGTGAATTTGGATGGCCGGAAGGAGAGCAATCGGCGTACCCGGACGGGAGCGGGGAGGGGCCCCGGAATCGCACGCCGGATCGGCAAGTTACGGTGGGGAGAAAATCGGTGGAGGCCCTGCGGGAAAGAAACAGTCCGGTTTTCGAACGAGGAGTTCGATTACCGGTCGAACTCCTCCGTGCGGATCCCGTACTTCTTCAGCTTCTCGAACAGGGTCGACTTGGCGATCCCGAGCACGCGCGCCGTCTTCGATTTGTTCCCCATCTGCCGGGCGAGCTCGCCCAGGATATTCGTCCGCTCGGCCTGTTCCCAGCGCGAGAGGCCGGATGCCGCTTCCGGTTCCTGTCCTTGCGGGGACGCCGGACGCAGGAACGAGAAGTCGGACGCGGTCAGCTCCCCGTCATCCGCCATGACCACGGCGCGCTGGATAGCATTGCGCAATTCGCGGACGTTCCCCGGCCAGTCGTGCGAGACGAGGGCGTCGAGCGCGGCGGAGGAGAGTCCCGGGACGGTCGCGGTGGTGTGGTCCGCCATCCCTGCAAGAAAGTGCCGCGCGATCGGCGCGACGTCCTCCCGACGGTCCCGCAGGGGAGGGATCGGGACGGTGATGGCGCCGACGCGGAAGTAGAGGTCCTCGCGGAACGCCTTGCGGGCGACTTCCTCCCGGAGGTTCCGGTTCGTGGCGGCCAGGATCCGCACATCGGCGAGGAGCAGGTCGTTCCCGCCGACCCTTTTCACCTCTTTCTGCTCGAGCGCCCGTAAAAGCTTCGGTTGAAGTGCGAGCGGCAACTCACCGATTTCATCCAGAAATATGGTCCCGTTGTGGGCGAGTTCGAACGCCCCCTTCCGCTGGGCGGTGGCCCCGGTGAACGCCCCCTTCTCGTGCCCGAACAGTTCGCTTTCGATCAACTCGGAAGAGATCGCTCCGCAGTTGACGACGACGAACGGGCGATCCATACGGACAGAGGCGTCGTGGATCCCCCGGGCGACCAGTTCCTTCCCGCTCCCCGTTTCCCCTTCGATCAGGACCGGCACGTCCGACGCGGCGACGCGGCGGATCGTCCCGATCAGTTTCCTTACATGGGCGGATCGGCCGATCAGGCCGAACGGCGCATGTCCGGCGGCCGAGGAGGCACTCGTTCGCTTCGGGACGGGGAGGGGCTCCGGCCTCGCGGAGTCGGAGCGGACGGACCCCGATGCCGTGGGCTCCTCGCCGGCGCCGGAGACGGAGACGGGACGATGGAAGTGGATCCGGAACGGCCCCACCTGGAACATCCTGCCGTCTTCGAGGGTGAGCTGGGTGATCCGCCGGCCGTCGGCGTGCGTGCCGTTCCGGCTGCGCAAGTCGGCGAGAAAATATTGCTGTCCGACGCGGAAGACCCGGGCGTGGAGCCTGGATACGGACGGGTCGGGTAGCTGAAGGTCGGCCTCGCGCCCCCGGCCGATCTTGACCTCCTTGAGCCCCAGCCGCACCTCGACCGTCATCCCGTTCGAGATGGTCACGGAAAGCCTCGCCCCCGGATCCGCCTGGATCATTCTCCCCTCCCGGTTGTTTCCCGTTCCTTTAGCAAGCGGGATGCCGGAAGGCGCGCTTTCGTGCGAAGCGAAGGGAAACACGGCGCAGGCCGAGCGCGGCGGCGGGGAGGAGCAGGATCCCGAAAGAGATCAGCGACGCGGCAAGCGGCGGGTCGCCGCCGGACCGGGAGATGCTCAGGCAGCCCCCACCGCCCCCGCCGGAGGAGGGTAGCGCCGGGGTCGCGACCTGCACTTCGCCCGAGTACCCCGTGCTGGTGGCGCTGACCGCTCCCACGCGGTAGAAGTACGTGGTCCCGGGGGAAAGTCCCGAGTTGTCGGTGTACGACGTGCTGTTCGCCGGAAGCTCCGGGGAAGTGAGGGCGACGAACGTCCCCCCCGCGCCGTCCTTTCGCTCCACTACGTAGCCGGTCTCGGTGGTCGCCCGGTCGTTCCACGTCAACCCGACCGTGAGGTTGTCCAGCACGGCGATGACGTTGTCCGGTCCGACGATGTCGGCGATGCGGAAAGACCCCCACCAGGTGCCCCACATGTTGCCGGTCTGCGCGTACTCCTGGAGCGTCCAGAAGGTGAGGTCGTCGGTCGGGTCCACCACCGTGGCGCTGAAGTCCCCCCACCGGTTGAGGCCGCTGCTCCCGATGCCCCCGGTTTTGAAATATTGCGCTTCCCCCGCCTTGAGCATCGCCACCGGCTGGGTAGTCCCCGCGGGATCGCTGTTCAGACGCGCGGTGTAGTACCCGCTAGCGAACCTTGTGAATTCCGTCTCCGTCGGCGACGAGCCGCTGAACCCGAGCGCGATGTCGCCGTTCGCGTTCACGGCGATGGAAGGGTAGTAGTAGAAACGGGTCGGGTCCGAGACCCTCCCTTGCTGGACGAGCGCGAGAGGCGAAGGGGCGATCTCGTACCACGCCACCTCGGTTTTCGTGTTCGTGCCGTCCGACACGGTGTGGGTGGCGTAGAGGTGCCCGTTCCGGTAGACGACGTTGAGGATCCGCGTGTCGCCGGAGTCGATCTCCCTCTGCGGCGCGAGAGGCAGCGAGGGAAACCTTGACGTCAAGACGGCTGGGTACGGAGTAACCTCCACGGTCCCAAGGAACGACACCACCTGTGAGGACCCTGCGATCGCGTAAACCAGCAGGTTGTGGAGGAACGGATCGCCTCCGATCGAAACGATCGCGTTCCCCTCGGTGATGAAGTATCCGGTCGTCACTGCTCCGAACGCCTGGGCGGGTTGAACGACGAACGACGAGTGAGTGAATTCCGTCCAGGTGAGCGTCGTTTCCTGCGGAAGCGTGAGCAGTTGCGGCTTCGGGATGCGCCAGATCTTGCTGCCGCGGAACTGGGGAGGAGCTGACGCGTCAAAAAGGTTTGACGTCAAATATACGTTGTTGCTGTCCACCCCGATCCCCGGGTAATCCGCCCAGGTGGCCCCGGTGTTGTCGGCGGGCAGCGCCCAGGTGTTCCACCCCAGCGTCGGATCGGAAAACCGCGAAACCGCCAGCAGCACCCAGGAGTTGTCCGTCGGCAGCCTGCCGTCGAGGGTGACGGCGATGAACCGGTTGCTCCCCTGATCGTAGATCACCTTCGGGTCGAACACGTGGCTGGGCAGCTCGTTCGCCGTGATCAGCGGGGACCAGAAATCGAAGAGGCTGCCGACGGGGTTCTGCCGCACCCCTGTCTTCGAGAAGAAGCCGACCTCCGAGTTGAGGAAGCTGACCAGGTGGTCTGGTCCGGCGGCCCCCATCGTGTCCGGCGGGATGACCGTCCCGTCGTCCAGCAGGCCGGCGAACGACGAAAGCAGCGACGGAGCGCGGGGAGCGGGGGCGGCGACGGCGACGGCCAACGACGTCCTCTCCGCGGCGAACTGCCGGGATCCGGAGGCGTCGACGCCCGCCGGAGGGATCGGGTCGAGCAAGGAAGGCAACGCGGCGGGCCGGGGGCCGCGGAGGCGGGGAATCTCCCTCGGTGCCGGAAGCATGGCGACCGGCGCGGCGATCGATGCGTTGCCGATCCCCGCGGCGGCGGCACCCGCCTGGACGGCGGAAACTTCCGCAGACGGTACAGGCTGTGTCACCGGGACGCCTTCCGAAACGGATCGGGGACCGCCCGCAAGGGATGTCGACGTTCCCTGCGAGGTGACGGCCGCCGTCCCGTACCCCGCCATCAGCAGGACCGAAACGACCGCCATGCGCCAGCCGATCCGGGAGTTCATCGCGATTCTTCCGCCGGAGGGATGACGTTCGGGGGCGGCTTCTTCCCGATCGGGATCTCCCGCGGGACCGAACCGGGGGAAGGAGCGGCCGCCGCGTTGTCCGCCGGTGCGCCGGTGGTCCCTGCGTGAGGAACGGGCGCCGTGACCGCGACGCCGCGTCCGGCCTCCGGTACGTTATCCGCCCGTGCCGATGTTTCCCCCGTCCCGCACCATCGTTTGCAGCAACCGGGCGCCGCAAAGAGACAAAGGATCAGGATGCCGATGGATGCCGGCAGGAACGGATTTCGACGAGCGGGGATCAATCGGTGCCGCCTCCGGATCGGGGATTCCCGTTTAAGACGCCTTCTCGATGTAAATGATTCGATCGCTTTCCAGCAACTTCGGGATCCCCGCGATCGGCCCGGTGACGACCCAGGTCGGGCCGGCGCGGGTGGCGATGCGGAATCCGGAATCCGTCACGTGCCGCTCCTCCGCCGCTCCGCCCACGTCCACGAACCGGAGCAGGAGGTTCACGTCGCGGTCTTCGGTCCCCGCGCCGAACCGCGTCAGCAGGTCGAATTCGAGGGTCGGATCCAGCCGGGCAAGGAGCCCCTGCGGCCCGAACCAGGCCAGCTTTCGCAGGGACGGGTCCTTGAGGAGGGGGACGATCTGCGCGGGATACAGCAACAGGATGGCGCTGTTCCCCAACTCGTTCAGGATCGGAAGCGACGACCGCCCGAGGGCTTCCGATTGATCGAGGAAGACGTCGTTGCGGAAGACGGCGATCGCAGCGAACGGCTCCGTTCCTCCCGTTTCCGCCTCCTTGCGAAGCCGCGGGTCGGCCTTCGCGCGGAGGAGTTCCGTGTCCGGGGGGGAGAACGTTCGCCGCTTCTCCCCGAACCGGCATCCGGCGAGCAGCGGCAGGGAGGCCGCGAGCAGGAGGAGGGAAAGAAGGCGCCTCCGCCTAGTGTTGCCCTTCATAAATACGGTGTCGCACCGAGAGGGCCGATGCGCCGCATCCGGCAAGGCGTCGCGACCGAGGCGTACTGGGCAAGTACGGTGAGGGAGCGCAACGAAGCCGGGGCGGATGCAGCGGGCCTCGAATGCAACCGTATTTATGAAGGGCAGCACTTAAGGTTTCTGGCTGAGGTATCCGACACGGAGAGTCACGTCGAGGTATCGGGCGTCGTCGTAGCGGCTCTTGAGCGTCGCGGAACGGACCGCCGTCGGCAGGGCGTCCCCCCCCGAGATCCGCTGCAGCGCCTTGACCGTCTCGAGGTAGGTGAGGTTTTCGATCCGGACGTCGAACGACTCCTCCCGGTAGAACTCCCCGTCCCGGGCCCCGCCGGATTTGACACTGAACGCCGCCTGCGGGATACCCGCATCCTGCAGCGCGGAGGTCAGGCGGGAAAGCGGGGAATCCTTCACGTTGGACGCCGCCTGGACGACCCCCGCCCGCTTGCGGATCTCCCCCCGGATCCGTTCGATGTCCGGACGCGCCGCCCGCACCGCGGCAAGGTCGTTTTCGGCCGCCGCCGCCGCGCGCGCCTGCGACTTGATGCGCGACACGCCGGGGAGCACCACGAAGGTCAGGGCGAGAAGGATCGCGGCCACGACTCCCCCGAACGCGAGGACGCGCTTTTCCCGGTCACGAAGCACGCCGCTCCCCCTTCCGGTCGACGAGGATGGTGAACCGTACGGAGGCGCCGCGCGCGCTGCCCTCGGATTCCTGCACGGTCACGGTGTACGTCGGGCCGAACGTCCCGGCAAGCGCCGCGCGGTACGATTCCACCAGTTTTGCGCCGCCCCCCGCTTCCCCCGCGAGACGAAGACGGACGCCGTCGATCGAGACTTCCCGCAACGCGATCTCCCCCTGCGGGAGCGACCGGGAAGCGGCCATCAGCAGTTCGGTGGGGGAAGGGCCGTCCGTCCCCAGCTCCTTCTGCTGCCGGCGGAGGGATTCCAGCTTCTCCCGGATCTGCGCCCCCGCCTGGACCACGTTGCGGACGTCCGGCGCCGCCGCCGTGAACTCCGTCCGCACCAGGGCGCGCGCCCGCGCCGCCTTTCGTCCTTCCGCCCACACCGTGAATTGCAGCGCTCCGAGGGCGAGGAGGACCGCCACGCCCCCGGCGACCGCCGCGACGACGGTCCTTCGCCGCCCGCGTTCCTTTTCGGAGGCCGCATCCGCGGACGTGCGCAGGGAGAACCCGGCGGCGACTTTCGGCCGCAGCGCCGCGAGGGCCGCGCCGTATGCCGCGAGATGCGACTGCGGCACCGCTTCGGGAAGGGCGAGGACCGTCGCTTCAGGAACGGCTTTGGCGACGGGACCGGGGGCCGCTCCGACCAGGAACCGCGCGGGCGCGGGAGCGGTCTCGAGATCCCCCGCGGCCTCCCGCAGGGCGGAGAGGATCTCCCCCGAAGCATCGGCCAGCGCCAGCGGGAACTGGCGCGCGGCCAGCACCCCTCCGCCCGATACCCGCAGCAGAAGGATGTCGGAAAATGCAGAAAGGTAGACGCCGTCCGGGGGAGGGCCGCCATCCGGGGACGCCAGGGCGAGCAGGGCCACCGGATCGGTGACGACGCGGTCCACGGGGATCCCGGCGGACCGGAAGTTCTCCGCGGTCGTCTCCACCAGGGACCGTTTCGCCGCGACGGCGAAGAAGAGGCCCGAAGGCTCCGGAGCGGGCGGCAGGAGGTCGGACAGGATTTCCTCGTCCTCGATCGGAAGGTTTCCTTCGAGTTCGGCGATGTGGATCGCCCGCGCCCGCGGAAGGTCGGTCACCGGCAGCGTCAACGGGCGCAGGTAGGTGAGCGGGGGAGGCAGCGTCAGGACGGCGCCGGAAAGGGGGACCCCCGGGAGCGCTCCGCGAAGTTCCCCCGCGAGGGCGGCGGCATCCTCCGCGCCTCCGAACGGTTCCCCGCACGGAACGGATACGGTCGCCGCGATCCGGGACGCGGAGGCGGATCCATCGAGCGCAACGCCGCAGATCCGGTCCCGGGTGATGGAGATCCCGATCGTGAGCATGGCCACCAATCAGAAAAACTGGAACTCGCCCGCGGGGGCGGTCAACGAACCGACGATTCTCAGATTAGCATTCTTTGCGTTTTTCGACAGCATGTCGAACAGCACGGCGACGCGTCCCTCGAACGGGTTCCGGACCCGAAGGTGAAACGTGATCGTCGAGCGCCCGGGAGAGAGGAGCTGCGCGATCTCTCCCGTGCCGTCCACGCTCGATCCCTCGAACGTCCCGGCGAGCCGCGGGACCTGGAAGGCGTCCCCCCGGATCACGAAGGAGAGGTCGACCCCCTCAATCCGCGCGGACGGGATCGGAGATCCGGGCGTCGGAACCGGCACCTGGAGAAAATGGAGCGTGCCGGACCCGTCGGCGGTCACCTTTCCCCCGCGGTTCCTCCACCGGGCCTCGACCCGCCGGATGGAGAACCCGGCGCCGGACGTCGAAAACACGGAAAACGGGAGATCGGAAGAGGAAACGCCCGATAGGATGACGCGCCCGCTCCCGGGGTTCCAGAAGGCGGGGGAGAAGCGCAGGTCCGCGGAGGCGTCGCCTTTCCGGAGACGCAGCCGTGCCGGCGCCCAACGGAACAGTCCCGTCCACTCCCAGGAAGCGACGACCTCGTCCAGCGCCACCGGGGGATTCCCGGCCGACGAAAGGGTCACCCCGGAAAGGCGGACCTCGAGAGGGAGCGAGAACCGGGCATCCCGTGCGGAAAGATCCACGCCGCGCGCGCGGAGCGGTCCACGGAGCGCGGAGACGAGGACGTCTCCGGGGAGGCTGAGGAGCACCGCGGCGAAAAACGCGGCGAGGAAGACGAGCGCCCCGATCGCAACGATCGGGCGCTTCCCCGGGATCGGCCGCTTAGTGGGCCATTTAGGGGGCAAGCGCCTTCCGGAGCCCCTTCCGCAACGCAAGGAGGACCGCGGGAAGGAGGAGAACGGCGGCGCCCGGGATCCTTCCCGCCTCTCCGACGCGCGGGTCGCCGACCATCGAGCACCCGGACTGTTTCGCGGCGACCGGAATATCCGAAGAGGAGAGGGCGCTGGTGACGTACAAGTTGCGGGAATCGGAGACGACGTTGTCCTGTCCGGACCAGAAGAGGATCGCCTTGCCGCTGAAATGGACGAACGCGGGCCGTGTGTAATCGCCTGTGATCGAGTCCGCGAGCGCGAGGTCGCCGCTTCCCACCGGGACGCCCGGGGATACCAGGTCCGCGATGTTCCCCGAGGTGGTCGCGGTCGTCGACGTGACCCCCAGTAACGACATCGAGAAATAGGTGCCGGCGGTGCCGCGTGTCCCGTCGAAGGAGCCGTACCCCGCGACGTGCACCCGGTTGGAAACGTCGAGAGACGCCTCGGGATGAAAGGCGGAAAACGTGTTGGACAGCGGATTCCGGTTGTCCGGCGGAGACACGATGAAGGAGGCGCCGGCGATCAGGTTCTCCACGGTGACCGGGTTCCCGTCGTGGGTGACCGCGTCCGGGTTCAGGTACGCGACCCCGAGAGGCCCGGCGATGCCGTCGATCCCGGTTTCCACGCCCGCAACGACCAGGACCCGGCTGGCGGCGGGAAGGAGGACCGTCGGATACCCCCACCGCTGGTTTCCAAGAATCGGCGTTGCGCCGATCGCCAGGTTGTCGACGCCCGGCGATCCCTCCTTCACCATGGCGTAGTAGATGTCGGACGGCGCGGTGGTCCCGGTGTCGGCGGCCCACGCGATGTGGCCGCGGGTCGTCCCTTCCAGGCGCAGGCGGGGGAGGGCCGATACGCCGGTGCTGGCGGCCGTCGTCGTCAGGAGGGTCAGGGTGTTGTCGGTCACCATGGCGTTGTCCAGCCCGACACGCGCGTAGTACACGTCCGCGAACGGCGAAGGCGCCGCCAGGGACGGGAACGAGGAGAACGCGACCCGGAGGGAGTTGTCGGCGGCAACGAGGGCAAAGGCGGGATCGGTCAGTCTCCCCGGCATTCTTGCTCCCGAGGAACCAAGGATCTCGGCCACGCTTTGCGCGGTCACTGCGTTGTTGTCGATCGTCAACAAGGCGAGGAAGAGCTTGAACCCGGCGGCAAGGTCGTCGGAAGGGATCGCCTGGAAGAGGATCGCCACCTCGGTCGCCGAGCGCAGGGCGACCTGCGGATGGCGCGCGTCGGTGAAGAGGGTGTTGTCGATCGCCACGGGGGACGTCAGGATGACTTGGGAAGGGACGGTCGCCTTGTTCGTGAAATCCGCCTCGCCGTTGACCGCCGCGTAGAAGACCCGGGTCCGGGGCGTGCCGCCGGCGACCGCGTTGTCGCCGACGAACGCAACATGGAGGACCGTCCCGTTGGGCGCGACGGAGGGCTGGTCGAACACCCATGGGCCGGGACCGGCGCCCGTGGTGTTTACGGTGAAGATCCCTTCGGCCCAGGCGGCCGCGGCGAGGGAAAGCAGGGCGGCGAGCGCAAGCAGGATGCGGCTGCGGCAAGGACGGATCATCGGATCCCCTCCGGGGGTTGTCGTTGGCGGGTCTACTCCAGGCGCCAGAATCGCCATTGTATCTCATTTCCGAGGCGGGCGCCGACGGCGTCCACGGTGCGGATCGTACCCGCGACTTCTCCCTCGGACCGCACGTGGAAGAACGTCGATCGGACGTCCGCGAGTTCCTTGAACAGCAGGGTGCGGTTGTTCAGGTCCCGCAGGAAGGGGGAGACGTTGTTGATCTCATCGGTCTTCGTGAACGGGTGGTCCTTCCGGTATTCGATGATCTCGTCCGCCGTCTTCGCGTCGATCGCCCCGACCTCGTCCAGGTCCGTCCCGGCCGAGAGGGACATCAGCACCTCCTTCGGCGCGGTGTTCAGGTTGACCTTCCCGGAGGAGTGCGCCGTCACGAAGGGGAGCAGTTTCTCGTACGCCTCCCGCGTCACGCCGCGCACCAGGCGCAGCTCCCCGATCGTGTCGAACAGGTCGTTCTTCGCCCGGTACGGGTACGGCAGGGCGAGATAGTAGGCGCTCTCCGCGCCCCCGACGCGCGGGGTGTCGTCGTTGTCCAGCCAGTCGACGACGGCGTCCGCGACCGCCCGGTCGATCGCCAGGGTGTCGAGGAGCCGCCGGAAGATCGCGAGCCGGCGCTCGTCCGGCGCGTTCCCCATGGAAAGCATGATGCGGTTGAGGTCGATCTTCCGGTCCTCGTCCTCCACGACGACGCGGATCTCCCCGTCTCCCAGTTCGATGGGAGGGGCCGGACGGGACCAGATCTCGTCCAGCGTGTCGAAGGAGTTGTCCCGGGCGTCCTGCCGGAGGGCGATCCGCGCGGCCCCGGTTCCGGCCTCGGCCAGCAGGGCGCAGCGAATGGAATCCCTTCCGTACGCCCCGGTCTGCGCGGACCGGGCGCCGATGCGGAAGATCTCGTAGACGAGCGCGACGATGAGCACCAGGATGAGGAGGGTGACGAGGAGGGCGATTCCCTTCTCGTTTTCGCGCCGCCGCGTCATTTCCCTTCCGGGCTCCTTCGCCCGGATTGAAGGACGTTTCCTTCCTGGCCGGCGAGGAAGAGGGGGACCTCGCGGCGGAACGCCTCGCCGTGGGCGTCGAGCAGGGTGATGGCCGCTTTTTTCGGAAGGCCGGTTTCCACCTGCCCGGACGGCGGCCATTCCTTCCGCCATGCCGCGCCGTCCCAAAGCTCCACGCGGAACCCGCGCAGCCCCTCCGCGACGATCGTCTCCCGGGGAGGGATCCGGTTCTCGAGGAAGGGGAGTTCGGATTCCTCGCGGCGCAGGTCGATGGTCGTTCCACCGGCTCCCACGCGGGGGAAGTACCGGACCTTCACCACGTCCGCGGGAGGGCGCCCTCCGTCGGTCCGGGGGAGCTGGAATGCGCTGAACACGAGCGTCGCCGCCGGCATCCCGGAGAACTGGTCTTCCCGGCAGGTGAGGGCGGATTCTTTCCGGGCGGTGGAGGCGAACGCCCCCATGAGGTCCGTTCCGAGGCGGTCGAGGAGAAGGCGGATCTGGCGGTACTCCCGGGCCCGGCCGGAGAGCGCCTCCCGCACGCGGACCGCCCCCGTGAACGACGAGAGAAGGAGCAGCAGGACGATCGAGAGCACGGACAGGGCGAGCAGGATCTCGACGAGGGTGAACCCCCCGCGCCGGCCAGGGGGTAGCGGTCGCATCACTTGACGGCGACGCCGGAGAGGGTGACCCGCTCCGCCCGCTCCTCCACGGACCAGGTGACGGCGACGTGGACCTCCCGGGCGTCGGCGTGCGCGGCCGGGCGGACCGAGCGCCTCCAGGAGTAGGCCGCCATCGGGGGGGCGAACGTCCCCTCCGTCTCGCCGGTGTCCGGAAACGAGGCGGTGGCCTCCCGGACGAGCGCCTCGGCGAGACAGGTGGCGGAGGTCCACCGTTCCGAACGGTCCTCCGCCGCGATCGCGCCCGAGATCACCTGGTACGCAAGGAGCAGCGTGGCCGAAAGGATCGCGAGCGACACGAGCACTTCGAGGAGGGTGAATCCGCGCCGGTCATCCATCGTCCCGCACCGTCCCCTCGAGGACCTTCACGGAGCCGTCGAACGGGTTGAGGCGCAAGGTCCACCGGGAAGGGGCGCCGCCGCCGGAGTCGGTGAGGAAGATCCGGGCCTCCGGAACGCGGCCGCCGGCGCGATAAGGGATCTCCGTCGGCAGGTCGAGGGGCCGGTCCTCCCCCTCGATGCGGATTCCGGTCACCGAGAGGCGGGTGCCG
>Ga0209002_10000560_pt1 | contig 30046 bp, 37 predicted proteins | sample Rifsed16ft2_FD_184010 | JGI IMG/M metagenome (GOLD analysis project Ga0209002, IMG submission 184010) | Soil microbial communities from Rifle, Colorado, USA - sediment 16ft 2 (version 2) | ecosystem: Environmental > Terrestrial > Deep subsurface > Rock core/Sediment | place: Rifle, Colorado...
GGAGGGTGAACGAAAACTCCTGCTGCAGGTCGCGTCACCGGTCCATGCCGACGAACTCACTGCCCGGCTGGGTCTGTATGCCGCCCAGTACCTGCAGGGTCGCTTTCCGGACAAAAACGTTCGGGCCAATTTCGCCGCAAAAGTACCCGCATGACTCACCCCGTCCCGCCCATCCTCTGCCACGCTACCAGCGGCGAAGCCTTTGAGGGCATCCGGCGCGTCGGGCACATTCGCCAGCCCGTCTGGTCCGTAGACGGCGAAGACCCGGCTGCCGTCGAATACGCCTTGATGCACGCCTACGACCGATGGGGCGCGAGACACTCCTTCTGCGCGATCTTCTTCCGGTCGGTCAATGCCCGCAAGTGGAACATCGGCCACGCGGCCAGCGGCCGCATCGCGTTCTACGAGTGCATCTTGGACGTCCCCGTCGGCCACATCACCCAGGTGCTGCGCATCCGGCACTACCTGGCCGGCCGAGACCCGCAGGTCGTGCTGGCGGCGCCGGCGATGTTCCAGGCCCAGCTTGCCAGCCAATACGCTGAGGTGACCCCATGAGCTTCAAGCAATTCCTGTTTATCCTCCCCGTCACCGCCTTCTGTCTGCTCTGCGAATATAGCGCCCGACTGGCCGTGTTCGTCGTGCAGCACAGCCCAGCCGCTCAGGCTGCTGCTGGGCTGGCCGTCACCGGTCTCGCCGGCGGGCTGGCGGCCTTCGTCGCCTACCGGCCGCTGCCTGTCCCGGAAGAGCCTATCGCCGACCGCATCGCCCGCGAAGACGCCGAAAACATCATCCGTGTCGCCACCCTCGTCGCAGCCGCCAACCAGCCCCCCCAGGCAGGTGACCGCACGGCTGTAAGCGTAAATCCGCCTGGGGGAGTGGCCCCGGAAGGGGTGGGGGGCTGGATCCAATGAGCGAAACCCGCCTCTGGCCATCGGCCTTCGCCGCCCTCCTCGCCTCCCTGTGCTGGGCGCTGGCCACCCGCCCCAACCTGGCAGACTGGCAGCGCCTCTTCCTGTCCACCGCCGGCGTCCTCCTCGGCCTCTACGCCACCCTCAACGCCGTCGGCTGGCTCAGCCAGTTCCTGCCCACCTGGGCCGAATTCCTCAACCGCCTGCGCCACCCGGAGATAGACATCGCTGGCGCCGTGCGCGGCCTGAACGAACTCCAACTTGCCTATGCCCTCGGCGCCAGCGGCCGGCTCGAACGCCGCGCCTGGTCCGGCGGCATCGAGACCGTCTTCGTCCAGGGCGGCCGGGAACTCTCCGCTGACTGGTTCGCTAACTACCTTGACCTGTGCATCGGCTACGGCACGGAAGACCTGCCCAGCTTGCGCCGGCACGCCAACGGGAGTGCTGCCCAGCTGGACGAACAGGCCGCCATCCACTGGCTCATCGCTGCCGGCTATGTCGAACCCCGCCCCGGCCAGCGCTTCACCTGGCTGCCGGGAACGGATGCCGAAACGACCCGTAAACGCCTCTTTGGGGACGATTGAGCGATTTTCGACTCTGCCCCTGCCGGCCGAAGGTGTATAGCAGGTGTATAGTCGGCCCTGTTTTTGAACGGAATAGCTGAACGTGGCTTCTGATATGACTCTCTCAAATACCCCCGCCTTTTCTGCCTCGGATTTACGCTGGTTCCGGGAGGGGCTGGGCCTGTCCCTGGCTGGTCTGGCCGATGCGCTTAGCAAGGTCAGCGGCCGCACGCCTCCGTACACCCGCGGCTACATCTCCAACCTGGAGAACGGCCGGCAGGCGATCTCGGAAGGAATAGAGGTCGCCGTTCGCCGCCTGCACGCCCTGCACCAGAGCGAAGGCCTGCCGCAGCTGGCTACTGTGGAGATTCAGGCCGACCCCATGACCGTCGAGCCTGGCGCCATCTACGCCGGCAGCTCCCGCCGGTGCAAGTGGGCCGACTGCCGGAAGCCCTTCATCCCCAGCGGGCCGGCGCAGAAGCAATGCCCGGAATGCAAGGTGCTGCGAAGAAAGGGGGGATGATGGGCACATCAATTTCGGATCGGGATGTCGGGATTGCAATGTATAATCTCCTTCAACTTGGACAAATTGCAGTCACAGTTGAAGGAGGGGTAATGCCCGCGATCCGACACATTCCCGTTGAAGAACTCAGCATTGACTTGAATAATTACCGTACACTTCGGCAGCCTGACGAAGTAAGCGCCGTGCATGCCATGATCGATTCGAGTCCAGGTCGGTTTTGGGCCCTAATGGAAAGTCTGTTAGATGATGGGTATCTTCCCACTGAGAACATAATTGCACTGAAGGCCGAAGTCAATGGAACGTTAGTTGTAAAGGAGGGCAATCGTAGGGTGGCTTCGATGAAGCTGATACTTGGAATGTTTGCCGATGACGAATTTACTATCCCCGACAATCTCAAGGATAAGATCTCAACCCTACTGCCTGAATGGGTTTCCGCCAACAGAAGCCTTCCGTGCACAATCTACGATACCGCAGAAGCTGCGGCAGTTAGCCGGGTAGTGAGACTAACCCACGGCAAGGGCGAGGCGGCTTCTCGTGAAAACTGGAGCGCCTTAGCGCGGGCGCGTCATGCTCGAGATGAGAGCGGATCAAACGAGAATGCGCTCGATCTTCTTGAAAAATACCTCGAGGCGGGGAAGAACATCACCCACACAGAACGCAGTGCTTGGGGGAGCGAATTCCCGCTCACGATTTTGGAAGAGGCGATGAAGAAATTGGCTCCTCGGCTGGGGGTAATCAACGCACCGAAACTTGTCGAGGCGTACCCGAAGGTCAAATACAGGGATCAACTAGACGAAGTTATCAAAGCTATAGGTACGGGTCAAATCAATTTCGAGAAGATGCGATCAAAGTCGGTGGACTTCGCCTTGCCGTTTGGCATCCCTCCGATGCCAGAAGATTCAGAAAGTACCACGGATGCAAACCGAACTAAGAGTGGTGGTGGCCAAGCAACCGGATCGCAAAGTGAGACCAGTAAAAGCACAAGTACTTCTACCGGCGCTGGCAGAAAACCAACCGCAACATCAATCAATGACACGCGCTCAGTGAGAGCCGCACTACGAAAATTCAAACCAGCGGGAGAAAATCGCGAAAAGCTAGTTGCTCTCAAAGACGAAGCGATTGCTCTTGACATTAGCAAGACTCCTCTCGCATTTTGCTTCGTCCTACGAAGCATGTTTGAACTTTCCGCCAAAGCCTACTGCGCCGAGCACGCAAGTAAAGGCGGGCCAGTTCTATTGAAAGCAGACGGTGGGGATAGAAAGCTTGTGGAGGTTCTCAAGGATATACACAAACATTTAGTCACCTTAGACAGCGGCAAGCCGGACAAAGAGAAAGTAAAGCTTTTCCACGCAGCAATTACAGAGCTGACAAAGCAGGAAGGCCTCCTTTCGGTTACCTCAATGAACCAGCTGATCCATAATCCGCACTTTTCCCTTACTGCCAAGGACATTGCGATCACGTTTGGGAACATCGTCCGCTTCCTGGAAGCAATGAACTAAGGGAAGGAGGCCTTCAATGAAGTACCCCTCTCCTCTGCGGTATCCAGGTGGAAAAAACAAACTGGCCTCATTTGTCGACCTGATTCTCCAACAAAACCAATTATTGGGCGGAGAATATATTGAGGCATATGCCGGCGGAGCCAGCATTGCACTGCGCCTACTCATGACAGGGCGCGTGTCTCGCATACACATCAACGACATTAGCCAGCAAATCTATTGCTTCTGGGATGCAGTTCTCAACGAAACCGATGCATTAGTGCAAAAAATCCGCAAGACCCCGATATCAATGAGGACCTGGGGTCAACAGCGGGCAATTCTGGATCATCCCGAAAACAGAACACCGCTGGAGATAGCATTCTCCACATTCTTTCTGAATCGCACAAATCGATCGGGGATCATTACTGGAGGCGTGATCGGAGGAAAGTCGCAAGCGGGCGATTGGCAACTTGACGCGCGCTTCAACAGGGAAGGCCTAATCACTCGGATTCAGGAGATAGCCAAATTCCGCCAGGGCATAAGCCTATACAATCTGGATGCAGCAACATTCATCCAAAAAATCCCCAATCAATTGGCCACAAAGGCTCTAATGTACCTTGACCCACCGTACTATTCGAAGGGGAAGAGGCTGTACACCAATCACTACTCTCATGCTGACCATGCTGCAATTGCCGCCATCATCTCAAAACTAAAAATCCCCTGGATGGTTTCTTACGACAATGCCCCGCAAGTATATGATCTATACGATCAATACGAGAGGCAAACTTATTCACTGCAGTACAGCGCAAATCTCCATGCAGAAGGCGCTGAGGTGATATTCTTTAGCCCCGATCTAATTGTCCCGGAAGTGGAAAACCCCGCAAGAATAAAAGCGAACGACCGCAGAGGTGAGGGGGGCACCCCGACGGTCATTCGTGAACAGTCTACCAAAGCGTAGGCGCGAAGTCAATCAACTGTCAAACCCTTTACAAAACACAGCCCCCGACTCTCGCCGGGGGCTGTTATATACCCTGTGCCACCGCACGCCAGGCGGCAGGTGGTTGTCATAGGTATATAGCGGACTACTTCGCCGCGGCCTTGATGTCCTTGGCCATCTGCTTCGTGGTCAACGCCGGCACGTACTGGAACACCAGCTTCTTCAGCAGCAAGTAGTACACGCTGGCCACGCCGGCCACCTGGCCACCCGCCACCACCAGGGCATTGGCGAAAGACAACAGTGCGCCAACAAGCCCCAGTGGATCAGAAGTATCCAGGGTGGGCCACACAAGGGTACGCAGGAAGTCACTGGCGCCGCCCCATAAGAACGAGGCGACCACACCGCCGGCAAAGATTACCCAGGTGATCGCGTCCGAGGAGATGGGCTTGCCGCCGCGCTCCACGTAGACTTTGTACAACTGGGCCAGCGCCGGCAGCGCCAGCATCGTCAGGAACGTCCATGCTGCTTCCGGGATGGCCGGCGGCTCGCCCTCCTGCAGCGGGGCGGCCGCCACGATCAGCGGCATCACCAGGATCAGCACGACCAACAGCCAGGTGCGGAACTTCGGGGAAAACGTCTTCATCGAAAACTCCTTCAATAGTGGGGTTCAGGGAGGCGATTAGGGCACATACTCCGGCCAATGCCACGTGCCGGGGCCATCTCCGATTTTCACGGAGGTTTTGAGTTCCGGTAGGTCGTTCCAGTCAACCGGCATAACGTAGAGGTTCACCACTTCCGGCGAGAACACCTGGCAGACACACGCCGCCGCGTGTTGCCCATCGGGACGTTCGAAGTGGACAATTCGTCCCACGGAGGGCGTTTGCGTCTTCACCTGGGTTGCTTCATCTTCTTGCATCGAGATCTCCTTTGGGTAGTTGAGTAGGGGTAAGTGCTTCGGTTTGCGCGCCAACATCCTCACATGGGTCTCACCTCCTCCCGTTCATCGCGGCTTCCGCCGGCGCTCCTGCAGCCGTGCGATCTCCGCCTTCAGGCGCGTGCGCTCGTCTCGCAGCTTCTCGTTTTCGTTGAGCAGCTCAATGATGCGCTCCGCCTGGCTGGTATTCGACGTCTGCAGCGTCTGAATGGTGGCCACCTGGCTGGCGATAATCCGGCTCTGGATGTCCTGGCGATTGGCGCCGAACATCCGCAGCGAGATCAGGCCGCCGGAAACCAGCACGATGAATGTGCCGATCTGGATCAATAGGGTTTGCAATTCAGGATTTATTCCCATGTCCCACCATCAGGCCGGGAAGCAGCATCACCCCCGGACCCGGTAACAGGGCCAGCAACGCCGGCCGCAGAATTACGAAGGGTTCTGGCAGCACGCCCAGCAAGAAAAGAACGTAAGCCACAGCGCACGCCACCAACGACGGCGCCATGTAGGCGACACTGTTGGGCACATAGCGGTAGCGGTGAAACGTCAGCAGAATGCAGCCGATGGAGAACAGCGCTGCCAGGATGTTCAGTGTCGGAAATACCTGGTTGTAAAGTATCGTAATCATACCTGCGTCCTCTACTCTGGTTTCACCTTGCTCATCTGCACCCACTTCCCTTGCTGGCGCGCCGAGGGCGCCCGCAGGATCAGCCCGAAGTTGCCCCGCGGCTGACCGGTGGTCGTGCTGAAGACCGCTGTGCGCCCGATTCCAATCTGGTCGCCTTTGTCCATCGCCGCACCCTTCACCTGGGCCAGGCGGTCGCCGGTCTCTTCGAACAGCGGCGCCTTCTCGTCTTTCACGATGTAGGCCTTCTCGGCGGTCGGCGGTCGTGGCGTGCCTGGCTCCGGCGTTGGATATCCTGGCGTGCCGGCCTGCAGCATCCGCACGGCGCGCTCCAGCTCCTCGATGCGCGCCAGCAGTCCTTCCAGCGTCAGCGGTTCCGGCTCCGGCAGAACTACGGTTGGGTCCTGCGCGGCGATGACTTCCAGCAGGTGCGTGAGGATGGCGTACTCCCATTCCCACCAGATCCATGCCGGATAGCCGCCGGCGATCACGCCGGCGTGAAACTCATCCACCTCGTCCGGCGTCGGCTGCCAGCCGCGCTCTTCGTAGGCCGCGCCTGCGGGGATGATGGGGATATCCCGGATGGCGCGGTGCTGCGCCACGCTCTCTTCCAGCTGTTCGAGCACGTCGTGCGATTCCTGCCAGTAGACCTGGGGACAATAAAAGTCCAGACCTTCGGACAACTCTGCCCAGGGCATCTCGGCGTGACGTTTTGGGAACCGGAACGAGGTCAGCCCAATCGGCGTGTCGGGCAGTTGCGCCCGCAGCAGGTTGCGGAACTTGCGCGCCTGGGCCGCGTAGGGCCCTTTCCAGTCGGCCTCGGCGTCGTCCATCCAGCCGGCCAGGTTCAACTGCCGTACCCGGTAGACGACCTTCTCGGTTTGCTTCACCTGGTCCACGTAGCCATACGTCCAACTAAAGCCCCAGACCTCAATACCCTCGGCCTGGAACGCCTGGACAAATGCTGGCAGGATGTCGTCCGCCCACACCAGCACCTTGTCGCCCACCTTCATCACCGGCCGCTGGTTGTACAGGATCAACCCTTCCGAGACCTTGGGGCAGATCCACGTGAAGCCCAGCGCCTTGCAGGCTTGCGCCGCGGCCTCGTTGCTGCCGTAGTAGGCGGTGATGTCCTTGATTTCATGGACGAACAGGCCGGGGCCGGTAGGGAGATGTGCGCGGCTCATGTGCGACTTCCTTTCAGGTAAGGGCGGAACTCCACGACGCACGAGACGACGAACAGCACGCCCAGGCCGGCCAGCACGAGCATCACGCCCGGCGAGTAGATGTACTCCGCCTCGATGGGCACGACCACCTGGTCGAGCGTCCAGTACCACAGCCCCAGCACGCCGATCCAGAGCCAGCGCGCCAGCACAATCGGCTCGCCGCGGTACCACGGCCGCACCAGGCGGGCGATGACCGCCGGCACGCCCAGCAGCATCAGGCAGTTGAACAGGATGAGGGCCAATGCGCCGCCGGCGAAGATCGCCCAGGTTGAGCAACAGTCGCAGACTGTCCATCAGCTCACCGCCCGTGTCACGTCGGCCAGCACTTCGAAGCTGCCCTGGCTGAGCGTCCCCACCGTGCCGTCGGTGTTGATCAGCTGCACGTCGTAGGTGTACACGCCCGGCTTCAGTAGCTTGGTGGCGGCCGGCTTGACCGCGACGTTGATGTCGCCGGCGGCCGCATCACTGATGGTGATGGCGCCGTCGCTGTCGGTGCCGTAGGCAGCGCCGTTGAGCACCAGCAGCCCGTCGCTGCTGCCGGACAGGTTTAGCCGCACCCGCAGCAGGGCGGCGGTGTCTGCCTTGCGGTCGTCGGCCTTTACGGTGAAGTCCAGGGTGGTGTAGCTGGCCAGGTTCCCCAGGGCGGTGAGGGCGATGTTCCACTGGTCGCCGCGCTGCTGCGCGATCTCGCCGTCTGCTATGGCCGCCAGGATGCTTTGCGCCGTCATCGTCAGGGTGCGGGTGGCACTTGCCCAGATGTCCGCCACAAGAGTCCCAAAGCTGGTCAGCGTCCGGGTTGCGCTGGCCCATACATCCGCCGCCGAATGACTGGAACGGCTAGTAATCGTCGCGTTGACATTATTGACCCACGTCCGGCCCACAATCCACAAAGCCGGGATGTGCTGCGCGTCTACGGTGGCGGTCGCCGTCTTGAACACAGCAGTATAGAGCGCATTGGCGTCCACGCTCCCGCTGGCCAGCGTGTAGCGATACAGCCCATCGCCAACCTCTACGGCACTTCCGCCCGTGACAATCTCGGTGTCGCCTTCGTACACGTCCACGGTCACGGTCAGACCGGTGGTAGATAAGCCGTCCGTTGTGTAATGGGCGAGAAACACAAGGGCATTACCCTGTTGCTCTAACATTTTTGGCCTCCTTCGCGGCCACGCGCTCTAGGTCGGCCTTATCCTTCGCCGTCAGTTCCACCTTGCCAAAACTTACCTTGTCGCCCAGTTCCACCTTGCGGCATGAGATTTCTTTGCCGTCCTCAATGACCGTTACGATAATCGTCTTCATACTTCCTCCGGCTCAATCGCCATCAGGCTATTCTCTGCTAGGAACTCCGCCCAGTTGTTGATGTAATTCGGCCATATCTCAATCACGGAGTTTTGAAATTCGTCCGCGAAAATGTCCTGTATCAGCACCCGCATTTCCTCCGTTATCGAACCAGAAGCCCCGCGATGGGTAACGGGTTCTTGTCCGGTTGCGGATAGCGGGACGCCGAAGGAATTGGCCTCGCCGTCGGTTTCCGGGCCAATAGCGGTGAACAGGGCGTTCAGCGCGGGCTTGTCGGTTTCGGGCAGGATGATGTTAAGGCGATATTTCCAGACAGTCATTTCGTCCTCAATTCGTGGTTACAGTCCAGCCGCGCGATTGCAGCGTGGCCTTGTCGGTTAGTCCTGTCGCGCTCGGAGTGGCATTGCCTGTCCCGCCAAGATTCAGTACCCGCGTTCCGGTAGTCTTGTTGGCGGCAACAAAAGCGGCAAGGATAGCGTCCACCGCCGCCTCCGTTAGCTGGTTGTTTTGCGCTTGGAAGTTACCGAGAGTAATTGATACGCTTCCCCCGGCGTAATCCGTTAGCTGGTTGGAGTAGCATAGGAAAAATGTCAATGCTGTATTGTTTGAAAGGTCGGGAATACTGCCTGTCAATTGATTGGCATAGCAGTAAAATTGTATCAATGCTGTATTGTTTGAAAGGTCGGGAATGCTGCCTGTCAATTGATTGGCATAGCAGTAAAATTGTATCAATGCTGTATTGTTTGACAGGTCGGGAATGCTGCCTGTCAATTGATTGAAATGTCCAAAAAATTGTGTCAAGGCAGTCAAGTTGCTTATGTCCATAAACTGCCCGAATAGCGATTTTGAACTCCAATTAATTATAGTAATCCGGCTCGGTGTAGTCGCACCTAGCGTTACCCAATCCGGCGCGGCGGCAAGTGTCTTGACAAAACTAGTACCCGTTCCCGTCTGCCCGTCCCCCGCCGCCCACACACCGCCAGCATCAGCGGACTCTGTAAACGCAAGACTGACGCTCGTAATACTTGACCACACTCGGAAAAGGTCTGTTGAAACGTCCACCGCGCCCTGCAAAGCGCGCCGTTCTTCCAGGTAGGCAAGCAATAACGCCTCGTTACCAGAGGACAGAGTGCCTGGAATTACAACCAACTCGTAGAAATCGGCCGGATTGAGAGAGAACGAACCCGTGCTGTTTTGCTTATGTGTGTAAATCTGCGATGCCGACCATGTGGCCGCACCTACTGTGTAAGTACCTGCGGCAAGGGATGTAACGGCAAGGCTGTCATTCGAGCGGTCAAAGTAAACTCTATCTCCATCGCCATCACTTCTCCAAACCGGCTTGTTCAGCGTCGTCCCCTGTGTGGCATGATTCCCGTTGCCACTAAGGTCAGATGCCCGCCCAATCACATCTCCGTCAGCAGTAACGGGTATCGTACCTGACGAGTCGGTGAACAGCGTGGATGTGTCGCTGAAATCCAGCCACAGGACGGGGGAGAGGTCAAGCGGCGAGAACGCAGACACGCGCCTGCGACTGCGCCCCAAGGGGGTGAGGCCGATGGAGTTAATCATCCGCTACACCGCTCCTGCGTTCTGCACCGCGGCACGCGCCAGCACCACGTCGAGCAGTTGGTTGCGCTCACCGGCGATGTCCAAGTTGCCCGGCTCGGAATAGGTCACGGCCTCCAGGTACACAGCGGAGGGGTCGCTATCCAGGCTGGCGTAGGGGGTGAGGTCAAAGGGGTACAGCCCCTGCACCTTCAGCCAGGCATCCGGCCGCACCAGTTCGAGCGGCGTCACCGCCTGGCCGGCTGCCAGGATGCGCCGGTTGGCGTCCATCGCCTGCACGGTGTAGCGCGGGGCAGTCGCCGGGCTGGCGGCCGCACGGTAGTGGAATCGGCGGCCTTCCAGGACGGCCGCCACCCAGCGATTGTTCGAGGTGTCGCCCAGGCGGGCGTTGTCGAAGAGGATGTCCAGGGCGCGCCGGTCGGCGTCGTGCGCCTGCGGCACCTGGAGCGTGTTAGTCTCCACCGTGGAAGCGGCGATGAATTCCCCCACGGCCACCACCAGGGTCTGTTGCGCGCTGACGTTCTCGTTGCCGGTGTTGATGGTCTGGTTGTAGACCACCCACTCCAGCGTGCGCCCATAGCCGCGGCAGCGGGCGGTGATGCGCGCCACACCCGGCGTCTGCCCGCCCTGGCCGGCATCCAGTTGGATGGACGGCCGATTCGGGTCGGAGTACTTGTCCAGCACCAGCTGCGCGACGTCATCCGCCACGCCGGAGCTGCTCATCCGGCCGCCGCTCACCACCTTCTCCTTGACCCCATAGCGGGCCTGGCTCACGGTGTCGTTGACCTTTGTCGAGCGCACCGCCCCGCCGGCACCGAACAGCAACATGCGCGCCAGCGCCTCCGGGTCGTAGTCCTGCACGCTGCTGCCCACTTCGATATCGGTGGCGGTGTTGTAGCGCACCCAGGCGCGGTTGCCCATCGACTCCAGCGAGACGAACAGCGTCACGCCGGAGGGTAGACTTAGTTCCAGTTCATGGATGTAGCCTTCCCAGGCCAGCTCGCCGGCAGCGCCGAAGCTCTGCACCTGCATTCCCAGCCCGCGGGCGAAGAAGTCGCGCAGTTCGTCCAGGGTGCCCAGGAGCGTGAATTGGCTGGCCCAGAAACCGCCCATCGCCCGGATCTCGTGCTGGTAGCTGCCCTCTTCGAGACCCACGCCCGGCAGCAGGGTGCGACCATAGACCGCGCCCTCGGTTACCGGGTTGTTGGTGAGGACGACGGATCCGATCATGCCGCCCCCCGCAACAGATGCCAGCGCGGCACGGTGCGCAGCACCACGGTGCCTGTCAGGCCGAACGCAGCCTCCGGGACGCCGGCACTGTTCTGGCTCAGCACCAGGAAATACAACCGCGCCTGGCGTGCCGGCGGGATGGCCGGCAGCGCGCCGCGGGTCTCGTAGTTGGACATCGGTCGCACGACGTCAGTGGCGGGTGAAACCTGCACCAGGTTGGTGTTGCGTCGCAGCACGCCGCCATCGATGGCCACGCCGCGCCCGATAGTCAGGGTCTGGCCATTGAATTCAGTGGTCACCATCGACCACTCATCCACCGGGATGAGCACCAGGTCGAAGATCTCCAGGTCCGGCGTGGTGCTGTCCAGACTCTGTGCCATGACCACGAAATTCAGGCTGAAATTAAGTAGGCTGGCAGCCTCCGGGCCGCGTGGTGCGTTGGGCAGAATTTCGAAGCGGCCCAGGTCCACCACCTCGATGCCCTCGCCCACGTCCTGCAGGGGCACGTCCTGGCCGTCCACGGTGGCGCTGTGGGTCAGGCGCAGCCGCACCACCACCTGGCCGTTGCTGCTGCCCACCTGGCGGCAGCGCAGGAAGACCCGGTAGGCGCCGGCAAAATTGACCTCACTGGTGCTGCTGTAGGTCATCGTGGCACGCGCCACCATTGCCTGGTTGGTGGCAAAGGTGCACAACGCGTGGCTGCCGCCGGGTGCGCCGGTGTCCGCCACTTCGCTGGTGTCGGTGCCGTAAGCCTCGGACCAGCCGGTCGGGTTCTGCCCGCCGGCGTTGATCATGCTGATGAACGTGGTCAGGCCGCGGCTCTTCATCCCCACGATGACCGTACTGGGCACCAGCGGGGCGCCGGCGCCGCTGGGGTTGTACCAGATGAGATGGGTAAGCGCCGCTTCGTCGCCGGCGATGGCGTCGCTGGCGATTTCGACATAGTTTTCGTTGATGCACACCACCGGGTTGGCGTCCTGCACCGGCGAGGTTGTCCAGGTGGTGACGACCGTCAGGCGCAGCCGAATCCAGTAGCCGGCCACACCGTTCACGGTCGTAGAGGCCCAGTCGTTGTCCGGGTTGGTGAAGTTCACCGGCACCGGGTAGGCGGTGAAGCTGTTGAGCTGGCCCACCCCGCCGCCGGCGCTCCACGCCGAGCCGTCCCAATACTCCACCACGAACGTGGCATTGAAGTTGCCGATAGTGCTCAACCGGAAGCGGGCGTTGAACCACGGCCCGGTAGTGGAGCCCAGGTAGACGGCATCATCCACCGCCGGCGTGCTGGCCGAGACTTCCCACAGCGCGTAACTGCCGGCGGCCACCAGGTTCGAGGAGAAGGCCGTCAGGCTGTCGTCGTAGTTGTAGATGTGGGTGAGCTCGTTGGTGTGGCGGTAATTGCCAACCTGCAGCGAGGCCTCGGCCGTGGGTTCGTCGGCGTGCACCAGGTTGGTCGGCGTCGGGAAGGACTCCGGCACCGCCCCACGCCACATGGCTTCGCGCACGACCTGCCACTCGGTGTCTTCGAGGTCGTACTCGGCCTCGAAGGGCACCTGGAACAGGTCCGGCAGCTGCATGCTGGCCGCCCCCAGCACCAGGGCGTAGCGGGCGTTGGTCTCGCCGGTGGCCTGTGCCTGCAAGTAGACCGGCGTGCGCTGCCAGGGCGCGCTCTCCAGGCTGTTGTACTCGCGTGCCCGCCGCAGCAACTTGAACAGGTCCTGCAGCATCGACGCGCCGCTGTCCTGGCTGGTGGCCCGGATGTTGAGGCGCAGCCGCTCCACCACTGGCAGCAGTTCGAAGGCCTGCAACTGGTCGCCGCTGAAGGTCAGGCGCGGGCGGATGTCGGTCGGGCCCAGCCCGCCGGCCGCAGCAATGATGCCCGGTTCGGTGGCGTCAATGAGGTTGACTTCGAGGGTGCCGTCGGTGAGCTTGTAGGTGCGGGTCATTTAACGCTTCCTCAGCAGGGCCGCCAGCATGACGGCGTCCATCTTGTTGTTGATGTTGACGTTTTGAATCGTCACGTTTCCGCCACCGCTGCCGGCGCGGTCCGACGGGGCCAGCCCGCCGCGCGGGGTGACGGTGACACGTTCGCCAGGGGTGAGGTGCATCTCCACCGGTACGCGGTCCGGGCCGGGCATCCCCTGCACGGTGAATTCGCCGCCATGAGCCAGGTAGCCGCCCTGTTTGGAGCGGATGCTGTTGATCATGTTGCTGTTGGTGGAGCTATAGGTGCTTTCGTACACCGTGCGCTGGACGGTGGTGATAGTCACTGTCTTGTCTGGAGGAATGGAGGCGAGCTCGTCGGCAGCATTTGTTGCAGCACTCGCAACACCCATCAGTCCAGTAATCCACGCATCTGTACCCACTTCAGTGGCGTCGGTGACGTTGTTTACTTGGTTGATCATGGCGACCTGCGCCTGGTCAATCAAGCCAAAGCCTTCAGGGCCGGCCAGGCGGGCCAGGGCGTCAATTTCCTGTTGTGTGAACCCATCGAGGGCCAGTTTCTGTTCGATGAGCTTGAAGACCATCTGTTTGGACTGCCGCTCCCAGGCCGCCTCCAGGTCGCCCACCTTTTCTTCCGCCCCGGCGATCTTCTCTCGCAGCCCGTCCAATTCGGTGCGCTGTTCTTCGGTCAGGTAGCTCAAACTTTCCAACTCGGCGATTCGGTCTTGCCATTCACGGATGTCGCCGTTAAGGTCGCCCACCCGTTGCTTCATGTCCTCGAAATCCTGCACCAGGTCAGTGGACATAAGCTGGTGGAGGCCTTCGAGTTGGAACTTGGCTTCTTCTGTTGCCACGGCTACCAGCTTGTATGCCAGCGAGGTGGTATCGAGGCCCGCCGCAGCAGCCTCTGCCGCTTTGGCCTGCTCGTACATGGCCTCGTTGGTGAAACCAATGCCCTCCGTGAAGAAACCGCCCACCAGACCTGCCTCGCGCATTGCAGCAGAATATTCGGTGAAGTTGTTGGTGTTGGCGAATATCGAAAGGGCGAGGTCTCGGTTGCGGTCAGTGGCCTCAAAAATTCGGTCGAGGAACGGGTCGACACCTTCGTTGATAGCATCTCCCAGGAAGATGCCAAAGTTGCGAACTTCAGCCCCCAACCGCTGCCAGTTGCTCGTGGCCTTGAAGCCGGCAGCGTCGAGCTTTTCCAGCTTCTCGGCCCCCAACTCCATCGCCGCCCGCTGAAAGGCCAGGTCGCGGGTCAGGTTCTTGTTGGTCTCCATAAGCTCGTCCATACGGGCGCGCACCTGGGCGGCGCTCAGACCAAACTGGTCAAGCCGTAGAATGCTCTGGTTGGCCAACAACAGGGTGAAGTCTTCGAAGGAGGATTTGGCGTCCTTGCCCACGGCGGCGCCGAGACCGATGGCGATGCGGGTAAGTTTGTCCGCTTCCTGCGCCGTCTCGGCCAGGCCCATTGCAAACAGTTTTGTGGCATTGACGGATGCCGAGAGGTTGTCCACCGCACCGCCGGCGGCGTTGGAGACTGAAATCATGGCAAGCTGCGCTGCCCCCGCTGAACCCGTGTAGGCCTCCAGGGCATCCCGGCTGCGGCTGTACTGGTCGCCCAACAGAACCAACTGCGGCACCAGCTGCACCAACCGGACAAGCTGGTCGGCAGCAGCCCTGCCGACACCCAGGAGCGCGCCGCCCAGCAGGATGTTTCCCGCCGTCAGCATCTTGGTGATTCCCGTCAGGTCCTTGGCCCCCGTGCCGAGATTCTTCATCTCCTGCGAGGCCTGCTTCACCCCATCGCCCTGCTTGATGAGGCGGAAGATGATGTCAAGTACGGATTGTTCAGCCATCAGTGCACATACTTCCTGTAGGTCGGGTGGGCCGCTCGCCGTGCGGCGAAGTAAGCGTCCACCACCTGGTTGGCGTTCTGCCGGCCGGTCTCGGCCTGCGTTTCGTTGGCCATCACCTCAATCGCCAGCAGCCATTCGCCGGGGATGTCGTCAATCTCCCACGGCCGCACCTGGGCGCCGGTGATGAGGTTGAACTTCTGCGCCAGCAGGATGCGAACGAAGAGCGGGTGTCGTGTGACGCCGGTGGTCCGCAGGTCCACCAGCGCCGCGCTCAGTTTTTTTCCAGCAGCTCCCGGTTCGAGTGCGCCACGATCCGGCCGTAGGTTTGCTCGGTCACCCAGCGCCACAGCGCCAGGTCTTCGGCGGCCAGCTTATGGGCGAAGGCCTCCACGTCGGCGGGCGTCACGTGCGTTGCCGGGTCGTCGTGCTGGCTCCATATCTCCGCCAGCCAGGCATACAGCTTGCGGTTGCCCGCCTGCATCTGCTCGTTGAGCTTCTGCCAGCGGCGCTTGCCCATCAGGCCCTTGATCTGCGGCGCCCGCTTGATGGCCTCGGCAACCGCCCGCAGGTCGGTCTGGATGGCTGCAAAGGCGTCCAGCACGTTCTGCGGTGGGTTCACCCACACGTGGATCGGCGGGGCGTCCACCAGTTGCTCGCTGTAGCCGGCCAGCTGCACCGGCTGCACGATCTTTGGGACCGTGATCTGCTTGATGAAGTTCGAACCGTTCATTGGGTCTACCTCCTGTGATAGACATCCCTGGAGGGCCGGCTGGCAGGCGGCAGGGTCCGCTTTTCGGAGCCTCGGGTGCGGTCGCCACACCAGTGAGGCCCTAGCCAGCCGGTGGAAGTCATCAGATGGCGGTGACGTTGGTGCTCACGACTACCTGAATCTGCTTGGCGCCGCCGCCGTCCATGTCGTACTCGCTCTGCAGGATGGCGGTGTGGACGTTGTTGCCGCGGTCGTTCTCGCCCAGCGGGATGACGTCCTGCCACACGCCGCCGATATCCACCTTCAGGGAGTGGACTTCGCCCGCACCGATCTGCGGGCCGAGGATTTCCAGGCGCACCACACTGTAGGTCTTGGCCTGCATCAGGTCGTAGATGGCGTCAGCGGTCGCATCCCCCTCGAGGCTTAGCGCCAGCGTGGCGTCGATGAAGCCCTGGCCGTGGGTGGTAAAGGTCTTGGTGGTCGAGCCAAAGAACTTGGGGTGCGCGCCGGGCATCAGCTGCAGGTCGAAGCCGCGCATGCCGCTGGAGGCCTCGGTGGAGTCGCCTACCGCGCTCCAGGCGCTGTAGCGGTAGTACTGCGCCAGCTTGCCGTTCATTTCAGCGTGCGAGGGCAGGCTCAGCCCGCCGGTGAAGCTGGTGGGCGTCCACTGGCGGGCGTAGTAGTCGGCCTCGATGGAGACCGGTGAGGCGTCCATGCCCTGGTTGATTGCCGAGCTGATGCGCAGGCGCTCGATCTGCAGGTACTCGGCCTCGTAGGCCTGGGTGTCGTCGCCCAGTTCCAGGGTGGCGGAGTTGAGCGTGTTGCCGGCGGTCAGGCTGGGGGTGTGGGTCCACAGGTAGTCGCCCACACCGGAGCTCTGCTCGGTCGGGGTCACCTGGCCCTTGAGGCTCAGGCTGAACAACAACGGCAGCAGCTGGTAGTAGGCGTGCGGGAAGCGCAGCGTGTCGCTCACCGCATACTGGTCGATGCGGCTGCGGTTGAACTGGCTACGCACGCCGATGTTGTCCTGGATCATCACCGGCTTGCGGTCGGGCTTGATCGGCTGGTGTTCGCCCAGCAGGATGGTGTCGGCCGCCACGGCAGTGCCGGGCGTGCCTGTCCCTTCCACGCCGATCTGCATTTTCGAAAGGGCGCGTTCTCCACTCATGATTCGTTCTCCTTTTCGCCTTCATCGGCGGGTGGGGTGTCCTGCTCTTCAGGTTCGACAGGTGATTTGTGCCGGCTACGACGGGGCGCCAGCGGTCGGGCCACAGGTGCCGCCTGGCCAGCTTCCACGAACGTGCCGGCGGCGATGCACTCAGCGAGTGTGTCGGCCACGCCCAGCTGCTGCGCTTCCTGCTCGGTCACTCGGTTGGGGAGGCCCGGCACCCCCAGGCCCGGGCCGGTGTACACGTAGGTTTTCATGTCACGCTCCTGCTTCCACGGTGAAGCTCTCGCCCGATTCCTTGACGAGGTAGTTGAAAATCATGCCGACATGGCTGGCGCTGCCATAGCCGAGAAAGTCCGGCCCCTCGTACCACTTCGCCGGCGGGGCGGGCGGGGTGAAGTTGGAGACCCGGCTGCCCAGGGTGAGGTTGGCGGCGAACTTCTTCCACACCCGGTCCACCAGCGGCACCGCCTGGGCCATGCCCTCGGCCAGGGTGAGGCCGGGCAGGTAGACCCAGATGGCCATATCGTGCTGGAGGATGCGCGGGGCGCTCATGCCATACGAGGTGTTGCCGCCGCGTGTCCCGATGAGCGCCGTCGGCAGGGCGGTCAGGGTACCGGGCCATTCGTTGTAGTCGTAGACCTCGCCGAGGGCGGAAGTCTCTTTGGCGGAATAGGCCTCAGTGAGCACCTCCTGCATGAGGGTTTTGACGCGTGGGGACCAGGTTTGAAAGCTCATCGTTACACCTTCGCCCAGCGCACCATCGCCTCGCTGATGGCTTTGGCGATCTGCTTGAGTTTGGGCCGCAGGTTCTTGAACATCTGCGCCACCTGGCCGGCGGTCTGCTGGCCGCGGCGGGCGGTGCTGCGGTAGTGGTAGCGGGTGCTCTCTTCCAATGCCCGCGGGTAGGGGAAGCCCCGAGCGCTGCGCACGTGGGTCTCGGCAATCCCCTGAAATCCGCCGGTCACCGGTGCGGTGCGGGTGGCGATGGAGCCGCGGTACAGACCGGTCTTGAAAGCGGCCACGTCCCGCCAGCCGATGGCCGCCAGGCCGATACCGATCTGCGCGCCCTGCTGAGCACGCCGGCCGAGTTCTTCTTCGAAGCCGGCCAGGCGGGCGATCTGCTCATCGAGCTTGGGGATTTGGAACGTCGCGCTGAACATCAGCCCACCTTTACCCGCTGGACCGCTTCGAGCAGGGCCAGCGCTTCGGCGTCCAGGCTCTTGATGTGCATCAGGCGGCCGAGGTCTGGCCGGGCCTCGGCGTCGGTGTAGCCGGCCTGGGCGCGCTTGAACTGGTGGGTGGCCTGAATGAGGGCGGCCTGTTTCACTACTGCCGGCGGTCGCCACAGGTCAATTTGGACGTTCTGGGCGTGCTCCGCAGCGCTGGTGCCGTTGCGGCCGCGTACCACAGTGAGCGTCTGGTTCTCGCCGGTGGCCACCACCTCGAGGTACTCGCTGCCAATGCGCAGCAAAGCGCCCGGTGAAAAGCGTGGCGCAGCGCCCCACAGGTCGATGCCCTCCACTTCGTTCACCGTGAGGGTGGCGGCGCTATCGCTCAGCGGGTTGTCTTCCACCTCGTCGGTGCTGTCCTCGAAGGCGCCGGCGCGGTCGTCGTGCCAGCCCCACACGGCGGTGATGCGGATGGCCTTCTGGCCGGTGGGCCAGGTGACCTGGTCGCCGTTGATGTCCAGCCGGATGCGGTTGTAGCTGCCCCGCGGGCCGTAATCGTTGCCGCCCATCAGCATGTAATCGCTGGCGTCCAGCGCGGTGTAGGTCAGGCCGTTGTCGTCGCTGATCGCCACCTCAGACACGGAAATCAGATCGCCGGGCCAGAGGTCCTGGCCGCCGCCGCCGGGGAAGTAGCGGATCTCGCTCACCGGGTAGAAGACCCGTTCGCAGTAGTCGTCAATCCAGCGGCTGATGGCGTGCGCCAAGCGCAGGAAGGCCTGGTCGTAGGTGGTGTTGGTGGAGCGCAGGGCGTCCGGGGCGTTGTTGCGCAGGTCCGCCAGGGTGATGTAGAGATTAGGCATGGACGCCCTCCAGGAGCCCGAATTCGGCGGCCAGCGCCCGCAGGTCGTCATCGAGGACGTTGCCCATGTGCTGGGTGAGGCGCTGGGGGGTGGTCAGGCGCAGGTACCCGGCTTCGTCAATCGATTCGTCAAACGCACGTTCGTGGCTGGTGCCCTCATCGTTCCACTTCGTCAGTGGGGCAATCCGGCCGGCAACCGCCAGAAACTGGCAGTGGTGCGCCTGGGCGTAGGCCTGCTGGCCATCGACGGTGATGCGCACCTCGTCGGTGTTAATTATTTCTTGCGTCAGTTGGGGCAGCCCCACAGAGAGGCAGTACTCCCGGTGCCATTCTTTCGGCATGAAGTTGCCGACTTCCACCTCGCCGTGCTGGCGGGCCCAGGCGATGGTGTTGCGGGTCCCCCAGCGGAACATCGCCCGCGTCGGGTAGCCGGACACCGCGCCCACGTTGGCGAAGGCAGTCAGCAACTCTTCCTGTGCCGTCCACCAGCCAGGGTGGTAGAGCATGTCATCGTCGGCCATGCCGAGGAGAGTGTCTGGTGGAACCATGTGAAATATGGACGCCCGTGCCGAAGATTTGCCGACGTTGGGCGAGAGGATGAGGGTCTCGGGGCGAAAGTCGTGCACCAGCCAATCGGTGAGGGCCGGGCAGCTGCCGTTGTCCCACACCAGCACCGGAACCTCGCAACCGGCGTTGGCGCGCAAACTGCGCAGGCTGAGCTGCACGACTTCGAGGCGTTCGCTGTGGTAGCCGCGCTCGTCGGGCAGGTGGGTGATGACGGCTGCCACACGGTTGGGGGCCTGCGGCAGTTTCTGGTGGCGCAGGGGGTTAGATCCAATTCTCATCGTCCGCGCCTCCCTTCATGCGATACATGTCCGTCACCGCGTTGCGGAAACCGGGCGGATTCGTCGCAAAGACGATGCCGTGCTCGGCGATGCGTTGCAAGGCCGCCCGGGCGTCTGTGTATTCCGGCCGGTTGCTGTTGTCAAGGACCACGATGCCGCCTGGTCGCACCAGTTGGCCGGCAACCGCACACCACGCCGGCCGTTCGTCCCGCGCACCGTCGATCAGCATCAGGTCAAACGTTCCCGGCATCTCGGCAACCAGTGTTTCGGGTGTACCGTTGTAAAAGCGCACCACGTCGCCATCCACCTGCGATTCCGTCACCTGTTGCCAGGCGGGGTCACGCTCCACCGACACCACGTGCTGGGCGCGTTTGGCAAACCAGCGGGTGGAGCCGCCACTGCCGTGCTCCAGCACGGTCCAGTGCGGTTGGATGAGCGCATCCAGGTACAACACGATGGCCGGATGCAGCCAGGGCACGTCCCGCGTGCCGGGTGCGCCAGGAAGCCACCACGCCTCAGACATGGGCGGCCTCCAATAAGTTGGCAGGCAAACCGGTCACGGCCGCCAGGGCACGGGCGCCGCCGGCCGCCTGCAGGCGGGAATCGATGGCCATCATGCACTGCACGCTCTCCTCGTAGATGCCGAGCATGGCGCCGGCGTCGTAGGCGTGCTGCGTGTGGGCTTCGAACAGCGCTTCGAACTGCACCCGGGCGTCGTCCTTGCCAGTCAGACGCCAGACGTTCCAGAGGTATTCCGCTTTGCCGGCCTGGTGGTGCATCAGCGCCTTAAGGCGTTCGGCCTCGCCCATCGCTTTGGCGGCGGTGAGCTCGCAGGCGTTGCGATCGACGATGTACTCGAGGCCGGTGAGCTCGCGGTGCTTGATCATCGTTTCCAGGAAACCGTCCGCCTGGCCGAGCGCCCCAGCGGCCTGGCCGGCGGTGGCGGCGATGGCTTCGCATTCATTCACCAGCTGCGCGACGCGGTCGTAGTCCTGACCCTGAAGCTCGAGGGCCATCGCCTTGCGCAGCTGTAGGTTTTGCTTGTCATAGTGGTTGAAGGTGGTCCGCAGGACCTTGGCACGCTCAGCCATGTAGGCTTCGTCCAGCGGAGCGATCTCGCCGTCGTAGCCATAGCGCAGTTTGGTCCAGTGGCCGTGGCCGGAGAAGAGCTTAACCGTCACCCCCCGGCCGGCGGCGATGCCCAGCCAGAACTGAAAGCACGGCATTTGGAATTCGAACTCGGTGCCGCTGCCCATCTCCACGCAGTAAATCTCGATGCGCTGCTTGCCCTTCAGGATGGCCAGGGCGATGGCGTAGACGAAGGTGGAGGTGAAGTAGCGCACCGGCCGCTCGCTCTTGCCTGTGACCAGAAGGACGTTGGCCAGCAGGGTGTCTTCCACCTCTTCGATGGGGTAGCGCACCGAGCTTGGCACATCCGGGTCCACGTCCTGCATGTAGACCGGGTAGTCGTGCTCCTGCTGCAGCCAGGCCCAGTGGCCCTTGTCGTTGGGGTTGTGCTCGCTGCGGTAGATGGCCGGGACGTGCATCTGGAAGACGGCGTCGACCCGCTGCGGCCAGGGCGGGTCCAACCGAACGGCTTTTACGCCCTGCAACAGGTCAACGGAATTGAGCGCCTGGCCGTTCGGCCCGATTTCGGTCATGCGGCTGGCGGCCTCATTGAGCACCCAGATTTCCTTGGTCTTATCGCCCCAGGGAACCAGGTGCCGGGTGTCAGGGTGGGAACCTACAATGCAGACGGTGTTCATCGGATTTTTTGCGACCTCTGTCAAGTGGTGAAAGGGAGGGGCGACCCTGCACCCCTCCCTACGTCAGGTTAGGACGAGCTGATCGGCGTCAGGCCCGGGTAGACCGGTTCCAGGAACGCATCGGCGTTGACCAGCAGCGCCGACATGCTCGAGGAGCCCGGTACCAGCCGGACACGCACGAACTTGCCACCGGTGAGGGCGGCCGCCACGTCGGCGGGATCGACCTCGATCAGGAAGCTGGTGTTGTCCTGGCTGGCGTTGATGCTGATGCCAGTGGCGGCGCCATCAGAGACGGCGCCCCAGGCATCGGTGCCCACGGCCGAAGACTGGCGGTACTTGAACGCCACGCCGGCTTCCGTGCCGGAGTCAGCATTCTCGGTCGAGGCTTCGACGACCAGCACCAGGCTGTCGCCGGCCACGTTGCCGAACTTCACCAGGAGGGTCAGCCAGTGGGCGAGGGACACGTCGACAAACGGCGTCGACAGGGTGACCTCGGTGGTGTCCTGCGGCGAGAGCAGCGGGACGACCTGAAGTTTTTCTCCAAAGCGGATCATGGGAGTCTCCTTATCTGTCAGCCAGCCCGGGTTAGGAGCTGGTGCTCAGCACAACATAGGGCGAGCGGGCGGAAGCGCCGCTCTTCGGGGTGAGGCCGGACTTCCAGAACGGCGCACCGTCCGACCGCGCAATGAAGCGGAAGGCGGTTTCGTCGGTCAGGAACTGGACGTGGATCGAGGAGGCTACTTTCACCCCGTCACCCTTCTTGATGGCCTTGTACTGCTTGAGGTCCACCAGCATCAGGTCACCGGTGGTGCCCAGCGCTGCGGCATACTCCACCTCGATCACCGGCCGGCCAAACAGGCGGGCGTACTGCGAGTCCGCCAGGCCGCCGGGCGGCTGGTACACCGGCTGATCGCCGATGGTCATCACCGCCAGTTGCGGGTGCACGTCCTGCTCGGCCAGCCAGACGTACTGCGAGCCGCCGCCTGCCCAGCGCCGTGCCCACATCGCCAGCACATCGGCGGCGATGATGGCGTTGGCGTTGGTGCGGGTCACGACCTGGGTGGCCGGGTGGCCCATGATGCCCTTGTTGCCGGCGCCAGCGGGCGCACCGTTGTAGATGTCGTCTTCCATCATGAAGACCAACTCGGTGGGCACGTTGTTGTTCAGCCAGCTTTCGAGCGCCACGGTGTCTTCCAGCTGCTCGTCGGTGGCGTAGCACAGCGCGGCATACTTCTTCAGCTTCAGCTCGAGCTGGTCGAACTTCGGCCGGGAGGCCGTCAGGGTGCCGCCTTCTTTCACGCGGTAGCCCTGCACGCCGCCCATGCGCGAGCCATTGGCCCGGCTGGTCTCGTCGACACGATTCCAGGTCATGCCGTTGCTGTTGGGGCCGATGGTCTCCATGTCGACGCGCTGGAGGATCTGGCCGACCTCGTACATGCGCTGCTCGATGGTGTTGTTCGCTTGCGAACGCACCAGGAAGCCGCCGGCGTCCGGCTGCGACTCGTTGAGGCCGAGGCCGGCCTTGCGCGAGAGCAGGCGAACGTCCATGTTCGCCGGGTTGAGGGCGGCGTGCTTGACCGCCATGAAGAACTGGCCGTCGGACTCGAAGTCCTTATCGGCCTCGTCTTCAACCACCTCGACGTTGTTGCCCGGGTTGCCCTTGGCGGGTGCAGATGCGGCGAAGGCCTTCACGGCCGTTTCGGCCGCTTCCTTGGCCATTGCCTTGGCGGTCTCCACGGAGACCAGGGTGACCTCGGGCGGGTCATTCTCGAACTCGGTGCCGCGCAGGGCGAGCGCCTTCTGTTCGGAGGTGAGCTCTTCGACCTTCAGACCCATCGTCTTGGCGAAGTTCTCGAGGATCTCTTTCTTGTTCATGGGATTGCTCCTCTTCGGTTGGGTGGCGGAGGGTCCGCCTGTTCGGGGTTGCACCGCACGCCCTTTGGCCTTGACTGCCGGCGCCGCAGCGCCCTCTGGCTGTCCTTCGGCGGCGGGGGCCGCGTGAGCAAGTGATTTGAGCGCCGTGACCACGTTGGCAGTCATCATGCGCGGTTCAGCCGGCATCACCGTGAGAGTGTCACGGCGCAGCGGCCACTTCGTGATTTCCCCCGTCTCCAGGGCCACGGTCTTGCCCGGGATGGCTTCGCTGGAGGTGCCGATCAGGCCGGCCTCGATAAGGCTCTCCAGCGCCTGGATGTACTTGTTGCGGCGGTTGAGCACGCGCTCCACCCACAGCCCGACCTCGTCGAGCACCGCTGACTTCCAATCCACGACCCCCAGTACCTCGTCGGCGTCCGGGCCGGTCTTGTCCAGCGCCTTGCCGATGCCGTGCTCCCAGTCCACGTAGAGCACACCGGCGGCGGTGTACGAACTGGAGAAGTCGGTGTTTTTGGTGAAGAACTCACCCAGGCTGCCGTCCGGGTTGGGACCCGAGCGCAGGAATTCGAGATCACGCTGGTCGTCGTCGCCCCACAGCGCCAGGTAGTTGCCGACGCGCAGGGAGTCGTCGTTGGCGCCCAGGCTCTTGAGCGGATTGCGGCCGGCTTCCAATACCTGCAGTTGAATGGACTTGGCCACCCACTCGGTCTGGCGCTCGACCTCTTCCCACTCCACCGGCGGGGCGAAGACGATGTTGCCGCCCTCGTTGCGGCTGTAGGTCACCCGGAAGTACTTGCCGCCCTTTTCGATGACCAGGTGATCGGCAAAGGTCTCCATCACCCAGGTGTCATCCATCGACACCAGGTCTGGGCTGAGCGGGTGGGCGGCCCGCCAGGCCTGGCGCACCTCTTCCAGTTGCTGGTCGAGACTGGCGGCCTTGTTGGCGGTCGAACGATTGATTTTCTTGGACATGGCGTCTCCGGTAACAAAAAGAGCGGCGACTGATGAACACAGGCACCCGCGTGTTGCGGGGCATCTGTGCCTCAGTCGCCGCTCTGTTCTCTAGGGCCGGGTCCGTACCCGACCCCAACAAAAGTAGCTCTGTCTAGGCGTGCCGCACATCGTGCTGGCGGCTATGCAATTGGTCTTGCAGGATTTATGCTACATGCAATCGAAATTGTTGTCAAGCCCCTACAGGATAACGATGGCCGTCCAGCAGCGCTCGCGGGGGTGGGCGGGGTAGCTGGTCGTCCAGCCCTGGCTGCGCAGTCGCAGGTGGTTGGGCCGGCAGACATTGCACACGCCGCCATCGTCCAGGGTGAACCACAGGCGGTCGGTGAGGATGCCCTGACGATTGAGTGCGTCCTCGTAGATGTCCAGGCCGCGGTCCCAGCCGCGGGCTGTCTCGGTGATGGCGATGTTCGTCGCCCGCACCGGCCCGAAGCGGCTTTCCAGTGATTTGACCAGCCCGTCGAAGTCCAGCTGGCCGTTGAAGTACTGCTGCAGTTTCTCCTGGAGTGCCGCCTGGTCCTTGGCGACGATATCCCGCACCAGGCTGAAGCTGTACGTGCCGGCCCAGTTCGAGGCCTCGCTCAATACCTCGTCCCAGTCCACGCCCACACCCAGGCGCAGCATGGCGGCTTCGGCGCCGGTCTCGGCGGTCTCACGCAGTGAAAGCACCAGCAGCGCCAGCAGCGCCGCCAGCCACGGCTCCCAGAAGGTGTCGCCTGGGTCCTGGGGGTTGTCCCGGTCCAGCCGGCTGATCAGGTCGAGGTACTGCTCCTCGAGGCTGATGCCCAGCAGTTCGGCCAGGCTGAGCTCGCGCTCGTCCTTCGCCTTGCCGTCCGGGTCGATGTCGCCGGTCAGGCTGACGCGGTCGCTCACGGGTAGCTCTCCCAGCCTCCCAGGGCGGCATACACCCGGGCCGGCTCGGCGCCCTTCTCCAGCGCCCCTTTCACCGCTCCTACCAGGGCAGCGTCAAAGTGGCCCGATTCCAGCAGCTGCCGGCCGCCAACGAAGACCGCCTTGATGGCCTCCTTGTCGACGGCCCGACTCAGGCCGATGCGCACCAGGTCGGCGAACTCCGCCGGCAGGCGCTCCGCAACGAACTCCGCCGCCGACTTGGCCCCGCCCAACCGGGCAGCGTTGCGCTGCCACTGCCCCAGTTCCTTGAGTGCATCCTCCAGCTGGGCCTTGGCGTTCGGGTCCATCTTCGGCCGGGGCGCACGCTCCGGCTCCTTCGCGTTATTCCCCTGTGCCGGGTCGCCGAAGCGTTCGAAGCGCTCCTGGGCAAGCTCCGCCTGGCGGGCCTTCTCCTCGCGGATGGCGGCCAGGGCCAGCTTGTCGTCATCGGACAGCTCGTAGCCCAGGACGTGCATCGAGAACTCGGCAGCTTCCGGGCTGGCGGCGATGGCAGTGACCATGTTGTAGAGCGCAAACGAGCGCTCCTTCTCGTCCTCCTGGTAGACGTCAATGCCGCCCTCATTGACCTCGATCTGGTAACCGTTGGGGCCGAAGACCTGCTCATTGAAGGCGTCGAAGATCTCCCGCGTCTCGGGGATGATGGTCTCGGTGTAGAAGCGGATGTCATCCTGCTGCACCACCCCACCACCGCCCAGGCCGCCGGCATCGTTGCTGAAGAGCTTGCTCTGCGGGATACCCAGCGCCTGGCTGATGTCTTCCCGCTTCTTGTCGGTGAGATCGCTGTCTTCCAGGCCTTCCAAGCCCTCGCCGATGGTGACGACCTGCACCTGGTCGGCGTTGAAGACCTTTTGCTGGAAGGCGTTGGCAATGCCTCGGTAGAACTTGTTCCACCAGGCTTCAAACTTGTCCCGCTCGTCCTTCTTGGTCTTGTCGCCCACCAGCAGCAGGGTGGCCTTGATGGCGCCGCGCCCGAAGAAGCCGGTGGCGAACAGGTCCACATTGAACAGCACGCCGGCCGCCGAGAGCGCCGCTCGCACCGGGTAGTTGGCCGGCGGGCCGATCTCGCTGTAGGGGTCAGCCAGCCAGAAGTAAGCGATCTCCTCGAGCTTGAATTCCTTCTCGACGACGGTGCTGCCAGGGCCGGTCATCCTGCGATTCCAGGCGCGCAGGTCACCCACCTTCGGCCCCTCCTTGAAGTAGAGCGGGTCCACCGACAGCGGGTTGAGGTACTTCAGCGACTTGGTTACGTCGTACTTGTTGGCGTTGTTGAACACGTAGGCCCGGCCGGTGAGCATCCGGGCGGCCGCGATCAGGTACAGCAGTCGCTTCGGGTTGGGCAGGAACCCGACCTTGTTGCGGTAGTCGCTCGACTCCTCGACGAGGTCGCCCTTGAGGTTCTTGATCTCAAAAGGGATGGACCCGACCGTCGAGGCCACCAGGCGCACGCCGCGGTACAGCCAGGGCACCTTGGCGAAATAGTCCGAGGCGGTCATCTCGATGCCGGCGCGTGGGTCGCCGCTCAGCCAGTTCCAGGCCTCGGGGTGGTCGTTGTCGTCGCCAATGTTGATCGCCGCCGACTTGCGGCCGTCCGTAAAGATTACTTTTCGTGCCATCGCCATCTCCTCTTAGGACATCAGCCAGGTGGAAGTTTCCAGATGGGCGAGGGCGACCGCATCACCGCTATCCGGGGAGCGTCCGAGGCGCTCGATAATGTCTTCTTTGCTCTCAACTTGAATTCCCTGAGCGCTCACCTTCCAGCGCGGCGCACACAGATCCGCCAGCAGTTCCGAGTCCGGCGGCAGCGCCAGGTCCTCCCCCAGCTGCGGGTCCAGCGCCTCACGCAGGCTCCAGTACATCCAGGCCCGCACGTTGCGCATCTTGAACTTGCCGCTGCGGTCCGTCTGGTCCGCCCCCGACGCCACGTTGACGCCTTGCGCATCAACCCCGTCCATCTCATGCAGGAAGTCATACACGCTGGTGCCCACCCCGATCAGGTCCACGTTCACCGTGGCATCCGCCAGCGCCTCCTTTTTGTCTTCGGCCTTTTCTTCGCCTTCGGTCTCCGCTTCAACCACCAGCGCCAGGTCCCGCAGCATGCGCACCACCAGGCCGGCCCCCGTCTGGCCATCCGGCACGGTCTTGCCTTCATGCTTCTCCAGCTCGCCAAAGTAGTTGGCAAAGCGTGGCGCCAGCACGAACTTGTCCCCACCGCCGCGGGCCACGTCGGCCCCGATGGCAGTGAGCGGGCCGCGCACAAAGTCCGGGTCAGCGGTGCGCTGCTCCCAGCGTTCCTGGGCCAGGCGCACCCACTCGGTGGGGATCACCTGCCAGACGTTGTCTTCCCGCCCGATCTTGAAGTCGCCGAACAACAATTGCGACCGCAGCGGCTCCGGCATGTTCTGCAGGATGGCTTCGTAGCCAGTGGTGGCCAGGAAGGGGTTGTCGGCCAGGCGGGCGGGGATGAACGTGCGGCTCTTGGGCTGGATGGTCTCGTCGTTCCACTCGAAGGGTTCACCGGTCTCGACTTCCTGCTCCTTGCCGTCCACCATCGCATACCAGCGCAGTTCCCCTGGGCGGGCCGGCTTTGGGTGCTGCGGGTCCAACCAGGCCCCCCAGCGCTGGATGACCCACTCGCCTTCGGCACTCTCCGGCGGGTTGCCGGTGGCCACCACCCGCACCCGCTGGCCCGGGGTCGTGCTGCGTGCCCAACCGATGATGAACTCGTACTGGCTTTGGGTGAATTCAGTGAGCTCGTCGAAGCCCTTGAGGTCGTGCGGCCGCCCGCGCCACTTGCGTTTGTCGTGGTCGAACTGCACCGCACCGAAGTCCAGCCGGCGGCCGTCGTTCAGCTTCCAGATCTTGCGCTGGCTGTTGTACTGGCCGGCCTCGCCGATGATCTCCCGTGCCCGCTCCTCAATCTCCTTGAGGTTCTCGTACTCCCGCCGGAAGATGACCGCCTTGCGGTGCGCCGTGATCGACAGGCCCAGGAGCAGGTCGGACTTGCCGCCGCCGGCAGCGCCGCCATAAAACAACTCATCGGCCGGGCTGTCGTAGGCCAGGCGCTGCGGCACCGAGGCTGGCTCCCACAGGGGCATATCCACGGTGAGCAAGGCGTCCAGCTGCGCCCGCTCCTCGTCGGTGAGGTAGGGCAGCAGGTCGATCATCTCGGCCACCGGCGAGGCGTCAGTCACTCCCACCCTCCTTGCGCTGGCGGGCCTTGTCCAGGATGGCAGCAATGCGCGCCGCCCGGTCGGCGTCCGTCAGGCCGGAGTCGGTGAGGTCCAGCTTGCCTTCCAATTCGGTGCGGTCGGTGAATAGTTTGTAGTGCCGGCCCATCAGCTGCAGGCCGTCCAGCGGGTCATGCCATTCGATATCCACGCCGATCTTCGTCTGGCGCACGCGCTTGATCAGGTGGCTGTAGCCGTCCTTGCGCAGTTTCGCCAGGTCAAACTTGGCCACCAGGCCGGCCGGGTACTGGTTGCCTTTGCGGTCCACATTGAAGACCTCGATGATGTCCATGTAGTCGGTGGGGTCGAAGCCGCGCACGATGGTGGACAGGCGCGCCAGCACCTCCTCCTCGGCCACCACACGGGTGCGCATCAGGAAATGGATGCATTCCTTGATTTTGGGATTCTTCAGGTTATCGTGGGCGGTGCTTCCGAGCACCGAGTAGGCGCCCTTGTACCCCGCTTCCTTCGCCGCCTTGATCCCGTTGTAGCCCCCGGTCACGTAGTGCAGCGCAAACATGGCCTGCAGCATGGTGATGCCAAACTGGGCCACGAGCTCCTGCGGGTCGACTTCAGCGATTTCGGTCTTGGGGCTGCGCGTCTTGGCTTTTGTGACGCGTGCCGGTCGGGCGCTCTTGGGGGGCATGCCATCCCTCGTCCCCTGCGTCCGCCTTGTTAAATACTGACCGGCGCGGGGATGTCCACGCCGGTCAACTCATCTGCGATTATAGCAGAGGATGCGCGTCAGTCAATCCGGTTTGCGCGCCAACCGGATTTGGTGCGGCTTCACATCTGCTCCCAATAAGGCAGGTACTCGGTGTCGTAGGTGTCTTCGGGGACTGGATACCCTTTGAACTTGAGATACATTTCGTTGACTGACCTTTCCTGCTCATAGATCTTGCAGTACTCACAGATACTACTCACCGTGAACCAGCCAAACCCGTTGTTGTGGACCTGATAATCTTTCATTTTGTGCCCCAGGACGGGGATTTTGTCGAGCAGGAACGGGCCACGGTCAACACAAAAGAATTCAAGCCAAAGGTTGATCATCGTCCCACCAACGCCACCTGGGCATACAGGCTCAGCACGCAGGCCATCAGCAGCAGGGTCAGCCCCAGCTGCAGGAAGGCTTTGAGGATGGCATGCCGGGTCCCGCTAGGAAGATCGCCCTTGTGCCGTGGGACCGCCACGACGCCGCGCCCGGTGACCACTTTGGCGTGCCGGCCGCCCAGTGGTGGGACAACATCGCGTTCACTTGATCGACGATGCTCATCTTCCGGTCGGAAGAGCACATCGACCGCTGGTGCGCTTCTCGGGAGCTGACGCGCGGTGCCGCCATGTCCCCGGAGCAGTGCTGGCAACTTGCCCAAGCTTGGTACGCGAACGTTTTGCGCCCCGACTGGCGCAGAAAGACACTGG
>Ga0209002_10000561_pt1 | contig 30026 bp, 32 predicted proteins | sample Rifsed16ft2_FD_184010 | JGI IMG/M metagenome (GOLD analysis project Ga0209002, IMG submission 184010) | Soil microbial communities from Rifle, Colorado, USA - sediment 16ft 2 (version 2) | ecosystem: Environmental > Terrestrial > Deep subsurface > Rock core/Sediment | place: Rifle, Colorado...
GGGTCCGGCGCCGGGTAGGAACGGCAGGAGCAGGTCGGGATCTGCCGTTAGGGCGGGCAGATCCTCGACAGCCAGGATGTCCGGCACGTTGCGGTAGCGCTCCTGGAAGTCGAGCCCGTAGCCGACCACGAACACGTCGGGGCAGTCGAAGCCCACGTAGCGGATCTCCAGAGGGGCGATCCGGCGAACGCTCTTGTCCAGCAGGGCGCAGACCTGCACGGAGGCGGGCTCGCGGGACTGGAGCACCGAGATCAGGTACGAGAGGGTCAGCCCTGTGTCGACGATGTCTTCGACCACGATCACATCGCGGCCGCCGATGTCCTGCTCGAGGTCCTTCACGATCCGGACCCTGCCCATGGACTCGGCCGCGCCGCCGTAGCGGGAGATGGACATGTAGTCGATCGCGAGCGGGAGCGCGATCTTCCGGATCAGGTCCGCGAGGAACACCGAGCCGCCCTTCAGGACCGAGATCAAGACGGGCGCGCGCCCCTCGTAGTCCCCGGTGATGGTGCGGCCGAGCTCCTCGATCCGTCGGCGGATGTCCTCGCGCCCCACAACGACGCGTGCAACGTCCGACACCGCGGCGATGCTAACAGGGCCCGCCTCGAACGCGGGGAGATCCGGTCCGGACTCAGCGCAGGAGGGCGTCCACGAGGGCACTGCCGGCGTCCAGCACGGCACCGAACGCTCGGGCCCACCAGGGCCCCTCGTTCACCGGCGGAGGCGGAGGAGGGAGCCCGGTGACCAGCAGCGGGACCTCGCCGACGAGCCGTTCGCCCGCCGTGACCCGGACGGTGCCGATCTGCTCATCGCGGGCCGGGGGGAAGGCGACCTGGTCCTCCAGCACCAGGGCTCGGACGATCTCGGCCTGCACCGAGACCAGCCCCCGGACCTGCCCACCGGCTGCCACCGACACGGGCCGGCCGTCGATGCGGACGGTGCCGAGCCCCTGCCCGTCCCGAAGCAGTGAGCGCTCGTCGAAGGCCTCGAAGCCGTAGTTCAGGAGCGTGGCGGCGTCGGAGAACGGTTCGCCCGGCTCGCCCAGGACCACCGCCACTAGGCGGGTACCCTCGCGTTCGGCCGCCGCCACGACGCAGAACCCCGCCTGGGTGGTGAACCCGGTCTTCACGCCGAGAGCGCCCGGGTACAGCCACAGGAGGACGTTGCGGTTCTGGACGGTGCGGGGCTCTGCATCCAGCGACCGCACCACGTGGGTTCGGGTCGCCACGACGTCGGCGAAACCGGAGGCATCGTACGCGGCCCGCGTCAAGCGCGATAGGTCACGGGCGCTGGAGTAGCCCACGTCGTCCAGCCCGTTCGGCGAGGCGAAGTGCGAGCTGGTCATCCCGAGCTCGGCGGCGCGCGCGTTCATCCGCTCCACGAACGCCGGCACGGTGCCGTCCACGTGCTCCGCGAGCGCGATCGCCGCGTCGTTGGCCGACTGCAACATGAGCGCATACAGCAGCTCGACCACGCGGATCCGCTCGCCCTCGGTCAGGCCGAGACCAGAGATCCCCGCGATGCGGGGGCCGGCCGCCTCCTGGCTCACGGTGACCACGTCCGTGGGCGAGGTCTCCTCCAGGACCAGGAGCGCCGTCATGACCTTCGTCAGGCTCGCTATCGGACGACGCTCGTTGCCCTCGAGGTTGAACAACACCTGACCGGTGTCCAGGTCCGCGAGCACCGCGGCCTGTCCCCTGAGCTCGGGCGCCTGCGTCGAGGGGGCGGGCGTACGGAGAGCTGAAACGAACGGCGAGGGCGAGGTCCCGCCCCCCGGCTGCACGACCGGCGTCGGCGGAGGCGGGACGGGCGACTGAGCAACTCCAGAGGATGGCAGCAGCGCCAGCAGCAGCAAAGCGCACGTGCCGAGCACCGCTGCGTGCACCGGGGCGCGGCCGAGGCGGTTCAAGACAGGTACTGGCGCAGGTTCGTCCGAAGCATGGCCTGCTTGAGCTTGCGGGAGGCTTTGGCCAGGTCCGTCAGAGATGCCGTCGCCTGGCGGCGCGCGTCGGGGTTGCGCTGGCGCAGTTGCGGCATCACGAGGGTCTCGAAGAACGCCGCCTCGCGCTCCTCGAAATGCTTGTACATCGTGAGGTGCCGGGGTTCGATCCCGTAGCGGAAGAAGTCCTTCACGATCGAGAGAACCACGTAGTCGTCGCCGTCGTAGTAGCGCGCGGACTCGGGACCGTGCGAGCAGACCATGCCGAAGGACTCGAGCTCGCGGATCTTGTCCCGATCGATACCGGTCGCGGCGCTCATCTCCTCGATCGACATCTGCAGGCCCGTGGGCGGCTCGGCGAGGTCCTCCTCGGGCTCGACGCCCGAGGGCTCGATCATCGCGATAGGCACCTCTCGGTCGGCCTCCTCCTGCTGGAGCAGCCGCTCCTTGATGACCTTGAGCGGCAGGTACTCGTCCCGCTGCATCCGCAGGATCGCCCTAAGGCGGTCCAGGTCCTTCTCGTAGAACTTACGGTAGCCCGACGGCGTGCGCTCGGGGTCGATCAGCCCCTCGGACTCGAGGAACCGGATCTTGCTGATCGTGATGTCCGGGAACTCCGTCTTGACGGTGACGAGGACCTCACCGATCGATTGATAGTTCCGTGTGGGCATCAGCCTCACTCCCCCGCGAAGAACGCGAGTCGGAACCGCCCGATCTGCACCTCGTCGTGCTGCGCAAGCTTGGTCATCTCGACCCGCTCTCTGTTCACGTACGTACCGTTCATGCTGCCGAGGTCGTGGATCGTGAAGCCGTCGGAACCGCGGCGGATCTCGGCGTGGCGGCGACTCACGCTCACGTCGTCCAGGAAGACGTCGCTGTCGATGCTGCGACCAAGGCTCGTGGAGTCAGCCTCGACCAAGAAGGTCGACCCGGCGTTGGGGCCATGCTTGACCAGAAGGAGCGCCTGCCCGGGCTCGAGTTCGTCTTCGGGGAACGGGAACTCATCGTGGCCTTCACCTTCGATCTCGATAGGGCTGATCCCGAGGGTGGTCTCGCCCTGGAGGGCAACACCACACTTGGCGCAGAAGTGCGCCTCGTCCTTGTTGGGATGTCCACAGTTGGTGCAGTACACGCTCTACGTCTCCACCCCCGCTCCCTGTGCTCGAGGCTCGGGGTATGAACCCTATACCTGTACCTCGAGGGCCGCTCGAAACTACCGGTCACCCGGGCGAGGGTCAACCCACGGGCCAGCGCATCCTCCAGCGCGGACACAGGTCGGACGGGGGTAGCGGTGAGGTTGCTAGGCAGAGGCCTGGTCGACGAAGGCCCGGTACGAGGCGGCGTCCATGAGCCCTTCGGGGGCCTCGCCCACCTCAAGGATGACCATCCAGCCATCACCGTATGGCTGCTCGTTGACGAGCTCGGGCCTCTCCTCCAAGAGCGGGTTGCGCTCCAACACCGTGCCCGAAACCGGGGCATACACGTCGGACACCGACTTGGTGGACTCAACCTCGCCGAACGGCTGGCCGGCGGTCACGCGAGTCCCGATCTCGGGGACGTCCACGTAAACCACGTCACCGAGTGCGTCCTGCGCATAGTCGGTTATGCCGATCCGAACGCGCCCGGTCGCCTCCTGGCGCACCCACTCATGCTCCTTGGTGTAGCCGAGATCCTCGGGGCACTCCACCGGATCGCTCCTTCCCGTACGCGCGCACGCGGGACGGTAGCACGTCGACCGAGTGGCGGATGCAGGCCCTACGTAGCCGGTGGCAGCGCCGCCCATGCGGCCCGCAGGTCGCCGACGTACAAGGCGGCGGTCACGTAGGACTCAACGATCGCCACGGTGTAGACCGCCCACCCGCACGCGAGCGCTGCGGGCGCGAACGCGAACCCAAGGGTTCCCCACGAGATGAATCCGATCGACATCATGAGCCCGAAGGTCGCGACCTTGCCGAGGTAGCGCACCTCGATCCGGGCGTCGCGGCAAACCAGCAGCACGAGGCCTGCGACCAGGATCGCCACGTCGCGGACCAGGATCAGCAGGGCCGCCCAAAGCGGGAACGCGTCGCGGACGACGAGCGCGATCAACCCCGCGGCGATCGCGAGCCGGTCGGCTACCGGGTCGAGCACCTTCCCGAACTCGGAGACCTGGCCCGTCGCCCGGGCGACCACACCGTCGACCCAGTCGGTGGCCGCGACCACGCCGAACAGGATCAGCCCGGCCTTGGTCGTGTCCTCATCGACGATCAGCGAGAAGAACAGCGGGATGGTCGCGATCCTCGCGAAGGAGATGAGGTTCGGGACCGAGAGGATCCGTCGGTTCGAGCTCGACGAGGTTCCGTCGGGCGGCGCTGGGTCGCTCATCGCGCGGGACGGTACCACCCGGTCTCGCCGTGGTGCAGCGGCCCGGCGATAGATTACCTACTCCGGACCACCCTCCGGGATGACCCCGAGCTGCTGCATCATCGCCAGCGCGTCGAAGACGCCCCAGTGCTCGTGCGCGAGGCCATCCTCGCCGAAGCGGATGATGTCGATCAGCTGGACATCGACGCTCTTGTCGGTCGCAGGGATCCCCAAGAACTCGCCTCGATGCGTTCCGGTGGCCCTGGTCCGCGCCACAACCTTGTCGCCGCTCACCAAGACATCCTCGGCGGTGAAGCGCAGGTCCGGGAACGCGGCGAGGTACATCCGGAAGAACTCCTTGACGCCTTCCTTCGTGGGCGCGAGCCCTGGCGTCTCCTCGTGCTCGACGAAGTCGTCGGCCATCAGGGCGCCGAACCCCTCCACATCGCCGGAACTCACCATCTCGTACATGCGCCGCATCGCGGCTGCGTGATCCATCGCTGTCCCCCTTCGTCCCTTGCTCGTCGGGCCGGCCGGATTCGAACCGGCGACCCCCAGTCCCCCAGACTGGTGCGCTAACCATGCTGCGCCACGGCCCGTGCGCTTATCCTACCGGCCGCGCGACCGCCGCCCCCTGCGGAAGCGCAACCGGAGCGGAACGCCGTCCAGATCGAGCTCTCGTCGGAGCCGCCCCTCGAGGAACCGCTGGTAGCTCTGGCCGGGAGGCAGAGCGCCGAAGAGCACGAAGGTCGGCGGCCCGGCAGCGACCTGAGTCGCGTACTTGTACCGAGCACCTCCGGGAGCCGGCTGCTCACCCTGGGCGGCCTGCACGACCTCGTTCACCGGCGCGGTAGGCGCTCGGCGTATCCAGCGGTCGTGGACCTCGAGCAGGGTCGGCCCGAGCCGGTGGACGCCGGAGCCGGACAGGGCGCTCGTGCGTAGGACCGGGGCGCGCGCGAACGGCACGAGGAGCTCGGTGAACTCCTTGAACGCGCGGTCTCGCTCCTGTATCAGGTCCCACTTGTTCGCCACGACCACCAGTGCGCGGCCGACCTCCATCACGTGGGACGCGATTCGCTTGTCCTCGCTCGTGAAGCCGTCGGGCGCGTCGAGCACCAGGACGGCCACGTGCGCGCGTTCGATCGCCCGCTCGGCTCGTAGGAGGCTGTAGTACTCGATACCCTGGATCTTCGCCGGGCGCCGCAGGCCGGCGGTGTCAACGAACCGCACGGGGCCCTCCGCCCACTCGACGAGCGCGTCCACCGAGTCCCGAGTGGTTCCGGCCTCCTCGAACACGACCGAGCGCTCCTCCCCCACCAGGCGGTTGAACAGGCTCGACTTACCGACGTTCGGGCGTCCGACCAACGCGAACGCCGGCTCCTCCTCCGTCTCGATCACCTCCGAGTCCTCGGGGAGCAGGGCGACGACGCGGTCGAGCAGGTCGCCCGAGCCGCGGCCATGAAGCGCAGACACCGGGACGGGATCGCCCAGGCCGAGGGCGTGGAACGCGAGCGCCTCGGCCTCGTCGGACTCGGTGTCCGCCTTGTTGGCGACGAGGAGCACCGGGATCGTCGCCCGCCGCAGCTTGCGGGCGAGCATCGCGTCCTCTTCGACCGGACCGGTCTGCGCGTCCACGACGAGCAGCACGACGTCGGCCCCCGCGGCCGCGCGCTCGGCCTGGCGCGAGACCAGAGCCTCGATCCCTTTCGCGCCGTGCGCGTACCCGCCGGTGTCGACGAGGCGGAACGTCCGACCCCGCCACGCGGTCTCGAGCTCGACCCGGTCGCGCGTGACCCCCGGCATCTCGTGGGCGATAGCCTCGCGCCGTCCGAACAGCCGGTTCACGAGCGTGGACTTGCCCACGTTCTGCCGTCCTACGACGGCGACCGCGGGATTGCTCACGGGGCGAACCCCCGCTGCCGCGCGAGCTCGAGAGCGCGCGCGAGCACCTCGTCGGGGTCGAGGTCGGTCGTATCGATCTCCACGGCGTCCCCAGCGGGCTCGAGCGGGTTCGTGCGCGCGTCCAGGGCGTCACGGGTCTCGAGCGCCTCGGCGATCTCCTTCGAGTGCGCCTCGCGCTCCTGGGCTCGGCGCTCGACCCGCTCCTGAGGGTGCGCCACCAAGAAAAGCTTGAGCGGCGCGCCCGGAGCTACCACGGTGCCGATGTCTCGACCCTCCATGACCGCTCCACCCGAACCGAGGCGGCGCTGCTCGTCCCGTAGCACGGCCCTCACCTCAGGGTGACGTGCCACCCGCGAGACCGTGGACTCGACCTCAGGGGACGTGAGCGCTTCCTCTGGCGCCCGACCGTCGATCGAGAGCCCCGGAGGCTCTACCGTCGAGTCGAGGCTGAACCCGATCGAGCGCGCTAGGACCTCGAGCGCAGGTCCGTCGTCGGGGTCGACCCCTTCCCGGACCGCGCGCACCGCGAGCGCGCGATACATCAGTCCGGTGTTCACGTAGGGCAGGCCGAGCTCGACGGCCAGGCGCCTGGCAAGCGTGCTCTTGCCCGAGCCCGCGGGTCCGTCGATCGCGATCAGGGCACCCATCAGTCCACCCGAGCCCCGAGCGCGACCAGTGCCGGTACGAAGCCCGGGAATGTGACCTCGGCCGCCTCGATCCCTTCGATCTGCACCGGCGTCCGTGCGGCGAGCGCCGACACCGCGATCGCCATAGCCATCCGGTGGTCGCCGCGGGCGTCCGCGAGGCCACCGGCCAGGCCACCACCACCGACCACGAGGTCGTCGCCCCGCACGCCGCCCGTCCCGCCCAGGCTCGAGATCACTTCGGCGACGCCCCTTAGCCGATCACTCTCCTTCACGCGCAGCTCGGCCGCCCCCGCGAACCAGGTTTCGCCCGAGGCGTGCGCCGCGAGAAGGGCCAGGACGGGGACCTCGTCGACCACGAGCGGCAGCTCGTCGGCCTCGACGGTCGTGCCGCGCAGGCCATCGCAGGCCTCGACCAGCAGCGAACCGACCGGCTCGCCCAGCTCCTCTCGCTCGACCTCGAGGCGTGTCCGCACGCCCATGCGCGCCAGCACGCCGATGAAGCCCGTCCGGGTAGGGTTCAGCCCGACCTCGCGAACGGTCAGGGCGCGGCCCGTCAGGGCCGCCGCCGCGATGAGGAAGGCCGCCGAGGACACGTCCCCGGGCACCGAACCCGAGAAGCCGGGTGGGCGGAAGGCGGCAACTCTCACCGAGCCGGCCTCGCTGCGGATCGGGGCGCCGAGGTGCTCCAGGGCCCGCTCGGTGTGGTCGCGTGTGGGGACGGACTCGCGGACCGTGGTCTCGCCGTCCGCCTCGAGCCCCGCAAGGAGCACCGCACTCTTGACCTGGGCCGTGGGGACGGGCGCGACGTACTCGATCCCCCGGAGCCTTCCACCCCGCACCCGAAGCGGGGCGTGCCCGTCCGTCGTGGTGACCTCCGCGCCCATCGTGCGGAGCGGCTCGGCCACGCGCTCCATCGGGCGTCGGGAGAGGCTCTCGTCGCCCTCGAGCACGGTCTCGAACCGCGCGGCGGCCACCACCCCCGCGAGCAGGCGCATCGTGGTACCCGAATTCCCGCACTCCAGGCTGCGTCCCGGAGGCTGAAGCGCGCCTCGACCCTGAGCCTCGATGGCGAGCCCGCCTCCTCGAGGTCGAGGTCGGTTCGTCGTGGAACGGTCACCGTCTGGCACGGGCCCGGACTGCGAAGCCCAACCCTCGAGTGCAGCTCCACCAGATCCGCCGAGCAGCGCGGCCACGCACCTTGCGGTCGACCGCACGTCCAGGGCCTCGGGCAGCCCCCGGAGCTCGCTCCGCCCCTGCCCTATGCCTGCCAGGATGAGCCAGCGATGGGCGACCGACTTGTCGCCGGGAACGGCCGTCTCTCCTCCGCGGAAGCCGCCCGGATGCACGGTCGTGCGCATCCCGCCTCACGCCAGCCGCAGCGGCTCGAACCAGCGCCCGCGCAGGGCGCGCTCGGCCTCCTCGGCGGCCCCTACGGCCACCGTCATGTGCACGGTGCCCCGGCCGCCCTCGGGTGAATGCACGATCTGCAGGTCCTCGATGTTCACCCCGGCCTCGCTCATCGTTGCAGTGACCTCCGCGAGGACACCCGGGCGGTCGGGCACCGGGATCTGGAACACCGCGACGCCCGCCTTCACCTGCGGCTTCGCGGCGAGCGAGAGCCGCGCCTCCTTGGACTCGGCGAACGCCCGCTCGACCTCGTCGGCGTCCTCGGACGCCACCAGGTCGCGCAGGTCGTTCAGGCGTTCGACGTACAGGTCGAGGGCTCGGACGATCGCGTCGCGGTTAGCGAGCAGGATGTCGCTCCACAGGTGGGGGTTCGAAGCCGCCAGCCGGGTGAGATCGCGGAACCCGCCGGCCGCGAGCAACAAGATCTCGGGCTCGCCCGCCTCCTCGGCCGCCGCCAAGCCCATCAACGCCGTCGAGGCCACCTGCGGCAGGTGGCTGACCATCGCCACGAGCCGGTCGTGCCGGTCGGCGGACAAGAGCACGGTCCGGGCGCCGATCTTGGCGATCCACGCCGCCAGGCGCTCGATCGCCTCGGGGGCGGCGGTCTCGTCGACCACCCAAACCGCGCCGTCGAGCACGGACGCCGACGCGTGGTCCGGCCCCGACCGTTCGGAGCCGCCCATCGGGTGGCCGCCGACGTATCGGACCAGGTCCGCCGGGGCGGCGGCCGCTTGAACCTCGAGCTTGACGTTAGACTTCACGCTGGCGACGTCGGTGACAACGGCTTCCGGCGCCAGGCGCAGCACCTCACCCACTAGTTGGGGGACGGACGGTATAGGGGTGCACACGAGAACCAAGGTCGCGCCGGTCACGCACTCTTGCAGGGTCGCGGTCGGCACGAGCCCCGACCTTTCCGCCGAGCGCGATAGAACCTCGGTGTCGACGTCGAACCCGCGCACGGAGTCGCCGGCGCGCAAGGCGGCCATGGCGATCGAGGTACCGATCAGCCCTGTGCCGACGACGGCGACACGCTCAGCCGAGGTCATCGCGCAGGGACTCCGCCCCGTCGAGGTAGACGTGCGTGACCTCACCAGGCTCTCTCCCGGTGTGGAAGTGGAGCAAGATCCGGATCACCATCGGCATCGAGCCGGTCACCGGGATCTCCCTGGCGCAAAGCAGCGGCACGCGGCCGAGGCCCATCCGCCGGGCCGCCTCCGCGGGGAAGGCCGAGCGCAGGTCGTCGGTGACCGTGAAGAAGGCGCTCACGAGCTCGTCGGTCTCGGCGACGTCGTTTCTCTCGAGCATGGCCGAGAGCAGGCGCTCGGTAGCCGACAGCACGACATCCGCCTCGTCCCGTTCCACGCGGATCGCACCGCGCGCCGCCCGAACCCTGATCTCACCCATCGTCCCCCGCTCGACGTTCGAGCCGACAGGCTACAGGGCGCCAAGCCCCGGCTTCTCGCCGGTCGTGCCTACAGGCCCGCCGCGCGGTAGAGCGCGCGGACGTCCTCGGGCTCGAGCTCGCGGAGCTCTCCCGGCTTCATGCGCCCCAGGCGCACCGGCCCCACGCGCAGGCGGATCAGCCGCCGGACGGGCAGGCCGACCGCCTCGAGCATCCGACGCACCTCGCGCTTGCGGCCCTCGGCCATCACGAGCCTGACCGCGCCGCGACCCTTCGAGCCGCCCGCGGCGCGCGCCTCGACCGCTCGCGCCACCCCGTCGTCCAGCTCGACGCCGCGCCTGAGTCGGCCGAGCTGGCGGGTGGTGGGTGCCCCGTCGACCTCGGCCAGGTACTCCTTCTCGACGCCATAGCGCGGGTGGGTGAGCCGATGCGCGAGCTCGCCGTCATTGGTGAGCAGCAGTAGACCTTCGGTGTCGCGGTCCAGCCGGCCGACGGGGAACACACGCGGCCCCTTCGGAAGGAACCGCGACAGGTCGCGCTCGGCGTGGGGATCCTTCATGGTCGTGGTCACGCCCCTTGGCTTGTGCAGGGCGAGGTAGCGCAGACCCGGGTCGACGCTGATCAGCCCACCGTTGACACGCACCTCGTCGCGTTCGGGGTCGACGCGATCGCCGAGGGTGGCTTCCCGCCCCCCGATCGTCACCCGTCCGGCGGCGATCAGCTCTTCGCAGGCGCGGCGGGAGCCGAATCCCGCGCGGGCGAGCGCGCGCTGGAGCCGTTCGACGGGCACGGCGGGCTCAGTCGGCGCCGGCCGCCTCGGCCGGTCCATCCTGGACCGTGGCCTCGGCGGCCTGCCCCAGGAGCGGCCCGAGCGCGGGCAGGTCCGAGAGGGACGAGATCCCCAGGCGCTCGAGGAACTCGGGCGTCGTCCCGTACAGGACCGGGCGGCCCGGGGTCTCCTCGCGCCCGACCTCGGCGATCAAGCCGCGGTCCACGAGCGCCCGGAGCACGCCGTCCGAGTTCACGCCCCGGATCCCCGAGATCTGGTGCCGCGTCACAGGCTGCTTGTAGGCCACGATCGAGAGCGTTTCCAGGGCGGCCTTCGTCAGGCGCGTGTGGCGCGAGGCCAGCACGAATCGCTCGACGACCGGCGCCGCATCGGGGTGCGTGGTGAGGCGCCAGCCGCCGCCGACGCTCCGCAGCGTGATCCCGGCCCCGCGCTCTTCGTAGGAGCGGGCGAGCTCCTCGCACAGGTCGTCGGCCTCCCGCCGCTCGACACCGAGCGCCTGCGCGAGCACGATCGAGGCAACCGGCTCGTCGGAGACGAACAGGAGCGCTTCGAGCGCCTGAAGTGGTGGCTGGCGTTCGCTCACGCCACACCACCCTCCCACCTAACCTCGATCTCGCCGAACGTGTCGGCCTGGGCCAGGTCGACCTTGCCCTCGCGGTAGAGCTCGAGCAGGGCGAGGAACCGCACGACGATCTGGATCCGCTCATCGCAGTCGGCGACGAGATCCCGGAACGAGGCCTGCCCCAATCGGTCCAGGTGTCTACGCACCGCCTCGACGGCCTCGGCCATCGTGTAACGGATCGGCGTAACGTGCGACAGGTCCAGCAACGGAGGCGGCCGGAGCAGCGCCGCGGCCATCGCCGCGAGCGCCTCGGCCTTCACCTGCTCCATGATGTCCGGGTACAGGTGCGCGAACTCCGCTGGCGGTCCTGCCTCCCGCTGGAACCGCAGGCTCTCGTCCTCGAGCCGGCGCGCTACTTCCAGCGCCACGCGCCGGTACGCCGCCAGCTCCAGAGACCGCGCGTACACGAGGTCCGGCGAGACGCCCAGCAGGTCCTCCTCGTCCAGGACCTCGTGGCGGGGCATCAGCCGCCCCACCTTGAGTTCGAGCAGGATCGCGCAGACCGCCAGGAACCACGTGGCTTCTTCCAGCGACCACGCCTCCGAGTCCTTGGAGTGCGCCAGGAAGGCGTCGGTGATCGCGGCTATCGAGACGTCGCAGACGTCGATCTTCTGCTCCAGGAGCAGATCCGCCAGGAGCCGGAACGGGCCGGTGAAGACGGGGAGCTCAACCGAGAACGTTCCCGCAGACTCGCCCTGAGGCCCGCTCATCCGAGGCTCATCGCCGCGCGAACGGCCTTCATCGTGTCGTCCACCACCGGGCGGACCTTAGCGGCGCCAGCCTCCAGGACCTCTTCGGCGGTATCGGTCGCGTCGAGCTCGTCGCGCCGGCCCCGGAACGGGGCGTAGTACGCGGCGATGCGGTCGGCGAGGTTCCCCTTGCACTCGACGCACCCGAGAGTCCCGGTTCGGCAGTTCTCCTCCGTCCACCCGAGGATGTCCTGCGAGAACAGCCCGTGCAGGGCGAAGACCGGGCAGATCTCGGGCCGGCCTGGATCGCCCATCCGCACCTTCTGAGGATCTGTGATGAACGTACGCACCCTGGCCCGAACCGCGTCCTCTTCGTCGCGGACGTCGATCGTGTTGTCCAGGGACTTGCTCATCTTGCGTCCGTCGCTGCCGGGGACCGACGGCGCGTGCGAGAGGAGAGCCTGCGGCTCCACCAGCACGTCGCCGTAGAGCCGGTTGAAGCGGCGGACCACCTCCCGCGAGAGCTCCAGGTGCGCCACCTGGTCCTCGCCCACCGGGACGAGCTCGCCCTTCACGATCGTGATGTCGACGGTCTGGAGCAGTGGGTAGCCGAGCAAGCCGAGGTTCGCGCTGTCGCGCTCGGCCATGTCGCGCAGGCGTTCCTTGTACGTGGGGACGCGCTCGAGCCATCCGAGCGGCGTGATCATCCCGAGCAGCAGAGAGAGCTCGGCCACCTCCTTCACGTCGGACTGCCGGTAAAGCGTGACCCGCTCCGGGTCGACACCGGCGGCCACCAGGTCGAGCACCAGGGAACGCACGTATCCGGGCAGCTCGTCGGTGCGGTCGTAGTGCGTCGTGAGCATGTGCCAGTCCGCGATGAAGTAGAACGCCTCGTGGTCCTCCTGGAGGCGGACCATGTTCATCACGTTGCCGAACCAGTGCCCGACGTGGAGCGGGCCGGTGGGGCGGAATCCGGTTAGGACGCGGCCCTTCGCATCGGGGGCGGCGAGCGCCCCAGCGTCGGTGGTGGGTTCCAGGCCGGCGTCGGTCACGATGCGGCCGATGATAGCGCCGCCCCCGCCGGACCCCGGGATTGTGCCCCGAGGCGCCTCAACAGATGTCCCTGCCTGCGACGACGCTGCAGACCGCGCCCGCGAGCGCCTCGATGATCGCGCGGAACGGCCCGGCCAGGACGAAGAACAGGACCAGGACGAACAGCACGAGGTACTGCTCGAGGTTCGCGTAGACCTCCCGCGGCTTGGGCGGGAGCACCCGCATCAGCAGCTTCGCGCCGTCAAGCCCGGGGACGGGCATGAGCTGGATCACGAGCATGAAGACGTTTACCAGCAGGACCGCATACGCGAACAGCAGAGCCTCGCCGCTCAGACCGACGCGCATGGCAAGGCCCGCGAGTACGGCGACGGCGAGGTTGGCTCCCAGTCCCGCCAAGACGATCTGCGTCGAGCCGCGGTCGCGGTTCCGAAGGTAGGAAGGGTCGAGCGGCATCGGCTTCGCGTAGGCGAAGATCGGCAACACCGCTAGCCCGTTGCCGGAGGCGACGAGGATGAGCACGAGCCCCGGCAGGATCAGCGAGCCGAAGGGGTCGATCAGGGGCTTGGGGTTGAGCTTCAGGCGGCCCCAGCGCTTGGGCGTCGGGTCCCCCAGGCGCGTCGCGACGAACGCGTGCCCGTACTCGTGCAGCACCAGGCTCGGGATCACGGCGATCCCCAGGTAGAGCGCGAACCGCACGCTCTCGCTCACGGCCTCATCTGTCCCTGCCAGTCGTAGACGAGCGGTGGCGGCTCTACCTCACCCTCGACGAGGGTGAGCGCCGAGCGCACGCTGGCGGCGGCGCCCTCGGCCTCGTCCTCGGTCCGCGCGTGGACCTCGCCGAGCACCTGTCCCGCCTCGATCGCATCGCCGATCTTCGGCCGGAACACGATCCCGACGGCCGGGTCGATGGGATCGGCCTTGCGCCCGCGCGCGGCGCCGAGATCCCCGCTCGCACGGCCCAGCGCCTCGGCGTCGACGATGGCGAGGGTGCCGGCGGCCTCGGCGAGGATCGGTAGGCGGACAGGCGCTCGCGGCAGCACGCTCTCCGCGTCGTCGACGACGCGTGGGTCCCCTCCCTGAGCCGCGACCATCGCGCGGAACGCCTCGAGCGCCCGGCCGTCATCCAGGGCCGAGGCCGCCGCGGCGCGCCCCTCCCCCATGCCGATGCCGGTCAGCCGCGAGAGCCCCTCGCCCGCGAACATCACCGCTGCGTCGCGAAGGCGACCGCGCATCCGGCCGCGGAGCACCTCTACCGCCTCGACGATGTCTAGCGCATTGCCGATCGCGTCGCCGAGCGGCTGCGACATGTCCGTCACCGCGACGCGCGTCGAGCGCCCCCAGTCCCGCGCGAGCGCTGCGCACGCCTGAGCGAGCGCGTTCGCGTCCTCAAGCGTCTTCATGAAGGCCCCGCTTCCGGTCTTGACATCGAGCAGGATCAGGTCGCTGCCGACGGCGAGCTTCTTCGACATGACGCTCGCCGCGATCAGCGGGATCGAGGCCACGGTGGCAGTGGCGTCCCGTAGCGCGTACAGGGCCCCGTCGGCGGGCACGAGGTCGGCGGTCTGACCGGCCACGGCGCACCCGATCTCCTCGACCTGGCGTTCGAACGCGGCCGGCTCGAGGTCGGTGCGCAGACCCGGGATGGACTCGAGCTTGTCCAGGGTTCCCCCGGTGTGCCCGAGCCCACGTCCCGAGAGCTTGGCGACGGCCAGGCCGAGGCAGGCGGCGAGGGGCGCGAACACCAGCGTCACGCCGTCTGCGACCCCGCCGGTCGAGTGCTTGTCGACCTTCGGGCGCGAGATCCGCTCGAGCGGGAGGGTCTCGCCCGAGTCCACCATCGCCCGGGTGAGCGTGAGCGTCTCGGCGTCGTCCAGGCCGTTCAGGTACGCGGCCATCACGAACGCGGCCGCCTGCTGATCGGCGACCTCCCCGCGCGCGTAGCCCAGGACGAACGCACGGAGCTCTTCGGGGTCGACGGCTAGTCCGTCGCGCTTGGCGGCGATGACGTTGCGGGGGTCCCCATCGATCACAGGCCTACCTCCGCCGCGAAGCTCGTTCCCGCCAGGTCCCACTTCACGCCGAGGAGCTCGGCAGCGGTGGCCCCGAGGTCCGCGTAAGTGTCCCTGTCCCCGACGTCGTAGGGGCCCCCCGGCAGCCCGGACGCGAGCAGCGGCGTCCGTTCGCGTGAATGGTCCGTCGAGGGCGTGGTCGGGTCGCACCCGTGATCGCCCGTCAGGAGCAGCACGCCCCCGTCGAGCGCGTCGATCACCTGGGGCAGTCGCCTGTCCAGGGCCTCGACCGCGCTCGCGTAGCCCTCGGGGTCGTTGCGATGCCCGTACTTGCTGTCGAAGTCCACTAGGTTGCTGAACACGAGCGCCGGTCCAGGCCGCCGGAGATGATCGATCGTGAGGTCGATACCGTCATCGTTCGAGTCGGAGTACACCGCCTCGGTCAGCCCTTGCTGCGCGAAGATGTCCTGGATCTTCCCGATCGCGTGCACGGCCACACCGTGCTCGACGCATCGGTCCAACAGGGTCGGACCCGGCGGGGGTACCGAGAGATCTCGCCGTTCCGGTCGACGCACGAAGGCGCCCGGCTCGCCGGTGAACGGCCGCGCGATCACGCGCCCCACACCGTGCTCCCCGACCAGGAGCGACCGCGCGATCTTGCACCACTCGTACAGCTGCTCGAGCGGCACGACGTCGGTGTGCGTCGCGATCTGGAAGACCGAGTCGCCGCTCGTGTAGACGATCGGCGCGCCGGTGCTCAGGTGCTCGGGCCCGAGCTCGGCGATGATCTCGGTCCCGGAGGCCGGTACGTTGCCGAGCGCGCGGCGGCCCACGCGAGCCTCGAACGGCTCCATGATCTGGGGCGGGAACCCCTCCGGGTACAGCGGGAAGGGACGCTGAAGCACGATCCCAGCCATCTCCCAATGGCCGGTAGTGGTGTCCTTGCCGGCCGAGCGCTCGGTGAGGCGCCCGTGCGCCGTTCCGGGTTCGGCGCGCGGCTCGACCCCTTCGATCCGGGTGAGCATCCCGAGGCCGAGCGCGCCGAGGTTCGGCGCCTCGATCCCGCCGACCGCTGAGGCCGTGTTCCCCAGGGTGTCCGATCCGGCGTCCTCGTAGTCGACGACGTCGGGAGCGTCGCCCACCCCGAAGGAGTCGCACACGAGGATCAGGACGCGCGGGACCTTGGCTTCGGCCAAACTTCAGCGCTCCACGCCCTTGCGGGCGCAGTCGATGCACAGGATCGCCCACGGCAGCGCCTCCAACCGGTCCATGCCGACCGGGTTACCGCAGCGCTCGCAGATCCCGTAGGTGCCGAGATCCATCTTCTTGAGCGCCCGGTCCACCCAGCGCAGGTTGGCGCGGAGCGCCTTCATCACCGAGAGCATGCGGGCGCGCTCCGCGGTCGAGTGGGCGCTGTCGGCGAAGTTGCGCTCGACGTCGATCTCGGCGTCGTCCGAGTCGGGGTCGCCGCCCTGCTCCGCGATCTCCTTGCGGAGGTTGTCGCGCTGCTCCTCGAGCGCCATCCGCAGCTCCGAAAGCTTCGCTTCGTCGATCACGCCGTGTCCCTCCTCCGAGAGCCTTCCTGCCCCCGCCGATCTCTCCGGGCCCGCGGGAAGGAGGTGAGGTAGACCTCCCGCAGGTGCTCCCGGGTCACCAGCGTATAGACCTGGGTGGTCGCCACGCTCGCATGCCCGAGGAGCTCCTGGACCACGCGGACGTCGGCGCCGCCCTCGAGCAGGTGGGTGGCGAACGAGTGCCGGAGAGTATGCGGGCTCACCTTCCGGCCGATGCCGGCCGCGGCCGCGTGCCGCTGGAGGATGTCGGTCACGCCCTGGCGGGTGAGACGACCGCCGTTGCGGCGGTTCAGGAACAGCGCGGAGCGCGATCGTGGCCGGACCAGGTCCGGCCGCACGCGCGTGAGGTACGCACCGATCGCGTCGCGCCCGTAGCGGCCGAGCGGCACGTCCCGTTCCTTCCCCCCCTTGCCGAGCACACGGACGCTACCCTCGTGCAGGTCCACGTCGTCGACGTCGAGCCCGACCAGCTCCGAGACGCGGAGCCCCGCCCCGTACAGCGTCTCCAGCAGAGCCCGGTCGCGCAGTCCCGCAGCCGAGCGGTCGGGCTGCGCCAGCAGCCGCGCCACGCCGTCGACGGACAGCGGCTTGGGGAGTCCCCTCGGCAGCTTCGGCCGGATCACCCCCGCGGTCGGGTCGCGGGAGGCTCGGCCCTCGCGGAGCAGGAACCGGTGGAAGGCACGCACCGAGGACAGCGCACGAACGATCGAGGTCGCCCGGTACGACTTCCCGTCGCCGTGCGTCGAGGCCGAGACCTCGGCGACGAAGGCGGTGACGGCCCGCTCGTTCACCGCCGCGGGGTCGGTGACGCCGCGGCCACGCAGGAAGGCCATGTACCGCGCGAGGTCCCGGCCGTAGGCGGCGACCGTGTGGGGCGACAGGCCGCGTTCGACCGCGAGATGGTCGAGGAACCGCTGGGTCTGCTTCGCGAGGGCGTCGCGGGCCGGCATCGGCTCGTGGATCGCTCAGCCGAGGCCGTCGACGAGCTCGGACAGCGGGGTGAACGGCAGGTCGTGTGCCTGGGCCACGCCTTCGTTCGTCAGCGCGCCTCCCCACACGTTGACGCCGAGCGCGAGGGCGCGGTCCCGCCCGATCGCACCCTCCAGGCCCATGGCGGCGATATCGAGCGCATACGGGAGCGTCACGTTCGTGAGCGCGTACGTCGAGGTGTTCGGCACCGCGCCGGGCATGTTGCCGACGCAGTAGTGGACGACGTCGTGCACGACATACGTCGGGTCCGAGTGCGTCGTCATCTTCGAGGTCTGGACGCAGCCGCCCTGGTCGATCGCGATGTCGACGACCACCGAACCGGGCCGCATCGAGGCGACCATCTCATCGGTCACGAGCTTGGGCGCGAGCGCGCCGGGGATCAGCACGGAGCCGATCACCACGTCGGACTCGCGCACCCGCTGCTCGAGGGTGAGCTGGTCGGACATCAGGGTGGTGATCCGGCCCTTGTGGATCTGGTCGATGAACCGTAGGCGGTCGAGGTTCTTGTCGACGACCACGACCTCCGCCTCCATGCCGGCAGCGATCCACGCCGCGTTGGACCCCGCCATCCCCGCCCCCAGCACCAGGACGCGGGCAGGGCGGACCCCTGAGACCCCGCCCATCAAGATCCCGCGACCACCGTGCTCCTTCTCCAGGAGGTGGGCGGCCACGTGAGGTGCCATCCGCCCGGCGATCTCGCTCATCGGCGCGAGCAGCGGCAGGCGCCCGTCGGGCAGCTGGACCGTCTCGTAGGCCACCCCGTTGATCCCGCGCCCGAGCATCGCCTGAGTTAGCTCACGGCTCGCCGCAAGATGCAGGTAGGTGAACAGGGTCTGGCCTTCGCGCATCCGCCCGTACTCCCGCGGGATCGGCTCCTTGACCTTGAGGATGAGGTCGGCGGCGGACCAGACGTCCTCGGGCGCACCGACGATCTTGGCGCCGGCGCGCTCGTAACGCTCCTGCGGGATGCTCGAGCCCTCGCCGGCTCCGTCCTCGATCAGGACCTGGTGGCCGGCGCGAGTGAGCTCGCGGGCACCCTCTGGCGTGAGGGCGACGCGGAACTCGTTGTCCTTGACCTCCCTCGGGACCCCGACGATCACGACCCTCAGCCTACCGGACCGTCTCGAGGCCCCCGAGCCTCGGCCAGCGGCTCCTGGGACATCGGGCCCGTCAGCCGGGGATGACGACTTGGCGCTCGGCCCGGGATGAGGAGAGCGCGAGCGCGGCCCCAACGAAGTCGCGGAACAGCGGGTGTGGCCGCGTGGGACGGGAGCGGAGCTCTGGGTGGAACTGTCCGGCCATGAAGAACGGATGGCCCGCGATCTCGACGATCTCCACCAGGCGCCCGTCCGGCGACAGGCCGGAGAACACGAGCCCCTTGCCGGAAAGGATCTCGTGGTAGGCGGGGTTCACCTCGTAGCGGTGCCGGTGACGCTCGTAGACGACGGGCTCCCCGTACACCTGCTCGGCCCGCGTGCCGGGGACGATGTGGCAGGGCTGCGCGCCTAGGCGCATCGAGCCGCCGAGGTCCGTGACGTTCTTCTGCTCGGGCAACAGGTCGATCACCGGGTGCGGCGTCGCCGGGTCGAACTCGGCGGAGTTGGCATCCTGTAGGCCGCAGACGTTGCGCGCGAACTCGATCACCGCGCACTGCAGTCCTAGGCACAGCCCGAGGTACGGGATCTGACGCTCGCGCGCGTGGCGGATGACCTCGAGCTTGCCCTCGACGCCGCGCCATCCGAACCCGCCGGGCACCACGATCCCGTGCACACCTTCCAGGAACGAGGCGGCGCCCCCCTCGTCGACGTCGTCGGAGGAGACCCAGGCGATGTCCATGCCCACACCGTGGTGGAAGCCGCCGTGCTTCAGTGCCTCGATCACCGAGAGGTAGGCGTCGCGAAGGTTCACGTACTTGCCGACTATGGCGATGCGCACGGTACCGGTGGCCGAGTCGATCCGTTCAACGAGCGCGTTCCACTCGGTCATGTCGGGCTGGGTCTCGATGCGCAGGTGGTTCGCGAGCTCGCGATCCAGCCCCTCCTTGGCCAGGACCAGTGGGACGCGGTAGATCGAATCCGCGTCCGGCGCCGAGACGACTCCGCTGATCGGCACGTCGCAGAGCAGACTGATCTTCTCCTTCAGGTGCCGCCCGATCGGCCGATCCGAGCGACACACGATCGCGTCGGGCTGTAGACCGAGCGAGCGTAGCTCCTTCACCGAGTGCTGCGTGGGCTTGGTCTTCAACTCGCCCGAGGGCCCGATGAACGGCATCAGCGACACGTGCACGAAAGCGCATCGGTCACGCCCGACCTCGTTGCGCAGCTGGCGGATCGCCTCGAGGAAGGGCAGCGACTCGATGTCACCTACCGTGCCACCGACCTCGACGATCACCAGGTCGGCGTCCTCGGCGGCGGCGTGCGTGCGGATCCGCTCCTTGATCTCGTCGGTGATGTGAGGGATGACCTGGACGGTCTTGCCGAGGTAATCCCCCCGCCGCTCCTTCGAGATCACGGCCGAGTAGATGGCACCGGTGGTGATGTTGGACCCGCGGTGCAGGTTCTCGTCGGTGAAGCGCTCGTAATGGCCGAGGTCCAGGTCGGTCTCGGCGCCATCGTCGAGCACGAACACCTCGCCGTGCTCGAACGGGTTCATCGTGCCCGGGTCCACGTTCACATACGGGTCGAGCTTCTGGAGCGCGACGCGCAGACCTCGGGAGCGGAAGAGGCGGCCGAGAGAGGCGGTGGTGATGCCCTTGCCGAGGCCCGACGCGACGCCCCCGGTGACGAATACGAACTTCGGCTGTCTCTGCACCTCGGGATGGCACTGTAACAGAGGGGGGTGACGCAGTTCGCGTTCGCGCCCACCGATCTCGTCGACCGGCCGGCAACTTGGCGGGGCTCAGGACCCGGGCGGGAGCCGACCGAGGGTGTCGAACCACCGCAGCGGCGGCGTGCCCTCGATGAGCCGCGAGAGCGTCACCGTGTCGGCCAACACGTTCAGCACGACCGCGGATCCCGCCGCCAACCACACGCCCGCGTCGGCTAGCACGAGGTATATACCCAACCCGGCGGCGAAGCCCAGGAGGTTCGAGCCACCGTCGCCGAGCACGGCGCGCTCGCGAAGGTCGAGCGGCAGCACAGCGACAGCACCGGCGACGATGCCAGGCAGCGGCGGCGCGAGCTCGAACGCGGGCCCGGCCAGCAGAACCCCCGCGCTCACGGGCAGGAACGCCTTGAGCGCTCGGCCCGGACGCACATCTAGGCCGTTCCACAGGTTGGCGCCGGCCGCCATCAGCACCGCGCCGCCGATGGTGGTGCTCCCCCGGCTCGGCAGCGACGCAGCGATCACCACGGCGCTCGCGACGATCACCACGAGCTTGACGATGCCGGTCGTGACGCGCATGTGCCCCAGCTCGCGGAGGTGGTTCCGGAGCCCCCTGGGACCCGCGGGCGACCGATCGTCGACGAATCCGGCTGCGAAGACGAGCCCGCAACCGATCGTCGCCGCTACCCCGCCGGAAGGGACGTTCGAGACGACGAACACGACGAAGGCCCCCAGCGCCCCCGCGCCTGCCACCAAGGCCCCGAGCATGATCGGCAGGGTCCGGCCCCGATGATTCACTACGCGCGGGAACCAGCCACGCCGATACGCCCCCACCCTTACCGCACCCCTAGGATCCTTCGTGCCAGGGCGAGCGTGATGTCCATGCCCTGCCGGCCGCGATGCGCGAACCCGCGCACGTCACGGTACGTAGGGCGGTGGTCGAGCTCGGCCACGGGCACCTCGACCACCCGCATGCCGGCGCGGAGGGCGTCGACCGTCATGGCGGTCTCCACGCCGAACCCCCCGGCCAGCGGACGTGCCGCGTCGAGGGCCTGCGCGGTGAGCGCCCGCTGTCCCGAGAGAGGCTCGGAGGCCTCGAAGCCTGTAAGCGTGCGGATCCCCAGAGCCGCTGCGCGCTTCACCAGGCCGAAGCCGCCCACCGTCGAGGGCGGGAAGACCGCGATCGCGACGTCCGCCGCCCCGTCCGCGACGATCTCGAGCAGACGGCCGAGCCGGCCGGCACTGTCGCCGAGGTCGCCGTCGACGAACAGCCAGCGCTCCGCGGGCGGGAGCCGACGCAGGGCGCCCTCCAGAGCTCGGCCCTTGCCCCGAGGACGGCCGGTTCGGATCACGGCGGCACCGGCTCCGAGCGCCTCGGCGGCGGTCCCGTCGGTCGAGCCGTCGTCGACGACCACGATCTCGTCGACCAAGGGACGGAGCGCGACGACGCAGGACCGGATCCGATCCGCCTCGTTCCGAGCGGCGACCAAGGCGACCACCCGAGGTCCCTCGACGTCGCCGACCGCCACGCGCGGGCTCACGGCGGCGGCGGAAGCGGCTCTGCGCCGTCCTTCGCGCCGAAATCGCCCCCCTCACCCGTCGCAAGCAATCGGTCGAGCCCGAGCACCAGCGCCGAACCGCCCATCGCCTGGTCCAGGTCGTCGACCGTCACCACGCCGTCTAGCCCGGCCGAGCGGACGAGGGGAACGAAGGGGACCGTCGTGAAGAGCGATTCGCCCGCGGCGACCGGGATCCCCAGCTCGGCCAGGGCCTCGACGAGGGGGACCGCGAACGCCTCCGGCGGCAGCGCCGGCTCCTCCGCCTGACCACCCGAGAGCACTATCACCACCTGTCCGGCAGCTCCGATCTCCTCCAGCGTCGCTGCGCCCGGTGGAGCGCCGACGGGAGCCAGGAAGCCACCGGACAGGAGCAGCGTCAGAACGTCGTCTTCGGCCGATGGCACCGTCGTGGTGGTCAGGCGCGACGCCAGGGCGGTCGCCGCCCTCGCCGGCAGGTCCTCGGGATCCGCCGTCGGCCCTGCGAGGATCTCGGCCAACTGCTGGCGGACGGCGGGGTCCTCGGACATGAGCAGCGCGCTCGCCGAGACCGTGATCAGGACCTGCGCGCCGGCCACGTCGAGCGCCTCCGCCGTCTGGGCGAGTACCTCGTCCTCCACGCCGGCCTGGCTCACGACGACCACGGGGGCGCCGAGCAGCCGCCCCTCGGCCAGGTACGGCAGCGCGGCCTCCGAGAAGGCGGCGAGCCCCGCGACCTCCAGACGCAGGTCGTCGATCTGCTCCAGGCGGCCGTCGAGGTCGCGGCGAAGCTCCTCGGTCCGGTTCTCGAGCTCACGCTGAAGCGCGGGCTGGAGGAACGCTCCGCCCCCGAGAAGGCCGATCGCCAGAGCCAGGAACACGGCCGCGATCGTAACGACGTGGTAGCGGAACGAGATCACAGCAGCTCCTTCAGGTCGAACAGCCACTGCCGGAACTGCTCAAGGAGCTGCGTCACGTACAGCCGCAGCGGCGGCGAGACCGCGATCACGGCGGCCAGCGCCACCGTCGCGGCAGCCAGGAGCAGCAGGGTGTCGCGCGTTCGGATCCTCGGCGAGTACACGCGCGAGACACCCTTCGCGTCCATCAGGATCTCCCCGACGCGAAGCCGCACGAGGAAGGTGCTCGACATACCCTCGCGTCCCTTGTCGAGGAACTCGCGGAGGTTGCCGTGGCTGCCCACGGCAACGATCGTCTCGGCCCCCTTCTCGTGCGCCAGGACGAAGGCCATGTCCTCGCTCGTGCCCGCCGTCTCCACGACCTGGTAGGGAACGCCGAGGCTCTCCAGGCGTTCCCGGCCCGGCGCGCGGCCGCCCTGATATGCGTGCAGGACCAGCTCGCTCGAGCGCCGGCGCCGGAACCACCGACGGGACTGGGGCAGCGCCAGCGCGAGGGCTTGGTCGGAGACGCTGTCCATGTCGCCGAGGATCAGGTCGGGCTTGTACCCGGCCTCGATCAGCGCGTCGGCTCCCCCGTCTACACCCAGGAGTACCGGGTGGACGTCGCGGATGTACGAGCCGAGTACCGCGAGGTCCTCCTTGTAGTCGTAGCCCCGCACCACCACGAGGACCGGGCGGCCAGCCAGCTCGTGGTCCAGCGCCGGGAGTCCCGAACCACCGAACAGCAGGTCGCGCTCGCGCTGCATGTAGTCCACGGTGTTGCGCGCGAACCCCTCGAACCGCTCGCTGAGTGAGAGCTGGGCCTTCGCCATCGCCTCGCGCACAGACGTCTCGTCCTGCCGCACCCCGACGCCGACCAGCCGCTCGCCGGCCAACACCCGGTCCCCCTCCAGCCGCAAGGGCTCGCCCTCGCGGACCTTGCGGAGCACCAGCGGGCCCACCGAGTCGATCACCGGCACGCCCGCTTCGACCAGCATCAGGGGTCCCAGGTTCGGATAGCGGCCCGTGATCGAGCGCCCGGCGTTCACGACGCCGGCCACGCCAGAGTCGATCAAAGACTCGGCGGAGACGCGGTCCAGGTCCTCGTGTTCGATCACCGCGATGTCGCCCGGCTGCGCCCGCTGCACGAGGCGTTTGGTCCGAACGTCGACCCTCGCGAACCCCGTTCGGGCTCGAGAGCGGCGTAGAGGGCGCCTCAGCAGGCTCCTGGACCTCGTATCGGACGTGGGACGACCCCCCGGGTACGGCGGCCCGAACTCCCGCGCTCGGGCGCTCCGGCACAAGGGTAGCCCACCCGCCTGAAGCCGAGGCGGCGTCTAGCGCAGCTTGGTTCGTCCGGCCTCGGCCAGGAGCTCCTCGGCGCTGCGGGACGCAGCCTCGCTTCCCTGGAGGCCGGACAGCATCCGCGAGAGCTCCTGCACGCGAGCGGCATCATCCAGGATGTCCACCGCGGCCGTCCCGCCGGTCTTGCGGACCCGGATGTGGCGATCGGCGAACGAGGCGATCTGCGGGAGGTGCGTGACCACGATCACCTGGCGGCGCTCGGCGATCGCGGCCAGGCGCCGCCCGACCGCCAACCCTGCTCGCCCTCCTATGCCCGCGTCGACCTCGTCGAAGACAAGCGTGGGAACGTCGTCCAGGTCCACGAGCACGCTCCTGCACGCGAGCAGCGTCCGCGACAGCTCACCGCCGGACGCGACCTTGGACAGTGGGAGCGACGGCTGACCGGTTCCGCCCGCGAACAAGAGCTCCACCCGCTCGGCGCCGCCGGAGGTCACCTCTTCGTTCGGCGGCAGGGTCACCTCTATCGACGCGGACCGCATGCCGAGCTCCTCGAGTTCCCGCGTCAGGGCGCTGGCTAGCGCCGGCGCCGCCCGCGAACGCCCGTCCGAGACGGCGACGGCCAGCACGGCCAAGCGCTCGGCCCGCTCGGAAACCTCGGCGGTCAGCAGGGCACGTTGCTCGGCTGTGCCTTCGAGCGCCTCCAGGTGATCCCGCGCGTCGGCGAGGAACACGAGGATCTCCTCCTCGGTCGCCCCGTACTTCCGCGAGAGCGCCGCCAACGCGGCCTCACGCTCCCGCACCTCCTCCAGCCGTGCCGGGTCGGGCTCGAGCCCCTCACCGTACTCCCGGACCTCGCGCGCCAGCTCCGCGCCCTCGGCCGCGAGAGCCTCGGCCCGCGAAGCCAGTTCGGCGGCGTCCGGATCCACGGCCGCGGCGTCCGACAGCTCGGTCGCTGCGGCCCGGAACCGGTCGGCGCCACCACCCTCTCCAGAGAGCTCCCGATCGGCCGCACCAGCCCGCCCGACCAGGCGCTCGGCGTGCGTGAGACGTGCCCCCTCGAGCCGGAGCTCGGCGATCTCGCCAGGGCGCGGCGCGGTCCCCTCGATCTCGCGCACCTGATACGCCAGCAGGTCCATCTCGCGCTCCCGTTCGCGCTCGCGCTCATCGAGCTCGGCGAGGCTCGCCCGGGCGGCCAGGAACCCTTCTCGTTCGCGGGCGAGCGCCTCTACCGCGCGCAGGTGGTCACCGCCCGCGGAACGATCCAGGAAGCGCGTCTGCGCGGCGCTCGAGCGCAGCAGCGGGCCCTCGTGCTGGCCGTGGACCTCGACGAGCCCGCCCCCGAGCTTCGCCAGCGCCGAGACCGGAACCAGCTGTCCCCCTATCCGGGCCGAGCCGCGACCCTCGGATGTGATCGTTCGGGCCAGGACGACCTCGCCGTCCTCCGCCCATCCCGCCTCCTGGGCCGAGGCCGAAGCGTCGAACCGCGCCTGGACCAGCGCCGACACCGCGCCGGCCCGCACGAGGTGCGAACCCGCCCGCCGTCCCAGCGCGAGCGCCAGCCCGACGGTCACCAAGGTCTTGCCCGTCCCGGTCTCGCCCGTCAGAACGTTGAGACCCGGATGCAGCTCCAACTCCAGGTCCTCGATAACGCCGAGGCCTGCGATGTGGAGCTCGTGGAGCACCTAGCGGCTCCCGGGAACCTGGGCACCGTCCTTGCCCGGAAGATCGAACTTCTCCCGCACGAGGGCGTGGAACGCCGGTGCGTCCCGGCGCCGCACGAAGCGCGCCGGCGTCGCGGCGCCCTCGATCCGCACCCGCGCGCCCACGGGGAGCTCGAGGCTCGCACGGCCGTCGGCCGATAGCAGGCCCGGCTCCTCGCCCACTACCTCCAGCGCGACCCGCTGGTCTGCGGCCAGGACGAGCGAGCGGTCGAAGACCATGTGCGCCGCGACCGGAGTCACGATCACGCAGGGGACCCAGGGCGAGACGATAGGTCCGCCGGCACTGAACGAGTAGGCGGTCGAGCCCGTAGGCGTCGCGACGATGACCCCATCGGCGGAGAACGTGGTCACGTAGGTCTCGTCCACGAAGACCGCCAGGCGGATCAGCCGGTGCCGGGCGTTCTTCTCGACTATCACCTCGTTCAGGGCCCACTGAGGCTCGACGTCGGAGCCCTCCACCTCGGCCTGGACCGCCAAGCGCTCCTCGATCCGCGCCGAGCCGTCGAGCATCCGCTCCAGGACCGGGGTCGCCTCCTCGGGGTCTATCTCGGTGAGGAAGCCCACGCGTCCGACCTTCACGCCGAGCACTGGGACGTCGGCGCGCGAAGCCACGTGCGCAGCCCTCAGGAATGTGCCGTCCCCGCCCACCGACACGACGAGGTCCAGTCCGCGCGCGAACGCGGTCGCGCGCGCGGTGTCCTCCGCCTCCGCCCCGTCGAGACGGCTCGTGGCGATGCTCCGCCTTTCCAGCCAGGACGAGAGCGACGCCGCCGCCTCGACGGCCGCGGAGCGGGCCGGGTGCACGACGAACCCGACGGCCTTCATGACCCGCCCTCCGATCCGCCGATGACGAGCGCCCGAGCCTGCTCGATCGCGGTCGCCACGTCGAGCGCAGCCGCGCCAACACCCTTCCTCGCGTGTAGCGGGAACTCGACGTTGCCGGCCGGGCCGGCGAGCGGCGAAGCCATCGCGGCGAGCGGGGCCAGTCCGGCGCTCTCGCACGCGCGCGCGACCCCTTCGATGCAGCGCGACCACACGACCTCGTCCCGGACGACGCCTCCCCGTCCCACGTCCCGCGGCCCCGCTTCGAACTGCGGCTTGACAAGCACCACCAGGTCCGCCCCGTCCGCCGCGACGTCTGTGAACACGGGCACGACGAGTCGGAGCGAGATGAAGGACAGGTCAGCCACCACGAGCTCCGAAGCGTAGGGCAGATCCGCGAGCCGGACATCGCGGATGTTCGTGCGCTCCATGACCGTGACGCGCTCGTCGTTGCGCAAGGACCAGGCGAGCTGGCCGTAGCCGACATCCACGGCGACCACGTGACGCGCGCCGCGAGCCAGCAGGCAATCCGTGAACCCTCCGGTAGATGCTCCGGCGTCCAGGCACCGCCTCCCGCGCGCATCGATCGCGAATCGCTCGAGCGCGGCGTCCAGCTTGTCACCACCCCGCGAGACGAACCGCCGGGCCGGGCCGATGAGCTCGAGCGACTCGGCGGGGTCGACCATCGTCGAGGGCTTGGCGGGCCGGCCGCCCACCAGCACCAAGCCGTCGCGAACGGCCACCTGCGCCTCGGTCCGCGTGGCGGCCAGGCCGCGACGCACTAGCTCAGCGTCGAGCCGCCGGCGCACCACGGCGCTCGGGCTCTCAGACCTCGGTGCCGGCGCTGGAGGGCTCGGATGCGGCGGCGGTCGCGGGCTTGGCGGTCGAGCGCTTGGCCGTGCGCCGCTTGGCGGTGCTCCGCTTCCCAGCGGGCTTGCCGCCACGCTCTAGGTCGCGGACCCGCTTGCGGAGAGCATCGACGTCGTCGCGGGTGGCCAGACCGAGGGTCTTGACCTGCGAGCGCACCTCGCTGCGGACCAGGTCGGTGAGCCGCTCGCGGTTCTTGTTGGACCACTCGAGGAGATCCTTCGCGGTCCTCTTGACCTGTTCGCGACCCTGGCCCTTGGCCACCGCCTTCGCCAGGTCCTGCGCGTTCGCGGGCGTGAGTCTGCCCATCGCGCCCATCGCGGCTTCCATGTACCTGCGGACCTCGTCCATGACCATCTCGATCACTCCTGTCCGGGCTGGTTCCGGTGGGTTCCCCTTAGGCGCCGACAGCGCCTCCGCCAAGGATACTGCCGCGCCGTCCGGTCCGGACAGGCCGGGCACGACTACGGGTCGGCGGGCCGAAGGAGCGCGGCGACGTCCTCGGCCACGTAGGTCGGCTGGGGTCCGCCCGCGCCGGCCTGTGGCCGGGTGGACACACCGCTGAGCACCAGCATCGAGTCCCATCCCAGCCGGACGGCCCCCTCGATGTCTGTATCGAGCCGGTCCCCGACCACCAGGGGGCGGCCACCTCCGCCTCGCCTCAACGCCGCCTCGAACAGAGGAGAGAACGGCTTGCCGACCACCTCGGGCGTGGCGCCGGTGGTCGTAGTTATGACCGCGAGCAGCGCGCCCGCCCCAGGCCACAGGCCGTCCCCGGCCGGGCATGAGGCGTCGGGGTTCGTGGCTACCAACCGGGCGCCCCGCTGGACCAACAGGCTGGCGGTCTTCAGCCTGTCGTACGTGACCGACCCGTCGAACCCGACGACGACCACGTCGGCGCCGTCGGGCTCGCCATCCAGCACCTCGAGCCCGGCGTCGGCTAGGGCGCGGCGGACACCCTCCTGCCCGACCACGTAGGCACGCCCCCCACCGCGAGCGGCGAGCAGCTCTGCAGTCGCGAGTGCCGACGTGACCACCTCCGTAGGATCCGCGTCGATGCCGAGCCCACGGAGCTTGGCGGCCACCTGCTCGGGCGTGCGCGCGGAGTTGTTGGTCAGGAAGACGGGTCGCGCGCCCGCTCGGCGCAGCTCCGCCAACGTGGAGGGGGCGGCCGGAACGGGCTCCTGGCCGCGGAAGAGCACCCCGTCCAGGTCGAACAGGAGGCAGTCGTAGGCGTCGGCGAACATCAGCCGGCCAGACGCTCCAGGGCCCGCTCGTACTCGGCGATCCCCGGGCGCATAACTAGCGCGAGCTTCAGATGCCCGATCGCGCGCGTCCGAGCGCCCGTCCGCTCACAGGCCAGGGCGAGCGCGAAGTGGGCGTAGTCGTTCGCAGGGTCGATCTGCACCGCCTTGGCGAACTCGCGGCGCGCGTGCTCGGCCAGCCCCGACATGAACAGCGCCCGGCCGAGCGCCTCCCGGATCGACGCCTTCTCCGGCTCGAGCCGCTTGGCGCGCCGGAGCACGATCGCGGCCTGATGGGGGTGCCCGTCCCGAAGCAGCGTCGTGCCCCGCGCGAACAGCTCGTAGGCGTGCTCGGGCGGGGTTCCGGCTTCGAGGCGGCTGCTATACATGGTGCGTGTCCCGCATCTCACCCTTCGTCGGCCTGCTCTTCGACCGTTCCCGCGTCGGGTCGCTCGACGAAGTGACCGCTCCGCCCTACGACGTCGTCTCCGAGGCCGAGCGCCTCCGCTACCTGAACGCGAGCCCCTACAACGTGATACGCCTGGACCTCGGGGAGGAGCGTCCCGGTGTGGGCCAGGTGGAGGACAAGTATAGGCGGGCCGCCTCTGAGCTCCGGTCGTGGCGCGATCAGCTGGTGCTGGTCCCCACGAACGTTCCGTCCTACTTCGCGTACGAGATGCGGTTCTCGCTCCACGGCACGCCTCGACGCATCCGGGGGCTCGTCTGCGCGGTCGAGCTGGAGGACTGGGGCGGCTCGATCGTCCCTCACGAACGCACCATGAAGGGTCCGGTTCAAGATCGGCTCGAACAGCTAAGGGCTGCGCGGACGAACCTTTCGTGCATCCATGCCGTGTTCCGCGGTCCAAGCGCTCCGCTGGCCGCCTTCCTGGACGCGGCCGCGGCCGGCTCCGAGCCCCACGCCATGGCGACCGACGAGGCCGGCGTCGAGCACCGGCTGTGGATCTGCCCGCCGGGTCCCGAGGTAGCGGGATGGCTCGCTGACGAGCCCCTGATGATCGCCGACGGGCACCACCGCTACACGACCGCACTCCGCTACCGCGACGAGATGCGCGGGGTGCACGGCGCGGGTCCGTGGGACCAGGTGATGATGCTCGTCGCCGACGCGTCGGTCGAGGAGCCGCCGGTGCTGCCCTTCCATCGGATCCAGGCGACGGGCCCGACCCCGACGGGAGGCGCGCGGGTGCGCGATCTCGAGGAGGTGCTCGAGACCGTGAGCGACAGCGGACTGCTAGTGGGGGTCGTGACCGCGCACGAGGGCGTCGTGACGCACCGAGTGCTGGAGCTCGCCGGGGACCCGCCCGCCGTCTGTGCCCTGCACGCGCAGATCCTCACGGACCATGAGGACAGACTCCGGTTCACCCCGGACGCGTTCGAGGCCGAGGCCGCCGTCCGCTCCGGCGCGGCGGTCGCCTCCTACCTGCTGCC
>Ga0209002_10000568_pt1 | contig 29959 bp, 23 predicted proteins | sample Rifsed16ft2_FD_184010 | JGI IMG/M metagenome (GOLD analysis project Ga0209002, IMG submission 184010) | Soil microbial communities from Rifle, Colorado, USA - sediment 16ft 2 (version 2) | ecosystem: Environmental > Terrestrial > Deep subsurface > Rock core/Sediment | place: Rifle, Colorado...
GTCCCAGCTTCTCCCGCCGCAGGATGAACCACGATACCCTGCGCCGCCAGTGCCCCGCCTCTCACATTGCGCGGCGAGATGATCGTCACGCGCCGCCCGACGGCAAGCTTGTCAGCGCGATCCTTAGGCAGGATCTTGGTGTTCCCAATAAGCGTAAAGGTATAAGTCATGCTATTCCCGGCCCTGATGGTGATGCTTTCGCCTGGCGTGTATGCTGTAACTATTCCCACCCTGTGAATCTTCTCCGGCTTGCTGCCTTTGCCCTTCCCGGCCGCGGCGCGTTCGACCGCTTTGTCGGCGGCCTTCGCTCCAGGAGTCTTGTCTGGTTTGCTGGCGTTACCGCCGTTCCCATTGCCGCCGCTGTTGCCGGGATTGCTCTCATTGTGGCTTTGATTGCCGTTCCCGTTGCCTTCGGGCGCGCGCTCAATGGCCTTCTCAGTGGCTTTCGCCCCAGCGTCTTTGTCCGGCTTGCCTCCGCCGTGACTGTTTGTCGGTTTCCCCGCATCAGCCCTATTCAGGCTCGGGTCGGCAAAAGCGTTGGCCGCCGTAAAGAGCAACCCGAGCATCAACACCGTCGTCAAGATGACTTGAAACTTCCTCACTATTGGCCTCCCGTGGGCAGTCAGCCTTTCGTCAAAACCTGGGCCGACTGAAGAGGATCTGCATCAGACGCTCAACGAGCAGTGACATCAGCACGTACACAACGAGAATGGATTGAATTTTCGGCCTCACCTCATCATTCGCCACAATCGGCTGCGGCCGTGCCGGACGCACAGCCTGCCGCAGTTTGCCCTCAATCGTACGGCTTGCCTCAGGAGACAAGGCGGGAACAGTCGCCGCCCGCACGGGAAGAGGCCATGCCCACGGTGAAGGGTCTGGGTCCCATACCCCCATGGGAGGCGCCCAGGCCCACAGGGCTTGGGCGGCCAGGAGTTGATCCGCGAGACCCGGCGCTTCCGGGAAATCGGCAATACATTCGATCACGGATTTCCGCCCGCTGGCTATGTCGTCCAGGCAAACCTCAAGAATGTCGTCAGGTCTCATACGGTCACCCATTGTTCCCGGGGCTGATTTGCTTAAAGCCTCGCATTAAGCGGTCCCGACTTCGTTAGGGTTACAATACCAGTTTGATGTCTCATCTTCTATCAGTGAGAACCTGATTTTTTTGTAGGAGGCGCGCCGAAGTATCTGTCAGCCGATGTCTTACACACAGGCCGTTCGAGGCATAAGAAAGTTTGAAGAGCGTTAGAGAGGGTCGGCTGTAAGGTGGTGGAGAAACCCGTTTTCTTGCAGAAAACGGGTTTCTTCGCTAGGCGCTGGCCTCTTCCATCTCCTCGGCGGCACGGGCGACCTCAGTCAGCCCGGCCAAAATCCGGTCCGCTTCGTATTCCTCGTTCAACGTCTGTTCCAACAAGTCCGCCGCGGCGTGATCGCGGAGAATTTGAGCGTAGTTGAGGGCCGCCAGGTAACCGGAAATCTCGCAACGCTCGAATTTCCGGGCGGCGGAGATCAGCCATATATCCGCTTCGGCCGCCCACTCGTCTGTCTCTAACCAGTGCCGGCCTTCCGGGATCAACGTGGCTATTGCCGGGCGCTTGAAGTTGGCAGGTTTTCTGCCCATCTCGGCGAAAACTTGCTCAAGGCGCTGGACATGTCCTTGCGTCTTTTCCAAGAGATATTGAAGCGCGCTCTTCAACGGAAGAGATAGGGCGCGGTCCACCGCTTCGGGCAGCATCTCCAGCATCTCCTTCTCGCCGCCGTAAAGATCATTCAGCTTTTGGAGATAGCGATAGCGTAAAAGCTCTAATTCTGCGGCCATAGTCGGTTCCTTTCTCCTTGCCTCAAGCTGGCGATTGCGCGGGCGCAGGCAATCTAGAGGGTGATGGGGGTTGTCTCTCTTCGGGGCCGTCGAACCGCTCCGGGCCTTGCGCGTCTTCAGTCCTGGCGTACAACTGTTCAAAGGCCTGTGGAATCTCGTAAAACTCGGTGGACTTGTCAAAGAAGAAACTCGCCCCCGCCTCCAGACATTTCCTGCGATATTGGGCGAAAGGATAGTTCGTCAGCATGATGACAACCGGCGGTGGTTCTTCTTTGCGAAGGTCCTCCAGCACACCGATGCCGCCCCCGCCAGGCATCCGGATATCCAGGATGATGACATCCGGCTTCAACTGCCGGACAGAGGTGATGGCTTCCGCAGCATCCTGGGCCTGTCCCACAATCTCCACGCCGCCGACGGTGCGCAGAAATGCGGCCAGCCTCTTCCGCACTGGCGCCGAGTCATCGGCGATAACAACCCTGACGTTCTTCTGCCATTTCACGCCACAAGATCGCTTTCTGCAGGAGCTTCCCAGCAACACGAGAATACCCTGCCAGCGCCCAGGCGGCTATCGGCCAAAGCCTGATTTGCCCGTAGGACGAGGGCTTATTCAATTGTCTGTGTTTGTCCTACAACCTGCGCCAGGAAGAAGGAAGCCGGCGATTATTCATATCTCTCTTTGCTCTGCGTCCACGAAAATGCGGGCATTGAGCGTTGTATGTAATCACCAGGGAGGAAGGGGGAGAAAAGGGGCAGAAGGGGGGGCCGGGGCCGCGCATGTCCCCTCTGGCATGAGAAAGCGGGATATCACGCCTTATACACCCTGCAACCATCACTCAATCAGCCGCTGCTGAATGGCGTAATGGATCAGGTCCGCGTTGGTCTTTAAGTTCATCTTTTCCAGGATGCGCGCCCGGTAGGTGCTGACGGTCTTGACGCTCAGCGACAACTCCTCGGCAATCTGCTTCACCGCCTTGCCGGTCGCGATCATCTGCATGACTTGAAATTCCCGGTCGGACAGCGCCTCGTGCGGGAGCCTTTCGGAGGCCGCGTCCATCTCGAAGGCTAACCTCTCTGCCAGCGCCGGGCTGACATATTTGCCTCCGGCCACCACCTTCCGGATGGCTTTGATCAACTCTTCGGGCACGCTTTCCTTGGTCAAATAACCGGAGGCGCCGGCTTTGAGCAGGCGCACCGCAAACTGGTCTTCGGCGTGCATGCTCAGGATGAGCACCGGCTGGTCGGGCTTTTCGGCGCGCAGTGCTTTCAAAATCTCAAACCCGCTGCGACCGGGCAGAGTGAGATCCAAAATCATGACGTCCCAGCCCTCCGCTCGCGCTTTCTCCAGCGCCTCGGGGCCTGTGGTGGCCTCGCCGACCACCTGCATGTCGGACGTCTCTCCCAGGATCTGCTTGAGGCCCTGCCGGACGACTGCATGATCATCGGCAATCAGGACTTTTATCATGGCGTTGTTTCTCTCTGGAGCGGAATCCGAATGGTGATCGTCGTGCCCTGGCCGGGGACGCTCTGAATATCAATCTCGCCAGCCAGCAGGTGGACGCGCTCACGCATCCCCAACAACCCGAACGATTTAGCCTTGCCGATGTCGGCTTCAGTGATGCCCCGCCCGTTATCCTGGACGCGGAGGGTCAAAGTCTCCAGGCTTTCTTCCAGGGCGACGACGACGCGAGTTGCCTGGGCATGGCGCGCCACGTTCGTCAGCGTCTCCTGGAAAATCCGGAAAACGGCGGTCGCGCTGTCCGCGTTTAACGCCGAGTCCTCCAGGTTGGAATGGAACACACACTCCAGGCCGGTGCGCTCCCGGAATTCGTCCAGCTGCCATTCCATCGCCGCGGCCAGCCCCAGATCGTCCAGCAGGCTGGGACGCAGCTCGGCCGAGATGCGACGGACCATCTGTACGGTCGTATCTATCAACCGGGACATATCCTCCAGCTTTGGCGCGACGGACGCCGCCTGGCGATCCAAAGTGCGTTGCAACCAGGCGACATCCATTTTAAGCCCGGCCAGCGCCTGGCCCAGCTCGTCATGAATCTCACGCGCAATCCGAATGCGCTCTTCTTCCCGCGCCTGCTGGAGGTGGGCCGAGAGGAGGCGCAATTGAGTTTGGGACGCTTCCAGCCGGGCATTGCTGGCCAGCAGTTGGGCCGTGCGCGTGCTGACGCGCTGTTCCAGCGTCGCGTTCAATTTTTGGGCCTCGTTATACAGCCAGGTGTTATCCAGGGCCAGGGCCACGCGGCGCGCCAGTTCTTCAGCCAGCGCCAGGTCGGTCCGGCTGTAGCGCCGGCGCGACTCCACCCAGACAAACGTCAGCGCGCCGATCGGCTGCCCGCGCGCGATCAGCGGGACCACCATCGCCGACTTCAAATCCAGCGCTCGCAAAGCGCGCAGATGCTCTGCGTCGCGCGCCGCGGCCTCCAGGAGAGAGTCGGGAACAAAGGGATAGAACTCCGGCTCGCCGGGCCACCCTGCGCGCGAGGCGCCGCTAATCGCCTCCAGGTCAAAAGGGTGTCCCTTAATCATCCTTGTCCCGGCCGCGTCGGTGTGCGCCACAGCGATGCGCCGGACAGTCCCATCCTCGTCCACGATATCCATGGCGCACCAGTCCGCCAACAACGGCACGGCCAGTTGGGTCACGTTCACAAGCCGGGCGGCCTCATCGAGAGACGCCGCCAGCAACTGTCCGGCCTCGGCCAGCAGGCGTTGAGAAACCCCGGCTTGCTTCAGGTCGGTGATATCCTGAAAGATGTTGACGGCCAGTTCGACCTGCCCCTGTTCGTTGAAGACCGGCGTAGCCTTGATGGCCAGCCAGCGCTCATCTCCGGCGCTCAAAGGCCGGAGGCGAACTTTGGCTGAGGCTTTGGGCGCACCTCGGAGCGCCAACTGCCCCGGCAAGTACTCCAGCGGGAAAAGTCCTCCGGCCTCGTCGAAGGCTTCAAACTTTTGCATGACTTCCGGCAGGGAGACCGCCAGCAGCGCCTCCGCCGAAGGATAACCGAACATGCGCGCCGCCGCGTCGTTCGCGTAGCGCAACCGCCCGGCCGGGTCCTGCGCCGTGATGCCGTCGGCGGCTCCCTGCAGGATGATGGCGAACTGGTCACGTGAAAGACGCAGAGCTTCTTCGGCCCGGCGGCGCTCGGTGATGTCAAGGCCCGAGCCAATGTAGCCCGCGAAACTGCCGTCGGGCGCGAAGCGTGGCACGCCGATATCCACCATCCAGCGATATGCGCCGTCGGCGCGCTGCAGACGGTATTCCAGCTCGAAACGCTGCCGCGCTTTGAAGGCCGCCAGGTAGGCGTCGAGGCAGCGTTGATAATCGTCGGGATGCACGCCGTCGGTCCAACCGGCGCCGGCCTCCATTTCCATAATCCGGCCGGTGAAGTCGAGCCAGGGCTTATTGAAGAACGTGCGCATCGCATCGGAACCGGCCACCCAGATGAGCACTGGCGCGTTGTCGGCCATTGTGCGGAAACGCTCTTCGCTTTCGCGCAGCGCCGCTTCCATCCGTTTACGCTCGGTGACATCGCGGATGACCACCTGGATGGCTGGCTGGCCCTCATAAGTGAGCGGCGAGGCGGACATTTCGCCCTCGAACGTGTTCCCGTCAAGCCGGAGGAATCTCATTTCCGCGTGCGACACAAGCGGGCTTGTCTCGGCAGGCCGGATGCGCTCGTGGGCCAGGCCGCGCCAGTCGGGGTGGATGAACTCCCCAATGGGGCGGCCGATCAATTGGTCCGGATGGATTGCGCCGAGGAGGCGCGCGCCCGCCGGATTGATAAAGGTGATCTCATCGCCCGTGCGGACGAGGATGGCATCGGGCGAAAGCTCGACCAGCCGCCGGTAGCGGTATTCGCTCTCCTGCAATTGCGCTTCGGCGTCGCGGCGCTCGGCCTCACGCTGTTCGAGCGCGGCGGCCATCGCGTCGAAGGCCAGCCCCAATTGAGCGATCTCATCCTTGCCATCGGACAGGCCAGTGCGGGCGTGCAAGTTGCCGTGGCGCACCTGCTCCGCAGCGCCCACGAGCGCCTTGATCGGGCGCAGGAGAAGCGCACCGCTGCTCCACCAGGCTAGAGCCAGGGCGCCAGCGCCCGCCAGCCCCAGAGCAATCAGGCTGCCAGCAAACAACCGGCCGGTTTCCGCCAGGGCGCTGGCCCGGGGTATGCCGACGGCGGCATACAGCCCATAGTCTGTTGCGCCTTGCAGGGAGGTAAAAGCGTACAAGCGGGCCACGCCGTCCACGCCTCTGACTTCGGCGGCGCCAGCGCCCTGTGTGATGATTGTCTCAACCAGCGGCGTATCCCGCGCCGCTTGGCCGACCCGGGAGGAGTCAGAATCCGATTCGTAAGCCAGGATGACGCCTTGCCGGTCGAAGACGGCGACAACGGCATCCTCCGGCAGGGAGATGCCAGACGCGGAAAGCCCGTTGGGCGCGCTCAAATCTATCGAGGCAGAGAGGATGCCCAGCACGTCTCCTCCCGCGTCGAGGAGCGGATAAGCGAAGACGAGGGCCGGAGCGCCGCGGACGGCCTCCGTTTGGTAATCGCCCACCGCAAATGCCCGCGTCTGCCTGGCTCGCTGGAACCAGGCCTCTTCTACGAAATTCATCGGTTCTGAGACAGGCCGGGCGCTGCAGAACAGGTTGCCATCCGCGTCGGCCACGGTGAAGTCGCTGTAGGGCGGCGCTTGTGTAAACAGATCGTGCAGGACGGCGGCGCACGCCTCCGGCGCGCCTCGCACCTCGGGGACTTCAGCCAGCGTCATCAGGAGTTGGCGTGTCCCTTCTATGAATTGCCCGTGATGAGCAGCGATTAGTTGGAGGAGGGTTTGAGCCTCGGCCTCGACGCGCCGGGCTTCGCGGCCCTGGTGCTCCGTGGAGGTATACAGCGTGATCACCGCGGACAGGAGGAGGGCAGCGAGTAGAAGCACAACCAGGCGGACGCGCAGGCTGGAAAGGAGAGGTATAGCGCTCACATAATCCTCCTCGAATGTGCGGTAGATTTCCATGTTACCAGAGATAGAACCGTTTTTATAGTGTGCCTTTCCGGCTAGAGGCGCCCGTCGGCCTGTGGCCTTCATCCTTCCCCGGTCCCCCTGTGGTAATAGCGGAGGCGGGGCGTTCTGCTTTCTGCTACCCTACACTCAAAGAACAAAACCACCCCTGCTCCCCGTCGCCCCCTTTGCAGGCCACGGCAAGGAACAGGTCAGGAGAAGACAAGATGACTATGCAAAACTACCTCACCGCCCTCGGTCCGCTTGCGCCGCTAATGGAAGAAGAAGGCGTCACCGAAATCATGGTGGACGCGCCCGACCACGTGTACGTCGAGCGCAAGGGCCGATTGGAGGATACCGACGTCAAGTTCGACTCGCCCGAGGCCGTCCGCGCCGTGATTGACGCGGCGCTGGCGCTCGAAGACATTCAACTGAGCCCCCGGCGCACCACCGCCGAGATACGTTTGCCTGACGGTTCGCGCCTGCTCGCCGTGATCCCCCCCACGGCCTGGCATGGCCCCTATCTGGTCCTCCGCAAGTTCTTCCCTCAGCGGCTGGACATGGAGAAACTGTACGAATTTAATGCCCTCAGCCGCGAAGTGCGTGCGCTCCTGCAAGGCGCCGTGCTGGCGCGCAAGAATATCCTCGTCGCGGGCGGCACGGCGAGCGGCAAGACCACCTTCATGAACATCCTCACCGACGACATCCCGGACGACGAACGCGTCGTCGTCGTCGAAGAAGCGGCCGAACTGTTCCCGCGCGTCAAGCGCATGGTGCGCCTCGCCGTTGAGAATTCCGCCGGGCTTTCGTATATTGACGTGATCAACACCGCCGCGCGCATGCGGCCCGACCGGCTCATCTTTGGTGAACTGCGCGGCCCGGAAGTGATGCGCATCCTAGAAATCATCAGCCTCGGCCACGATGGCGCGTTCATGACCATGCACGCCGACAGCCCCGAAGACGCGCTGGCCCGCCTGGAGGCGATGTGCCTGATGGCGAACCTCGGCCTCGGCATTTCCGAAATCCGCCGCCTGATCGCTTCCACCATCAACGTGATCCCGGTTTTGCAGCGCCTGCCGAACGGCCGCAAAGTGGTGCAAATCGCCGAACTGTGCGGCCTCGAAGACGATCGCTATCTCCTCCAGCCGCTCGTGCGCTATAACGAAGCGGCTGACCAATTTGAAATGACCGGCGCGAAGCCGAGCTGGGAGAAGTGATGTCTGGCGCTGTTTCCCTATTCCCTGTTCCCTCCTATAATCCCGCCACAGAATGACCACGGAGGCGGGCATGCCCGAATACGAATACGATCTCTTAGTCATCGGCTCCGGCCCGGCGGGCCAGCGCGCGGCGATCCAGGCCGCCAAACTCGACAAACGCGTGGCGTTGGCGGAGCGCAAAGCCGTTATCGGCGGCGTGTGCATCAACACCGGCACCATCCCCAGCAAGACCCTGCGCGAGGCCGTCCTGCACCTCTCCGGCTACCGCGAGCGCGGCGTCTACGGCGTGTCCTATACGGTCAAGCAGAACATCACCATGAATGACCTGCTGTTCCGCGCCGACCACGTCATCCGGCACGAGATTGACGTGACGCGCCACCAGTTGATGCGCAACCGCGTCGAGGTCCTGCCCGCCGAAGCCGCGTTTGTGGATCCGCACACCCTCCGCCTGACCTACGTGGACGGCCGCGGCCAGCGGGACGTGAACGCCGCCGCCATCATCGTCGCCACCGGCACGACCTCCACCCACGACCCGCACATCCCTCTCGACGGCCAGCGCATTTTCATCAGCGACGACATCCTCAAACTCGACCGCCTCCCGCGGACCATAGCGGTCGTTGGCGCAGGGGTGATCGGCTGCGAGTATGCCAGCATCTTCGCCGCCCTCGGCGTGCGGGTGACGCTCATTGATAAGCGCGAGCGCCTCCTGCCGTTTGTGGATCACGAGATCATTGACGCGCTGGCCTATCATCTGCGGCAAAACCGCGTCACCTTGCGGCTGGGCGAGGCCGTCAGCGCCATCGAACCTGTTCAGGACCAGAACGGGGAGCGGGTGAGGATCAGCCTCGCCAGCGGCAAGCAGATTGCCGCCGAGAAGGCGCTGTACAGCATTGGCCGCACGGGCGCGACTGAAGAACTCAACCTCACGGCCGCGGGCCTGGCGGCGGATAACCGGGGGCGCATCCAAGTGAACGAACATTACCAGACCGCCGTCCCCCACATTTACGCCGTCGGCGATTTGATTGGCTTCCCCAGCCTGGCTTCGACCTCGATGGAGCAGGGCCGTCTGGCCGCCTGTCACGCGTTGGGCGTCGAGGCCCGGAGCGTCCCCGAGCTGTTCCCTTACGGCATCTACACCATCCCGGAAATCTCGATGGTGGGCCGCACCGAGGAAGAGCTGACCGACAGGGGCGTCTCTTACGAGGTGGGCAAAGCCCAATACCGCGAGATCGCGCGCGGGCAGATCATCGGCGACAGCACCGGCCTGCTCAAGCTCATCTTCCATCTGGAGACGCGCCAACTGCTGGGGGTGCACATCATCGGCGAGGGCGCGAGTGAGCTCGTGCACATCGGGCAGGCGGTGCTGGCCTTCGGCGGCCGCATAGATTATTTTGTGCAGACCGTCTTCAACTACCCTACACTGGCGGAGTGTTACAAGACGGCGGCCTTCGATGGAATAAATCGCCTCGGCTGAGATGATGCCAGGGAGCAGGGCAGGGGAAAAATCCCAATTCCCGACTTCCAAAACCCCAACTGTGCGCCTTCCCTTCGGGATTTGCCTCTTGGGATTTGGGATTTTCCGCATATAATCCCCCCGTGCCCTCCCCCCGCTCCGCTTTCCTCGCCGGCCTTCGCGCCGAACTGCCGATCCTGCTCGGCGTGATTCCTTTTGGCCTGATCTACGGCGCGCTGGCGGTCAGCGCCGGTCTTCCTTCTCCCATCGCGCTTGGGATGTCGTCCATCGTCTTCGCCGGGTCGGCGCAGTTCATCGGGGTACAGCTCATTGGCGCCAGCACGCCGGTGCTCGTCGTCCTCCTCACCACTCTGGTCGTCAACCTGCGCCACGCCCTGTACAGCGCCTCGGTCGCGCCCTACCTTAAGCATTTGCCCGCCCGCTGGAAGTGGCTGCTGGCCTATTTGCTCACCGACGAGGCGTATGCGGTGGCGATCACGCATTACTATGACCAGGCCGAGCACCCCCACAAGCACTGGTATTTCCTCGGCGCGGGACTGGCGCTGTGGGCTTCCTGGCAGACCAGCACGGCCATCGGCGTTTCCCTCGGCGCGCAGATTCCGGAGAGTTGGTCGCTCGACTTCGCCATCGCGATCACCTTCATCGCCCTCGTCGTCCCCGCGCTCAAGGACCGCGCAAGCGTGGCCGCGGCGCTCGCGGCGGGCCTCGCGGCCCTGTTCGCCGCAAGCACCCCTTACAAACTGGGCCTCATGCTCGCCGCGCTCACGGGGATATTGACTGGATTGCTGGCGGAGGCCCGTCGTCCGTGACGGGTGACCGGCGATACTTCCCGTCCTGTCACGCGTCACTTGCCACTCGTCACCCTATGCTCTGGCTCACCATTCTCTTCATGGGCTTCGTCACCTATACCCTCCGACTCTCGTTCATCGTCCTGCTCGAGCGCTGGGAGATCCCGCCTCTCGTGCAGCGCGGCCTGCGCTTTGTGCCTCCGGCGGTGCTCTCAGCCATCATCTTTCCTGAGGTCCTGCGGCCCAACGGCGCGCTCGACCTCTCGCCCGGCAACGCGCGCCTGATCGCCGGCTTGCTGGCTACCCTCGTCGCGTGGTCCACGAAGAACATGCTGCTGACGATAGCCGTGGGCATGGGGGCGCTGTGGATACTGCCGCTTTTCTTCAAAGGGTGAAACAGAGAAAACGGCAAATTTGTTGCCCTCTCTTTCCGGCCGCTCAATCCGGTCCATTCGTTGACAAAAAGAAAAGGCCCTATGCATCTCGACGCCGTCTTTCCCCCGACTTTCCTCTCCCGCATCCCCGCCCTCGCGCGGAGCGCCGAAGCTACGGGCTTCTCGGCAGTATGGACGACGGAGACCCAGCACGACCCGTTCCTGCCGCTCACGCTGGTCGCCGAGCATACCACGCAACTGCGCTTTGGCACCGCCGTCGCCATCGGGTTCGCGCGCAGTCCGGCGACGCTCGCCTATACTGCGTGGGACCTGGCGGCCCAGTCGGGCGGGCGGTTCATGCTTGGTCTGGGGACGCAGGTCAAGGCGCACGTCGAGCGCCGGTTTGGGATGCCCTGGCCGGAGTCGCCGGTGGGCAAGCTGCGCGAGCTAATTCAAGCCATCCGCGCCCTCTGGACCTGCTGGCAGACCGGCGAGCGGCTCGACTTTCGCGGCGAGCACTTCAAGCTCACGCTCATGTCGCCGTTCTTCAATCCGGGGCCAATCGCGCACCCGCGCATCCCCATCTTCATCGCCGGGGTGAACACAGGGCTGGCGCGCCTGGCGGGAGAAGTCTGCGACGGCTTCCACGTCCACCCATACCACACGCCCGCCTATCTGCGCGAGGTTTTGCGCCCGGCGCTGGAAGCCGGGGCGGCGAAGGCGGGCCGATCTCTCGCGGAAGTTCAGGTCACTGGCGCGGTCTTCGTCATGACCTCCGAGAAAGAGCGTGAATTTGTGCGTCAACAAATTGCGTTCTATGCTTCCACGCCGTCGTACCGGCCCGTCATGGCGCATCACGGCTGGGAGGAGGCAGGCGAAGAACTCTCGACCCTCGCCGCGCGCGGCCAGTGGGAAGCGATGCCCACGCTCATCACCGACGAGATGCTCGACACGATTGCCGTGACGGCGCCGGCGCCGACCCCTCTCAGGGGACTGGCGGAACTCGCCACGCCGTTGCAGGAGCGGTACGCCGGCCTGCTCGACCGGTTGATGCTTTATCGCCCGTTTGCGCCAGGGGAGGATGACGAGGGATGGAAGGTTCTCACTGCACGGCTCAGAGATTGAGACATAATAGCCCTGGAGAAAAGTGGGTTTCCCCCTCTCAGATTAGGGTGAAAGCCTCGTTGCCGATAGGCGCCTTTTTCCTTAAAGTGCCAGATAGAAAGGCAGAGACATCATGGACGCACAGGTGACAGGCTTGTCTGTCAGGCCGATGGCGTCAACCTGACCCATCTGAGAAGGAGGCATTCCGCATGACCATCGCCACCCGTGAAAGACTCCCCCTCTCCACCAAGCTCGCCTACGGCGCAGGCGACCTCGGCCCGGCGATTGTGTCCGGGGTGAACGGCTTCTTCATTTTTGACTTCCTGATCAACGTGGCGGGGCTGCGTCCGGCGGCGGCGGGCAATATCTTTCTCCTCGCCAAAATCTGGGACGCAGTGAACGATCCGGTCATCGGCTGGCTCACCGACAAGACGGTGAACAAAATGGGCCGCCGCCGCCCGTGGTTGCTCTTCAGCGCGATCCCTTTCGGGTTGGCGTTCTTCCTTCACTGGATTGTCCCGCCGCTCGGCGAGGGCGCGAAGTTCTGGTATTACCTGGCCGTCGCGCTGCTGCTGGATACCGCCTTCACCGCGGTCAACGTCCCCTACGTTGCCCTCACGCCCGAACTCACGCCCGATTACGACGAGCGCACCAGCCTGACTTCTGTCCGTATGAGCTTCTCGATCCTCGGCAGCGTGCTGGCGGCCTTCTTCCACACGCAGATCGTGAGCGTGTTCGAAAACCCCTACCTCGGCAATGCGGTCAGCGCCAGCGTGTGGGCCGTCTGCATCGTCGTGCCGTGTTTCATTACATTCTTCGGCACGCGCGAGCCGGATTACACCGCCAACCCGAAAGCCGGGTCCGCCGGGCCAGGCTTTTTTGAGGGCCTGCGAATCGCTTTCAGCAACCGCGCCTTCCTCCTCGTGACGATGATCTACCTGCTCTCGTGGCTGACCATCCAGTTCGTGCAGAACAATCTCTTCATCTACGTCAAAGACTGGGTAGAGATGGACACCAGCGCGTTCGGCTTTGTCCTCCTTGCGCTTCAATTTTCGGGCTTCGTGTGGGTGCTCATCTGGGCCAGGGTCAGCGAGCGTATTGGCAAGAAGAACATCTATTACCTCGGCGGAACGGTGTTCGTACTCGTGCTGCTCGGCCTGTTCTTCATCCAACCGGGGCAAACCAATCTGGTGTTCGTGCTGGCGGTGATCGCCGGGACCGGGTTGGCGGTCGCCTACCTCGTCCCGTGGAGCATGGTGCCGGACGTGATCGAATTGGATGAGTTGGAGACCGGACAGCGGCGCGAGGGCGTGTTCTATGGCTTCTTCGTCTTTCTGCAAAAACTGGGCCTCTCGCTTGGCCTGTTTATCTCCGGGCAGGTGTTAGAGTATGTGGGATACATTCGGGCAGTCCCCGGTCAGCCGGACCCGGTGCAACCCGAGCGGGTGCTGCTGGCCCTACGGATTCTCGTCGGCCCGGCGGGCGCGGCGATCCTGCTGTTGAGTTTCCTCGCCGTATATCTCTATCCCATTACGAAAGAAAAGCACGCCGAAATCCGCGCTCAGCTCGCCGCCCGCCGCAGGGGCCACAGCGGCTGACGATGGATCGGCATGCAGACTCTGGCCACCGATCGCTGATGACTGCCGCTATCCGCTGACTATGCACCTCATCGTTGATGCTCACGAAGACCTGGCCTGGAACGCGCTCACCTTCGGACGCGATTATTCCCGCTCGGCCCTCGCTACCCGGCAGGCAGAGCAAGGCAGCGAGACCATCGCCCGCAACGGCCACACGCTGCTTGGCCTTCCCGAATACTTCCTCGGCCACATCGCCTTTGTGTTTAGCACGCTCTTCGCCTCGCCCAGACGCAAACAGATGGGAGGATGGGATCAACTCGCCTACGCCGACGCGCAGGAAGCGCACCGCCTGTATGCCGCGCAGTTGGATTATTACCAACGCCTCGTTGACGAGCACGGGCAGTTCGCGCTCGTCGGCGGGCGGGGCGACCTGGAAAAGGTGCTGGCCGCGTGGCAGGAGGGCGACCTCGCCACGCGCCGAGTGGGCCTCGTGCCTTTGATGGAGGGGGCGGACGGAATCCGTGAGCCGAAGGAAGCCGAGTGGTGGATGGAACGCGGCGTGCGGATCGTCGGCCTTGCGTGGGCGGGCACGCGCTATGCGGGCGGGACCGGCGAACCAGGCCCCCTCACCCCGGAGGGCCACCGCCTGCTCGACGTGATGGCCGACCTCGGGCTGATCCTCGACGTCTCGCACTCGGCGGATGAGGCCTGCCTCGAGTCGCTCGACCGCTTCGAGGGGACGGTGATCGCCTCACACGCCAACCCCCGCGCGCGCCTCAAGGGGACTCGCCGCCCCGAGCGTTTCCTCACCGACGAGATGATCCGCCGCCTGGCCGAGCGCGGCGGGGTGGTCGGCATCGTGCCGTTCAACAGGTTTCTGAAGGTGGGCTGGCAGGAAAGCGATGGCAAGGCGGCCGTCACGCTCGACGACGTGTTGGGAATGATTGATCACGTGTGCCAGGTGACGGGGAGCGCGGCGCACGTGGGCCTCGGCTCCGACTTCGACGGCGGCTTCGGGTGGGAGAGTACGCCCGCCGAGATTGACACGGTGGCCGACCTGCAAAAGATCGGCGCGGCCCTGCAGGCGCGCGGCTATGCAGAGAAAGACGTGGCCGGGATCATGGGGATGAACTGGATTGAAGTTTTGCGCCGGGGATTGCCCGCATGAGCCAGGATTTGAGCGCCAGCCGCCTGGCGCGGACGAGCGTCGCCATCATCGTCTTTGGCTTCTTCCTCTTCGGGATCGGCGTTTTTCCCGAGTTGATCCGCCTGGGCCGCACGCAGGGCATTGGCATTCTCCAGATCGCCACCTTCCTGATCGGGATCACGATCATGACCGGCGGGGCTTACATTTATATGTACGCCACACGCCACCGGGCGATGCCCCGCCGCCTGCGCGAGGATGTCGGCGTGCGGCTAATGGCGACGGGCGTAGTGATTTGCTATGTCACCGGTTTCGCCGACATCCTGGGCATCGGCAGCCATTTCGACGCGGAGCGCCCGCTCTTTGGCGCTTTTCAGGCGTGGGGCGTGGCGCTGGGAGTGCTGGTGATCATTGTGGGCATTTTCATTTACTCGCGGCGATGATCACGAGGGATCAGAGAGACCGTCGCTTGATCCACGACGCAGGTTTGAACGATATTATCCGGATTGAGCAACCTACCCGCCATTTATCGGATAAAGGTAGTGACAATCGTCACTCCCTCCGCTCTGAGGCCGAAGGATATAATTTCCGCTAAACATAGTCCGATTATGTACTCGGCTGACCGCGTCCCTGTGGGGCGTGGTTGATCACGCCTGTCGCATGACAGGCCAGGAGCAAGCTGAGGAACTATCTGAACAGCATTCTGAGAAGCCCGGTCTCTGAGGCCGGTTCCGAGAACAGGCGGTGTCCCATGAAGATTGAAAACATCCTCGCCACCAAAGGCTCCAACGTCGTTACCGCGCGCGCCAAACAATCGCTCAAACAGGCGATTGACCTGCTCGTCGAGTTCAACATCGGCGCGCTGGTGGTGACGGACGAAGCCGGCAAGCCGGTCGGGATCATCTCCGAACGCGACCTCATCCGCGCCGTGGCCCGGGGGGAAGATGTCCACACCCGGCTGGTAAGCGACGTGATGACTAAAAAAGTCATCGTCGCCTCGCCGCAGGACGACCTCGAATCGGTCATGCAGACCATGACGGTCAAACGCTTCCGCCACCTGCCGGTGATGGACAAGGGCAAGCTGATCGGCATCGTGTCCATCGGCGACATCGTCAAGGCGCAGCTCAGCCAGTATCGGGGCGAAATCGAAACGCTGGAGACGCAGATCATCGGCGAGTAGCGCTTCGCCGCAGCGATCGTCGGGCGCACAACGATCTTTCTGCGCGCTCGACGGCTAAATCTAATTCCGAGTGAAGCACAATGGCACAACCTGGCACTGAATCCAATCCCTTGCGCGCGGCGATCATTGGCTCCGGCCCGGCGGCCTTTTATGCGGCCGAGCACCTCTTCAAGCAGGTCGGGCTGAACGTCGCCATTGACATGTTCGACCGCCTGCCCACCCCCTACGGCCTGGTGCGCGGCGGCGTCGCGCCCGACCATCAAAAGATCAAAACCGTCACCAAAGCTTACGCCCAGATTGCCGGCAACCCGCATTTCCGCTTCTACGGCAACGTGGAGTTCGGCAGACATCTCAAGCTGGCCGACCTGCGCGAGCACTATCACCAGATCCTGTACGCCACGGGCGCGCAGACCGACCGGCGCATGGGCATCCCCGGCGAGGACCTGCGGGGCAGCCACCCGGCGACCGAGTTCGTGGCGTGGTACAACGGCCACCCCGATTATCGCGATCTCCAATTCGACCTCTCGCAGGAGCGCGCCGCCGTGGTGGGCGTGGGCAACGTGGCGATTGACGTGGCCCGTATCCTGTGCCGCACGCCCGAGGAACTCAAGGCGACGGACATCGCCGATTATGCGCTCGAAGCCCTGAGCCAGAGCAAAATCAAGGAAGTGTATCTGCTCGGCCGGCGCGGCCCGGCGCAGGCGGCCTTCACCAACCCCGAGATCAAAGAGGTAGGCGAGATGCAGGGCGCCGACGTCTTCACCCTGCCCGGCGAAGTGGACCTGGACGACCTGAGCCAGGCTGCGGTTGCCAGCAGCGCCGACCGCAGCCTGGTGAAGAAGGTGGAGATCCTGCAAGGCTACGCGGCGCGCAAGCCGAGCGGCAAGTCGTGCAAGCTCGTCATCCGCTTCCTCGTCTCGCCCGTCGAGTTGATCGGGGATGAGCAGGGGGGCGTCGCCAAGATGCGCCTCGTGCGGAATGTGCTGGTCGCCAGCGAGACCGGCTCGCTTAACGCCAAAGCGACCGATCAATCCGAAGAACTGCCCGTCGGCCTCGTGTTCCGCTCGGTCGGCTATCGCGGCGTGCCGCTGCCCGAGGTGCCCTTCAACGACCGCTGGGGCGTGATCCTGAACGAGAAGGGGCGCGTGATGGATCCCGATACGAAACAGCCGCGCGTAGGCGAGTACACTTCGGGCTGGATCAAACGCGGGCCGAGCGGCGTGATCGGCACGAACAAGCCTGACTCGGTGGAGACGGTGAACTGCATGTTGGAAGACCTCGCTAAAGGCGCGGTGCTCCAGCCCGTCCAGCCCGAAGCGGAGTGCGTGGCAGACCTCGTGCGCGCGCGCCAGCCCCAATACCTCACCTTTGCCGACTGGCTGAAGCTGGATGCGCTGGAGCTGGAACGCGGCAAGGCGGTGGGTCGTCCGAGGCTCAAGTTCACCCGTGCGGAAGAAATGCTGGCGGCGCTGGGGAAGTAGAAACCGCGCCCTGTATTTTGGGACGTGGTCGCTCCTCCCCCTCGCACTGGACGCGGTGCTCTTGTGGGGCGTGTTTATCCAGAATGGGTCGGCGGCCGGGTTGCGCGGCTTCTGACGGGATGCCTGAAAGCCGATCAAAGGCCTGGGCCCATACAGTGCTCAGGCCTTTTTGTATATAATGGCCGCATGAAGATCCTCACCGTGGACATCGGCACGGGCACGCAGGATATTTTCCTCTACGACTCCGCGCTCGACCTCGAAAACGGCTACAAACTCGTGATGCCCTCGCCGACGATGATGGTCAATCGGCGGCTCAAACTTGCCACACAGCGGCGCGAGGCCGTCTTGCTCACGGGCTACCTTATGGGCGGCGGGCCGAGCCAGTGGGCTGCGCGCGACCACGTCCGCGCGGGCGGCGTGCTCTACGCCACGCCTTCCGCCGCGCGCACCTTCAACGACGACCTGGATTACGTGCAAAAAGAGATGGGGGTGCGCCTGGTAAGCGAGGCGGAGAGCCTGGCCCTCGACGGCGAGATCGTGCGCCTCGAGCTCAAGGATTTTGACTTCCCCCTGATTGCCCGCGCCTTTGCGGAATTCGGCGTTGACCTGCGCGAGGGCGTGGACGCGGTCGCGGCGGCGGTGTTTGACCACGGCGATTCTCCGCCCGGCTATTCCGACCGCCAGTTCCGTTTTGACTATCTTGACGCGCGCTGCCGCGCGGCGCGGGGCCTCCAACTCTCGGTCTTCGCCCACCGGGCTGAGGCAATCCCGTCCAGCATGACCCGGCTCAAAGCCGTGGCCGATTCCGCCCGCGCTCAGGGCGTAGACGTTCCGCTCATGGTCATGGACACTGCGCCGGCAGCCGTGCTGGGGGCCACGCTCGACCCCCGGGTCGCGGAGAAAATCGCCGGAGCAGCGCTCGTCGCCAACGTGGGCAATTTCCACTGCCTCGTCTTCCGCCTGAGCCCGAAAGGCGTCGAGGGCATCTTCGAACACCACACAGGCGAGGTCACGCGCGCGAAGATGGACCGCTTCATCGCCGCGCTCGCGGCTTCGACGCTCCAGCACCAGGACGTGTTCGACGACATGGGCCACGGCGCGCTCGTGTACGACCCGGCGCCGCTGCGCCCGCCGCACTTCCTCGCCGTCACCGGCCCGCGCCGCAGCCTGCTGCGCGGCTCGCAATTCAACCCGTACTTCGCCGTGCCGTACGGCGATATGATGATCGCCGGGTGCTTCGGCCTGCTCGCGGCGCTGGCCGATCTCTATCCTGAATTCGCCGACCCCATCCGCCGCTCGCTCAAGAGCGCGGGCGGGACAGCGCCCTGGGATACGCGCTGAGACTTCGGGAACGGCGCGTCTTCCAAAAGGGCTTGTGTTCATCGTCCAGACAGGCTAGACTACAGACACTATTGAGCATGTGCCTATCTCGTGTGGAGGACACTGATGAGTAACGGGCGCCCCCTGAGCGGTTTCAACTACCCCAACATGATGGGCCGCATTTTCCTGACGGCGCTGGAAGAGGTGATGGGCAAGAACGGCTTGAATGCGATCCTGCGCCTCGCCAAGCTCGACAAATTCATTGACCACTACCCGCCCGATAACCTCGCCAAAGAATTTGACTTCGTCTACATCGCGGCCCTTGTGGGGGCGCTCGAAGAGATGTACGGGCCGCGCGGCGGGCGCGGGTTGGCCCAGCGGGCCGGGCGGGCGCTGTTCGCCAACGGCCTAAGGAACTTCGGCGCGCTGGCCGGGGCGGGCGACCTCGCCTTCAAAGTCCTGCCGCTCGGCACCAAAATCAAAATCGCCGTCCCGGCGATTGCCAAAGTCTTCAACGCCGCCACCGACCAGGTCAGCCACACCCAGGAGTTCGACGACCACTTCATCTACACCCTGGAACGCTGCTCGATGTGCTGGAACCGCAAGACCGACAAGCCCACCTGCCACGTGGCCGTCGGCATCATTCAGGAAGCGATGAAGTGGATGAGCGGCGGGCGCGAATTCAAAATCGAGATGCTTGCATGCAAGGGCAGCGGCGACGACATGGGCAAGCTCAAGATTTACAAGGAGCCGGCGGGTTAGCCCTGGTTCGATTCAGATCGCTGCCAGCCGGAGGGGAGCGCAGTGATCCCGGCGAGGCAGTGGCTAAGGTGTGGACGTGAACTTTGATCCGGAGTGTCTGGTATAGGTATCGAGTGGTTCGCATCGGGTATTGCCCAGGAGTGCCTATGAAAGCGCAGTATCGGTTAACCCTCGTCGGGATGATGGCCCTGATTGTGGGCCTCGGGTGCAATCTGCCGGCGTACATCCGTCTCGTCGGCACATCCGTTCCGCAGCCATCGCAACAACCCACCGCCTCCGCCAATGCCGCGAGTCAACTGCAAATCTTCGAGACCGCCTGGGAGGCGGTGCGCGACCAGTACGTCCGCGCCGATTACAACGGCGTGGACTGGAACGCCGTGGGCGACCAGTACCGCGCCAGGATCTCGGCCGGGTTGTCGGATGACGAATTCGCGCAGGCCATGCGCGATATGCTGGCCGAGCTGCCGCAAGGGCAGGCCAGTTACCAGACGCGCGCCGAGCGGCTTGAAGCCGATTCCGCCGATACCAGCCAGTATCAGGGGATCGGCGCGTTCATCGCCTTTCGCACGGAACCCGAGCCGCACGTGGTGATCCTCTCCGTCATCGAAGACTCCCCGGCGGAGCAGGCCGGGCTGCAGCCGCACGATAGCATTTACGCCATTGACGGCGAATCCGTCCGCGCCGACGAGTCCGAGACGGTCGCCACGCGCATTCGCGGCCCGGCCAACACGTCGGTCACCGTCACCGTCCAAAGCCCCGGCGGCCGGCGCCGCAACCTCACTATCCCACGCGGTCAGATCACGGCAGCTGACGTTTTGCGCGGCGGCGAAATCCCCGCCGCGCACGTAGCCTACTATCGCCTCCCCGTCGTGGCTGACCCAGATATGCCTCAGTTGATCGCTCAAAATTTGCAGGAACTGGGGGCGCAGTCCGAACTGAAGGGCGTGATCCTGGACTTGCGCGTCTCCCACGCTGGCGGGCAGGGATGGCCGCTCGGCGAAATGCTCACCCTGTTTGGGGACAGCGCGCTGGGCGAGTTTTACACGCGGACGACGACCGAGACCGTAACCGTCGAAGGCCAGGATCTCGCCGGGTCGCAAACAGTGCCGCTGGTGATCTTGATCGGCCCGGACACCCAGGGGTCATCTGAAATTTTTGCGGGGGCCCTGCAGGGCGCAAAACGCGCGGTCCTGGTGGGGCTGCCCACCCCGGGTGACGTCGAGGGGTTCAGCGAGATTCCGCTGAGCGACGGCTCGCGCCTCTTCCTCGCCACGTCTTCCTTCCGCACGCTCGACGGCGCCGACCTTGCCCTATCCGGCTTGAAGCCCAACGTCACAGTGAGCGACGACTGGGATCAGGTTTCGGTGGACAACGACCCGGTTTTGGCGGCGGCGGTCGGGCTGTTGACCGAGTGATTGACGCGCCCGCTGCGTTTGTGGTAATATCATGGACAATTGCATAGCGCGCCCACGCGCGCACTCATCCAGAGAGGCGGAGGGACCGGCCCGATGAAGCCTCGGCAACCTGGGCGACGCCAAGGTGCCAAATCCGGCAGCGTAGGGATAGCCTGTAGGGTTATCTCACTTCTGGAAGATGAGGAGTAAGTTCGCCGTCGCGGTTTGTTAAGCCTCTTCTTCACAGAAGAGGCTTTTTGTTTTCAAGAGGCTGACGATGACTACTTCCACCACTCACCGCTACCTTGACGCCCTCGCGCAGCGCGTCCTCGTCTTCGACGGGGCGATGGGCACGAGCATCCAGCGCTACAACCTCTCCGCCGCCGACTTCGGAGGCGAGAAGCTGTGGGGCTGCAACGACTACCTCGTCATCAGCAAGCCGCAGGTCGTCGAGGAGATTCACAATTCCTTTCTCAAGGTCGGCTGCGACGCGCTGGAGACCTGCACCTTTCGCGCCAACCGCCTCACCATGCGCGAGTACGGCCTGCAAGACCACATCGTCGAGCTCAACCGCACCGCGGCGCAGCTCGCCCGCCGCGCCGCCGACCGCTTCAGCACCGCGGACAAGCCGCGCTTCGTCGCCGGCTCCATCGGCCCCAGCGGCATGTTGCCCTCGGCGGATGACCCTGCGCTTTCGAACATCACCTTCGACGAGCTCTCGGAGGTATTCCGCGAGCAGGCGGTGGGCCTCATCGAGGGCGGGTGCGACCTGCTGCTCGTCGAGACCTCGCAGGACATCCTCGAAGTCAAGGCTGCCATCCTGGGCCTCCAGCGCGCGTTCGAGCAAACCGGCAAGAAGATTCCGCTGCAAGCGCAGGTGACGCTCGACGTGACCGGACGGATGCTGCTGGGGACCGACATTGCAGCCTCGCTGGCCACTCTGGAACGGATGCCGATTGACGTCGTCGGGTTAAACTGCTCGACCGGCCCGGAGCACATGCGCGAACCTATCCGCTACCTGGCGGAGAACGCGTCCCTCCCGGTCTCGTGCATCCCGAACGCAGGCCTGCCGTTGAACGTGGACGGGCAGGCCGTGTACCCACTCGAACCTGAACCGTTTGCTTCCGAGCTCGCCGAGTTTGTCGTCAAACACGGCGTCAGCACGGTCGGCGGGTGCTGCGGCACGACCCCGGCCCACCTGGATTTGCTCGTCAAGAAAATCGGCCTTCGCCCCCAGCGTCCCCGCCCCTCCGCTCCCCTGCCGCTCGTCTCTTCAGCCATCCGCGCGACGCCGCTCACACAGGACCCGCCGCCCATGCTCATCGGCGAGCGGCTCAACTCGCAGGGCAGCAAGAAGATGAAGGAACTGCTGCTCACTGAGGATTACGAGGGCATCCTCAACCTCGCCCGCGAGCAGATCGAAGGCGGGGCGCACACCCTCGACGTGTGCGTGGCCCTCACCGAGCGCGCCGACGAGGCCGCGCAGATGCGGGCCGTGGTGAAGAAGTTGAGCATGAGCGTCGAAGCCCCGCTCGTCATTGACACCACCGAGCCGGAGGTCGTCGAGGCCGCGCTCAAAACCGCGCCGGGGCGGGCGATCGTCAACGCGATCAACATGGAGAACGGGCGCAAGCGCATTGACGCGGTCGTGCCGCTGGTCAAAGCGCACGGCGCGGCGGTCATTGCGCTCACGATTGACGAGCAGGGCATGGCGAAGACCGCCGACCGCAAGTTTGAAGTGTCGCGGAAGATTTACGACCTCGTCGTGGGTGAATACGGCCTCCAGCCCGACGCGCTGATCTTCGACGACCTGACCTTCACCCTCGCCACGGGCGACGCCGAATTCGTCAGCTCCGGCATCGAAACCATTGAAGGCATCAAGAAAATCAAGGAAGGTCTGCCGGGCGTGCTCACCTCGCTGGGGGTCAGCAACGTCTCGTTCGGGTTCAAGCCGGCCGCGCGGGCGGCGCTCAACAGCGTCTTTCTGTACCACTGCGTGCAGGCCGGACTGGACATGGCGATCGTCAACCCGAAACACATCACCCCTTACGCCGAGGTCCCCGCCGAGCAGCGTGAACTCGCCGACGACCTGATCTTCAACCGCCGCCCGGACGCGCTGCCGCGTTTCATCAACTACTTTGAGGGTGTGAAGGTACAGGCGGCGGAGGCCGTGGACGAAACCGCCGGGATGACGCCCGAACAGCGCGTCCACTGGCGCATCTTGCACCGCAAGAAGGAGAATGTCGAGGACGACCTCGACGAGATTTTGGAACGGCTCGTGCGCGAGTCGTCCGGCGCGGCCGATTTCCTCCACCAACCCAATTACCAGTTGCCTAACGACCACACCTCGAAAGCGGTCGTGTGGGTGTTGAACAACGTCCTCCTCCCCGCGATGAAGGAAGTCGGCGACAAGTTCGGGGCCGGGGAGTTGATCCTGCCGTTCGTTCTGCAATCCGCCGAGGTGATGAAGAAGGCCGTCGCGCACGTCGAGCAGTTCCTCGAGAGGCAGGCGGGTGTGACCAAGGGCAAAGTCGTCCTTGCCACTGTTTATGGCGACGTGCACGACATCGGCAAGAACCTGGTAAAGACCATCCTCTCGAACAACGGCTACACAGTGTTTGACCTCGGCAAGCAGGTCCCGGCGAACGTGATCATTGACAAGGCCGTCGAGGTCAAGGCGGACGCCATCGGGTTGAGCGCGCTGCTGGTCAGCACGTCCAGGCAAATGCCGCTCATCGTGCAGGAACTGCACAGGCGCGGCTTGAAAATCCCCGTGCTCATCGGCGGCGCGGCAATCAACCGCAAGTTCGGGCGGCGCATCCTGTTCGTCGAAGAAGGAACGCCTTATGCCCCCGGCGTGTTCTACTGCAAAGACGCCTTTGAGGGGCTGGAGAGCATAGATCAGTTGCAGTCGCCGGGGCGGGAAAAGTTCGTAGCGCAGATTATTGTCGAGGCGGAGAAGGAAGTGGGAAGCAGGAAGAAGAAAGGAGAAGGGCCGACGATTATCGCCCGCTCGGATGTCGCCAACCGCCGCCCGCAGATTCCCGTCCCGCCTGTGTGGGCAGCGCGTAAGATTGAGAAGATGCCGCTGGAGTTGGTGTTTGAGTGCCTCTTCAAGGACGAACTCTTCCGCCTCTCGTGGGGCGCGAAGAATGCGCACGGCGCTGAGTGGGAAAAACTCAAAGCCGAGTTCGAGGCGCGGTTGGCGCACATGAGGCGCGAGGCTGGCGTGCAGGGTTGGTTCAACCCGCAAGCGGTCTATGGCTACTGGCCCGGGCAGTCGGAGGGCAACGACCTGATTGTGTACGAACCGAATTCCATCCAAAACGGCGCACGCGCCAGAGAACTGACGCGGTTCACCTTCCCCCGGCAGGAAGGGCAGGACCACCTGTGCCTCGCGGATTATTTTGCCCCTGCCGATTCGGGTCTCATGGACGTGGTCGCGTTCCAGGTCGTCACCATCGGCCCCCGCGCGACCGAACTGTTCGACGAGATGCAGGCGAAGCATGAGTACTCCGAGGCCTACTTCTTCCACGGCCTTGCGGTGCAGACCGCCGAAGCCACGGCCGAGTACGTCCACCGCCACCTCCGCCGCGAGTTGAGCATCGCGCCGGCGCGCGGCAAGCGCTACTCGTGGGGCTATCCGGCGATCCCCGACCTCGACGATCATCGGAAGGTGTTTGCTTTGCTGCTGGCCGAGAAGGAACTGGGCATGAGCCTCAGCCCGGCCTGTCAACTCATCCCGGAGCAATCCACGGCGGCCATCGTCGTGCATCACCCCGAGGCCAGGTACTACAGCGTGGGCGGCACGCGCGTGGATCAGTTGGAGCGGGAGATGGCGAAGGGGTGACAGCGCGGGCAGGTGGGGGTATCATGACTCTACCAGGAGGTGATATATGACCGCGAAGATGGTGCGCGTGCAGGTCTCAATCTCGCGCGATGATTATGATGAACTGAAGAGGCGGGCCAAGCGGGCAAAGGTGCCTCTCGCCAACGAAGTCCGGCTTGGCCTGAGATACTATCTGGCCTGGACAAAAGAAGCAGACAAGGACGGCAAAGATTTGCCGCCGTTTGACCCAAGCGACTTGTTCGCGATTCTCGATCACCTGAGCGGCGGCGGCCCGAGCGATTTGGCGGAGAACCACGACAAATACCTGTACAGTGACCCGCACGGCGAAAGAGAATTCGCGCGCTCAAAAGAGGGTCTACAGCCTAAACCTATCCCAACGTCGGCTGCGCGCGAGCGCCGCACGACCTATCGGACTAAAAGCCGCTCGACTCGCCAACGCAAGGGGAAGCGCAAATGAGACTCTTTGTGGACTCTGGCGCCTGGACGGCAGTATTCCACCCCCGCGACAAGTATTACGTTCAAGCGCGGAGGGGAATGCAAATTGTCAGTGGGCAGAACCCAGAGTTTGTGACCACCGATTACGTGCTGGACGAGACTTTCACGAATCTCCAAAGCGGCTACAAACATGAAGCCGCGGAAGAAGTCGGCCTGTGGGTCTTACGGCAGAAAAATGTCCAAATAGAGCGCATCTCTGAAGCTATTTGGAATGAAGCCTGGATGCTCTTCCAAAAGTACGACGACAAAAACTTTTCCTTCACCGATTGCACCAGTTTCGTCGTCATGCAACGCCTGAATTTGATCGAAGTTTTCGGCTTCGACCACCATTTTGAGCAGATGGGTTTCCGGCTGTGGCCGAAGTGATTATCCCTTTCAAGGCAAGCCTTTATGCCAAATTCGCTGTTTGACAAAGTCCAAGTAGCCCCTCTCCTCGCCGATGGGGCCATGGGGACGATGCTCCACGCCCACGGCGTGGCATTCGACAAGTGCTTCGATGAACTTAACCTGTCTCAGCCTGTGACGGTGGTCGAGATTCACCGCGCGTACATTGACGCCGGGGCGCAGCTCGTCATCACCAACACGTTTGGCGCGAACCGATATAAGCTGAGCAAGTTCGGATTGGAGCGGCGCGTGGGCGAGATCAACGCGGCGGCGGTGGCGCTGGTGAAGCGTCTGGCCGCCGCGCCGGTAGGGGCGAGCGGCCGCTCGCCCCTACTAATCGGCGGGGACGTGGGGCCGCTGGGGGTGCGCCTAGCCCCCTTCGGGCGGGTCAAACCGGCTCAGGCCTACGCCGCGTTCCGGGAGCAGATTGAGGCGCTCGTCGCCGCGGGCGCCGATCTCATCGTCGTCGAGACGATGAGCGACCTGTTTGAAATTGCCGAGGCGGTACGCGCGGCAAAAGATGTCGGCGGGGGGGGCGTTCCTGTGATCGCGACGATGACGTTCACGCGCGATGACCGTACGCTGTTGGGCGACAGTCCGACCAAAGTTGGAACGGAGCTGGCGAAACTCGGCGCGGACTTCATCGGCGTGAACTGCTCCGGCGGCCCGGCGCAGGTGCTGCGAGTTCTCAATGCGATGAAGCAGGTCGCGCCGGAAGCCCGTTTCGCCGCCAAGCCTAACGCGGGCTGGCCGGAGCAGGTGAGCGGGCGCATCATGTACCCGGCGACGCCCGAATACTTTGCGGAGTATGCGCTGGCGTTTGCCGAGGCCGGGGCGAAGATCATCGGCGGTTGCTGCGGGACGACGCCGGAGCACATCGCCGCCATGCGGGCCGCGCTCGACGCGCCGCCGGGCAAACCCCGGGAACGTCGCATCTTCTTCGCCGCCGACCATGAGGAGCGGGTCGCGCCCGCTGACCGGCCCACACAATTCGCGGAGAAACTGGCGTCAGGCAAGTTCGTGATCGGCGTGGAGATGGACCCGCCGCGCGGATTCAGCACGCACAAGCTGCTCGCCGGGGCGCACCTGCTGGCCGAGGCTGGGGCGGACGTGATCAACGTGGCCGACTCGCCGATGGCCCGAATGCGGATGTCCGCCTGGGCCGTGTGCCACCTCGTCCAGCAGGAGGTGAAGATCGAGGCGGTGCTGCACTTCCCCACGCGGGGGCGCAACCTCCTGCGGGTGCAGGGCGACTTGCTCGCCGCGCACGCGCTCGGGGTGCGCAACGTCTTCGTCGTGATGGGCGACCCCACCTCCGTCGGCGATTATCCCGAAGCGATGGATAACTACGACGTGGTGCCCTCGGGACTGATCAAGCTCATCAAGCAGGGCTTCAACGCGGGTGTGGATCATTCGGGAGCGGACATCGGCCAGCCGACCTCGTTTCTGGCAGGATGCGCGGTGAACCTGAGCGCGCCAGATATGGACAAAGAGATCAGGGCCTTGCGCAAGAAGATCGTCGCCGGGGCCGACTTTGCCCTGACGCAGCCCGTGTACGACATTGCGCCCATGCGGGAGCTCATCCGCCGTTACGAGGCGCGGCATGGCCTGCTGACTTTGCCGCTTTTGGTCGGGGTGCTGCCCCTCTACAGCGCACGTCACGCCAACTTTTTGCACAACGAAGTGCCGGGCATCTCGATCCCTGAGCTGCTGCGCCAACGCATCGCCGGGGCCGAGAACGGGGCGGAAGAGGGGGTGCGCATCGCCCAGGAGTTGCTGGCCGAGCTGCAAGACGTCCCAGCGGTGCGCGGCGCATATCTCATGCCGCCGTTCGGACGCTACGACCTGGCGGCGGAGATCATTGAGCGGGTGAGGGGGAAAGTCGCCTCTTCCGTAACTGGATAAAGAACAGGGGATTATTCACTATCCTTCTGACGGCAGTTACGCTGCCGCCAGAGCAACTCATGCACAATCAGCGGTGATAGTTGGACTATTCATAATAGGGAGAACCTCGCTGTGTTTGTGCGAGATCAAAACGGTCAGGCAGCTGGCTTCCTCTCAGCGTACTCCACGAGGTCTTACTATGTTTCCAGGACCGGGGCCGTCAGGGCCGGACCTGCACGTCCGGGACCCAGACGTAGCCATCGGCGTCCATCAGAAACGCCTCGCGCAGGCCGTGTCCGGTGTCGGCCGCGCCCGCCAGGACGGTGAACCCCAATCGCCGCGCGGCGGCTTCGGCTTCGTCCGGGTCGCGCCCGTGCAGGCGCAATTCGATGCCTGCGCCGCGCCGGGCGACGCCCGTGACGACGCCTTCCATGACGTGGCCCTGATAAGTGTGGTCGGCGTGGAGCATCCATTCGCCGCCGAAGGCCTGCACGACGGCGAAGTCCGGGTCGCTGTAAACCACCTTCGCGTCCAGCACCTCGCGCTGAAAGACGAGCGCCTTTTCGATGTCGCGCACGAGCAGATTGATCGTCAACGCGATGAGTGAGCGGCCATAGTCATTCGCTGACATCCAGGGGTCTCCTGTGCGGAGTTTCATTCTTTCAGTTTACCCTCCTGCTGCATTGACTTGTAAAAATGGTATTGCTATTCAAGAAGGGAAGGCGCTGGCTGGAACTCTTGGGGGTAACCGCGGCGTTCGGGCGCGACGCTGGAGCGACGCAGAGCGACGTCAGGGGCGCGCAGGATTGGCGCACACCCCTGTCATTCTTCTGAGTTCGTTTCTGTGCAATTGCTCTCCGCATAAAGTCTTTCGCGCAATTTATCAATGACTACTCTCTCGCCTGTGCTCTCATCAATGTAATACCAGTGCTCCCATCCGTTGCAAGGAGCCTTTTGAATCTCCCGGCCAACTTGATGGATTGAGCCAGTTGTACCATTGTGTTTTATCGTGCCGTTAGCCAAAACCCTGGTTGTAATCTCCCCTGTTTTTCCAAAGTAAAGTTTCTGTCCGGGCTTGAGCCAACCGTTTTCGAGAAGTGCGCCGAACGGAATGCGGGGGCGGTTGCGCTTGCTCGGAAACACATAGACCTCATCCGAAGGCATATCCGCCTGGATAGCGGCAATTCTTGCCTGTGCTACCTTGATGTAATCTTTATCCCTTTCAATACCTATCCAGTGCCTTTTTAGTTTCTTGGCAACCGCGCCAGTAGTTCCAGTTCCGAAAAATGGGTCCAGCACTATGTCGCCGCCATTAGAACTGGACAGGATGACGCGATAGAGCAGGGCTTCAGGCTTTTGTGTCGTGTGCGCCTTCTCTCCATTTACCTTTATCCGCTCTCTGCCGGTACACAGCGGGATTTCCCAATCACTTCGCATTTGCAAGTCGTCATTCAACGACTTCATCGTGTGATAGTTGAACGTATACCGCGCGCCCTTTATCTTCTGCGCCCAAAGCAGAGTCTCGTGAGCGTTGGTGAACCGAACGCCCCTGAAGTTGGGCATGGGATTGGTCTTTATCCAGACAATATCATTGAGTATCCAGTAACCCAAGTCCATCAAGATAGTTCCTACCCGATAGATGTTGTGGTAGGAACCCATCACCCAAATCGTCCCTGTATCCTTGAGTACGCGCCGACAGCCCATTAGCCAATCGCGTGTAAACTGGTCGTACTCTGCAAATCCGCCGAACTTATCCCACTCGTCATCTACGGCGTCCACTTTAGTCATATTGGGCCGCCAGAGTTCTTGTGAGAGTTGCAGGTTATAAGGAGGGTCGGCAAAAATCAGGTCAACTGATTTCTCTGGCAGAGTGTCCAAAACCTGAATACAGTCCCCTTTTAATATCTGATCTAAAGGTGGTTTCTCATCGTTCATCATTCTCACCCTTGTCTGACTTGGCCAGCATTTCTCGACCCACGCGGCGTATTTCTGAGATTTTCAGAAGTTCGGTCAGGAAGTAAGTCGGGTTCGCTGACTGTTCGCGTTGTCGCTTTTTCCGAGTGCTCCTGCTCTCGTACTACCCCAACCCAATGCTCTGCCAGAACTCCGGGGGCGCGTTCCACAGGTAAACGCCAAGCGCAATCGCGCCAGCCAGGCAGGCCAGCGCGGTGAGGCAGCCACAGCCAACCGCCAGCCAGAACATCGGGCCGCGTTTCTTGGGTTCCGGCTCGGGCGCGCCCTCCGAGATCGGCGGGGGCGCCGGCATCGCCTGGCCGGACGGCGGGTAGTCCGGGGTGGGCATGGAGAACATCGCCGGGGCAGGGGAAGACTGCGCGACCGTCGGCGCTGCGCCCGGTTCGGGCACAAGCTCAAACTGCAGCGTGACCGTCTCGCCGAGGCCAAGAATATCGCCGGGGCGCAGCAGTTTGGGCGCGGTGAGGCGCTGGCCGTTCACGTACGTGCCGTTCGTGCTCATTAAGTCCTCCACCAGGTAGCCGTCGGCCTGCGCGGCGAGCCGCGCGTGCGTGCGCGAGACCTCCGCGTCGTTCACCGCAATATCGCTCCGCAGGTCGCGGCCAATCGTGCTGACCTCCTTCGTCAGTTCGTAAACCTTGCCGGGCATTGGCCCCAACTGCGCTACCAGCCGATAACTGCCTTTTGATTGCATCACGTTGCCTCCAGGGTTTTTATGCTTGGTATAGGCTGTC
>Ga0209002_10000570_pt1 | contig 29940 bp, 32 predicted proteins | sample Rifsed16ft2_FD_184010 | JGI IMG/M metagenome (GOLD analysis project Ga0209002, IMG submission 184010) | Soil microbial communities from Rifle, Colorado, USA - sediment 16ft 2 (version 2) | ecosystem: Environmental > Terrestrial > Deep subsurface > Rock core/Sediment | place: Rifle, Colorado...
GCCCTCGAGCCGACGCGGGCGAGCGCCCACTACAACATCGCGCGGATCGCCGCGCGGATGGGCGACAAGTCCAAGGCCATCGAGCACTTCGCCCGGGCCGTGGAACTGCAGCCGGACTACATCGAACGGCTTGATGAAGACCCGGACCTCCGGCCCTTCAAGGAGGACCCGGCGCTGCTCGAGCGGCTCCCGGGAGCGGCGGCGACCGAGGACCCTTATGCGGAGTACTACGCGGCGAGGTGATCCATGCCCGCGATGACGATGGTCCAGGCGATCAACAACGCACTCCGGGAGGAGATGCGGCGCGACGACCGGGTCATCGTCCTCGGGGAAGACGTCGGCCGGAACGGCGGCGTCTTCCGATGCACGGAGGGCCTCATCGACGAGTTCCCGGAGCGGGTGTTCGACACGCCCCTCGCGGAAGGAGGCATCATCGGGACCGCGATCGGGATGGCCCTCTACGGGCTGCGCCCCGTCCCCGAGATCCAGTTCATGGATTTCATCTACCCCGCGTTCGACCAGATCGTCTCGGAGGCCGCGAAGATGCGCTTCCGATCCGGAGGGCAGTTCACCGTGCCGATGACGATCCGCACCCCCTACGGCGGGGGCATCCGGGGCGGGCACTACCACAGCCAGTCGAGCGAGGCGTACTTCTGCCACACGCCCGGACTCAAGGTCGTCGTCCCGTCGACGCCCCTGGAGGCGAAGGGCCTCCTGACCGCCTCGATCCGCGACCCGGACCCCGTCCTGTTCCTCGAGCCGAAGAAACTGTACCGATCGATGCGGGAGGAGGTCCCGGAAGGCGAGACGGTCGTGCCGCTCGGGGAGGCGAAGGTCCGCCGGGCGGGGAAGGACGTCACGCTCATCGGGTACGGATACATGGCCCAGGTGTGCCTCGATGCGGCCGCGAAGGCGGCCGAGAGGGGCGTCGAGGCGGAGGTCGTCGACCTCCGGACCCTCGTCCCCCTCGACGAGGGCACGCTCCTCGCGTCCGTGAAGAAGACCGGGCGAGCGGTCGTCGTGTACGAGGCCCCGCGGACGGGCGGGTTCGGAGGGGAGATCAGCGCGATCCTCGCGGAGAAGGCGATCGAGTACCTGCGAGGCCCGATCGTCCGGGTGACGGGATTCGACACGCCGTTCCCCTACGCGCTCGAGGACGTCTACATGCCGAACTCGGATCGCGTGCTCGCGGCGATCGAACGCGTGATGGCCTTCTGAGGACGCTGGGGTCCGCGCGGGCGGCTTTCACATCCCGCGCGCGGGAGCCCGGAACGAGCGGTATACGCTCAGCAGGTACACGAAGACGGCCGCCACGATTGCAAGGGTCACGAGCGCCGTCAGGCTCACGGCCGCCCCCGTGCCCGAATCCAGATAGACGTTGTATCCGAGGTACACCAGGGTGACGAGGGCCGCCAGGAGGGCGAGGCCCCAGGCCCAGGGGCGGAGCCGCATCAGGCCCGTCCCCGCGATTCCGAGCACCACGCCGATCCCGAAGTACAGGAGGCCGTTCAGGATCAACGTCGGACCGGAGATCGGCGTGCCGGGAATCAGGAACGCGAGGCCCACGAAGAACGACGCGATCCCGATGAGGACCATGATGACGGACGCCAGGAGGACAAGCGCACCAAGGATCGTGATGCCGATCGGACGAGCCATGACCTCACTCCCGGGGGCGGGAAGGAGGAGCAGGACGGGAATTTACAGGCCGAGCGCGCGCATCCGCCAAGGAGCGCCGCCGGGCCTTCGTGCACAAATCACGCCCACCGGTCTGTGCCACTCCTCCACGACCCTACTCCTCCCCGCGGGGGCAACGGGCCCGCCGGATAAAATGATTCGCATCGAGGGCTCGGCGCGCCCTCCTCGGAGGCGTTCGAGCAAAGCGTTAAGACGACCGCGGGTCTTGGGACCGCCGCAAGCGCGAGGGACGTCATGGCGCGGGAGTTCAAACTTCCGGATATCGGGGAGGGCGTCCACGAGGGCGAGGTCGTCAAGTGGTTCGTGAAGGAAGGGGACCCGGTGAAGGAGAACGATCCCCTCGTCGAGGTCATGACGGACAAGGTGACGGTCCAGATCCCCTCGCCCACGACCGGGAGCATCCTCCAACTCCGCGCGAAAGAAGGCGAAGTCGTCACGGTGGGCTCGACGCTCGTCGTGTTCGGCGAGCCTGGGGAAGCCGTGCCAACGAGCCCGTCGCCGACCCCTCCCCCCGTGACGGCGCCGACGGGCGCACCCCCGAAAGACGCGCGGAAGCCCGGGCCCGCACCTCCGGCGACGGGGGAGATCCTCGCGGCTCCCGCGGTCCGCCGGCTCGCGAAAGAGCTCGGCGCAGACCTCGCGCGCATCCGCGGCAGCGGTCCCCGAGGCCGGATCACGGAGGATGATGTCCGTCGAGCGTCGAAGGGGCCCGCGACGGTGGCAGTCACCCCGAAACAGGCGATGGAGCCTGTGGCAGCGGGGGCGGAGGAGCGAATCCCGATCCACGGCCTGCGGAAGCGGATCTTCGAGAAGATGGCGAAGTCCAAGGGGACCGCGGCCCACTTCACATACGTCGAAGAAGTCGACATGACGCAGCTCGTGCACCTGCGCGAACGGCTGAAGGAAGCCGGGGAGCGGAAAGGGACGAAGCTCACGTACCTGCCGTTCATCGTCAAGGCGACGCTCGCCGGCCTCCGGGAATTCCCGACCCTGAACGCATCGGTCGATGAGGGACGCGGGGAAATCGTCGTCAAGAGGGACCACAACATCGGGATCGCGACCGCGACGGAGGAGGGCCTCACGGTCACGGTCGTCCACGACGTGGACCGGAGGGACCTCTGGGACCTCGCGAAGGAAATCGAGCGCCTCGCAACGGCGGCTCGGGACAAGCGCCTGTCCCTCCAGGATGTGCAGGGCTCCACGTTCACGATCACGTCCCTCGGGAAGGAGGGCGGGATCGTCGCGACGCCGATCATCAACTGGCCCGAGGTCGCGATCCTGGGGATCCACAAGATCGAGAAGCGGCCCGTCGTCCGGGACGACCAGATCGTGATCCGAGACATGATGTATCTCTCGTGTTCGTTCGATCACCGCGTCGTTGACGGCCACGTCGGCGCGGCGTTCGTCCAGAGCGTCCGGAACTTCCTGGAGCATCCCGCGCTCCTCTTCGTGGAAGCGGGCTGAGCGATTCTGCGGAGGCCGTGTCCCTCGCCAGCATGGGAGCACACAAAGGCATATGCGACGCGGACCCCTTCGCTCCGCGATGGCCCGCCGCGCAGACGTCGTCGTGATCGGTGGAGGACCCGGCGGCTACCCCGCAGCGATCCGGGCGGCGCAGCTCGGCAGGCAGGTCCTCCTCGTGGAGCGGCACAAACTCGGCGGGGAGTGTCTGAACTACGGCTGCATTCCGAGCAAGGCCCTCATCCACGCCGGAAATGTCGTGCACACGATCCGGCGCGCGTCCGAGTGGGGCGTGGACGTCTCGGGCGTCAAGGTCGACATGGGCCGCCTCCAGGCATGGAAATCCTCCGTCGTGGACCGTCTCGTCGGCGGAGTCGCGCAACTGTGCAAGGGGAACAAGGTGGAAGTCCTCTCCGGGGAGGCGTCGTTCATCGGGCCGCGCTCCCTTTCCATCGCGCGGGCGGCCGCGACGGCGGAATCGATCGAATTCCACGTCGCGATCATCGCGACGGGCGGCCGTCCGTCGGACCTGCCCGACTTCCGCTTCGACGGGAAACGGGTGATCGGGACGAAGGAGGCCCTCGAACTCACGCGAATCCCGGAGACGCTGCTCGTGATTGGCGGCGGGGTCTCGGGGCTCGAGATCGGCACGTTCTACTCGAAGCTCGGGAGCCGGGTCGTCGTCGTGGAACTCCTCGAACAGCTGCTGCCCGGGACGGACCCCGAGGTCGTCCGGATCCTCGGACGAAGCCTCAAGAAGCTCGGCATCGAGTTCCATGTGGCCTCCCGGGCGAAGAGCTGGCAGGAGGAGGGCGGGAAGGCGGTCGTCGACGCGGAGACGCCGGACGGACCCCTCACGGTCCACGCAGATGCGATCCTGGTGACGGTCGGTCGCCGACCCAACACGGAGGATCTGCACGCGGATCAGGCGGGCGTCGAACTCGATCCGAAGGGCCATGTGAAGGTGGACCGCCAGCTCCGTACGTCGAACCCGCACATCTACGCGATCGGGGACGTCATCGGGCCGCCGTTCCTCGCGCACAAGGCCACGAAGGAGGGGCTCATCGCAGCCGAGGTGATCGCGGGCCACCCGGTCGAACTCGACTACCGCGCGATGCCTGCCGCGATCTTCACGGATCCCGAGATCGCCACGGTGGGCCTCCAGGAACCGGAGGCGGCCGCGAAAGGCCGCCGCGTGCGGATCGGGAAGGTGCCCTTCGCGGCGATCGGCCGTGCCCTCACGACGGGCGAGTTCGACGGCTTCGTCAAGCTCATTGCGGATGAGGACTCGAAGGTCCTCCTCGGTGCGACGATCGTGGGATCCGACGCGAGCGACCTGATCAGCGAGCTCGCCCTGGCGATCGAGATGGGCGCGACGGTCACGGACATCGCCCTCACGGTCCACCCGCATCCGACGTTGCCCGAGGGAATCATGGAGAGCGCGGAGGCGGCCCTCGGCCAGGCGATCCACGTGCTGAACCGGTGACCGCGTGAGACGATGCTCACGATGACGGAGGGCCAGGACCGGACGATCGTCATCACGAGAGACGCCTGGCTCCTGGACCTCGGGCGCCGAACCTATGCCGACGTCTGGGCGCTCCAGAAAGCGCTCGTCGAACGGCGCGCGGAGGACCGCATCCCGGACGGACTCATCCTCGTCGAGCACGAGCCGGTCGCGACCCTCGGCCGCCGGGGCGTGCGGGAAGACGTCCTCGATCCCTCGCTCCCGGTCTACGAAGTCGAACGGGGAGGCGAGGCGACGTACCATGGTCCCGGACAGCTCGTCGGATATCCGATCCTCAAGCTTCCGGATCGGCTCGAGGTGAAGCGCCTCGTCACGGATCTCGAGGAGGTCCTCATCCGCACGTGCGCGGACTTCGGGATCGAGGCGACCCGCGAGGGCCCCGAGCGAGGCGTCTGGGTCGGTGGAAAGAAGATCGCGTCGATCGGTCTCGCGGTCCACCGGGGCGTCACGTTCCACGGGTTCGCGCACAACGTGACGACGGACCTCCGGGAATTCCGGAAGATCCGGCCGTGCGGCCACGAGGGTGGCATCATGACCTCGATGCAAGAGCGGCTTGGACGGCCGGTCGACTTGGAGGACGTGAAGGCGTCCGTGATCGTGCACTTCCAGGGCGTCTTCGGCGTCACCTTGCGACGGGTGCTGGTCGAGGAGCTCCTGCCGGAACGGCCGCCGGGGCGCCCGAAGCCTCCTTGAGGGCCCGGAGCTGTCGGATCATCTCGGGCACGACCTCGAAGAGGTCTCCGACGATGCCGTAGTCCGCAATCTCGAAGATCGCGGCCTTCGGGTCCACGTTGATCGCGACGATCTTCGCGGATTCCTGCATGCCGGCGAGGTGCTGCACGGCGCCGCTGATCCCGACCGCGAGGTAGACCTTCGGGCGGACCGTCTTGCCGGTCTGCCCGACCTGCATCGCCTTCGGGACCCACCCGCTGTCCACGGGCTTTCGGGAGGAGGCCACCGCTCCGCCAAGGAGGGAGGCGAGCTCCTCGAGCATCGCGAAGTTCTTCGGATCGCCGAGCCCGAACCCGCCCGCCACGAGGATCTCCGCGTCGTCAATCTTTCGCGTCTCCTGCGTTGCCGTCGGCCGGAAGGCCACGACGCGCGCGTCGAGGTCCGCATCCGTGATCTCCACGGTTTCGCGCACGACCTCGCCCGCTCGGGCCGGGTCGCGGTCCGCCGGCCGGAAGACGTTCAGGCGGGTCGAGGCCATCTGGGGTCGATGCTTCTCGCAGTGGATGTGGGCGAGGCTCCTGCCGCCGAAGGCGGGTCGGATCATGTCGAGGAAGCCCTCCTGGGTCACGTCGAACCGCACGCAGTCCGCCGCAAGGCCCGTCTCGATCGCCGCATGGAGACGCCCGCCGAGGTCGCGACCGTTCTTCGTCGCGCCGAACAGGATGATCTCGGGATTGTGCTTCCACCGCAGCGCGGCGAGGACCTTCGTGTAGGGTCGCGAGGTGTACGTCTCGAGTCGTGGGTCCTCGACGACGTAGACGCGGTCGCATCCGTACTCGATCGCCTCGCGCGCGAGGGGCTCGACCTTCCATCCGGGCAGGACGCCGGAAAGGGTCGTACCCCGCATGTCCGCGATCCGCCTCGCCTCGCCGATCAGCTGGATGCTCACGTCTCGGAGGCGGCCGTCGCGAGCCTCGAGGAACACCCAGACCCCTTCGTGGGCATCCATGGGCGGCGGGGTCCGGTGGGTCGCCGTCACGGGAGGACACCATCCTTCCGCAGCGCTTCGAGGAGCAGGGAGACCGCGATCGCGGGCTCCTCGCGGAAGATCTTTCCCGCGCGGTTCGGGAGCTGGACCGTCTCGACCTTCGCGACGATCGTCGGGGAGCCGCGGAGACCGATCTGCGCGGGCTCGAGGCCGAGGTCTGCCGCGCTCCAGTGGACGATGAGACCCCCGCGCTTCACACGGATTTTCCCGGTGAGCGTGGGCTGCCGGGGCTTGTTGCATCCGAAGTCGATCGTGACGACGGCGGGGAGCGGCGCCTCCCAGGTCTCCGCCCCGTCCTCGATCATCCGCACGCCCCGCACCTTGCCATCGAGGATCTCGACCTCGGAGCAGTAGGTGATCTGGGGAATGTCCATGTGGCCCGCGATGCCCGGGCCCACATGGCCCGTCGACGCGTCCGTCGTCTCCTCGCCGCAGAGGATCAGGTCGACGCCGCCGATTTTCAGGATCGCCCGCTCGAGGGTGAGGGCCGTCGGCACGGTGTCGGAGCCGCCGAGGTTCCGGTCCGTCACGAGGATCCCGCGATCCGCTCCCATCGCGATCGCCCGCTCGAGGCTTTCATCGAACGACGTCGGGCCCATCGAGAGGACGATCACTTCGCCCCCATGCGCCTCTCGAAGTCGGAGGGCGGTCTCGAGGGCGTTCTGGTCCGGCGGGTTGATCTCGCTCGGGACGCCGACCCGCTTCAGGGTCTTCGTGACGGGGTCCACCTGAAGCTCCTGGGCCTTCGGCACCTGCTTGATGCACACGACGATCCGGAGGCCTTTTAGGTCTGCGGCCGGCGTCACATCGATCGGGCCCCCTGGAGGAGGTCCATCAGGAGCTTGAGCTTCGGAACGTCGGAGCCGGAGGCTTCGTCCAGGACGACGTCGAGGAGGCGCTCCTTGCCGCTCCCGTCCACCGTGTACATGCGTTCCGCGATCTCGATCAGCATGCGCGGGTAGAGATCGAACAGGCGTTCGTTCTTCAGGTAGAGAGGCGCCCGGCGGAACCGCTCGAGGTCCGTCAGGACGTTCCGCGCCCGCAGGAAGCGCTCGTATGCCGCGAGGTTCGCCGCGCTCATGCCTCCCGCCGCCCGCGCGGCCTCCGCCGCCTCGCCCGCCGCGATGCCGGAGGCAATCGCAAGGTCGACGCCTCGGAACGTGTACCCGTTGTTGATCAGGAAGCCCGCGGCATCTCCGGCCACGAGGACTCCGTCCCCGGCCAAGCGGGGCATCATCCCCGCCCCCAGTTCCGGGACGAGGTGGGCGCTGTACTCCACGACCTTGCCTCCCCGGATCAGCCGCTGGATCGCCGGATGCATGCGGAACCTCGTCTGGAGGTCCGCGATTTCGACCTTCTTGCGAGAGAGGTCCTCCGAAGACACGACGAGCCCCAGGCTGATCGACGACTTGTTCGTGTAGAGGAAGCCGCCGCCGCGGAGACCCATGGACGCCTGCCCGGCGTAGATGAAGGCGGCGCCCTCGCGGTCCCCGAGACCGAACCGTTCCTGGATCGCCTCCGGCGGAAGGTCGATCGTCTCCTTCACGCCGACGGACACCTCGCGCGGCTCGAGGTCCGCTTTGAGGCCCGCGCGGCGAACGAGGGTCGATGTCGCCCCTTCCGCAATCACGACGAGATCCGAGGCCACGCGGTCGTTCGGCGCGACGAAGACGCCCTTCACCCGGCCGCCTTCCCGCCAGAGGTCGTCCACGCGGATCCCCGTGACGAGCGTCGCACCCGCCTCCTCCGCCTTCTTCGCGAGCCAGGCATCGAACTTCGCTCGGAGCGCCGTGAAGCTCGACGCCCGACCCTGCGCGAGCTTCGAGGAGTCGAACGCGATCGCGAGGGACGCGTCCTCCGCGAGGAACACCATGTTCTCGCGGGTCACGAGCCGCTCGACGGGGCAGTCCTTCTCCCATCCGGGAACGAGATCGACGAGGGGCCACGCGTAGATCCGACCGCCGAACATCCCCTTGGCTCCCGGAGACCGGCCGCGCTCCACGAGGAGGGTCGAGAACCCCTTGCGGGCGAGCGTACCCGCGGCGGCGGAGCCGGCGGGACCAGCCCCGACGACGATCGCATCAAAACGCTCCGCCATCTCGGGTGACCCACGGCGGAAAAGCGGCACGGGTAAAAGGCTTTCCGACTTGCCCTAGGGGGCGTGCGTCGGGCGGAGTTCGAATTCGCAGTACTCGCCCCCTTGCGCCTTGCATGCGACTTCCTCGCACAGCAGCTCGCGGCCGACGAGGATCTGGCCCATCCCCGCGGCCCAGCCCGCGAGGAAATGGCATACGGGCTTGCTCGAAGGACCGTAGCCGAGGGCCATCGGACTGTTGACAATCCGCAAGACGAACCGACCGTGCTCAGCGTCGAAGGTCACGATCTCGGCGTGGCCCCAGCCGAGGACGGAGAAGGCGTCGATCATCCGCTTCGTCCCTTCGAGCGTGAGGGTCATCTCCTCGTCTCCCGACATCGCGCGGAGCGGTGCGATGCCGTCCCGAGAGCTTCGCTCCCCCGCAAGGTACATGATGCCCTTCGCCGACCCGCCGATCGTCTGCTCGAGCTGCTTCTGGATGTTCACGATCACCTCGGGTCGGACGATGACGCACGGCTGTCCGTGGAGGTGGAGCACCCCCGACCGAGCGTCGGGCGTCAGGGCGGAGGCGAGGAACTGCCGGGCTTCCTGCGAGGAGAGGCTGGACAGCTCGGTCTTCGAGGCCTTCGCCCCGGACCTGCGTTCGCGCGGCGGCATGGACTCAAGCCTCCGGCGGAGCAGCGCTCGCCGGAATCGCCGCGAAAGCCAAAAGAATCCTCTAGAAGGTTTCCCCCTGAGTGCCCGCGCTGATAACACGCTCAACTGCCGGGAGTCCAACGGTTTATTACCCAGCCTCGAATGTCTTGCGAGACGCGGATGCCGGAACCGACGAAGCCCGACGCCTCGAGCCTCCTCACGGCCGACGATCGCGTCGGCCTGGACAAGTTCGAGTTCGACGAGGAGCCTTTCATCACGGTCGACACGGACGTGTGCCGGACGTGCGACACGAAGCCCTGCCTCTACGTATGTCCGTCCCTGGTGTACCGCGTCGACCGGGGCGAGCTCGTCTACAACACGGAAGGATGCATCGAGCTCGGCGCGTGCGCGATCGTCTGCAAGCACATCGGGAAGGACGCGATCCGCTGGAGCTACCCACGGGGATCCTACGGCGTCGAGTTCCGATTCGGTTAGGTCGTCACGCCGGCGAGTGAGTTACCTAGATAAACGCCCGCGTCCTTAGCAGCGCGTCATGCTTGCCGAACGGAAGCCCGAGTGGCTTCGGGTGAAGCCTCCGTCCGGCGAGAACTACGTGCATCTCAAAGGACTCTTCCGGTCCCTGGACCTCCACACGGTCTGCGAGGAAGCCCATTGTCCGAACGTCTGGGAGTGCTGGGGCGGCGGGACCGCGACGATCATGCTCCTGGGAGACACGTGTACGCGGGGCTGCCGGTTCTGCGCGGTGAAGTCCGGAAACCCGCACGGTCTCCTCGATCTCGATGAGCCTCGGAAGGTCGCGATGGCCCTCGCGGAGATGGACCTCACGTACGTCGTCCTGACGTCCGTGGACCGGGATGACCTCCCCGACGGGGGCGCGGGACACTTCGCGCGGACCGTGCGAGAGATCAAGGCGCGCCGGCCCGACATGATCGTCGAGGCCCTCATCCCCGATTTTCAGGGAGACCTGGAGGCCGTGCGCACGGTCGTCGACGCAGGCGTTGATGTCCTGGACCACAACGTGGAGACCGTCCCTCGCCTCCAGGCGCTCGTCCGGGACCGCCGGGCGAACTACTCCCAGAGCCTCGCGGTCCTCCGGGGCGCGAAGGACGTCCGGAAGGACCTCTACACGAAGTCCTCCATCATGCTGGGCCTCGGGGAGGCGCGCGAGGAGATCCTGGCGACGATGCGGGACCTCCGCGCGGCGAAGGTGGACATCCTGACCCTGGGCCAGTACCTGCGGCCCAGCACGTGGCATCTCCCCGTCAAGGAATACGTCCCGCCGGAGACGTTCGACGAGCTCCGCATCGCGGGGGAGGCGATGGGATTCCTGTACGTGGCGGCCGGACCTCTCGTGCGGTCGTCGTACCGTGCCGGCGAATTCTTCATGGAGAAGGTGATTCGGGAGCGTCGCGGCGCACGAGGGGGATGACGGATGGCGAAGGAAGAACTCCTCCGAATCATCGACCTCGACGGGACGCACGATTCGAAGCTCGAACCGAAGCTCCCGCCGGACGCCCTCAAGGCGGCGTACCGCCACCTCGTCCTCGTCCGGCTCCTCGACACGCGCATGCTCTCCCTCCAGCGGCAGGGGCGGATCGGCTTCTATGTCCCGAGCACGGGCGAGGAGGCCTGCCAGGTCGGTAGCGCGATGGCCCTCGAGAAGCGGGACTGGGTCTTCCCCGCCTACCGCGAGCCGGGGTGCGCCCTCTGGCGGGGCTTCCCGGTGCGGACCCTCATCGCCCAGGCGTACGGGAACGCGCTCGATCCGCAGTTGGGGCGGCAGATGCCGAGCCACTACGGGTCCAAGGACATCAACTACGTGACCGCATCGAGTCCCGTCGGCACGCAAATCACGCACGCGGTCGGCGCGGCCTGGGCTGCGAAGATCCGCAAGGAGGATGTCGTGAGCCTCGTATACTTCGGCGACGGCGCGACGAGCGAAGGGGACTTCCACACGGGGATGAACTTTGCCGGCGTGTTCCGCACGCCCACCGTGTTCTTCTGCAAGAACAACCAGTGGGCGATTTCCGTGCCCGTCTCCCGCCAGACGGCCTCGAAGACGCTCGCCGAGAAGGCCTCCGCCTACGGCTTCGACGGCGTGAGGGTCGATGGAAACGACCTCCTCGCCGTGTACGCGGCCGCGAAGGCGGCCGTCAACAAGGCTCGGTCCGGCGGCGGGCCGACGATGATCGAGGCCCTCACCTACCGGATGGGCCCGCATTCCTCGAGCGACGATCCGACCCGCTACCGCTCCAAGGACGAGGTGGAATACTGGCAGCAGCGCGACCCGATCGAGCGGATGCGCCGCTATCTCGAGCTGAAGGGCGTCTGGTCGAAGGACTACGACGAACGGGTGCGCGCGGAGATCGAGGACGACATCCAGAGCGCGATCAAGGAGGTCGAGCGGCATCCGCCGCCCCCGATCGAGTCCATGTTCGAGGGCGTCTACGAGGAGATGCCTCCTCACCTGCGGGAGCAACTGGAGGCGTTCCTCGCGAGCGGGGAGCGCCGCCGGCCCGAGCTACTCGACAAGTTCCCTCTGTGACCCGCATGGCGGATCCGCTGCGGTCGGAGGACGTGGTGCTGCGGGACGGTCGAACGGTGCGCATCCGAGCGAGCACCGTTCCCGATGCGGAAGCGATCCTGGACAACATCAACCGGGTCTGCGCGGAGGACGTGTATCTGCTGATGGACGAAGTCCCCTGGGACCTCGAGCGGGAACGCCGCTGGCTATCCGAGTTCGACGGGGAGCGGAACGTCCTGTTCGTCGCCGTGACGCGCGAAGGTCCGATCGTCGGCCAGGCGGACTCCCACGGGGGTGGATTCCCGAAGACCCGCCATGTCGGCACGATCGGGATCGCGATCCAGGATGGCTGGCGCGAGACGGGGCTCGGCCGCCGCCTCATGGAACGAGTTTTGGAGTGGATGCGGTCCCGCGGCTTCCAGAAGGCAGAGTTGAGCGTCTTCGCCTCGAATACACGGGCGAAGCGCCTGTACGAGTCCCTGGGCTTCGCCGAGGAGGGCGCGCGCCGGAAGGGCGTCCGGATCCGGGGGGAATACGTGGACGAACTCTTGATGGGGCTCTGGCTGGGGTCCTGACGATCAAGCGGGACACCGTGATTCAGCGGCCCGCGCATCACGCTTAAGTGGCCCGTGCGTCTACTCCTCCGGGGGAGTCTCAATGGCTCGAAAGACGAAACGCGCGGGGAAGCGGAAGAAAGCGGCACGAGGGAGGAAGGCATCGCGGACGAGCCCGGTCCCGCCCGGGATGCGGACCGTCACGCCGTATCTCGTGATCAGCGGCGCGGCGAAGGCGATCGAGTTCTACAAGCGGGCGTTCGGCGCGAAGGAAATCGAACGGTCGCCGCTGCCCGACGGGACCCTGATGCACGCGACAATCAAGGTGGGCGACTCTGTCCTCATGATGTCGGACGAATTCCCCGGGAGCGATTCGAAGTCGCCGATGTCCGCCGGCGCAACGACGTTCAACCTCCACGTCTACTCGAAGGATGTCGACAAGCTCTGGAACCAGGCGGTCGCCGCGGGAGCGACACCCACGATGCCCCTGGAGAACCAGTTCTGGGGCGAGCGGTACGGGAAGCTCCGGGATCCCTTCGGGCACGTCTGGTCCGTCTCCATGCGGGTCACGATGAGCAAGGAAGAAATGGAAGCGAAGCGCCAGGCCGCGATGGCGATGTTCGAGAAGGGCGAGCATCCCGGGTTCGAGGACGCGCCGCGCTGACGCGAACCGGAATCTAGCTTTATACGGAACATCGGCGTGCACCGCCCCGTGTCCGAGGAAGCCCTCCGTGCGGAGGACGTGCGGAAGACATACCGCAGCCGGGGCGGACCCGCCGTCGAGGCGCTTCGAGGCGTCTCGCTCGCGTTTCGTCGCGGCGAGCGAATCGCCCTGCTCGGGCGGAACGGAGCAGGCAAGACGACCTTCCTCCGCATCGCATCGACCCTCCTGATCCCCACGTCCGGCCGGATCGAGGTCTTCGGGCACGACGTCATCGAGACCCCGGAGAAGGTCCGGCCCCTCATCGCCGTCGTTCCGCAGGAGGGCAAGCCGTTCTTCCACCTGACTCCGCGGGAGCAGGTGTACTGCTACCTTCGGGCGCGCGGCTTCCCGAAGGGAGTCGCGAAGGCGCGCACGGAGGAGGCCCTCGACAGGATGGGGCTCGTGGAGGTCGCGGACCGCCTGAGCGTGACCCTGAGCGGCGGACAGAAGCAGCGGGCGATGGTCGCGACGGTCATGGCGACGGAGGCCCCCCTCATGTTCCTCGACGAGCCGACGATCGGACTCGATCCGTTCGCCCGGCGGGCCGTGTGGAACGTCCTGCGGGAACTCACGCGGAAGGGCGCGACGGTCCTCCTGACGACGCACTACCTGGACGAGGCGGAGGCCCTCTCGGAGCGACTGTACATCGTCGAGGAAGGCCGAATCCTGTTCGAAGGGACCGCGGAGCGAGCGAAACGCCAGATCGGTGGGACTCTGCGCGTCTCGATTCAGAACGGGGGCGAGCACAAGGAACTGTTCGCATCGTTCGGGCAGACGGTCGCCGAGGGGACGTCTCTGTACGTGATCACGGAACCCGAGCGGATCCATGAGGTGATGGATGTCGCCCTCCGGGAGCACCTGTCCGCGACCGTGGGGCCCGTGACGCTCGAGGAGGCGTTCCTCACGATCGTAGGCCGATTGATCGACGAGGAGTGAGACATGGCGTTCGGGCTCCGGTGGGCCGGCTCGGGCGCCTTCCTCGCGACGGAGATCCGCGTGCAGCTCCACGAATGGCTGGCGATCCTGACGGGCACCCTGACGCCCGGCGCGCTCCTCGTTTTCGTCGCGGTGCTCGCGCCGGACCTCCTCGCGGTGACGGTGATCGGCGCGCTCGTCTACTCGATGTTCCTGATCGGGCAGCGTGTGTTGAACGAGGCCGCGTACATCCGGATCGACCACAAGCTGAACGAGCTCTACCATGCAAGTCCCCTCTCGCCCGAAGGGTACTTCGTCGGGATTGCGGCCGGGATGCTCGTCGCATATCTACCGCCGAGCCTCGTGCTCCTCGTGATCCTGGAGATCCTCTATCCCCTGAGCCTCCTCGCCTGGCTCGTCCTCGCGGGATGCCTTCTCGCTGTGTGGGCCGTGTCCGCGACGATCGGGTACGTCGTGTCGACCCTGTTCAAGGACATGAAGACAATCTGGCCGTACTCCGCCCTGCTGACGAACCTGTTCGGCATCCTCCCACCCGTGTTCTATCCTCTGCGGGTCCTGCCAGACGCATGGCGGTCCGTCGTCCTCGTCTTGCCCACGAGCGCGGCCACGGCTCTCGTGAACGCGGCCGCAGGCCTCGAGACGATCTCGGCAGACGAGACGATCCTCGCGGCTCTCGCCCTCGGCCTGGAGGCCATCGCCCTCTTCGCGTTCGGAATCTACTGGGCCCGCCGGACGGCCCGGGAGCGCTGACGATGGCCGCTGACGCCGTGTTGCGCGCGCAGCCCCAGCGAGGACGGGTCCTCCCCGCCTGGGCGTGGATCGGGTGGCGATGGGTCTGGCGGAGCCCCGCCGCAGCGGTCGTGCCGCTCTTGCAGCCGTTCTTCTTCCTCTACTTCCTCCACTGGATCGCGCCGGCTGAGTACTTCCCCCTTCAGGTCGCTGGAGCGATGCTCTTCTCCACGCAGAACATCGGCAGCTGGTGCCTCTCCGATTCCGCGGTCTTCCGGATCGAACTGCGACTCCAGGACATCTTCGTCGCCTCGCCCCACGACAAGATCCGGTATCTCTTCGGCGTCGCCTTCTCCAATCTCATCCCGGCGGCGCCCGCGCTCATTGCGCTGGGGATCATCCTGGCCCTCGTCACGTCGGTCTCTCTCGTTGGCTGGCTCGTGCTCACCGCTGCGATCCTCACGATCTGGGTCCTCTACTCCGCGATCGGCATCGCAGTCTCAAGCCGCTTGCGAAGCCAGAGGGAGGTGTGGCCCGTCGGGAACTTGATCTTCACGCTGCTCGGAATCCTGTCGCCCCTGTACTACCCCATCTCGATCCTGCCGCCAATCTGGAGGGAATTCGCCCACCTCCTGCCGGCGACGTACGCGGCTTTGCTCGTCCAAGGCGTACTTGGCCTGGGACCCGCCGGTTCGGAGAACCTGGCGCTCGACGCGGGCCTCCTCGCCCTCTCTACGGCGATCGGCCTCGTTGCCGCGTGGTGGCTCTATCAGTGGCGCGAGCGCTAGTGGACTATCGAGACGTTGTGGAAATCAGTTTGATCGCTGCGGCGATCGCGGTCCCCGCCTCGCTGCACGTTGCGGTTCCCCCGAGGTCGTACGTGAGGGCCTTGCCGCCCCTCAGGACAGACTCGACGGCGGCTTCGACCGCAGAGGCGGCCTCGCGCAACGCCCGGTCCTTCTTCCGGCGGCCGAGCCAGTCGAGCATCATCTGCGTCGCGAGGACCATTGCGATCGGGTTCACCTCGTCCTTCCCGGCGTGACTGGGCGCGCTCCCGTGAATCGGTTCGAACAGCGCGTGCGCATCCCCGATGTTCCCACCCGCGGCCATCCCCATCCCTCCTTGGAGGACCGCCGCGAGGTCCGTGGAAATGTCCCCGAACATGTTCGACGTCACCGCGACGTCGTAAACTTCCGGCGAGCGGATCAGCCACTGTTGGAACGCGTCGATGTAGGCGTAATCCTTCACTATGTCCGGATAGGCCGCGGCGACCTCGTCGTAGACGGCGCGGAACAGCTTGCACCCTGCAGTCACGTTCGACTTGTCCACGCACGTCACCCGATGGGTTCCGTCCGCCGGGGCGCCCTTGCGGGTCTTTGCGAGCTCGAACGCGAAGCGGACGACCCGCTCTGCGCCCTTTCTCGTGATTACGCGGCTATCGACGGCGAGTTCCTTGACCCCGCCGCGGTCGAGATACCCGCGCGTGGGCGTGTAGAGGCCCTCCGTGTTCTCTCGCACGATCACGAAGTCGACTTTGCCCGGTTCCCAGACCTGCTTGAATCCGTCGTGGACCTTGTGGCGGACGTTCGGGTAGAGCTTCGTCGGACGTACGTTCGCGTAGAGGTCGAGTCCGAACCGCAACCCGAAGAGCACCCCGATTCCGGCGAGGTCGCCGCTCGGGAGGACCGCCTCCGGGAGGCCCACTGCGCCGAGGAGGATCGCGTCCGCGGCCTTGCACGAGTCGAAGCAAGAGTCCGGCCACTCTGCACCCGTGTCGAGATAGTACCGCCCTCCGGCCGGGAAGGTGACCTTCTCAAACGAGACACCGAAGGAATCCTCGACGGCTTTCAAGACCTTCACCGCCTCCCGCATCACCTCGGGGCCCGTGCCGTCTCCCGGAAGCAGCGCGATCTTGTAGGTCATGGCAACCGCGCGGAACCCTCCGCGGCCAAATAAGGGTTCCCTCGGGCGGGTCGCCGGCGTCACGTGATCATGGTGCCGCACGATGGGCAGTAGAGTTTCGAACTCTGGACGACTGCTCCGCACACGACGCATTGAATCGATCCGGTCGGAACGTGGACGTTCTTCCCCTCGGCACCGAGAGGTGCAGGCGTCTCCCGCAAGGGCTCTGCAATCTTCCAGATCGATGCGACTCGAACCATCAGGAATCCGAGGAACGGGGCGCTCAAGAGGCCGACGGCAAGACCGACCAGGAAACTCGGAAGTGCAAGTCCGAGGCCGGGCAGCTCCCCCATCGATTCGCTCCCCAACGCCGGGAAGAGGGCTCCAACGAGGAGGACCAAAAGGAGGGACGCCGGCAGGGTGACCAGCCCGAGAATCACCCCATGCACGAGATAGACCCGCCAACCGCCGCGGACGTCGAACCAGAGCAACCGGGTGAAGAACGAGTTGATCGCGCCGATCAGCACGAGGAGGAGGAGAAGTCCAATGAGGAGACCGATCCAAGAACCAAGAGCGACCAGGAGAATCAGCACGAACGCCATCGGGAACAGCAGCACGAGGAACGCCAAGTTGAAGGCGTACGCGTGGAGGACGTACTTCAGGATCGTCCGCCAAGCCCGGCGGGAACGATCGGACCGCAGGGGACCCCCCGGTTCCATCGCCGACCACACCCCCTCAATTCGAATCTGCGGTGGGCTTAATTGATTATCGATAGCGTCTACGTAACCCGACCCGCCAGGTCCGCCCGGACCTTCGAGACGAGCCCGCCTGCCTCGAGGATTGCGAGGATGTTCGGCGGGTAGGGCGGGAACGCGAGAGTCTCTCCTGACGGCAGGACGACGTGGCCCGCCGACACGTCCACGGTGATCGCGTCCCCCTCCTCCACACGATCACGGAGCCCGGGACACTCAATCACCAGGAACCCGATGTTGATCGAGTTCCGGTAGAAGATCCGCGCGAACGTGTCCGCGATTACGCAGGAGATCCCGAGGGCCTGGAGGGCGATCGGCGCCTGCTCGCGGCTCGACCCGCATCCGAAGTTCGCTCGCGCGACGACGATGTCTCCAGGCTTCACCTTCTTCGAGAAGTTCGGATCCACGTTCTCCATCGCATGCTCCGCAAGGACGTTCGACTCCATGGAGCCCAGGTATCTACCCGCGATGATGTGGTCGGTCGAGATATCGTCTCCGAATTTCCAAACGCGACCCGACAGCCTTGTCTCCATCTCAGAGGCCCCGCGGATCCGTGATTTCCCCGTAGAGGGCCGATGCCGCGACCGTGTACGGCGACGCGAGATACACTTGCGCCTCGGGGCTCCCCATCCGACCGGGATAGTTCCGGTTCGTGGAGGAGATGCAGACCTCTTTCGGAGCGAGGACGCCCATGTGTCCGCCGAAGCACGGACCGCAGGTGGACGACGTGAACGTCGCGCCCGATTCGAGGAAGATCTGGGCGAGGCCTTCCTTCACGGCCTGTCGGTAGATCCCCTGGCTCGCGGGCGTCACGATCATCCGGACGCGGGGTGCGATCATCTCCCCCTTCAGGATCTCCGCGGTCGCGCGCAGGTCCTGGATTCGCGCGTTCGTGCAGGACCCGACGAAGGCCATGTCGATCTTCGTCCCGATGACGTCCTCGATAGGCTTCACGTTCGCAGGATTGTTCGGACACGCGACCTGGGGGCCCATCCCGTCGACGTCGATGTCGTACGTCTTCAGGAACCGCGCGTTCGGGTCCGAATCGACCGGACGGAAGGCATCGCCCGCGCCGACCTCCTCGAGATAGGTGCGCGTCGTGTCGTCCGACGGGAGCATCCCCGCCTTCGCGCCCATCTCCGTCGTCATGTTCGACAGGACGAAGCGCTCGTTCATCGGGAACGCCTGAATCGTCGCCCCGTGGAACTCGACCGCCTTGTAGGCCGCCCCGTCGTCGCCCGTGGTCTGGATGACCTTCAGGATCACGTCCTTCGCGCCCGTCCTTCGGGACAGCGTCCCCCGGACCTGGACGCGCAGACTTTCAGGCACCTTGAGCCAGAGCTTTCCCGTCGCCAAGACGGCGGCAGTCTCCGTCGCGCCGATCCCCGCGGCGAACGCGCCCATCGCCCCCGCCATGTTCGTGTGCGAATCGCAGCCGATCACGAGTTCGCCCGGATGGACGTATCCCCGTTCGACGACGAGCTGATGGATGATCCCGTGATCCCCTACGTCGTGGAACCGCTCGATTCCCTGGGCCCAACAGAACTCCCGGATCGACTGGTGCATCCTCGCAATCTGTTCGTTCGGCGGCGGGACCCAGTGGTCGACCGTCACGACGCACTTCGCCGGGTCCCACACTTTCCCCACGCCGATCTCCTCGAACGGCTTGATCGCGAGGGCCAGCATCTCGTGCATGTACAGGAGATCCACTTGGCCGTCGACGATCTGCCCCGGGCGGACGGACTCGCTCCCGCTCGCTCGGGCGAGGATCTTCTCGGCCATCGTCTGGTCCGGCAATCGAATCAGTGGATACCTAGAGGCGGCCCGGGGCATAAACATGGCCATCGAAGGGCCGAAGGCTTTACGCGACGCCCGCATTGCCCGCGCCGTGGCCTCTCAACTCGCGCGCGCTGCGGCGTTCGCGATGTTGTGCATCATCTGGGGTTCCACGTGGCTCGCGATCCGGATCGGCCTCCAAGGGGCCCCTCCCTTCCTCGCGGCGTCCTTGCGGTTCGTCGTCGCATCGGTGACGCTTCTCGCCCTCACGACCGTATTCCATGCAGGATGGCCGAGGACGCGCACGGAGTGGGCCCTCGTCGTGTTCGTGGGCCTCGTCCTCTTCACGGTGGACTACGGCCTCATCTACTGGGGCGAGAACAACGGAGTCGAGAGCGGGCTCTCCGCCATTCTGTTCGCCACGTACCCCCTGCAGACGGCCCTCGTCGCGCACGGCATCCTCGCGGAGGAGAAGCTGACTCTTCAGAAGCTCCTCGGAATCGGGGTGGGCTTCGGGGGGATCCTCGTGATCTTCCGCAGCGAGCTTGTGACGGTCGGCGTCGAGAAGGCGTTTCCGATGCTTGCGATCATCTTGTCCGCTACGTGCGCCGCCTTCGCAGGAGTGGCGATCAAGCGATGGGGACACGACACGAACCCCGTGAGCTTCAACGCGTTCGCGATGGGCGTCGGGGCGCTGAGCCTCGCCGCCACATCCACCGTCGCGGGCGAACCTTGGACGGTCCCGACGTGGCCCGAGGGGATCGGTGCGATCGTGTACCTCGCGCTACTCGGATCCGTCGTCACGTTCGTCACGTGGCAATGGCTCCTGAAGCACGCGGAGGTCACTTCCGTGTCGTTCGTCGCACTCATCACCCCCATCGTCGCGATCCTCCTCGGTGCGACCGTGGGGAGTGAGTCGTTCGACCTCGTCGACCTGATCGGCGCGGCGATCGTGCTCATCGGAATCTACGTCTCGATCTCGCGCCGTGCCGCGGCGTGGGCGCGCACGGCCCTCCGGGCGGGCGTGCTCCCGGACGCGAAGCGATGAGGAAGACCGGTCGAGGGCTCACGAACCCTCGGCGTCAGGGGCGTGGATCCCGGCCTTTCGAGCCATCTCCCAGAACTCCGCCTCCGTCACGCCGCGTCGTCGGATCGCGCGCTCGCGGACCATCGCGATGAACGCCTGCTGATCTGCCTTGGACCGCGTCTCGGCGAATCCCTTGATGAGCTGGACGAGCGCTGCAACCTGCTCCTGGGTCGCCTCGGCGCCGCTCGCGCGCAGCTTCTCTGCGACCGCCAGGGATCCCGTGTGCTTCCCGAACACGAACGTCCGCTGGCGTCCGATCCGCTCGGGCTGGATCGGCTCGTACGTCGACGTGTGCCGGATCACGCCATGGGCGTGGATCCCCGACTCGTGGGCGAAGGCGTTGTGCCCGACGAGGGGCTGGTGCATTCCGACGGGGATCCCGCTGAGCCGCTCGACGAGCTGGGACAGATCCTGGATGCGGGCGATGTCGATCCCCGTGTCGTATCCGTAGAGGGCCTCCAAGGACACGACGAGCTCCTCGAGGCTCGCGTTCCCCGATCGCTCCCCGAGGCCGTTCACGCAGGCGTGGGGCACGAGGACCCCCGCCTCACACGCCGCAAGGCTGTTCGCGACCGCAAGGCCGAAGTCGTTGTGGCCGTGGAACGAGAGCTCCGTGGGCTTGAGCCGGGGAGACAGTTGCTCGAAGAACCATCGAACCCCGGGCGGCGTCATCACCCCGACCGTGTCGCAGATCACCGCGCGATGGGCGCCCGCCTCTGTGCAGGCGTTGTGAAGGTCCACGATGAAATCGAGATCGGCGCGGACCGTGTCCTCCGTGACGAACGAGACCTCGACCCCGTGCGCGATGGCGTATTCGACCTCCCGTACGGAGATGTCCTTCACCTGCTCTCGCGTGAGGTTCAGCTTGTGCTTGATGTGCAGGTCCGAGCCCGCCGTGAAGAGAGCGATCTCGTCCACGCCGCACTCGATGCAGGCCTCGACGTCGCGCCGCACGGTGCGCGCGGCGGCCATGACGGTCGCATCGAGGCCCGCGTCCGCGATCCCGCGGACCGCGCGCGCCTCCTCCTTCGACACAACAGGGATCCCGGCGTCCATGATCGGCACCCCGATCTCGTCCATGAGGCGCGCGATCTCGAGCTTCTCCTCCGGGGTGTAGGCGACCCCGGGCGTCTGTTCCCCGTCGCGCAGGGTCTCGTCCCAGACCCGGATCCCCTTCGGGAGCCGGCCCGCGATCCCCGAGTCGATCAGGTAGTTGTGGACGAGAGGTTCTTCCGCGATGTCCGCTCCCCCGGGTTCCGTACCCGCGTATGGGCCGGCACGGCTTGAACCTCACGCGCCGCCCCGGCGGATTTATCGACGCAGCGACCCTTCCCCGCGCGGTGCCGAAGCCGATCAAGTCGGGGCTCGAGTTCGAGGCGGCCTTCCCCGTGAAGGGACGAGTCCTGCAGGCGGTCATGTGCGAATGCGAGGAGGAAGGGGAGATCCGGTTGCGGGTCGCGCGAGACCCGAAGAAGGGCTGGAGGTACGATCCGAAGGACCCCGCGAGCTTCGTGGACATCCATGCGTACGACGCGCGGGACACATGGGCGAAGGTCCGCGCGGGCGAATGGGCCGAGGGGCGCATCGTGTGCTTCGGCTACCTGAAGCGCGTCCGCGCCCGAAGGATCGAGATGCTCGGTTCCGTCCTCCAAGGAGGCACGCGGCTCGTTGGCGCCGTGCGCGTGAACGAGACCGTCGAGATCGACTTCGGACTGTTCCAGACGCTCCTCGCATTCGAGGACGCGGAGCAGAGGCGGAAGGTCCTGAAGGACGCGGGCCTGAGAAACGGGTCCTTCGTCGCGACGGACGTCGGCGTGGACATCGAGCTGAAGCGGTGGGGCCCGCGGGACTCCATCCTGCGCCGCTGAGCCGGAGTCGGGTCGAATTCGGGCGAGTTCCTGAGAAACGGGTATCCGTCCGCGGGGGATGGGTCGGGCGATGCGGATCACGCGAACGCGAGTCGCAATCCTGGCCATCCTCGCCCTCCTGGGCGCGGGAGCCACGTGGGCCGCCGCTCCGCTCTTCCTCGAGACCCGAGCGAACGTCCCGCTCCCCGAAGGGTTCACGTTCCTCGTGAGGGAGGGGACGTGGCAGGGCGTCGACGACTTCCACTTCGCACGGGGGGTCGCCAGGATCCTGGGGAACGGGGCGGGCGACTACGTCCTCCGCCTCGAGAATTTCAGCGTGCGGAACGGGCCGGACATCCGTTTCTTCCTCTCCTCGGACGCGACCGTGGGCCCGGGGGACCTCGACCTCGGCTCCGTCCCCGCCACAACGGGATCGTACAACGTGCCCATTCCGAGGGGGACGGACGTCGCCGCCTTCGGATATGCGCTCGTCCACTGCGTCCCGGCGAACTTCCTGTTCGGGAGCGCGGCCCTCGCGTGACCTCGTCCGGGCGACGAGGCCCCGCCGCGCGGGACCGCGGCGAAAGGCCCTTGCCGTCCGCTCGACCGCATCACTCCTTCTTCTCCCGAAGACGGGACAGGGTCGCCTTCAGGTCCTCGGACCAAAGGAGTTGTACAGCGTGCTGCGACTCGAGCAGGAATCGGTTCCGATAGGGCTTCTCGTCGCCCTCCGTCAGCGCACGTTTGATCGCCTTCACGGCGGGACGCGATTTCCCGGCGAAGGCGGTGGCGAGCTTGCGGGCCTCGGAGAGGGCGGCGCCCGGCGAGGCCAGGTGGTCGACGAGCCCGAGCCGAAGGGCATCCAGGGCCCGGACGTCCTTTCCGGACAGCAGGATCTCCAGGGCCTTCGACCGCCCGACGAGCTTGGAGAGCCGGGCCGTCCCCCCGTGGCTCGGCATCCAGCCGACGTCGATCTCGGGATGGGAGAACACCGCGGTCTCGTCGGCGATCCGGAGATCGCACGCGAGGGCGAGTTCGGCGCCCGCGCCTCGGCACAGGCCCACGACGGCGGCGACCGTCGGCTTCGTGAGGTGCTCGAGGGACCAGAAGGCGTCCGATCCGCGCGTGATCGCGGCCTGCGCTTCCTTCGGAGGGAGGGCGGACCACTCCCGGAGGTCGATCCCTCCGGAGAAGTGGGTTCCGGCACCGCTCACGATGACCGCGCGGATCCCGTCATCCGCCTCCAGGTCCCCGACCGCGCGGGCAAGGTCGTCCACGAACCCGAGGGTCAGCAGGTTCAGCGGCGGACGGTCGAGCCACAGGGTCGCGACCCCTTCCGATCGTTCGACGCGAAGGCTCGGCTCGGGCACAGGGACGCACCGGCGGCCCCAGGGGACGGACGGCGGATAATCGTTTCGCGGAGGCGTACGCTTTTAGGCCGCTTCATCGATACGCGTCGCATGAAGGGGGAGGCCGTGTTCGACCGACCGTGGCACCACCATTGGCCCGAGGGGGTCCCGAAAGCCCTCGACTTTCCGGACATTCCGCTCCACGAGTTCCTGCGACGCTCCGCGGCCAAAGCGGGTCCGCGCCCCGCGGTCACATTCTACGGGAAGACGATGACGTACGCCGAACTCGACGCAGCGGCAGACCGATTCGCCGCGGGCTTGCGGCGGATCGGAGTGAAACCGGGGGACCGCGTGTCCCTCGTCCTGCCGAACACGCCGCACTTCTTCGTCGCCTTCTTCGGGGTCCTGCGGGCCGGCGGTATCGTCGTGCAGACGAACCCTCTCTACACCGCGCGGGAACTCGAATCCCTTTGGAACGACGCGGGGGTCACGACCGTCGTCGCACTCGACCTGTTCTGGCACAGCGTGTCGAAGGCGAAGCCTGCGACGCAGGTCGCCCGGGTCGTCGTGTGCGACGTGGCAGATTATCTCCGGACCCCCCTCCGACAGCTGTACCCGGTGAAGAAACGGAAGGACCTGAAGAAGCAGGGACACTGGCCCCTCGTCATCCCTGAGGCGCCGTGGATCCATCGCTTCGCCGACGTCGTGGAGACGCCGGCCGAGCGGGGGGCGGAGCCGCCGGTCCTCGCGGACGATGTGGCGGTCCTCCAGTACACGGGAGGCACGACGGGAACCCCGAAGGGCGCGATGCTCACGCATCGGAATCTCGTAGCGAACGCGATGCAGACGGCCGCGTGGCTTCCGGAGAAGGAAGGGTCCGCCCAGGAGAAGTTCCTCGGGGCGATCCCCTTGTTCCACGTCTACGGCCTGACGACGGTCCTCCTGTCGGGAATCGTGCTGGGGGCGGAGGTCGTGCTCCACCCGAACCCGCGGGAGATCGATCACATCCTGAAGCTCATCAACAAGACGAAGCCGTCCATCTTCCCGGGCGTTCCGACGATGTACATCGCGATCCTGCGGAATCCGAAACTCTCGAAGTACGATCTCCGGTCGATCCGCGCGTGCGTCTCCGGGGCCGCCCCCCTCCCGAACGAGGTGCGCCACGAGTTCGAGAAGGTCACGGGCGGCAGGATCGTCGAGGGATACGGGCTCACGGAGGCCTCGCCCGTGACGCATGCGAATCCGCTGACGGGCGTCGTGAAGGAGGGGATCGGCATCCCGTTCCCCGGGACGGACGCGAAGATCGTCGACGCGGAGGACTCCTCGAAGGACCTGCCCCAAGGCGAAGTCGGGGAGCTCGCGATCCGGGGGCCGCAGGTCATGAAGGGCTACTGGAACCGGCCCGAGGAGACGGGGATGGTCCTCCGGGACGGATGGCTCCTCACCGGCGACATCGCGAAGATGGACGAGGACGGATACTTCTTCATCGTGGACCGAAAGAAGGACATGATCCTGGCGTCCGGATACAACGTGTATCCGCGGGAAGTCGAGGAGGTCCTCTTCATGCACCCCTCCGTCGCGGAGGCCGCGGCGATCGGCGTGCCGGACCCCTATCGCGGGGAGACCGTGAAGGCGTTCGTCGTGCTCAAACCTGACAGGACCGCGACGTCCGAAGAGATCATCGCGTTCTGCAAGGAACGACTCGCTCCCTTCAAAGTGCCGAAGCACGTCGAGTTCGCGAAAGACCTGCCGAAGTCTCTCATCGGGAAGGTCCTCCGACGGGAGCTGCGCGAGCGGGAACTCGCGAAGACGAAGCCCGCCGGCTGACGCGACCGCGAGGAAGTAAAACCCGAAACTATATGGAGAGGGACCGCCCCTAGACTCCCTCGATGCGGCTCCGGGAGGGAGTGTGCCGCCTGGACCTCCCGACGCGCCTTCCGATCGGGACGGTCAACGTCTATCTCTTCACGGACGAGCCCGTCACAATCCTCGACACGGGACCGAACTGTCCGGAGTGTTACGAGGAGTTGAGGCGCGATCTGAAGGAACTCGGACTGGGCCCGGCCGACGTCGAGCAGATCGTGTTGACGCACGGTCACGTCGACCATCAGGGGTTGGCGGAGACGATCCGTCGGGAAAGCGGCGCGAGGGTCCTCGTCCCGGAAGGGGACCGCCCCATGGTCGAGGCGTACAAGGAGACGTTCGCGGAACGCGCCCGGCGCTACCGCAAGGAGGCCCTGCGGTCCGGCGCGCCTCCCGAGACCGTCGACCTGGTGATGGAATTCTTCGATTACCTCATCACGCTTGGAGAGCCCGCGAAGGTGAGCGGGAGCATCCGGGACGGCGACACGGTCCAGGCGGGACGCACGATCCTGAAAGCGGTCCACACCCCGGGGCATTCCTCGGGATCCACGTGCTACCTCTCCTCGGAAGGGGAGATGTTCGCGGGAGACACCCTCTTGAAAGACATGACGCCGAACGCCGCCTTCGGGGCCGCCGACCAGGAGTCCGTCGGCCTGGCGGACTACATCGGATCCCTCCATCGGGTCCGCGCCCTACGGCCGACGCGGATCCATCCCGGACATCGAGGTCCCCTGGACGACGTCCACGGGTACGTTCGCGTGTCGCTCGACCGATACCGCATGCGCCAAGCCGAGATCCTGCGACTCCTCGAGGACGGCCCCGTGACGCCGTTCGAGGTGATGGAGCGCCTGTTCGGCCCGCTGCCGATGGAAGAGGTGCTCCTCGGAATGACAGAGGTCCTCGGGCACCTGGAAGTCTTGGGAGATGAGGGAATCGTCGCCCGTGAAGACCGCGGCGACGTAACCGTCGTGTGTCTCAAGTGAAGGCGACGCGGGCGTCCTGCGCGCCTACGAAGCGCGCGATGTCGTCAGCTTCCGCAACCACGGCGCGCCTGACCTCGCGCGGCATCGATGCGAAGGGCTCGATCCGAATCTCGAGCCGTTTGCCCGCTTTCCGGGACGACCATACGCCTGTCGCGCGACCGTCGACGAGGACGACCGGGGAGAGCCAGCCCGCCTTGCGGTACACGCGCTTGTAGTGAGCCGCGTCCACGATGTGGGACTTGTCCTTGTGCAAGAGGAGGTACGTGTCGAAGGCGGGCAAGAGGTTCACGGTAGGGCTCGCGAGTTTCATCTGTCGCAACGCGTCGAGATCCTCGCGCAACAGCCACGCAACCCGTCCGTCCAGGACGACCTCGGTGAGGCTCCGGGAGGCCCGCTCCCACATGGCGCGCACCTCGCGCACAGGGATCCCGGCCCATGCGGCGAGATCCGAAGGGCTCGCCGGTCCCGCCATTCGCAGATACCGTCGGACGAGTTCCGGTCCCGCCGCCTCGGGAGCGATGTCCTTCCAGCCCGACAACCATCGGTCGCGCAGGACGTACGTTGTGTTTGCGCCCTTGCCCGGGCCGAAGCAGACGAGGCCGCGGTAACACGCGAGCTTCACGACGCCGCCCCAGCTGTGCTCGACCCAGCGCCGCGCGGACATCCCCACGCGCTGCGCAACGGCAGCCGCCAGCTCCCGTCGCGTCAGCGGGCCGCTCTTCAAGACGTCAACGATCACCCCGAGGATTCGACCGGCCTCGTCGCGCGGGAGCCCCGATCGGGCGAGCCAGGTCTCCGCGCCCCACTGGCTGTTGGGCCCCACACCGGCGACGACGACCGGGAGATCCTCCGCGGCGAAGAGGTGCAAGGCGCCTCGCATGCACCATGCCTTCACGAGAACGCGCCGTTCCCACAGGAGGGAATCCGTGTCCTCGGACGTCAGGTCCTCGATCCGCGCCCGAAGGGACAGTTGCGCGGCGGACATCAGCTGCGCTTGGACACCGACGACGTCTCGGACGACGCGGACGACATCGCGGCGGGAGGCGCGCTTGGCGAGATGGTGTCTCGAAAGCCGAAAGGCTTGGGCGAGGGACCCGGAGACCTGAGGGCTGTCCTTCGGGATTGGTCGCGGCATGGGCGCAGGCCTTTGGCGGTGCGGCGAGGCGACACCCTCTCGCGGCATGTAAGTATCGCAGGGGTGGGCGACCAGGCCCGGGAAGGCTTAAATGACGCCGACCCTTCGTGGAGCCCCGAGGCGTGTCCATGGGCAAGATTGAGCGGCCGAGCCTTGAGAGCCTGATCATGGATTTCGCGATGGCCCTCACACGTCGGGCGACGTGCAAGCGCTTTCAGGTCGGATGCGTTATCACGTCCGAGGACATGACCCAGATCTACGGCTTCGGGTATAACGGGACCGCAAGAGGACTCTCTCACGATGACTGCAGGGTCGATCAACCAGGCGGCTGCGGGTGTGTCCACTCGGAGGTGAATGCCCTCATCAAGGTGCGCGCGAATGATCCTCGAAAGGTGGTCTTCGTCACCGCGCAGCCTTGCGTCACGTGCGCCAAAGCGATTGTGAACTCGGGCGTTTCCAAGGTCTATTATCGCGCGACCTACCGGTCGGATGAGGGTCTCGACGTCATCCGAAAGGTGGGCATCGACGTAGAACGCGTCTAATCGCGGGATTGATTCAGTCGACGAGCTTCTTCAGCAGCCGCCGGATCTGTGGGCTCTTCTTCACTGCTTTCCCGAGCGCGTCGACGTGCTCGTCCGAAATGATCAGTGGCATTCGCGCGAAGGAGGAGCCGTGGTAGGCACAGAAACGCAAGGATTTGGAACCGTCGTCAAAGGCCAACAGCTGGATCGTCGGTTCGTGGAACGGGGTCTTCACGGAGGCTTCTTCTGCGATGACTCCCTTTCCCCAGTGGAGTTCGAAGGGACGGGGCACCTTTCGCGCGGACATGGTCTCCCAGGAGAATGGATCGCTCCCAGATACCTTGAACCTCACGGCCCAGCGGGCCTACGTGTGCGGGCGGCTTCGAGTCCGAGGAAGGCCGTGACGGCGGAGACGAACTCGCGTCTGCGTTCGACGAAAGGCCAGTGACCGCACCCCTCGAGGACGACGAGGCGGGACTCCGGCAAGCTCCGCTGGAGTTCCTCCCCCCGTTCGACCGGGACGATTCGATCCTCACGCCCGTGAACGATCAGAGTCGGGACCCGGATCGCCCGGAAACGGTCCCGCAAGTCATACCGATCCCACTCGACCTCCCCGGTCCAGCGGAACCTCTCCGGGGAGAACCGCATCTTGGGAATGAGCAAGTCCATGGCCGAGACGACGCGTGACGGATCCGAGACTGCAGAGCGGATGAGGTTCGGAACTGATCCCGCATCTCCTCTTCCGTCCGAGGGTAGGGGACATCCGCTGCCCGGTCCTCGTCCCGCCAGGACTCGGCGGTCGCGACGAGGATGAGGTGCGATACCCGCCGAGGGAAGCGGAGGGCGTACGTCAGGGCGACGGCGCCGCCCGAGGAGTGGCCGAAGACCACCGTCCGATCCAGGAGGAGCGCATCCGCGACCGCCGCCGCATCCTCCGCCGTCGTCTCGAGCGCAAATTCGTCCGATGTCTGGACGGGATCCGATCTCCCGACCCCGCGCGGGTCGAACGTAATGAGGGCGAGGTAGAACTCCAGTGGCGAGAGTCCCGTAGCATAGAGGAAGGAGTCCATCCCCCAGTTCACCGGCATCACGAGGGCGAACGGCCCTTTCCCCCCGACCCGGTAGAAGATCCGGTGGCCGGCGAGGTTTTTCGCGAAACCCTCTTCCGCCTCGAGGGCGCACATCCCTTCAGCCCGGCTCCGGCACGTAGCCGGGCGACGGGGCGCGCTGGCGGGTCGGTGCAGGAGCCGTCGCACTCGTGGGCTCCTCCTTCCTGGGCGGCCTCAGGAGATCCCGGATCACAGGGGTGTACGGGTCGACGAGGCCTCCCGCGAGCCCTCGCTCCGCGAGCGCCGGGACATCCGTCTCCCGAACTCCGCCGCCCAGGTAGACCTCCATGTCCACGCCTTCGAGTGATGCAACGAGACCGGGGTCGGGCCCGAGTTCCGACCCGAGCCGCCGGAGGTCCATCACCGACACGGACGTGAACCCCACCCGACGGAGATTCCGGAGCACGTCCCCGAGGTCGACGAGGGACTCGTGCGGGTCGGCCCAGACGACACGCCCGTCCGTGTCGAGGCAGGGGAGGACGTCCGAGGAGAGTTGATGAAGCTCTTCGAACGCTTGGAACGAGGAGAGGGTCTTCGACCCCGCGACGACGCGCTGCGCGTCGAGCATGTACCCGTCCATGACCTCCTCCGGGTCCCGCCCGCCGGAATCGAGCCAGACATCGCATCGTTTCACGAGGTGACGCGTCACGTCGAAGTTCGGATTCGCGCGGTTGATTCCACTCAGGTCGAGCATGAACACGCGGGACGCGTTGTACCGGGGCCCGCCGATCGCATCCCAATACTCCTGAAACGATACGCGATACGCGGTCGGCTCGAGCGCGCGGCCGTCCCACCGGACGCTCGTAACGGTCGCGACACGGATCGGGAACAGTTCGAGGATCTTCAGGTCGATGAGCGGGTCTGTCTGGATCGGGAGGATCGGGATGCTGAGCGCCTCCTTCGATCTCGGCGGGGACTCCGGCCCCCAGATCCCCTGCTTCTCTCTCTCGAACTGCGCCCTCTGCTCCAGCGTATCGAAGAAGATCGGCAGCCCCTCGTGGCCGCACGCATGGCACA
>Ga0209002_10000573_pt1 | contig 29876 bp, 25 predicted proteins | sample Rifsed16ft2_FD_184010 | JGI IMG/M metagenome (GOLD analysis project Ga0209002, IMG submission 184010) | Soil microbial communities from Rifle, Colorado, USA - sediment 16ft 2 (version 2) | ecosystem: Environmental > Terrestrial > Deep subsurface > Rock core/Sediment | place: Rifle, Colorado...
ATAAGGTCGCAGGGGCCGCGGCCAAGAACCGGGCCGTCACCGTCGCCGGCTGGGTCAGCGACGCCTATTGTGGCGCCCTGCACACCAAGCCCGGCGGCGCGGATTGCGTCAGGAAGTGCATCGGGGGCGGCCAGGACATTGGCCACCCGGAGTGGAAGCCGCAAAAGATGGTATTCGTGAGGGACACGGACAAGAAGATATGGACGGTCGAGAATCCCGATACTCTGAAGGGCCATGAAGGCCAGCACGTGCAGGTCACTGGTCGCGTCAATGCTCAAAAGAAGTCGGTCCACGTCTTGGCGGTGACTCTGGTCGGCGAGGAAGAAGAGAAGAAGTAGTTCCCCACCGGCAATTCGCCAGCGAGGACAACATCACCGACGACATTGCTGTGGCCGACATGAGCTACGGCCGGGGCAAAGTCATTGCCATCGGCTTCCCCGCCCAGTTCCGCGCGCAACCTCACGGCACCTTCAAGCTGTTTTTCAATGCCATCCACTACGCCAAGGCGGAATAGGGAAGCCGGAGTTCGAAGAGCAACCTGGCAAGTAACCCTTCGGGCTGAAGCCTCAAATAACCGAGATTCAGGATGTCTAGAATTAGTGGCGTAAGTCGCAGTATTTTATTAAGATAGCGTTTCCTGACGGTGTATTTTACTTTTTGTGCTTCAGGTATAATAATGAAAGGTGCTTTCCCTTTGCGTCGCAAAGGACGGTTTATTATACTTTTAGGCAAAGAACCGTCATAATTATGACCTTGCTGTACTAAAGTATCAGAAACAGGGTCAACCCTATGAACCCCAGTGACTTCACGACAATCGCTCCCGGGAGACTGGTCAAATGCCCAGTGCTATTTTGGCTTTATGCCCAATCCCTTGGCCCCCGAATTGGAATTTGACACCACGACGGTTCAGCTTCTTTCCGAGGCTAACTTGGCGCTCGGTCAGTTGGCTGGCTTGGGCCAAATGTTGCCTAATCCCCACATGCTGATCGGCCCCTTCCTGCGCCGCGAGGCCGTCTTGTCGAGCCGAATCGAGGGTACCCTCGCCACTGAGGAAGAATTATTGCTATTCGAGGCAAGCCCGTCGAAGGAACCAAAAACTCCTGACGTAAGAGAAGTAGCTAACTATGTTAAGGCATTGGAATACGGTCTCGCACGAATCAAAGAATTGCCAGTCTGCCTTCGTCTAATCCGAGAAATCCATGCGCGACTTTTGGAAGGCGTGCGCGGCGCAGAGCGCAGGCCAGGAGAATTTAGGCAAATTCAGAACTATATCGGCCAGCGTGGACAACCGATCGAACAGGCCCATTTCATACCGCCACCGGTTCCAGAGATGAACCAAGCCTTGGAGGATTTCGAACGATTCCTCAACGCGCCAAACGAGCTACCTTTTTTGGTTCAATTGGCACTCATTCACTACCAGTTTGAGGCGATCCATCCGTTCGTGGATGGTAACGGACGCATCGGCAGACTGCTAATCTTGCTGCTCATGTGCGAGCGCGGCCCCCTTCCCAAACCCCTGCTCTACCTGAGTGCCTACTTTGAGCAGAATCGGGATGCCTATGCGGACCACCTGCTCCGAGTCAGCCAGGCCGGGGCCTGGTCAGAGTGGATCAGGTTCTTCCTGAAAGGGATCGCTGAACAGTCCCGCGATGCGGTTCACCGCTCCCAGCAGTTACTCGACCTTTGGAAGGAATACCGGCGCAAGATGCAGACCGTCCGGGCTTCTGCGCTCGGATTGCAGTTGGTGGATGAATTGTTCTCCACCCCAGCGCTTACCATTGCCACGGCCGCAAAAATACTTGACGTGACGTTCCTTAGCGCCCGGCACAATATCCAAAAGTTGGTGAATGCAGGTATCCTGAAGGAAGCAACGGGCCGCAAGCGCAACCGGGTCTATATCGCTCTGGAAATCCTCAACATCCTCGCACCGAGGCGCAACCAGTGATCCTCTCCCGCCTAGGTCGAGAATTCGGAGCCTCACGGCACCTTCAAGCTGCTTTTCAACGCCATTCACTACGCCAAGGCAGAATAGCGAAGCGGGAGTTTGGGGATTTGTCCTGAAGGACGAAGCTGCCAGGCACTTCCGTTCCAAGAGCGTTATAATTGCTTGGGGAGTTCGGAGGGGGAGCCTGAAGGGGTGGTTGCCGCGCCGGGGAGTTGGTTTTGGACCTGCGAAGCACGCTGCGCGTTGCCTTTCGAGCCTTAGCCCGCAACAAGATGCGTTCCGCCCTCACGATGCTGGGCGTGATCATCGGCATTGCCGCATTTATCGCCATGGTCAGCGTGGGCGAAGGCGCCGCCAACATGGCCCAGCAGCAAATTCAAAGTTTTGGCGCCAACGTCATCTTCGTTGCCGCCGGCAGCGCCCAGGTGGGCCACATGCGCATGGGCGCCGGGCAAACCAAGACGCTCGTCATTGAAGACATGCGCGCCGTCCTGCGCGAGGTCCCGCTCATCCGCGCCGCCGCGCCGGGCGTGGGGGCAAACGTTCAGGTAGTCTTTGAAAACCAGAACTGGGCCACGCGCATCATCGGTTCAACCCCCGTCTATTTCGAAATCCGCGGCTGGGCCGTACAGGCGGGCAGCATCTTCTCGGACGAGGCCGTCGAGGCGGCTCAAAACGTTTGCCTGGTGGGGCAGACGGTGGCGACGAATCTCTTCGGTGAAGAAAATCCGGTGGGCAAGGTCATCCGCATTCGCAATCTTCCGTTTCGAGTGATTGGCCTGCTGGCGCCGCGAGGCCAATCGCCCATGGGTGACGATCAGGACGACATGATGATCGCGCCGTACACCACCGTGCAGAAGAAGATTGCCGGAATCACCTGGTTGCGCTTCATTATCTGTTCCGCGGTCTCGCGGGAAGCTTCGAGCGCCGCCGTGGCCGCCATCCAGCCGCTCTTGCGCCAGCGGCACAACCTGCGCCCGGACGAGGAAGACGATTTCACGGTGCGGACGCAGGCGGATATCGCCCAAATGGCCGAGCAAATGGGAAACATTTTCACGCGCCTGCTGGGCAGCATCGCCTTCATTTCCCTCCTGGTCGGCGGCATCGGCATCATGAACATCATGCTGGTGTCCGTCACCGAGCGCACCCGCGAAATCGGCGTGCGCATGGCCGTGGGAGCCACCGAAGCCGCCATCCGCTGGCAGTTCCTGACCGAAGCCGTCACCCTGAGCATGATGGGCGGCGCCGCCGGGATTCTGGTGGGCGTCGGCAGCTCGATGCTCATCTCTTCCCTGCTGCGATGGCCCACTTCCATTTCCCCGCTCGCCATTGCCACCACGGTGGGCTTCTCGGTCGGTGTCGGCATCTTCTTCGGCTACTACCCCGCCCGCAAAGCCTCCCAGCTCGACCCCATCGAAGCGCTGCGGTACGAATAAAGTGGGAAAACGGAACTTCTCTCTGGTTTCAGGTTTCAGGTTCCAGGTTACTGGTTCCTATTTTCTATTTTCTTATTTCTATGTTCGGTTCTGCGCCCCTTGGCCGTGATCCTGCCTCAGGGTAAACTGCTCGGCGAATTCATCTTGAAGGAGCAAACATAATGACTCCAGTGAAGACAGCAAGGATGCGACGACTGCTCATGGTTGTTTTGGTGTTGCTCGCCTTTGCCCAGATCGGGCAGGTGCGTCCAAGTGCTGGTGGCGGGCAAGCCGGTGGCGAGCCGCGGCAGGCCCCGCCACAGGCGGGGCAGGCTTCGACAAAGCCCTTTCGCATCTTGCTGGCGAATGACGACGGGATCCAGGCGCCGGGATTGCTGGCGCTCTATCAAGCGCTCTCGCCGATCGCCGAGGTGACGGTGGTGGCGCCCGCTGCCGATCAGAGCGGCGTGGGCCATGGACTCACCTACCGGACTCCCATCCTGGTCAGCGAGCAAATGCGCCAAGGCAGGACCTGGTATGCGGTGGAGGCGCTGCCGGCCACCTGCGTGCGGCTGGGGCTTGCTGCCCTGCTGAAGGAGAGGCCGGACCTGGTGGTTTCCGGGATCAACCGCGGGGCGAATCTCGGACTGGTGAGTTACTTCTCGGGAACGTGTGGTGCCGCCCGCGAAGCTGCTTTCAGCGGCATCCCGGCCATCGCGGTATCGCTCGATTCCTCTCCGCGCCCCGATTCTATCGGGGCAAGCATGGACTACAAACCAGCGGCGCAGTTCACCCGGCGCGTGGTCGAGTTGATTCGGCTCAAAGGCGGACTTCCACCGGGTATCTGGCTCAACATCAATTATCCGTCCGGTCTTGCCAGGGGCGCGCGCGTCGCGCGACAGAGCGTCAAAGCGCAAGAGCAGACCTACGAAGAGCGCCGCAGTCCTCGCGGGCAACGCTATTTCTGGAGCATGTATAAGCCGGTCGAGTCGGATGAGCCGGATACCGACGTCGCGGCCTTGCGCGAAGGCTATGCCTCGATCACCCCCATGCAGCTCGACCAGACTTCTGCCACCATGAGGCCCAAGATGGAAGAATGGTTTCGAGAGTGGGCGGGTGGCTCGGAAAAGGGTTCGAGGCTGTTCACGTTCTGAACAGGCTTAGCTTTGCGCAGTATGGACGGATAGAGGGCTTTTTGCTATATTTGCTCGTTGTCGCTAGGCCTTCCCCCACCGATTTCAACCAAGGTGGGAACCATTCCATACAGCTTGAGAACAGGATTCGACAGCGCTACCCGTCGAACCAAACCTACGACGGGCTTGGCCTGTTCTCGCCCTCTTTCCTTACTGCTCTGGTGTCTCCTTTGGGCATCCCCCGGCGCGGCCCAGTGCTTTGAGTATGACCAGGGGACCCCGGTCCAATCGGGGCTCCCGGAGCAAAGCAAACCTGGCTTAACCGAGCCGGCCTCGATCTTGCCGGAGGACAGCGCCCCGATAAGATCGGGGCCTCAAAAGGAACGGCAGGTCACTTCCTGGCAACGTCTTCCGCACAACCTGCTGGCCGATCAAAAGGCGATATGGAGCAAGCCAGCCCGCTTAAACCGGGGCGATGGGAAGTTTCTGCTCCCTCTCGCCGTCGTCGTCGCCGGGCTGGTGGCCAGCGACCAACACATGGCTCGCTCTTTGAGTGATGGCCCGCCGGGAACCGGTTATGCCTTCAGCAAACGTGTCTCGCAGTTTGGTTCGTTAGCCACCGATATGGGTGTTGCCGGTGCCTTCTACGGTTTCGGCAAGTGGCGCCGCAACCCCTATGCCGCGGACACCGGCATTTTGGCGACGCAGGCGCTCCTGAACACAATCGTCATAGTCGAGTTTCTCAAGACGGCCTCGCGGAGGGAGCGCCCGACGATGGCCGACGGGCAGGTGATGTTGGATAATGCTCAGGGCCGGTTTGAGGCGGGTGGCCGTTCGTTTCCGTCGGGTCACGCTGCCCATGCCTGGGCGCTGGCGTCAGTGATTGCCCATCGCTATCCCCGCCGTTGGTCCATCGTGCTGCCCAGCTATGGACTGGCAGGAATGGTTTCCGTGTCCCGGATGACTGCCCGCAAACATTTTCCGTCGGACATTGTGGTGGGAGCGGCGCTCGGCTACTTCATCGGCCGGCACGTAGCCCACCGGGATACCGCCATGCCAGCAAAGTCCCGGCGAGTGCAGGTGAGCCTTCTGCCTTCACCTGCACCTCAGGGTGGTTACGCCGCCACGCTCCACCTCGAGTTTTGAAACCCCCGCAACTTGCCCGCCTCCCCAGGCTTCCGGATTCATGGCGGGCTTGCGCATCGGTACTAACAAGATAGAAAAGAGAAATAGGAAATTAGAAAAGAGGCACCTACCTCCTCATTCCTGTTTTCTCTTTTCTATTTTCTGTTTTCTGTTTCCGGTAATATCTACCGCCAGCGGTCGGGCTTGTGGCCCTCTGGCTTTCCCTGCGGCGGTCGTTGCCGGCCAGCCTGGCGCTCGGAGCGGGGAGGAGCCTGTCGCGATGGCCGCTCAACGGTAACGGGCTTGTGGATTTCGAGCGGGCGACGCTCGATCTGCCGTGGCGGCTCCCGAGAAGCTTCCGGCCGACGCTCCATCCCCTCCGGCCGGGACGGCTCGAAGCTGCGCGGTCGCTCGGGCGGATTTTCGAATCTCCTCGGTGCGTCCGGGACCGACGGGCGTCCCGCCTCTCGGTCGCGCTCACCCTGATTCGATTGGGGCGAGCGAAATTCCTCCCGGCGACGCTCGACGCTCTCCCTCCTCACCTCGCCCCGAGGTTGAGGCTCAAAGCGCTGAAACCCGGGCTGAGATGGCTCGGCCTCACCCCGCTGTCGCGGCCTCTCTGGAGTAGAGAGGGTACGCGTTGCTGGCCCACCTTCCTGCTGGCGGGGTGGCTCCGGCCGACTCTGTAGCTCCTGATAAAACCGTTCGAACTTCTCGCGCCCGGGACTGCCACTTTCGGGCTGGCCCGTCCCGCTCTGCGGGGTGGCGGGCTGGCCAGACTCGCGCCCCCGCGAAACTCCTGGTTGAACCTCACGCCCGGGGAGGCGCGAGCCTTCCTGACCGGCCCCGATTTGATCGGAGCGGGCAGGTTTTCCGCCGCCGAAACGCTGCCAACCTGGACGAACCGGTTCCGCCTGACGAGGCGAGGACTGAGGCTGTGCTGACTTGTCCGACTCGCGCCGGTTGGATTGCGGCCGGGGTCCCGAAGCATCGGGACTGGGTTTGGGTTTGTCCTTTTCCCGATCGAATTCACGCGAAGCAGCTCCAGTTCGGGGAGAATCCTCGTCACCGAAGCGTCGGAAACCGCCCTTCGCGTCAGGCTGGCGATGAGGTGCATCCGCGCCTGCCGGGCGGGCCCCGATTTGATCGGGACGGGCAGACTCCCGTTCGCGCTCGACGGGAGTGTTCACCATCGGGCCCTTTGTTCCAATCCCGCTCTGCGGGACGCCCTGGCGGGGCTCCTGCCCCGCTGGCCTCTGCTCCGGTACTTCGATCTGCTTCGGCACCGGGCGGCTCCCGCCAATGGGGGATGACCGGAGATTCGGGTTCTCAGGCAACTCGCCGGCAGCCGAGCGACCGCGAGACCGGTTTGCGGTTCCTGGAGTTTCGGCGGTGCCGAATTCTTCATGCGGCCCAGGAACTGTTCCGCCTCTCGGAGCCGCCTTCCGACCCGGCGCGGTCACCAGACCCTGCTCGGCCAGTCGCTCGCGAAGGCTTGCCACCTCGTCATCAAAGCGGGCGGGACCGGCAGGGGGTTTTTGTTTGGTGAAAAAGTTTTCTCGCGTAAAACGAGCGGGAGGCACAGCCGAGGCGGAAACCGCTTTATCGCTGGCCCTCACGATGTCGCGCGTGGGCAGCACGGGAGGCGTTCCCTCCACCAGACTTGCCTTCCTGAGCGTGGCTACATCCACCGGCCGCTGCTCGCGCGGCACGCGCCCGCGGGCAAAGTCATCGGCAGTGGTGGTGGTGATGGCGTCGCGGACGTGCCGGTCGGCAAAGATATTGTTCACATTGGTGACGTTGCGTACGTTGGTGACGTTGGTCACATTGGTGATATTCGTCACGTTGACGATATTGGTCACGCGATGCCTTCCCCACCAGGGCCGGTAGTAGTCTCCAGGCCCGAGGGGCAGCCAGCCGATCTGGCTGTGACCAAAACTGAAGCCCAAGGACCACCCGTTGCCGCCGAAACCAAAGAAACTGACGTAGGCGGGCGCCCAGTAGGGACGATAGTGCCGTTGGCCGGGAAACCATACCCAACCATAGGGGTGATGGCGGAACCAGCGGCCATAGTGGTACGGCGCCCAGCCCCACGGCTCGTAGCTTACCCACGTCCAGCCGTAGTAGCCGATCCAGGTCCAGTGGCCGTAGCGATAGGGCACCCAACCATAAGCTCCCGCCGGATACCAGCAGTAACCGTAGCTCGGCACATAGACCCACCGGCCGTAACGGTCCAGGTCATCCGCGCCGTAAACGTAGCGGTTCACGTAGCGATAACTGCGCGCCTCATAAATGTCGTCATTGCGCCGCTCGTTGAAGCGATCCCAATCGTCCTTGTGTGAGGCTTCGACGATCTGATATTGGACCGAATCGGTGCCGACCACATTAATCTGGCGACCCTTCTTGACAACGACGTTGCCCTGGGGCGTGCTCACTTCCGCTTCGCCCTTGCGCACCGTCACAATCGTATTGCCGCTGTCGGTCACCTCCACCCGGTAGATTCCTTCCTTCAAGGGACGCACGGCCACGTTGGGCGTGTCCAGTTCCACATCGGCCTCCGAGCCGCGAAGCACGTTGTAGGTTACCAGCCCGCGCGAGAGCTGGAGCTGAATGCGAGTGCGAGCAATGTCCGCCAGCTTCACTTCCGTGCGCTCGGCCAGGCGGAGCACATTCGCATAATCAATTTGGATTTCAGTGCGCGAGCGATCGCCCGCATAAATGCGATCACCGCGCACGAGCGGGGTGTTGACCGTAGCCGCGACCCAATCCTGGGTGTCGCCGCGCATCATCGTCACATCGCCGTGAATCAGGCTGATGCGGGCCACGCCATAACGGCTCTCTTCCTTGTAGTCACGGTCATCGTCGGCGCGAGCGGCCAGAGTGAACGCCAGGCTCAAGAGAAGACCCAGTGCCAAGATCCAGCTAATGTTTTGCTTTTTCATCGCGCACCCCCTTGGGCTGGCCTGCCCGCCCCGACTCGTCGGGGCGAGCACCACTTCATCCGCCCTTTGCGTGGCAAATCAAGCACCAAATGAAGGTTTGCCATGCAACTAAATGGGTCGCGTTTTCAATGAGTTTGCGGGGGCAAACAGCGGTGGGTAGCTCGTTCCAGGTTGGCTGTGCCGGCATTCGGTTGGCTTCGACCAGGCCCTGGCCGAAATCAACCAGCCCCGACTTGTCGGGCCGACAGCGTTCAGTAGGGGCGCAAGGCCTTGCGCCCCTACTTTCCTTCGGAGTTAGGTGTTTCTTCAGGCGGCGTTTCCGCGCCGGCTTCATCGGCGATGCCCATCTTGGAGAGGCGATAGCGGAGGGTATTGCGGGTCAATCCGAGCAGGCGCGCAGCTTGGCTCTTGTTGCCGCCGGTCCGGCGCAGCGCTTCGCCAATCAATTCCTCCTCGTATTGATCGAGCGTCATCCCTTCGGGAAGAAACATCTCCGAGGCTCCGCCCAAGCCGGGTTGGCTGCGGCTGGGTGGGGTTTCCAGCCGCAAGTCGGCCACGTCAATCACGTCTCCGGCGGTCAGCACGGTCGCGCGCTCGATCGCGTTTTCGAGTTCCCGCACGTTTCCGGGCCAATGATAGGCCTCGAGCAGGCGAAGCGCCGCCGGGGTGATCCCGCGAATCGCTTTGCCCGACTCTTTCGAAAAATGGGCCAGAAAATGATTGACCAACGCGGGGATGTCTTCTTTTCTCTCCCGCAAGGCGGGCAGATTCACCGGCACCACGTTCAGCCGGTAGTAAAGGTCTTCGCGGAAGGTGCCCTGCTCGAGGGCGGCGCGCAGGTCCTGGTTGGTTGCGGCCACGACCCGGACATCCACCCGAATCGTCTTTGTGCCGCCGAGCCGCTCGAACTCCCGCTCCTGCAGGACGCGCAGCAGTTTGACTTGCACGGCAGGGATCACGTCGCCGATTTCGTCCAGGAAGATGGTCCCGGCGTCAGCCAGCTCAAATTTCCCCGGCTTGCTCGTGGTGGCACCGGTGAACGCGCCCTTTTCGTACCCGAAGAGTTCGCTTTCGAGCAAGTTTTCCGGGATGGCCGAGCAGTTGATTTTGACGAACGGCCCGTCACGCCGGGGGCTATGCTGGTGGATGGCGCGCGCGATCAGATCTTTTCCGACGCCGCTTTCGCCGCAAATCAAGACCGTCGAGCGGGTCGTCGCCACCCGGACGACCGTGGCCAGGACATCCTGCATGAGCGGGCTGCCGGCGACCATGTTTTCAAACTTGTATTTGGTTCCGAGCGCCTCCCGGAGCTGACGGTTCTCCTCCCGCAGCCGGTTCACGTCGAGCGCCCGGCCGATGATGAGCTTCATTTCCTCCATCGAAAAAGGCTTGAGCACATAATCGTGGGCGCCGGCTTTCATGGCCTCGACCGCCGTTTCCACCGTTCCGTAGGCGGTCATGATGATGACCGGCAAGAGCGCATCGTGCTTTTTGAGGGCCTGAAGAAATTTCAGGCCGTCCATCCCCGGCAGCTTGAGATCCGTGACGACAAGGTCGGCGCTATCCTGGCCAAGCCGCTTCAGCCCTTCCTCGGCGGTCGCCGCCAGCACCACGGTGTAGCCTGCCTCGCCGAGCTGCAGCTCAAGCAGCCGGCGCATCTTCGGCTCGTCTTCCACAACAAGGATTCGCGCTGCCATGGCTGATCAGTCTCCGAGCGGCAAGAATACCGTGAACCGGCTGCTGCGGCCCGGCTCGCTTGTGACGCGTATCTGCCCGCGATGGTCGTCCACGATCTTCGACACAATGGAAAGTCCCAGCCCGACGCCGTCTCGTTTGGTGGTAAAAAACGGATTGAAGATCTGCTCTAGGTTTTCCGGGGCGATGCCCACGCCGGTGTCTTCCACCACTACTTCGATGCCATCGCGCCCGTCCAGGCTGGTCCGGGCCGTCGTCACCGTCAATCTCCCTCCCTCCGGCATGGCGTCCAGGGCATTCCGCGCCAAGTTCAAAAAAACCTTTTCGCACAGGTCCGGGTCCAGCATGACAGGCGGCAAGTTCTTTCCATAGTTGCGAACCATCTCAATCGTGTTTTGCGGCTTCTGTGCCTGAGCGGTTTCGAGCGCTCGCTCCACCACCCCCTCCACTTCCTCGCGCTGCAACTGGAGCTGGCTGGGTCGGGCAAATTCCAAGAAGCGACCCACGATCGCGTTCAGCCGGTTGACCTCGCTCGAGATATAGCTGCAGAGCTCCTTTTCGAGCGGGCCCGCCTCGGCCAGCCGCTGGGCCAGAGTTTCGGCGGAACCCTTGATGACGCCGAGAGGATTGCGCAGTTCGTGAGCCAGCCCGGCCGAGAGCTGTCCGAGCGCAGCCAGGCGCTCCGCCCGCCGCGCCTCCGCCTGTACCCGCTCGAGTTCCCGGTTCGTCGCCTTGAGCGCTTCCGCCAGGCACCGGTAACGCTCCGCCTGCTCTTTGTTTTCCCCCACGAAGCGGTTGACCAGAACCGCGGCCAGGAAAAAGAAGAGAACCCGGATGGCAAGTTCTCTCGCGCCTTCGGGGCTGAGTTCGGAGTGCCGGAGGGCAATGGGCAAGAAGGCCAGGTAGCTCGATGAAATCACGGCCGTCCAAACGAGCGTGCCCAGGATGCCAAACAGCATGGCCGCGGTGGCGACCGGCACATAAACAATGAGGTAGTAGCTCGATTCGATGCCGCCGGTCACGTGGATGAGAAGCAAGGCCAGCGCCAGCTTCACGGCGACACTCAGGTGCGGTCCCCGGCGGTCTTCGGAAAAAAAAGGCAGATTGCGCTCAACGATTTGGAACACACCAATGGCCAGTAAAGTGACCTGCTTGCTGACGAGCGTGAGCGGGCGCAGCAACGCCAGCCCGAAAAGAAACGCCAGCCAGAGAACATCAATCCAAGAAATCCATGGTCGCTTGGCTTGTTCGTCCATTGCTGCCGTCCCTTGCCCCGATAGATCGGGGCGAAGGCCTCGGGACAAACCTTCGTGAGGGATTATAGCCCCAGGCGACCCGCCGTGGCGGGCTGCCGGGGATATTCCTTGGTCTCGAGCTTGGACGCTTGAGGCTGGAGGCTCGATTCCAGCTTCTAGTTTCGAGCTTCCGCATTTGAGGAAAGCGATGACATGTACGGTAGATTGCGGCACAATGGGCGCTCTCAGGCTCTTCGAGCTTTTAGCCGGAGCGGGCTGCCATGGCCGAGTGGATTGCCGGAATCGACATCGGTGGAACGAAGATCGCCGCCGGATTGGTGGACGCGAAGGGCACGCTCTACCGCCGCCTGAGCATCCCAACGCTCGCTGAGCGGGGCGCAGAAACAAGCCTGGCGCAGGTTTTTTCCGCGATCGAACAAATATTGCGGCAATGCCCCGCCACGGATCGCGTTTTCGGAACCGGTCTGGGTGCGCCAGGACCGGTCCACGCGGCCACCGGCCGGGTCATCAATCCGCCCAACTTGCCCGGCTGGCACGATGTGCCGCTCAAGAAGCTGGTCGAAGAGCGATTCTCTCTCCCGGCGCGACTCGATAACGATGCCAACGCCGCCGGCCTGGCTGAAGTCCTTTGGGGCGCCGGCAAGGGATTCCCCCATGTTTTCTACGTGACAGTGAGCACCGGCATCGGGACAGGCATCATCCTCGACCGAAAAATCTACCACGGCAAGCAGGGCTACGCCGGCGAGGGCGGGCACGTCACGATTGCCTACGACAGTCTGGTGCGCTGTGAATGCGGCAATCGAGGTTGCGTTGAAGCGCTGGCCTCGGGGCCGGCCATGGCGCGGCGCCTGCGCGAAAAAATTCGCGCCGGCGAAGCCTGGACGCCGATCCTTCGCGAAGAAGCCAAGGCCGATCCCGAGCGCATCACCGCTGAACTGATTGGCCGGGCAGCGGCCAGGGGCGACCGACTGGCGCTCGAGGTGGTGCGCGAAACCGGCGAGCTCCTGGGCATCTGGCTTGCCTCGATGATCAGCCTGCTCGACCCGGAAGCCATCGTCATTGGCGGCGGAGTGGCTCAAATGGGCGAGCCGCTCTTTAGCGTCATCCGGTCGGTGATCCCGGAGCGCACCATCAATCGCGCTGCGGCCGCTTGCCCGATCTTGCCCGCTCAACTGGTGGCCGACGTCGGCATCTACGGCGCAGCCAGCCTTTTCCTGGCCGATGGGTAGCCACCCCTCCCAACCGAAGTTGTACTAGTTGTAGGGGCAAGCTTCAGCTTGCCTGCCTGCGGCAGGCTTGCCCGATCTTGTGGCGGCCTGCCCCGTACCATGTCGGTACGGGGCCTGAAGGCCTGCCCCTACATGAGAGCCGTCAATAGAGGTACGGGAGCAGCCGCCACGTGCGGCGGCGGTAGGCTTCGAACTCGGCGCCGAAATGCTCGGCAAGCAGCTTTTCCTCCTGAGCAATGCGCGCTCCGAGCAAGACGGCACAGATCACAAACAGCGGAATCACCAGCAGGCTGCGAAACACCAGCGCCGATCCGGGAAATGCCAGCAAGACCCCCAGGTACATTGGGTGGCGGACGAAGCGGTAGATGCCGGTTTGGACGAGTCGGTGATTTTTTTGAAGGGTCACATAGGCGCTGAATTGCCTGCCCAGCGTCCAAACTCCCAAGAGTCGTGTGGCCCCTCCGCTCGCGTTCAACGCCAAGCCGATGTAGCGCACCGCATCAGCGTCGGCGAACACAAGCAGGCCCCGACGGTCTCCAAAGGGCATGAACCAGGCCGACAAGAGCGTTATGGTCACGAACACGGCCAGCATCCAGCGCTGGCCGCCTACCGGCTTTTCCCCTTTGCGAAAAGGGTCGAAGTCCAGACGAGACACCAGGACAGCAGCCATGCCCAGGACGGCCACTGCGAGCAGTCCGAGGCGCGCGGGATGGGAGAAGAAGCCGCGGAGGTCATCCAGGCCCCAGCCGAATAAAAGGAGGCCCCAGACAATGAACTGCGCCAGGAATCCGACGGCGGTTTTTTTGCTCATGTCCTAAGGTTGTTCTCCCGCCTTTGCCCGAAGTTCGTCATCAGTATGAGTTAACCAAGACCCGAGTCAATTGGCTACGTATGTTGCGCATGTTCTTGCAATTGGATTTGCATGCAGAGGTTGATCGCCGGGGTAACTTCTTTGAACACCGCCAACATGGATTCGACCAGATCCACTCCTGTCGTACTCTGTACTTCACTCTCGCGCATGGGGTAATAGATTTGAAAGCCGGCCCAGTGGGTTCTTGGCGCAGCTTGAAGGAGTCTCCGGACCTTCAGCATGTCCGGGAAATTGGCTTTCGAGAAGCGCGCCGGTTCGGCTTCCCAACTGCCCGCGTGGACCATAAAACCTTCGCGAAGCACCAGCCGCTTGAGCTCCCTTTCCATGGGGCTCTTTCGCTTCAGTGCCTTTAGCAGCCGGTGCCAATCCCAGTCAGGCCGCAGCTCGCAATCGCGATACTCGCGCGGGGCTTTCAGATAGCCGCGCTCGACCTGGAGGCCGCACTTGAAGAGCCGCTCATCGGTGTCCACCATGAGGAAGAACTTCGAGCAGCCGAAGCTGACGTGTCCAGAAAGCGGCTTGGCGGTGCGGTTGGCTCGCGGCAGGAAGCCGATCCACCGCCAATAAACCCCGCGGCCCCAGCGCTCGGTGACAAAGGGTTGTTGGTAGCGGGATTCCAAGGCCAGCTTGAGGATGCGCGTGATGCGTTCATGCTCCTCCAGGTTTCCCACGCGGATCCCACGTTCGAAGTCGAGGAACGTTGGCCGAAACCCGATCGCGATCGCCGGCAGCGCCAGGCCAATGTGCGAATGCATATCTGCACCCATGACCTTTGCTAATGTTCAGGCATTGTATCAGCGCGAGATCGATTTTTGCGACACCGCCTCCGCAAGAGACAGCCTTACAACTATCTTGATGGGAATATTCAGATGGTTTCTCAAACGGCCCTAGCACAACCGCAACCCGCCGCGGCGGGATCTCTGCGCTTGCCCCCGCGTGTGGAAGCCTCTTCAAAAAACCGGTTGAGCGGCAAGGCCGTTGTCTTTACTATGACTTGTCCTGAGCGGAGCCGAAGGATGCCGCCGCACGCCCATCCCGGTTCCGAATCCCGAGGTTTCGGAATGGGGATGCGGGAAGGAGCCCATGCACTGGGAAGAAAATCTGTTTCCGGTTATTTACGGTCGGGGCCTGGCCCGCGAAATGGATCGCATCGCCGCGCCACCCTATCTGGTCGTCACCATGGCCGAGATCTGGCCGCGGCTGCAAACGCACTTTCCCTCCCGAGCGGCGCAGCCCTTTTTTGTGAGTTCGGTGCAATGGGACGTGCTGCACTCGGCCACGCAGAGCCTGCCGCCGGTGCGCGCCATCGTAGGGGCGGGCGGCGGAGCGGCCATGGATGCCGCGAAATTTTTCGCGTGGATGCGTGGCCTCCCGCTCTACCAGTTGCCGACCATCCTCTCCGCCGACGCCGCTTTCGGCCATCGCGCTGCCGTCCGCCACAACCGCCGCGTGGAATACGTCGGCTGGGCGGTGCCGGAGGCCGTCTTTCTCGACTTTGATCTGATTCGCTCGGCGCCGCCCGGAATGAATCGCGCCGGGGCTTCCAACGCCCTGGCCATCCACACCGCGCTCTTTGATTGGGACCTGGCCACCCGCCGGGGCTTGGCCGGGAATTGGACGTGGGATCCAGCGCTGGCCGAACGCGCCCGGGAATTTCTCGAGGAGTTGCGCAAGCACCTGGGAGAGATTCGCGCCGTATCCGAGTCCGGCATCCGGGCGCTGGCTGAGGCGTTGCGGTGGACGGGCGGCATTGTCGCCTGCATCGGCTGGAATCCGCGCCCGGTGGAAGGTTCCGAGCACCTCTTCTTCTACGCTCTGGAAGCGCTCACCGGCCGGAGCTACCTCCACGGCGAGGCGGTTGGCCTGGGCATCGCGCTGATGGCCATGCTCCAAGAGAACGAGCCGGATCGCATCCTGGGAGATTTGAAGGCAGCCGGTCTGCGCGTCCATCCGGCCTGGTTTGGAGTCACCTGGCCAACGGTGCGCGAGGTGATGGCCAAGCTGCGCGGCTACTGCCAGAGAGAGAACATGCTGTATAGCATCCTCCACGAAGCCGACATCACCGAGAAATTCCTTAACGAGGCCGAGCAGAAGATCTCGGCCCTGTTCCCGCCACCATAGCGTGACTGTATAGAAACTCTTCCGCGACTTCCTGGTATCCCCCAGGCAGGTGCCTGGGGGCTCAGCGCAAGCGCCGGGGGCTCGGTGCAAGCGCTGGGGGGGCTCGGCGCAGGTGCCTGGGGAGCTCGGTGCAAGCGCTGGGGGGCTCGGTGCAAGCGCTGGGGGCTCGGTGCAAGCGCTGGGAAGTTTTTACGCAGGCTCCTAGGCCATCGCGTGGAGTCCAAAGAGCTCCTTGACACCCTGCGGGAAGATCAATGCGCGCGGGAAAAATGCTCGTGGACGATGCGCCACCCGGCCGGTTTTTTCACATAGACATGGCTGCCCCGGCCGTTGATGGAGCGCTTACCGAGCCGCACTTTCCAGTAGAACGTCGCCACCGCCGCCCGGCCATACACCTGCACGCGCGGTTGGACGATGGAGTAGGCCAGTTTCGGCGCTTGCTTGAGATAGAAATGAAATGTCCTGCTCAGGGCATTTCGCCCGGCAATCCGGGGGTGTCGCGTGGAAGAAAAGCCAACAAAACTTGGATCAAAGGAGCGCAACAAAGCAGGAATCCTCCCCCGATTGAAATCGGCCACCTGCTGGCGTTCGATGCGAAGAATTTGGCGCGCGGTGTCGGTCATGGCACACCTCCTCGGGGCGAGCTAACAACTTCTGGATGGATTGTAACGCAGCCTTCCCAGAGAATCACGCCCGGGTTTCAGGTGGTGGGTTCGCGAGAAAAGACCGCTACAATTTCAAGACCATTCCTTCGAAGGCGGCCAAAGTATTACGAAACTGCTTGCGGGTTTGGGCAAGGATGGAATCAATGGCGCGGTCATTGTGGTCCGGGTCGTGGTGGAAGAGGATAAGCTGTTTGACGCCGGCGTCGCGCACGACGCGCACGCCCTCCCGCCAGGTGCTGTGGCCCCAGGTCTGTTTCCGCTTGCGATATTCCTCGGGGGTATATTGGGCGTCGTAGATGAGGATGTCGGCACCTTGAGCCAGTTCGCGGAGGTTGCGGTCGCCGATGGCGTCGCCCGGCTCGTTGTCGGTGGCATAGACGACCACCTTGCCCTCCGCCTCGACGCGGAAGCCGAGGCAGCCCTGAGGATGATGGAGCGGCCGGCAACTGACGGCCACCTTGTCGTAGCTCACGCGGCCCTCGGCCAGTTCAAAAAATCGCCGTTCGGCCGCCATGGTGGACATGTCCACCGGGAAATACGGGTTCGTCATCTGCCCTTCGAGCACGCGACGCACGTCGCCGCCGGGCGAAGGGAAGGAATGGAAGATGAAGGCATTGGCGCGGTGGTAGAGGGGCAGGAAAAAAGGGATGCCGTGGATATGATCCCAATGATAGTGGCTCAGGAAAATCAGCCCGCGGATGGGCCGGCGGCCGAACTCGCGACTCAGCCGGTGCCCCAGCGCCCGGATGCCGGTGCCGCAGTCAAAGATGAAAAGCGCGCCGGACTTGGGGCGTAGCTCGACGCAGGCGGTATTTCCGCCATAGCCAAGATTTTCCTTTTGCGGTGTTGGAGTGGAACCCCGCACCCCCCAAAACCGTATCAGCATGCGCGCTCCCAGGGCTGGACAGGGTCAGTTTGCCACAAAGGGCGAGGCTTTCCCATTGTCGCGTATATCGCGTATTCATCGAGTTACCGCGTCCGCTCGTCCAGGCAGGCCCGCCTATCCTGATGGCGGGCAAGCAACCTTTTTCCACGACGTGCATCGAATGAAGCATAATCACTTCCAGGACACACCCAAAGGAAGCAACTGTTGAACCACTTTCCGGGACGGCGGTTGCTTCCTCTTCTTTTTGCCGGATGCTCGGCTCTCCGGATGTCGGCGCTAGCCTGAGCCCAGGATGCGTTGTCAAGGGCGGGGGCATGGCAAGCTGTCTCTCGCCGGGGTTGCTTCCCTCTTCATTTCAAGCCGCGAGTGAATTACAGGCCTGGTTGCGACCCGGCGAGCATGAATCAGCGGCTCCGGTGCTCAGCCTGGCCCAGTAGAACGAAAATCGAAACTCGAAAAGCGAAATGCGTGTTGCCAGGATTCGCGGGGCGGGGGAGAGAGCATGGTTCTTACTCCGGCAAGCAAGATGGGCCGGAGCTGACCCTGTACAACCCCGGCCTTTCTCTAGTAGTCTAATGAGGTTTGACGCAATCCTAAGGGCGGGCAGGGGAACAGGCTGGCCCGAGGCGAGCCCCGATGGTAGCGGGGCGAGCGAGCGCAGCCTTGCCCGGCACGCTTAAGTCCGGCTGAAAGATCATTCTGACTCCACATGAGGACAGGGCGATGAGAGATGTTTCCCTGGGGTGGCGCCTGGCGGGACTCCTGGCGCTTGTTCTGGCGTTATCCGGGTGCGGCGGCAACGGCGGGGCGGCGCTGCCCCCCACCATCAGCGTCTCCCCGGGCCAGGCGCTGGTGGCAGTTGCCACCACGCAACAGTTCACCGCCACCGTGGCCAATGCCGAAGATAAGACAGTGACGTGGGCGGTGAACGGCGTGGACGGCGGCAACGACACGGTGGGCAGGATCGATGCCAATGGGCTCTATACTGCCCCGGCCACGATCCCCAACCCCAATACGGTGACGGTCACCGCTACCGCCAACGCCGACAAGAGCAAAAAAGCGAACGCGGTAGCAGCCATCTTCAATCCCACCACGCCCATCAGCGGGCTGGCGCCGCCGCGCGCGGTCGCCGGCTCAGCCAGCTTCAGCTTAGTCGTGCTCGGAACCAACTTCCTCAGCGGGTCAACCATCCGCTGGAGCGGAAACCGGCTGGCCTGCCCCGGAGATACACCTGGGCCACCTCCAACCCTTGACGACGCGAGCTGCTTCATCAGCAGCGGGCAGCTTCGAGCTGTTGTCTCAGCCGACTTGATCCAGTCACCCACCACGGCGCAGGTCACGGTGCGGACACCCGGCGGAGTGGACTCGCCTGCGGTGGCTTTTAGCGTTGTTGCTGGCATACCGCTGGTGAGCCACATCGAACCCACCAGCGTCACGGCGGGCGCGGCTGACTTTGATCTTATCGTCCGCGGTGGCTACTTCCACCCCGGAACCAAAGTGGATTTCAACGGCACGGCAAAGCCTTCCGTTGACGTTACGGTCAACAGCGGAAACCAGATTACTGTAAAGATGAAAACGGCGGACGTGGCCAATCCGGGTGAATATCCGCTCGTGTTGATCAATGGCGGCGGGGGATCCTCGTTCGCAAACCTGGTTGTCATGCCGAGCAGCCCGCCGGCAAGCATCGGTACCACGAACCTGGCGCCGGCCACCGGCCCGCGGGGTGTGGCCATCTGGCCAACGGGAAATGTGGCGCTCGTGGCCAACCACGGCAGCGACAACGTTTCGGTGGTGGACTTGGCTACCGGAAACATTACGACGACGATCCCTCTGGCGCCGGGCACCGCACCGCGGGCCATTGCCGTGAACCCGGACATGGACCAAGCCCTGGTCGCCAACTCGAATAACCGTGTGTCGGTGCTTGATCTCCCCAATTCCGCCCTCCTGCGCACGCTTGACATTGCCGCCCCGCCGGGCAGCGCCACCCTTCCGGCACCGGCGGTGGCGATCAATCCCATCACCAAGATTGCTCTGGTCACCCAGCCGGGAATTGGCCAACTGGCGCAGATTGATCTCACCAACACGAAACCACCGCAGTTCTTCACGGTGAGCTCGGGTTTGGTGGGCGTGGCTGTTGACGTGAATCTGAATTGGGCGGTGCTGACCAACCCGGGGGGCAACACGGTATCCATCCTTGATCTCAATCCGGCGACTCCGGTGGAATTGCCTCCATTGGCTGTGGGGACGCAGCCGATCGGCGTGGCGGTGGATTCCACGCTCCATCTGGCGGTGGTGGCGAACCGCGGCAGCGGGAACGTTTCCATCGTGGATCTGACAAGGCTTGCCGTCACCGCCACTCTGGCCGTAGGCTCAGAACCGCTTGGCGTGGACATCAACCCCCACACGCACGTGGCAGCGGTGACGAACAGCCTGACAGGCACGCTCACTTTGGTTGACTTGAACAGCCAGACGGTATTGGGCAATCCACTGGCGGTTGCGGCGCAGCCCGGGGCGGTGGCCCTCCATCCGGCCACCAACGTTGCCGTAGCAGCGGACGCGGTGGCCGGCACGGTCACCCGCGTGGACGTGGGGGACACAGCGACGTTCAAGAATTTCACGCTGAGTTTTATCTCTCCCCATTCGACAGCCCCTTCCGGTGGATCGGGCGGGTCGTTGGACATCCGGGCGAATGGCACCGGCTACCAGTCGTCGAACAACGTCGCCTACGGCGACCTTCCCCTCAGTTCGACCCTGGCCAATGCCGGCCGGCTGGTCGGGACGCTTCCCTTCACCGCGTTCAGCGCCGTTTCGGCCGAAACGGTGACGGTGGTGGACACCGGGACGAACCGCCGAACGAACGCGGTTGGCTTCCGGGTAGAAAAATCAGTTGCCGTGGGTCGCGGCCCGACGGGCATAGCGGTCAATCCCCACTCCCAGCTCGGTATTGTGGTCAACGGGCTCGAGAGCAACGCGTCCGTTCTCGATCTGGTAACGGGTACAGTCCGCAGCACCATCAGTCTGCAGGCGAGCAGTTCGCCGGCCGGGGTAGCCATCAATCCGTTTAACAACGTTGCTGTCATCACACTCCGGGGGAGAAATCAGGTCGGGGTGGTGGATTTGATCACCGCCCTCCAGATCGGCACCCTTGGCGTAGGCGGTGACCCGGTGGGCGTGGCTTTGAATCCGATCACCAACGTGGCGGTGGTCACCAACGCCGGAACCAACACGGTGAGCGTCATCCAGCTTGGCACGGGTCAAGTGGCCACCATCGGGGACGGGATCCAGGTGGCGCCGTCGGCGGTGGCCATCAATACCGTGACGAACCAGGCGGTGGTGGTGAACAACGGGAGCAGCTCGGTTTCCATCATTGACCTGGCAGCCAGTCCGCCGGCCGTCATTGGAACGCCCATCCCGCTGGCGCCGGCTTCGGATCCGCGGGCGGTGGCCATTGACGAGACGACGAACACCGCCTACGTCGCTCAATTTGCCACCAACAACATCGCTCAGATTGACCTGGCCACCCGCACCCTCACCGGCATACTGCCCGGAGGCAAAGATCCGATCGCGCTGGCCTTCAACCCCAACACCAAAGAACTCTTCATCTCCCAGGCGGGGCTGAATCGAGTGGCTGTCCTCGATCTGACGCAGGCTCCGCCGAGCGTCGTGGATTTTGTCCTTACCGGCGCCGGCCCGCAGGGGGTGGCAGTGGATCTGTTCACCGACCTGGTCGTGGTTGCCAACCACGATGCCAATAGCGTGACCTTCTCGCGGCCGCTGCACTGAGTCCCGAAGCCTCGGGAGGGCGCGGGTTGCCGCTGAGGAACCCTCCCCTTTCCCTTTTCTGTGCCGATTCCTTTATACTAACGGGGCGCGTTCCGGCGCCTGCCCAAGAGCAGGGATCGGAGCACCTGCCCTCCCCTTCCTTGAAGTTCAGCCCTGGCTTGCAGGAGTCCATAGGATCTGACCCGCGCCCAAGCGATGCGTGCGCATCGGTTCGGGAGAAGGGCCATGGGTGGAGATGCCAATCCCGGTGTTTCGGGAAAGACCGTCCGTTTCCTTTTTGTGGATGACGAGCCGGCCATACGGGAGATGTGCCAGCGGGCGGCGACTCAGACCGGCTACCCGCACCTGCTCGCCAGCCGCGCCAGCGAGGCCCTGGCCATTCTCGCCGAGCAGCCCATGGACGTCGTCTTCACCGATTTGCGCATGCCGGACATTGACGGCATCGCCTTACTGCGAGAAATCAAGGCGCGCTACCCGGATATCATGGTGGTGGTCATGACCGGCTACGGTACGGTGGAAACCGCGGTCGAGGCCATGCGCGCCGGCGCTTACGATTACATCGTTAAACCTTTGCAAAAGGATGATCTGACACTGGCGATGGAACGCGTGGCCACCACCGCCGGGCTGGTCACCGAAAATCGCGCCTTGCGGGAACAGGCGAGCGGAACCTTTTTTGGGCTGGTGGGCCGTTCCCGGCCGATGCAAGAGATTTTCCAGGCGATTGTTCGTCTCGGCCCCAGCAACTGTCCCGTCCTGGTGCAAGGCGAGACGGGAACGGGCAAGGAACTGGTGGCGCTGGCGCTCCACCAAAATAGCCAGCATGCCCAGGGACGTTTTGTCGCCGTGGACTGCGGGGCGCTGCCGGGAAACCTCATTGAAAGCGAACTGTTCGGCTACGTTCGCGGCGCCTTCACCGGCGCCGACCGCAGCCGCGAGGGGTTGCTGAGAAAAGCCGATGGCGGCACGCTCTTTCTCGACGAAATTGGTGACCTCCCGCTCGAAGCCCAGGCAAAACTCTTGCGAGCACTCCAGGAGAAAGAAGTCCGGCCGCTCGGAAGCGACACGGCGGTGCCGACCGACTTTCGCCTGATCGCCGCGACGCACTACGACCTGGCCGCCGCTGTGGCGCAGGGCGGATTTCGCCAGGACCTCTACTTCCGCATTGACGTGGGCCGGCTGTCGCTGCCGCCGTTGCGCGACCGGTGCGAAGACATTCCGGCGCTGGTGGAGTACTTCTTGAATCTCTACGGGGATCCGGGCCGGCCCATCTCCGGTATCAGCGAAGAGGCGCTGGCAGTGCTCCAGAATCACCCCTGGCCGGGCAACGTCCGGGAACTGGAGAACTGTGTGCGGCGCTGCCTGGTGGCGGCGAGCGGTACGATTGAAGCCGAGGATGTCCGCCGGGCGCTGGCCGCTCCGCAACCCATGCTCTCTTCGGAACCGACGGTCCGGCTTTCCGACCTTGAGCGCAACACGATCCTGAAGACGCTTGAGGCGACGGCCGGAGATAAATCGGCGGCTGCCCGCCGGCTGGGCATTGGCCGCGCCACCCTTTATCGCAAGCTGAGTCGCTTCAAGGAATCTTAGCGCCGCTCCAAATATTCGTGGTGATTTCCCGGGAGTCCCGTCCCAACGAATTGGGACGGAATGCATAGGCTCATTAAGTTGGGACGGGGTGAGCGCCAGGAAGAGAAAAGGCGGGACATGCCAACTTACTGGAATGTCCCGCCCTGGTGAGCGGAGCGAACATCACTGCGGCAAACCGTTCAAACAAGAGGCATCCAGTGGGGATGGCACTAACTCCATTGAGAACCTGTCCAGCGGTAGCCGCGAATCCGTCCGGTGGCACCCAACACGGTCACCGCCCGCATGGTTTGTATCTGACCGGGAGCGCCGAAAAACACACTCCCATTGACCGGTGCCAGGTTGGCGTCCACCCCGGTACCGTCGGCGCGGAACCGAATCGCTGGCGCATTACCGAACATCACCGGAGCAGCATTGCCAAAGCCGTCCGGAGTGTCGGGCATGGTCGGGATGGACATGAATTGGAAATCGGTCGGCAAGACGTCAGTGTTCAAGAGCACCACGTTGTTGTTTACCGTATCAATGCGCTGGATGGTGAACGTGTTAGGCAAAGTAAATGTGACCAGCACATCTTGTCGTTGGTCCACAGCAATTTCTCTCGCCAGCCGCAGTTGGCCGACCACGGTCTGGAATGCGTTTTCGGCGCGGATGCCTTGCCGGGCCGACATCAGATTGACCACCGCCATCGCCGCCAGGATGACTACGAAAGCGACCACCAGTAGCATCTCCGCCAGGGAATAGCCGCTAGCTCCCGAGAAGTTCCGCTGCCTTTCTTCATCTTGGAAAAAGCTTGCTTGGATCATTCATCACTTCACGCACTTAGGTGATGCTCAGACTCTAGCCCCCCGGCGAGTCAATAGCGGAGAGGCGCCAAGTGCAGCCCTATTTTGAGGGTCGGCTTTCCTAGTACGAAATAGTACTTTCCAATAGTCCGAAAGTCCTGCACGTAGCCAGTACATTTCGTCACCACCCGCCGCAGAATGGTCGCGGGTCCACTTAGGTCAGCATTCTCCAAAGCAAGGCGGCTTCCCAAGTCTGACCGAGGTAGTTGGCAGAAAAAACAGGACTTGAACATGAGTTAGGAGAGGAAGAGGGGAGCCGCTGTCTCAGGGTGAGACAGACTGTTTCAGGGTAAGTCAGACAACCGAGGAGTCAAAGCGTTCACACCGACTTTCGCTCCTGCATGTAATAGATGACAGGCACCGCCATGCGGGAAAGCACAGTCGAGGCCACTTCTCCCGCCATCAGGGCGATCGCCAGTCCCTGGAAGATCGGATCAAACAAAATCACAAATGAGCCCACCACCGCCGCCGGTGCCACTAAAAGTCAAATCGGAGTACGACGTACACGTTGTCATTCCGGTCAAACTGACCCAAGAAAGTTGTTGGGTGGCGTCCTTCAAGGATGTTTGCCCCGACGGTCAGGCTGAATCGGTCGGTGATGGCATGCCACAGTTCCGGGATCAGCAGCGCGTCTTGATCGGAAGGGCTGTAGAAGCTGAACCAAGACAGCTTCCACGTCTGGTACTTCAAGAACTTTGTCAGGCGCAGCGTTAGCAGATGACGGAGGCGATCTTGTAAGGGGAATGCAGCAGGAAGAGTCGCTTTGTAGGCATCGTAATCCTTCAGGATTTCCGCATAATACTGTGCCCCCAGAGTGAACTCGCTGGCGAGCTGCTGCTGATACCCAACCAGGAAGCGAAACTGGGAGTTGGGGACGGCAGGATCAGCGCCGTTGCGGTCATCCTGGGAGTCATAGTAGCCAGCTTCGAGACTGAGCAGCGCGGCACCAACGTTTCGTTGCGCACTAGCGCCATAGACGGCCAGCCGTGGATAGAAGCCACGTAACTCGGTGGGCAGCGGGAGTTGGTCAGGGCGGAAAGAAGGCTGGCGCCAATAGCCCCGATAGGCGTAGAGCGAGACATCACTCTTGAAAACCCTCCGGTAGAGCCGGAGGGCAAACTCGGTATTGCCAGTTGTGGTGGCGGGTTCGCGGAAGATGCGATTGTGAACGCCGGCAAACGGGTCAAAAAAGAAGAAGCGTTCTGGCCCCGGAAGGTTATCCCGTTCGAAGAAGGGAATCACCACCAGCTCGGCATTGAGGGCGGGTGTGGCCACGTGGAGCTTCGCAGCGTCCACCCCCACCTTCAGGTACTCGAGTGGCCGCCCGGAAAAGAATGCGCTCCAGTCTTTGGGGAACACATCGTTGATGAAAAGAAGATCGCCCACGCCCCAGGTCACAACCTGCCGCCCGAGCCGCAGGTCCAGCCAAGCGGGCGAGTAGTCCAGGTAAGCCTCGCGCACCACACCATCGAGCTTGTTCGCCACGGCGTCGTGGAAGAGATCGCCCTTGAACATGAAGGAGAGATTGCCGTTGGCGGTGTCACCTGAAATCTCCAGCCGCAGCCGTTCATCGGCCCAGAGGAAGCGGCCGCCCTCCTCTCCGGCAGGGTGAGCATCACCCGTGCGAGCGGCGAAGTTGCCGAGAAGAAACCCATGGACCCGAAAGGGGAACTTTTTGTTGTCTTGAGTCTGGGCGGGCTGCGCCCCGTACCAGGTGGTACGGGGCTGCGCGCAGAGACAAGAGGCGCTGACGAGAACGGAGGCTACAATTATGCCAAAGGAAGTTCGCATGCCATGTTTCGCGGGCAATCGGGACGGTCTCGCATCAGCCCGGCAGCCTCACCGGATCCAGCGGGCGGGGGGATTCTGCAAATAGCGCTCGGTGAACAGGCTATCTTCCAGGCCGACGTTGTAGCGGACATCGAGGAAAGTGACTTCGGTCCGATGACCGTTTTGCACATTCTTCATGGTGCGCCTGACTGCGGTCCAAAGGCCCTGCACCTGCTTGACCTCGTCAGCGGTGAACAGCTTATAGAGCTCATTCCGCTTGTCGTAGTACTCCTCGCGCCAGAGCACAAAGTTTTCTTTGTCAACCCAGGCGAGCCGGTAGCTGAAGTCGGCGCTTTTTGCGTCCTTCGGCACACTGCGCATGACGAACACAGGTCTGCCCGCCAGCGTTTCCTCCCGCAGGAGCGCGTGTGTATCCTCCTCCACTTCACGCCCGGAGACATCCTCGTAGCTAAAGTCTGAACCGACAAAACTGGAGCGTTTATCGTTGGCGGCAATGCGCCGAACCAGTTTGAGAGCGGGAAGGAAAAGCCAACGCTCGTCGTCGCGCTGGGGATGCTTCCAGATCATAAAAGTCATATCGCGCACATCAGCAGGGCTGTAAAAGTAGATGAAAAAGCGCTGCTCTCCGCCCTGCTGGAGATTCTTCCGCAGCATCGTCAATTCCCTCACTCGTTCTCTTCCTTCCTTGCTGACGAGGCGCATCTGCACCTTTGCCTTCATGTCGTTGCCTGAGTAGAACAGGACGCGATGGGCCTGCCCGACCACTTCCTCCGCTGACAGAGTTTGGGCGAACGCAGCGGCAGAGGGAAAGAGCAGCAGGAGTAAAGAAAAAAGAAAGATCATTTTGCTCCCCCTAGCTCTGGACATGAGACACCTCCTGACGGAGCAGCCATCGAGCCGCAAGCGAGACCAGCGCGGGCAGAAGGACAATCGTGGCTACGGCGGAAAGAAGCATGATGGCGATCATGAAGACGCCTACGGTGATGTAAGGTGTAAGTTGAGCAAAGACCATCACGGAGAAGCCGGAGGCAAACAAAAGGGCGTTGCGCAGGATTCCCCTTCCGGGGCGGGCCACCGTCCATCGCAGCGCGCCGGACAATTCCTGAGTTTCTTTATAGCGCTGCTGGAAGCGGCTCACGAAATGGATAGCGAAGTCCACGGCCATTCCGAGCGAAAGCGTCGAGAGAACGGAGATGGGCATGTCGAAGTCCTTGCCCACGAAGCCAACAAACCCATAAATAAGGAGAACCGTGAAGAGCAAAGGGAGGAAGCTGACGAGGCCCCACCTGAAGGAGCGGTAGTCCAGCACCAGCAGGAGGAAGACCAGGATGGAAGAAGCAATGAAGCCCGAGAGCATCCCCACCAGCACCTCGTGGTTCCAGACCATATTGAAATAGGCGATGCCGGCGGGTTTGACCTCGGTGCCCGGCAAAGGATGAGCAGCCAGGTAGCGCTCCGCGTCCTGGAGAAGAGCCCTGGCCTCTACGGCATCCCAGGACCTTAGCTGGACGAAGACGTTCGCCTTCTGATAGGGGTAGTCCACCACATTGTTCAGCTCACGGGGCTGGACGCCCATGTTCAACAGCAACAGGTACTGCGCGATCATCGTCCTGGATTCGGGAATCGTGTCATAGCGCGGGTCATCGCCGTGAAGGACAAAGTTTACACGTTTGACGTAGTCAACCACGGAGAGGGTTTTTCCCACCAGACGTTTGCTCTCCAGGTATCTCTGCAGGTCTTCAAGGGAGCGGAGCACCGCAGGGTCTTTCATGGCGTCCTCGTGCGCAGCGCTCGCTACCAAGTACAGCGTGGCTGTTCCCCCGAGATTTTCGTTGAGGATGCGATCGGCTCTCCGCACCGTGCTGTCTTCCTTGAACCAGCTAATCATGTTGTTGTTGATGCGAATGCGCGCCACACCCAGGATGGAGACCGCGACCAGCACAGCCCCGAGCAACACCACCGCTTTGTTCCAACGGAGACTGAGTTGTCCCATTTTTTCCAGCCACGCCACGCTGAGCGATGGTTGAGAACCTTCTTTCGGGGCGAGCGCCGCCAGCCTTTCTTCTCGCATCAGCGCCATCAATGCCGGCACCAACGTGAAGCTCATCAGCAAAATGACCAGCGTTCCGAACGCCACGACGAAGCCGAAAATCCGCACCGGGATGATGGGACCGATGCCCAGCGAGGCGAAGCCTGCTGTTGTCGTTAGATCCGAGAAGAAAATTGGGGTGCCGACCGCTCCCATCGTGGCCAGAATGGCTTCCTTGTTTCTCTTCACCTCCTGAAACCGAAAATAGAACTCATTGAAGATGTGCACGGTGTCGGTACTGATCGCCATCAGGAACACCGGGCTCATGGAGGCCATGATATGGATGGGAATACCCAGCGCGATGAAAAGTCCCATGCTCCAGATAATGCTCACCATCGCCACCGCCATGTTAGCGAAGACCAGGCTCCAGTTTCGGAACATCACGAAGAGCACAAGGACCATCACCATTCCGGCCAAAGGCGAGAACAGCGCCATCTGCCGGAACATCTCCGCCCCGAACGTGTCCCGGGCGACCGGGTCGCCCGCAAGATAGAATTGTTCGGGGCCCTTCTCCTGGCTCACGAGCTTTTTGATCTGGTCGGCGATCTCCTTGCCGTTGGCGTTCTTCTCGATGGGGATATAGACGGCAGTCATCTTGCCGTCAGCAGAAACGAGACGCGGCACCAGCAACGGATTGGCGAGTAAACGCCGCTCGAAGGCCGCCATCTGTTCCGGTGTTCCTGGAATCTTCGCGAGCAGCGCCTGCGCCCGCAAGGTTTCGCCCTCGGAGGTGACGTCGTCCACCGTCGGCAGACTGATGACGTCACGGGCGATGACGCCAGGGATTCTCAAGATGGCCTCGGTAGTAGTCTCGATCCGGCGAAGGGTTTCAGGAGTAAAAATACCCTCCTCGCTCCGAATGCCAAGAACGATCACGTCGGGATGCAGCGCGAACCATCCCTCGACTTGATCGTTGTACTGCCGCACCGGAGAGGTGATGGGCAGCATATTCTTGGGGTCGGTATCGGTCTTGATCTTGGGAAGTTGAGCGGCAAACAGCAGCGTGAGCGCAAGCGTTAGCGCCACCACCAGCCGCGGATGCTCAACCGAAAAGAGAACCAGCTTTTTCATTGCCGACACCTATCAAATCCAGCCATATGGAATGTTGCTTTTGTAAACCCGCCAAGAGAACACGGCGGCCAGCAGGATAAGCAAACCCGTCATGAGCGGGTGGAAGCGCCCGAATACTTGCAGGCCGAGCAGGACGAGAGTGATGACAAAGAAGAGGCAGAAGCCAGCCAGCTTCTTGCGCCGGGAGCGCCATGGCAAAAGCTGCTCGACAATCGCGGACGGAATTTCATTGCCCTGAACCTTTCCCAGCAAGGCTTCAATGCGCGGCTGAATGCCAAGGTGAACGTAGGAAAGAAGAACAGTAAGGATCAGCAGCAAGAAGAATTTGGCCAGGAGTATCTCATTGGCGAAGAGCGCACCTAACGGTTGGCCGGACAGAGGAATCAGCAGGATGCCAGTGACCAAGGCAGTCGCCTGGAAGACGAAGCAACGCAGGGCATTGGTCTTGATGAGGTTCTCAAAGTAGCGATCGACGGCATAGGGGGCTTTCCCGAAGCGCAGCCGCTCATTGACAACGACCAGGTTGTAGAGCGGAGCCGCCATAAACACCACCGTCAGGATGTGCAGAAACTTGACACCGTCATAGGCGCTCATTCCTAGACCCTCCGCGAGCCAGCTCCTAACTGGCCCTATTGTCTTAAAACGTGACTACCGAGTCGCTTTCCTTTGTCCAACGGGCGAGGTCGGTCATGTGACCGATCTCGACCCCCTCGATGAGTTCTTCCTGGCCAAGACCCCTGGCCGCGCAACATGTCGCTCAAGTCTTGACCTTGACGCCCTTGGCGATCAGTTCGCTTAGCATATTCGCTGTGTTGTAGTAACCGGTGGGCGTCTTCTGGTTGCGTTTGGCGACCGCCACGCCATCGGCGAGAAGGAAAGCATTCACCGCCACCTGGTTGGCGAGCAGGGCCGAGGCATACCGGAGAGCGTTGTATGCTTTCTCGCTCCCATACGGCGCGTCCTGGATGACTATGGTCAACTTGTCCATCCGTCTTTGCTTCCTCCTAATCGCTGTGAGCCGACGAAGACGCTACGAGCGAACCTGTGCCCGCTGCATGTGCCGCACAAGGACGCTTTCCCGCTGCATCTGTTCAAGCAGGATCTCCCGCATCAAGTCGAACGCCTTCAGCATCTTGGGATTTGCGAGCCGGTAGTAAACATTATTCCCATCCTTGCGTGAGACCAGCACACGCCGCTGCTTCATCATGTTCAAATGCTGAGAAAGGTTGCCAATGGCAACCCCAAGCCGGTCGGCCAGATGGGAAACAGATGTCTCTTGTTCACGCAGGATATCCAGGATTTGAAGCCGAATGGGATGAGTGAAGACCTTACACATTTCGGCATGGCGGCTACAGACCTCGCGTTGCAGGTCAGGGCCCTTCACTTTCGAGCTCGTCATGGCGCCAGTTCCTCAGTATTCTAGATATATCTAT
>Ga0209002_10000575_pt1 | contig 29800 bp, 27 predicted proteins | sample Rifsed16ft2_FD_184010 | JGI IMG/M metagenome (GOLD analysis project Ga0209002, IMG submission 184010) | Soil microbial communities from Rifle, Colorado, USA - sediment 16ft 2 (version 2) | ecosystem: Environmental > Terrestrial > Deep subsurface > Rock core/Sediment | place: Rifle, Colorado...
GCGCACGCAGCGCGAGGTCGCGGAGGTCGCGGGCGTGACGGAGGTCACGATCCGGAACCGGTACAAGGAGCTCACGGAGAAGCTCGGGATCAAGATCGAACTGTACTCACGTCGGGAGCGTCTCCGACCACCTCGACCGAGCGCCCGCTCGTACCTCCGCTGGCCTCACCGCAGCCTTCTCGGGTCGTCCGCCAATCGCCGCATCACTCGAACTGGAAGTACGCAACGACATCGCTGGCCGCCGGAATCCGCAGGGTGAGCCGGCGGCAGGTTCCACTCCAGGCTCCGTCGGTCTGCCAGTTGATGTGGTACTCGTTGCGGTTGACGGACAGGCGCGTGGAGCCGGGCGAGGTCACCGGCGAGGGCTCCTCGCCCGTGGCGACGAGCGTTCCACACTCGATCGGCTGGGAGTCGATCACGAGGTAGGTCGCGCCGGTCATCGTGAACTTAAGCGGCACGGTCGCGCCCGCTTGGACGTGGTTGTTCCCTGGGGGTGCCGAGACCGGCGGCTCGAAGCCGCCGAAGATCGCCGTCGTGCAGCTTGGCGGCAGGTCGAAGGCCTCCACACCGTCCGTGCGGCTGTTCGGGTTGCCCTGGCTCGCACTGAACCCGAGCCCCCGCTTCGCGAAGCCCCGCCAGATCTCGCACTGGTTCTCTCCGCCCGTGAGCGTGAGGTCGGCGGTCAGGATCGCGTCACGACCGTCCACGAAACCGGGGCGGCACGGCTGGAACTTCATCCCGTCCATGACGAGCTGGAGGGCTAGGTTGTTCCCGCCCGTGGTCCAGTCGTCGTACACGTTCGCGTTGTAGCCGTGGCGATCCACAAGGTTCCAGTAGACCTCCCAGAGCATCGTGTTCCACACGTAGCCGATGCCGTGCGGCTGGCTGATCCCCACGACGTCAGCCACGGAGGCGTAGGTGGAGGGATTGACGGTCATGTCGGTCGTGTAGGCCGTGGGGCGAATGCCCACGCCGGTGGGAGCCTCGAATATCACATACGATCCCACGCCGCGCGGGGTCGCCGCGGTATCCGACGGATGGGTCGTGAGCGTGAGCGCGAACCAGTCGCTCCATCCCTCGCCCATCTGCTCGGCGTTGTTGAGGCACGCGACCGTGGCCGGGCCCCCGGTGAGTCGGTTCGAGATGCCGTGGCCGTACTCGTGCGAGATCACCCCGGCGTCGAGGTCCGAGTCGCGGTCCGGAGCCCCTCCGGTGCCGTCGGCGATTGTGGCTGTGAACGGGAGGTTCGCCTTGAACAGATTGCCGTCGTCCAGGGTGATCATCACCGACGGGATCTGGATCGCGGGGTCCGCGCCGCCCATGCCAATCGCGGGTCCCGGGATGTTGTTCACCACGATCACCGTGAGCGCGCCCGCCAGCTCCGCCCGTCGCACCTTCGACACGAAGGTGCAGACACCGCGGTCGATCATGGCGATCTTCCCGGCCGGGTCCGCGAGGTACGGGTCGGCGGGGCTGCCGGGGGAGATCGACCCGGCCGGACAGCCGCGGCCGACGTAGACAACCTCGCCGGTGATTGGGCCCGTGGTCACGAGGCTCTCGCCGAACCCGGCCATCGGGCCGTAGTAGACGCCGGCGATCGGGGAGGGAGCCGCGACCGTGATGGGGTTCGGCGCCGACGAGCGCCACTCGAACATCTGCATCCGCGGCCGGAAGCCGTCAACGGGCGTGCCGAAGTTTGCGTTGTTGCGCCCGCTGCCGTCCTGCGCCTCGGCGCGGACGTCGTCGTTGCCGAGCCCTCCTCGGCCATAGGTGTTGACCTGGAAGTTCCCCGCCGACTCATCGAAGCCGTAGCCGTAGGTGACGTCGTGCATGATGTTGTTCCAGTAGAACAGGTTCGTCACGGCGGCCGGCCGGGAATCGAGCGGGCGCCGGGTCAGATCGAGGGGGAAGTCGAACGACAGCGGTTGCCCGCCATCCGGGCTGCTCGCCGGATCCGGGACGTTGTTGTTGTCCCGGTCCGCGTACGCGTGGACGTTGTTGCCACGGGTCACCGTGAATTCAGGCCCCGGAACTCCGTTCGTGTCGTGCCATCCAAACGGGGACGCGGTTGGTTCGGCGGCGTTGCTCATCAGGGAGCGTGGTCCGTCGCTCGGGCTTTCGAACGGCAAGGGGAAGACCCGGTACGTCGCCCCGTCGGTGGGGGAGAACAACGGCAGGGTTGTCGGATCGCTCTCGGGACGGGCGACGGCGGCGGCGATGGCGTCCGCAGAATCGTGGACGATCAGGTCCTCCTTCCCGAGCGACTCGCCCGTCTCCGCGTCGACGAATATGTTCCACCAGTGGTCGCCCCCGTTCTCCTGGATGTCGAGGCTCCAGGCGAGCCGCACCGTGGAACCGACCGGGAGCCAGACGAGCGTCGCCTTGATCGGCTCCAGGGCGATGCCACCGTCCGAGATTGTACTGGTCATCTCCGGGCCGCCCTGCTGGAGCAGCAGCCGGAAGTCCTCCGTCGGCGCGAGGTCCAGGTGCTCGGCGGCCGCGGCCACCGCTTCGAGGGCCGCCGTCCGCGGGTTCTGTCCCCCGACGGCGGATGCGAGGTTCGAGACGAACCGGTTGCCGGCGCTCAGGACGGTGCCGTCCGCGCGGACGTTCACGTTGAGAATGCCCGCGTGGACGTCGACGCCCCGGTAGCGCTGCTGGAGGTACACGTGCGTGACGCCCGTGTGTCGGCTGATGACCTCGTTGCTCACCATGATCTCGTCGATATCGGAGGCGACGAGGCCAATCTCCGCCAAGTGCGACTGCACGAACTCCCGCGCGACCTCGGTCGGAGACTTGAGGTCCGTCGCTGCGACCCCGCCCGTCATCCCGAGAGTCGCGAGCGCCGACAGGGCCATCACGAGCACAAACGCCGTCGACAGAATCCTTCCCATGGTCCTCCCCTCCTGTGAGCGCGGCATTGCCAGGTCCCCGCCGCGCGGAACCGCGGATGGCATGACGGCCTGATAGTCGTTCCGGTCACCGCCGGTTCCAACGTCACGGGAGCGAGAGAGTCCCCCGCATGACGGGCACGACCGTCCCGGCGACGCGGACGCGCGTGGGCTTTCCGGATTTCACGGACACGGAAACCTCGATGCGGCTCGGGTGATGGACCTCGATCCCCTGCTCGATTGCGAACCAGTCCTTCGCGGGCAGCTTGCCGTCGAAGGCGAGGTACCCGCCGCACGCGCCTGCCGCGCTCCCCGTTGCGGGGTCCTCCGTGATGCCATGGAGCGGGAAGAACCCGCGAGCGTGCAGGTCCGCGTCCCCCTCCGCGTCGAACGCGAACACGTATGCGCCCGCCTCGCGGTCGATGCGGGTGAGGATCTTCGAAAGCGCGTTCGGGTCCGGGTGCATCTCCCGCACGACGTCGAGGGACCGTACGGGGACCTGGAGGGAGTCCGCCCCGGTCGACGCGACCCTGGGCGCGAGCCTCGTCGCAGCGATGTCCCGAGGCCGGATTCCGAGGGCCTTCGCGAGCGCGTCCACGTTCGCGATGCGCTTCCCGACCCGCGGCGTCCCTTGGGTCATCACGACGCGGTCCACGAGCCCGCCCCGGGAATGGAGCTCGAGCGGGAGCACGCCGATCCCGACCTCCTGGTGGGCCGTCGTCACGCCCTCTCCGAGCGAGACGATCCCTTCCATGGCGGCGACGTACGCCGTGCCGAGGGAGGGATGGCCCGCGAACGGGATCTCCCCGCCCGGTGTGAAGATCCGGTTCCGGTAGTCCGCGCCCGCCTTCGTGGGCGGGACGACGAACGTCGTCTCGCTCAGGTTCATCTCCCGCGCGATCGCGAGCATCTCCCTGTCGCTCAGGCCCTGGGCCCGCGGGAACACCGCGAGCGGGTTGCCCTCGAGGGGACGGGCCGCGAACACGTCCACCCGCCAGAAGTCGTACGTCCGCATGGACCGGCGATGGCGGGCCTCCTATTTCTGCCCAATTGGGCCAAACGCGCGACACGTTCTTCCCCGCGGTCCCGATGGCCGCGTGCCGAGGCGCCCATGGCGAAATGGACCCGACCTGTGTCACCCGCCATCCCGAAGGACGCGGACCTCATCCTGGTCGACGGCGCGATCCACACGATGGACCCCGCGAAGCCTCGCGCAAGGGGCATCGCCATCGGAGGCGGACGGATCCTCGCGGTCGGCACGAACGCGCAGGCGGAGCGGTGGGCGGGGAAGAAGACCGAGGTCGTCGAGCTCGGCGGGAAGGTCGTCGTCCCCGGGTTCATCGACGCCCACGCGCACTTAATGGAGAGTGCGGCGCGGGTCGGGAACGTCAACCTTGGAGCGTGCGCGTCCATCGAGTCCGCGGTGGCCGCGATCCGCGGGCGGGCGGCGACCGCGAAGGCGGGCGAGTGGGTGATTGCGGACGACTGGGACGAGTCCCGGTGGCCGGAGCGGCGGTACCTCACCGGCAGGGACCTCGACCGCGCGTCAGCGGCGATGCCGATCGTGGCCGTCCGCGTGGACCGCCACATGGCCGCGGTGAACTCCGCGGCGCTCGCGCTACTCCGGATCCCTCCCGGCACGCGGGGGTTCGATACGGACCGTGCAGGCCACGGCACGGGCGTCCTGAAGGAGGACGCGCTAAAGCGGATGTGGGACCTCGTGTGGCCCACCCCGGAGCGGCTCGCGGAGAACTTCCGGCGGGTCTCGCGTCGCGCGCTCTCCCTCGGCATCACGAGCGTCCACGACATCGTCGGGGAGGACGAGATTCGCGCGTACCAGATCGCGCGGAAGCGCGGCCGGCTTTCGTTGCGGGCGTACCTTTTGGCCCGCGATCCGTTGCTCCCGCACCTCGCCGGGGCGGGCCTCTCGCGCGGGTTCGGGGACGAATGGCTTCGGCTCGGGGCGGTCAAGGTGTTCGGTGACGGCTCCCTCGGCGCCCGCACCGCCGCGCTCTTCGAGCCGTACACGGACGACCCCGCGGAGGGCGGGATGCTGATCCACCCGCCGCGGGAGCTGAGGGACCTCCTGGCTGGGATCCACGGGGCGGGCTTCCAGGCCGCGGTGCACGCGATCGGGGACCGCGCGATCCAGCTCGTCCTGGAGACGATTGAGGCGGTCGCTCCGGAGCCCGGCCCCCGCCATCGGATCGAGCACGCGGAGCTGCTCCACCCGGAGCACGTCGAGCGGATGGCCCGACTCGGCGTCGTCGCGGTGTGCCAGCCGAACTTCATCGGCCAGTGGTCCCTCCCCGGCGGGATGTACGAGCGACGGCTCGGGTTCGAGAGGACGGCCGGCAACAACCCGTACCGCGAAATCCTCGAGGGGAACGTGACCCTGGCGTTCGGCTCGGACGGGATGCCGTACGGCCCGCTCGAGGGGATCCACTGGGCGGTGAACGCACCGTTCGGCATCCAGAGGCTGACGGTGGATCAGGCGTTCGCCGCGTACACGGCGGGCGGGGCGATGGCGGGGTTCGAGGAGGGGGAGAAGGGCTCGCTCACGATCGGGAAGCTCGGGGACGCGGTCGTCCTCGACGGGGATCCGTGGCGGGAGCCGGAGAGAATCCGCGAAATGGGCGTCGCGATTGCGGTCGTCGACGGCCGTCGTTCCGCGTTGACGACGACTTGAAATACCCGCCACATCCATTCCGCAAACGGGCCCCGTTACGGGGTAAGCCCAAAACCTCGACGCCGGGCCCTCGTGGCCCCGCGTCGTTTTATTTTGCCGCCCCCGCCTTCTCTTGGACGTACCGCCACACGGAGCCCCAGAGCTTCGCGTCCTTCCGGAGCTTCTGCTCCAGGTTCTCGATCCCCATCCAGTCCTCGAGCGCGTCCCGCGTCTTCCGGTCCCAGCGGCCGTGGGCCGCGCCCCGGTAGGATCCCTGGTCCTGGAGGAACCGCTGGACGAACTTCGCGATCTCCGGCGTGATGTCGACGACGTTCCTCGGGTCCTCCCGCGTGAGCATCGTCATGTCGTAGATGTTGAAGACCCGGATCAGCTCGTCGATTGGCCTCGGGTGGTCGTCCACGCGGAGGTCGATCCACCGGTCGTTGAACCCGCCGTACCCGCCCTTCTCCCTCACGACCAGGAGGGCCGCGGACTCCTGGCCCCGTCGGTCTCCGCCCGCGTTCTGCCCCGCGACGAGGGCCGCAAGGAGTCTCACGGGGAGGTCCCCCTCCGTGGACTCGTACGCGCGGGCCATCGCCTTCACGACCTCCTCGCCCGCGAGGATGTTCCCCTGGCACGCGTACCCGCGGCCCACGACGTGGCCCGCCCACGCGTGGCACTCCTTCCCGGTGAACGAGGCGGCCCGCCCCTTCGCGTCGACGACGCCGACCTGCCGCTTGTCCCGCTCCCGGTCCCGCGCGGTGAGCGACACGATCGCGTCCTTCGGGCTCAGCCCCTTCCGGAGCATCGCGAGCCCCCTCGGGCCGTACGTCGTGTTCGCGTAGCTCTGCGTCGCCACCGCGCCAACGCCCGCCCTCGCGAACGGGACCGCCATGCCGACCGCGGGGAACTTCGACTCGACCGCGACCCCGAGGTCCTTCGTCTTCGGGTCGCACGCGACGATGCTGAACGTCATGGCGGGATGCCTCCCTCGGAACCCGCGTGCGGGAAGCCCCGGGGGGCACTTGAGGTTTCCCGCGGCGTTCCCGCCAAAGGGTCTATACCCGCCTCGGGAGATGGGAGCGGGGAACGATGGCGACCCCCGCCGTCCCGACGACGCCCGCCGCGACCGCTGTCCCCGCGGTCCCCCCGCCGCTCGGCCTCCCGCCCGGGAGCGTCCGGGCGGTCCTCGCGCTCATCATGTGCGGGAGCATCTGGTACCTCGCGCTGAACGGGCTCACGATCCCCCCAATACTCTTGGAGTCCGTCCTCCTCGTCATCGGGTTCTACTTCGGGGTCCGGCAGGGGACCGCCCCCGCGATGCAGGCCGCTGCCGCGGCCGCCCTGCCGCCGGGAACGCCCGTCGTCGCGCCGGTGAAGGTGAAGCAGCCCCTGCACCTCCCGCGCGGCTCCGTCCGGGTGATCCTCCTGGTCGGGTTCTTCGGCGTGATCGCGTACCAATGGTACCACGATCGGAGCCTCCCCGGCGCCTTCCTCCTGATTCTCCAGGTGATGGCGAGCTACCTCCTCGGCTACGTGATCTCCGTGATCGTCCACCGCCGCCGGATGGCCGGCAAGCCCGTGATCCGGGCCATCGGTCTGTTCCGGAACGTCAATGCCGTGGCGGTGATCGGCCTCGTCGGGTACGTCTGCGCGTCCTTCGCCCTCGGCTGGCCCCAGCTCTTCGCGCCGTATACGGACAACCTCCTCGCCTGGGCGGTCGCGTACTACTTCGGATCCCGCCTCCCGTCGTAGGCCGCCCCGCCGGGAAGACATCCTTAACCCGCGGGGCGCTTTCGGTCCGCTCCCATGGCGGACGTGTTCCTCGACCTCTGGGGCGTCCTCACGGACTCCGCCGCGATGGAGGCCGCGTACCGCCAGCGGCAGTCGGAGATCCTCCGCTCCCGCTACGGCGGCTCCCTCGAGGCGTGGCTCCGCGCCCACGACGTCGCGTACGCCTGGTACTCGGAGCACATGGAGAAGCCGGAGACGTGGGAGGGCGCGACGTGGCTCCAGGTCGTCGACCGCTCCGGCGCGGAGAGCATCGTCCGCACGTTCCGCGAGGCGGGGGTCCCGCCCCCCGAAAACCCCAGAGAACTCGCGAACGCGATTGAGTTCGAGGCGATGAAGGACATCGACGCCGCATTCCCGGACGCCCGCCCCGCCGTCCGGCGATTGAAGTCGGCGGGGGACCGTGTGTTCCTGTCCACCGCGGCGACGGAGGCGAACGCGCGCGGCGCGCTCACGGGCGCGAGGCTCCTCGACCAGCTCGACGGGATCGTCACCGGCGAGACCCAGAACGCGTCGAAGTCCGCGACCGCATACTGGCAAGGGATTCCCGGGCGCCTCGGGGTTGATCCGAAGGCCGCGTTCGTCGTGGACGACCGCCCGAAGTACCTGGAGGCCGCGGCCTCTGTGGGGTTCCGGTGCCTCCTGCTGGACCGCGAGGAGCGCCACCCGCCGGAGTCGATGCCGCCGTACGTCGAGGCCACGCTGCGGAACCTCGTGGGCCTCCCGCCGTACGTCGACCACGCGGTGGGTCGGGTCCCGGATCCCCGCAAGGTCTTCTGAGCGAGCGTCAGGGCCGCACGCGCTCGAGCCGGATGTACCCGACCTCGTCCCCCGCCACGCCGAACAGGAGGCTCTTCTTGACGCCGTGCGCGAGCCGCACCGCGCGGCTCACCTCCGGCCACATCCCGCGGTACTTCGCGGGCAGGGCGTGGACGAGGTACTTCGCGTGCGTGCGGTCCGGGTCCCCCTCATAGGCGCGGAAGTGGGAGCCGTACTTGAACCCGGTCTTCGCGACGACCCCGCGCCCCTTCAGGTCCTCGAACACCTGGAGCCGCAAATCGAAGTCGGGCTGGATCCGGCGGGCCTCCGCGAGGAGGCGGGGGAGCGCGATGCGCCGGTCCGTGTCCGCGTTCCGCAGCTCGATCGCGCCCGCCTTCAGGAGGTGCGCGGTCTCGATCAGGGAGAGCTGGAGCCGCCGCCCCACGATTCGCCCGTAGAACCCGCCCGCGTGCAGGGCGCGGGCCTGCGCCTCGTCGACGACCATCGCGCGGTCCTCGAGGAGGTGCGCGGTCGCGACGACGCCCGCCAGGGCGGGAGCTTGGCGGCCGCGGGGGCTCGACTCCCGCACCGCGTAGTACGTGAGGTCGGACTCCTCGTCCACGACCGCGAGGAGGAGTTGCTTCCGGACGCCCGCGACCTTGCGCAGGTGCGCGGCGAGGTCCTCCGCGTCGAACACCGCCCGCTCCGAGATCGCGAGGACCCAGAACTTCGCGGGCGTGCGGCCGGGCGCCCCGCCCCGGGGGAAGACGTGGAAGTCCGGGAGGCCGGGCCCCTCCACGGCCACGTACCCGCGCTGCCGGAGGTCCCGGTACACGACGTACTTGATCTCGAACTGGTCGTATGCGGACGCGGCGGCGCGCACGAGCGCCCGCGTCGGGAGGGGCTCCCCGCCGCGGGTGACGGCGAGGCGCTCCGTCTCCACCAAGTAGACGGCCTCGAGGAGCGTGAGGGAGAGCCCGCCCCCGCTCCGGGGCTCCCCGTAGGAGCCCTTGTTGTGGATCGTGGAGGCCTCCGCGGGATCCTCGACGACCACACTCTCCCCCCGGAGCTCGCCCGCCATCGGGCGACGCGATGCGGGGAGCCGGGATAAAGGATTGCGAGTGGACGCCACGGTCGGAGTCCGCGAGGGTCGGCCATGTTATCTTCACATAATGATAACTCGTGCTCGGAGGCGCCGCGGACGGTATGGGCTCCTCCGTGGAGGCCTGCCCCGCGCTCGCAACATCTTATATACGTCAATCCAGGTCTTTCTCCTGTGAACCGGGACCGCCTCCTGGACGAGGTCCGCGCGATCCTCGCGAAGACGGGCTTCTATCTCAGCGAGAAGACGAGCTCCCGCGGGCTCGCCTTCGATATCGTCGGCCGCCGGGACGACGTCCTCCTCTTCGTGAAGGTCCTGCTGAACGTGGACGCGTTCGGGAAGACGAGCGCCCGCGAGCTGAAGATGATCGCGGAGACCCTGCGGGGCTCCCCGCTCCTGGTCGGGGCGCGGTCCGGGGGCGGCCCCCTCGGGGAGGGCGTGATCTACTCCCGCTTCGGCGTCCCGATCCTCTCCCGGCAGACGTTCAGGGAGTTCTTCGAGGAGGGCGTGCCGCCCTTCCTCTTCTCCGCGCCCGGCGGGCTGTACGTGAAGCTGGACGGCGAGACCCTGCGGCGAGCCCGGGAGCAGAAGCAGATTTCCCTCGGCGCCCTCGCGGAGGTCGCGGGCGTCTCCCGGCGGGCAGTCCAGATGTACCTCGAGGGCATGTCCGCCACGGTCGACATCGCCCTCCGCCTCGAGGAGTTCCTCGGGGAGCCCCTCGTCGTCCCGATGGACCCGTTCGCGTACACCCGGGAGGTGGCGGGCCTCCTCACGTCGTTCGAGGAGTTCGAGAGCTTCGAGCGGGACGTCTTCACGCGCCTGAACCGGCTCGGGTACGACGTCCTCCCGACGGTCCGCTGCCCGTTCGAGGCGTTCACGCGGGACCGCGAGGTCGTCCTCCTCACCGCGGTCACGTCCGCGCGGGAGCGGGCGGACTCGAAAGCGGAGATCGTCTCGAACCTCGCGAAGATCGTGGAGCGGGACAGCGTGCTGTTCGTGGAGCGCCGGAACTCGCGGACGAGCGTCGGCGGGACCCCCGTGATCGGGCAGGAGGAGCTGCGGCGGATCCGGGACCGCGCGAAGATCCTCGAGCTGATCGAGGAGCGGAAGCCGTAGCCATGGACGTCGTCCCCCTAGGCGCGGGCCGCGTCCACCTGTTCCCGGTCGTGCGCGGGCTCGTATCGGAGGCGGAGCGGGTGCGCGAGGCGTTCGCCGAGACCCGGCCCGACGCCGTGGCCCTGAGCATCTCTCGGGAGGAGATCGAGGGCCTCCGGGCCCACACCGGCGAGGCCGTCCCGCCGGACAGCGTGGACGAGGAGGTGTACGTCCGCGGGCTCGCGGCCTTCGGGGAGGTCCGGAAGCCCCCGCCGTGCTTCGTGGAGGCCCTCGCCGCGGCCGCAGAGCGGGGCACGGCCGTCCATCCGCTCGACCTGGACGAGGAGCAGTACTCGACCCTCTACGTGTCCGTGGTGTCTACCGTGGACATCCTCCTGTCGAACGCCCGCCAGGGACGGCTGCAGCGGTGGACGTCGAAGGCGGGGACGCCGGAGGCCTTCGTGCGGGAGTGGGACGCTCGCGTGAACGGCTCGGAGGGGTACCGCCGGCTCCAGGCGGAGCGGGAGGCGTTCATCGCGCGCCGCATTCGCCAGCTCGCGTCGAGGTACGGCGCCCTGCTCGCGCTCGTCGAGGTGGAGCGCGCGGACGGGGTCCTGGGCCGCCTTCGCGCCTAGCGGCCCAGGTACTGGGACTTGTTGCCGTCGCCGAGGTCTAGGTCGAAGAGGGCGAGGTCCGTGCCCGGCGGGATCGGCTCGATGTTGTACCTCGACCAGGATGCGCCCGTCGAGGGCGACAGGTTCCGGTAGTACGCGAGGGAGCTCGTCCCGCCGCTCGTCATGGCGACGACGACGTCGTCGTCGCCGTCCCCGTCGACGTCCCCCGCCCCGAGCGCGTTGATCGCGGCCGGCGCAGTTGTGGTCGCGAGCGCGATTGAGATGCCCGGCGCCACCCCGTCGCCCGACAGCACGCGGACGTTCGTGGTGTACGCGACGACGATCTCGAGCCCGGTTCTCGACGTCGTGATGTTCGCGAGCTTGATCCCGACGATGGACGGGTTACCCGGGACCGTGTACCACGCGATACCCGGCGTCGTGAGTCCGCCCGGGATCCCGACCAGCTTGAACACGCGGCCCTGCGCGGTCCCCACGACGACGTCGAAGTACCCGTCGCCGTCCTGGTCGTCCGAGTCGATGGACCTCGCGTCCCCGGGAGCCCCCGGGAGCGCGATCACGGCGCCCGGCTGGATCGGCTGCGTGGTGACCTCGATGTACATCTGGTCCACGTACAGGGAATCGAGGGTGTTGTTCCCGACGTGGTGATCCAGGTCGACCACGCGGATCCACACGACGAGGTTCTGCAGGTTCTGGACGAAGCCGTACGTCTGCGCGGTGTCCGTCGTCGAGGTGATCGAGAGGATTGGCGTGTACGCGCCCGTCGTCGGATCGCCGCCCACGACGTTTGTGGAGTACGCGATCTCGTAGGACGTGTCCCCGTCCGTGCTCGCGGAGCGATGCGACTCGATCCGCAGGGAGTACGAGGACAGGGGCCGGTTCGGCATCTGCTGAATCCGCCAGTAGTGCTCCATCTCGCTTGCGGAGCCGCCCGTGCTCGACCAGCTCAGCTGGGCGTTGTCCAGCTGCACGATCGTCGTCCCGCTCCCGCTCGCCGGGTTTGTCACCCGGGCTGCGATCTTCAGGTAGTATGTGCCTGGCGCGGGGATCCGGCTCGACGGCACGGTGATCGTGCCGCTCGAAATCCACGCGGTCGTGACCGTGTGCGTGTACGAGGTGATTGCGGTCGCGATGCTCGGCGCGCCGTTCGTCGTGTCCACGAACACGTAGACCGCCACGGAAGCGCCCGCCACGATCTGGGACACCTTCCGGTCGAACTGGACGGACGCCGTGAACGGGCTCGACCCGCTCACGGTGAAGCCCTGGTACCAGTACCCGCTCACGGTCGTGCTCGCGACGAAGTTCGTGTGGACGTCGATAAGCCCGTTCGGGTTCCCGCCCGTGTTGTGCCACTCGCCGAGCGCGTTCGCCCCGCTCTCCCAGTCGAGGTACGCCCACGGGGCCGCGGCCGCGTCCACGGAGGGGTTCGTCGTCGCACCGTTCTGGCTCGGCTCGGTCCAGGACGCCTCCTGGATCTGCTCCCATGAGTCGTCGCTCGCGAAGGTCTTCAGGTAGTCCGGGGTCGCCAGCGTGCCCTTCGTCGTGACCTCGGCCTCCGCATACATGCGGTCCGTGATTCCGCCCGTGGAGAACGTCCCGAGTCCGTCGAGGTTCAGGTAGTACGTCACGGTCCCGCCCGTGCGCGCCACCGCGACGTCGTTGTCGCCGTCCCGGTCGAAGTCCCCGATCGTGACGCCCCAGATTGCCTGGGCGCGGGTCTCGTCGACCTTCACGGGCGCAGAGGGCGCCCCGGAGGTCCAGGTGCCGTCGTTCTTGAAGTACCAGAGCTTCCCGTCGCTCAGGCCGCATACGATCTCCGGCCACCTGTCCCCGGTGAGGTCGCCGGTCGCGATGTCGTTGCAGTACACGCCGACGCCGCTCAGCCCGACGAGGAGGAACTTCGAGAAGATCACGTTGCCGTCGAAGTCGAGGTCCCGGCGGTAGTAGCTGATCTCGGCGCTGTTCTGGTCGAGCTTCACGGAGGCGGTGATGTCGAGGTCCCCGTCCGTGTCCGCGTCGAGGAACGCGACGGAGTGGGTTTCCGCGTTCTTGCAGTTCCCGGCGCCTTGCAGGCCGCAGAACTCGTACCGCGTCTTCCGCCACTTGTCCAGCCCGTTCAGGTTCTCGTAGTAATAGCCGTAGTCGTGCGTCCCCCATGCGGGGTTCGTCGTGTCGCCGTTCGCGCCCGCGACGTCGAGCCGGAACAGCGGGGCCGTGATCACGAGCTGGGCCGCGACGCTCCCGTACGTCTCGTCCGCGTCGTCGATGTACGTGATCTGGAACGCGTAGTTCTGGGACCCCTCGACCCACGGGTCCTGGTCCGCCAGGGTCAGGTTGACCATGAACCGATACGTGACGGTGGGCCCGAAAGGATCGATCGCATTCCCGGTCAAGCAGGCGCCGCTCCGGTTGCAGATCGGCGCATTCACGTCGTGCCCGTTCGGGAACGACTTGAACACCTGGACCCCGCCGAGGAAGTCACGGATCTGAACGGTCCCGAACGTCACGGTCAAGTAGGACGGATCGACGGTGAACATCGACACCGCGACGTACACCCGGTCCGTGGAGGCGAACTTGTTCGTCTTCTGCGTGTACCCGGAGTCGCTGTACGTCTCGATGAGCGGGAACTGCCGCATGTACCCGTCCGTGTCCGTGATGTTCACGGCGTCCGTCGTGTTGAACCGCGTGCCCTGGGAGTCGATCAGGTCGATCGTCATGGAGTACCGGGCGAAGAAGTAGTTCGGCGGGTGGACGGGGTTCCGCAGGAAGTTGATCCCGACGCTCGAGGCGTTGTTCAGGTCGAACCGGTAGATGAAGATGTTATACCCGTTCACCTGCTTGTAGAACCGGAACGCCTGCAGGTTCGTGGGCTTCGTCGTCGTCGTGGGGGTCTTGCTCGTCCCGTACACGACCGCGTCCGCGGGCGCCCCGCTGAACGGGTCGAACATGTAGAACACGTCCCGGCCCACGATGTCCCGGAGCAGGAGCGAACCGACGACGATCACGACCCGTTCGTTCCCGACGAACGTCCGGGTCTCCTTCGCCGAGAACTCCTTCGAGTCCCACTGCGTCGCGTTGAAGATGTTGTATCCCTGGAGGCCGTTGTACCGCAGGTTCGGGGGCCGCCCGGAGGTGCCGCCGCCGTCGCCCCCGCCCTCGCCCGCGGGGCCCAAGACCACGTGGAGGACCATCCGGGACTGCGTCGTGAAGTTCCCGTCCGTCGCGCTGAACAGCACGATCGAGCCGTCCCAGCTCAGGTTCGTCGGGACCATGCACTCCCGCTGCAGGGTCCAGACCCCGTCGCCCTTGACGAGGTCGCCGTTCGTCCCGTCATCGTACATCGCCTGCGCGTTCCGGCACGGGTCCGGGGTGCCGTAGAAGATCGTGAGGGTCGCGTTCACGCTCTTCAGGTCCCCGTCCGCGTCCGCCACGCGGGCGTAGATCGTGAAGGCGGAGCCCGTCTGCGGGGTCTCGAGGGTCGTCGTCTCGGGGTCGCGGTCCGCCCACTTCTCCAGGAAGATCGGCGGGTGGCTACCGGCGGGCCCGAGGATCGCCTCGGACCACAGCACCGTGCTCCGGCCGACGTCGACGACGTCCGCGGTGACCTTGTCCAGCGGGCCGATCGTGTTGTTCGTGATCGACCAGCGCTCGTTGATGTTCCACTGGTCGTCCCGCCCGTCGATCAGGCCGTACGGGCTCCCCGCGTTCGGGCCCCACGCGATGATCCCCTTCAGCAGCAGAATCTCCGTGTTCCGGGCGCCCGTGGACTTCTCGTACGTGAGGTACACGCGGGTGGACGCGTACCCGAGGCTTTCACCACCCCGGTGGGTGATCGTGATGTTCACGCCCGCCCAGATGCCGTTTTGGTCCTTGATCGGGACGAGGACCCCGTCAAGCTCGAGGCGGGTGCCCGCCGCGGGGGTCGGGAACGAGCTGACCCAGATGATGATGACCGCGAACAGGCTCACGGTCATCCCGAGGATCAGGATCGTTCCGACGACTTCCGAGACGGCGGACCGATCTTCACGCAACGCGGGCCGGAAGTTCTTCATCATGGGGAGGGCCTCCTGACGCAGGAAGCGGGTGTTCACGTGGCCCGACGCTATATAAGCGTGTCGTGGTCATTACCAATCCACCCGCGCCCGCGCGTGGGTCACGGGCCTGGCAATCACGGATTCCGCGCGCGGGGCTACCGTTAAGTAAAGTGCCCCGCTTCGTGCGAGGCGTGGTCCGCCTCACCGCCGCGGAGCGGGTCCTGCTCCATCTCCTCCCGCTGTGGAACGCGAGGGACGCGGTCCGGGAGGCGACGCAGGAGGGGATCGCGGACGCGACGGGCGTCCGGCGGAGCCACGTGCCCCGGGCCGTCCGCCGGCTCGTCGCGGACGGGCACGCGGAGGTGCGGGAGGGCCACCTGAAGGGCCGCGGGCGGAAGGTCCGCGTGTACACGCTCACGGAGGCGGGGATCCGCCGCGCGCGGGAGCTCGTCGCGGGCCTGGAGTCCGAGGAGGTCCTCTTCGGGGACCGCCGCGTGGCGGTGAAGGCCCTCGCGGCGGAGCTGCGCGCGAGCCCCTCGGAGATCGTGGCGGGTCTCGACGAGGAGGGCCGGTACCGCCCGAGGGCGACGGCCCTCGCCGTCCCCGGCGTCGAGCTGCTCGAGCGGGACCCGGAGATCCGCACCCTGGACGAGTGGCTCCGCGGTCCCGCGCCCGCGCTCGTCGTGTACGGGTCCCGCGGGATAGGCAAGACTGCGCTTGCCCATGCGTTCCTCCCGGGCGTGCGGCGGCCCGCCGCGTGGGTCGACGTGCGGCCGGACGACCCCGCGGCCGTGTGGCGGGACTTGGCGGGGTCTCTCGTTCCCCTCGGCGGGAAGGGCACCGCGGACTCCGTGGCGGCGGACGTCGCGGCCGCGAAGCCATTCATCGTCGTCGACGACTACGGCGAGGTCTCGGATGGCGTCGTCGACGCGCTCGCGTCCCTCCTCGCGTCCGTGGCGGGCGCGCTCGGGTCGAAGCTCCTCGTCCTCGCGCAGGAGGCGACGCCCTCGTACTGCCGGTTCTACGGATCCGCGGAGGTGCGGAAGGGGACCGTGAGGGAGCTCCGGCTCCGCGGCCTTTCAATGGAGGCGACGAGGCGGCTCCTAGGGAACCCCGCGATCGGCGAGGAGTCCCTGCGCCAGATCTACCTCCTCACGAAGGGCTGCCCGCTGTACCTGACGCTGATCCGGGACGGGGACGGCGCGCGCCTGAAGCAGGTGTCCCGGTTCACCGCCGCGGAGGTCCGCCTCCTCCTGTTCTCGAGGGGCTCGACGCGCTAGACGCCCGGCTCCACGTTCACGACCCGCCGGGCAGGGCTCGCGAGAGGCTCCGCGTCGCCCGCCTCGTCGGAGGGAACCCGCCGGAGCGCGCACACGACCTCGACGATCTCGCCCAACTCGTCCCGCACGGGGGCCGTGCGGACCTCGAGCAGGACGCGGCTCCCGTCCTTCCGCTGGAAATACATGAGCGGCCGCTCCCGCCGCGAGGACCGGAGCACGAGCTCCGCGGACTCCCCGACCTCGGGGAGCCGGACGCCTTCCCGGTCCATCACCGCGAACGCCTCCGCGAGGGGCCTGCCCGCGACCTCCCCCGTCTTCCACTGGAGGAGTTCTTCCGCCGCCGCGTCGAGGCCGACGATCCGGAACCCGTCCGTGAGGGTCACCACGCCGTCCGCGAGCAGATCCGTCGCGGCCCGCATCCGCGCCCGCGCGCGGCCCGCCTCGGACTTGAGGCGGAAGTTGTCGATCGCGATCGCGGCCTGCTGGGCGATCCCCATGACGACGTTGATCTCCCTCGAGGTGAAGAGCCGCTGGCCCTTCGTGTCGTCGAGGGTCATGATCCCGAGGACGTGGTCCCGGCAGACGAGGGGGACGATCAGGACCGTCTTCATCCCGAGGCCTTCCGCGATGTGCGGGGGGAGCATGCCCTCCCGGATCAGGGCGGGCAGCTTCTGCTCGAGGATCCGGTGTGCGAGCCTCAGGACGTCCTCCTCCCGGATCACGAGGCGCTGGAACGTCGCGTTCCGCTCGCGGTCGGGCCCGAAGATCTGCGCGGTGCGGAACTCCCGCCGTTCCTCGTCGAGCAGGAGGACCGCGCAGCGGTCGACGCCGACGAGCTGAGGGGTGATCCGGACGATGACGCCGAGGACCTCCTCGAGGTCCGTGAGGCCGGCGACCATCTCCGAGATGCCCAGGAGTGCCGCGAGGACCTTCGTCTCTCCGAGGTCCCCTTCGGGGAGCATAGACCCGGTCGAATTCCCGAGGATTCGCTATTAAGATTGCTGACTGAGTATCAAATCGGGAATCCGGCGCCCGCCCGGCCGCGAAACCTTTACGTCCGCGCCGAGGATGGCGCGCCCGATGTCCCGTCCCCGGGCGTTCCTCGCCCTGCTTGGGATCGTGTTCCTCGCCGTGGCCCTGGGGGTCGCGCTCTGGGTCGACCGCCTGATCGGCCTCGGGGTGTTCATCGTGGGGGCCTTCCTCCTGATCCTGCCGTTCCTCGGGATCCACGAGGAGGAGTGAGGACCGCAGCGTTTATGGCGGGCCATCCGTTCGGACCCCGCCATGTTCAAGGTGTTCAGCGTCCCCCCCGTCCAGAAGGCGAAGGCGGGGGACGTCCTCAAGGACGACCTCGTGAGCCGCCAGAGCATCGCGGAGCGGGAGGCGGACGCCCTCGGGTTCCCGGGGCTCGGGACCCTGTACCTCGTGGAGGGCGAGGACAGGGCGGTCACGCGGGCCGCGGAGCTCTTCAAAGGAATCGGGGAGGATCTGCCCGCGGACAAGGCCGCGGCGGTGCGGCAGAAGATCCGGGACCAGGAGGACGACGTCGCGGCGGGCGTCGGCCTGATTTTCGGGTAGGCCCCGGCGGGGCCGCCGCGGGCGCGGCCCCACGGTAGCCATGTTTACCGTCTTGAGGTCCGCCCGGGAATCGGTCCCGTGGTCTGCTCCGCGGAGTCACAGGCTCTTGATCTTCTCCGAGACGAACGTCTTGATCGCGGGGTCGTCCGGGATCGTCAGGGAGCGCTTGAACCGCTCCGTCTTGTCCGGCAGATAGTACCCGCGGGACACGGAGATGAACTCGTTCGTCCCCTCCGCCGTCGTCGCCCGCTTCCGCGCGACCTCCAGGAAGTTGTTCCGCCCGAAGTTGATCTTCTCCGCTCGGATCGTCACGAACTCCACATCGCCCCGCTTCGCCTTGCGTTCCTCGTCCATGGGTTCCGTTCCTCCGTGCAGTCCCGGGCACCCCGGCGGCGGCCGGGAGGGGGAGGCGACACGAGCCGGACTCGATATAAACGTTCCTCCGGGCCCCCGGTCTCCATACAACATCCTTATGAAGCGCGGGCCCCCATCCGAACCCGCATGTGCCTCTCGATTCCCGCGAAGGTCCTCGAGGTCCGGGGGAACCGGGCCGTCGTGGAGAGCCGGGGCTGGAGGCGCGAGGCGGACACGACCCTCGTGGCCCCCGCCGTGGGGGAATGGGTCCTCGTCCAGACCGGGATGATCGTCCAGGTGCTGACGGAGGAGGAGGCCCTGGAGACCCTCCGCGCGTGGGAGGAGGCGGAGGCGCCCGGCGGTGCATGAGGCGCTCCTTGCCGAGCAGATCCTGGGGGCGGCGCTCACGGAGGCGGGCCGCGTCCGCGCGAAGTCCGTCACCCGCCTGACCCTGAAGCTCGGCGGGCTGGAGGGCGTGTCCGCGGAGACCCTCGAGGCGGCGTTCAGGGAGCGGGCTCGCGGGACGCTCGCGGAGCGCGCGGAGCTCGCGGTGGACGTCGTCCCGGGGCGGGTGCGGTGCGTCGCGTGCGGCGCGGAGTCCGACCTGGCGGGCGTCGGCCACGGGGACCCCGGCCCCGCGGCGTGCCCGAGGTGCGGGGGCCGGTTCCGGGTCCTCCAGGGGCGGGGATGGGTGCTCGAGGCCGTGCGCGTCCAAACGTGACGGGCCCGGAGTTGGCCTTGAGTAAGGTCAACCGGCCCGACCGCAACCTCCGATCATCGTGGGTCGCCTACAGGACGCCGAGGCCGCCGAGCGCCTTGCTGGAGTCCGTGAGGGCCCGGACCGTGTACGCGGCGAGGCGGGTCGCCTGCTCCGTCTCCAGGACGAGGGCGGGCCATCCCCAGTGGAGGGCGACCGTGTCCCCCGCCGTCACGCCCGGCAGGATCTCCGGGTCGAACTCGCACGTGGACCGCCCCGCAGGTCCGAGGCGGAGCCCGCCGTCGATCGTCAGGGAGGGCTTCTCGACCTCCAGCGTCCCGCCGTCGACGCGGGTGACGCGGGCCCACGCGGGCCGGCACTTCTCCATGTTCTCCACGGTCGTCGCGACCTTCCCCGTGACCGCCCCGACGCCGACGAACGTGACGTGGAACGCATGGTGCGGCAGCGGGTTCTCCGGGAGGTGGGCCTCGAGCCGCTCCGCGGCCTTGCGGGGGAGGCCGCGCTTCCGGAAGCCGTCGAGGATGCCCCTGAAGTCCTCCCGCGTGAAGTCCTCGAGGAGGCGGTTCCCGATCCAGTACGCCTCGACGACCTCGTAGTCAAGCGGATCGAGGCCGTGCTTGTCCGCGATTGCGCTCAGGTACGGCTCCAGGGCCTCGAACCGGAGCAGGGCTTCCGCGGACGCGTCGAGGTCCGAGCCGTCGACGATGGACCGGTACAGGGAGCGGTCCGCGGCCTCCGGCCCGCAGTACCTCAGCCGGTTCGTCGCGATGCTGAACCGCGCGCAGAGCTGGACGCCCTTCATCGGACCGCCGCTCTCCGGAGACGAAGCCGCACGATGCGGGCCAGGTAGTCCCAGGTCTGCCGCAGGGAGGCCATCCCGATCGCGAGCGCCACGCCGAACGCGATCGTCACCGCCCCCGCCGCCTGCGGGAGGCCCCAGGCCGCGGGGGTCGAGGCCACCGTCAGGACCCACGTGATCGGGAACGCGAGGACGAGCGCCGCGGACGCCACGGAGAGGTCCACGTGCTTCAGGCCCGCGTACCACGTCGTCACGAACCCGACGAGCAGGACGGAGCTCAGGAGGATCCACGGCCAGGCCGCCCCCATCGCGGGGATCGACCCGGCCTGCCCGGTGAGCCCGATGTACGCTAGGAGGAAGGCCCCGCCGAACCCCATCCGGCCCAGCGCCACCGTGCCCGGGGCGAGCGTGCGGAGGGCGTGCTTCGAGAGCGCATACTCGCCCGCCCACATCGCCGTGGCGGCGAGCACGTACGCGGTCCCGTCCGTCCACACGGCTCCCGTGAGGGTGAGGAGGAGCGCGCTCCCCGCGAGCAGCAGGCCCGCCGCGAGCGCGAGGCGGATGTGGAACCGCTCCCGGAGGACGACGACCCCGAGGACCGTCGCCATCACGAACAGGGTGCGGTAGCCGAACGTCGCGGCCGCCGCGCCGCCCTGGCCCGTGGCGACCTGGATCCCGCGGAAGAACAGGAGGAACGGGATCGCCCCGCCGACGAGCCCGATCGTCACGAGCTTCCCCCAGTCCCGCCGCGTCAACCGCGCAGGGGCGGCCCGCCAGGCGAGGGCGGCCAGGGGCACGAGCATCAGGGCGACCGCCACGTTCCGCACGGTGACGAACGGGTCCGAGTTCCAGGCCGGGTTCGCCCGCAGGGCCAGGGTGTTCACGAAGGTCGCCACGCCGCTGATCACCGCCGTGAGGAGCACCAGGAGGATCCCCGGCGCCGTCCCGCGGCGGATTGCCTTCCTCGCATCCGATAGCATCGTCTCAACGTCCCCTCATGCGAACTGAATCGTGTGCTCGTCCTCGACCGCGATCCCGTAACCGATGTCGAGGGCCTCAAGGTTTGCGGCGACGAGCCGGGGCGGGACCCGCGCCCGCAGGGTTTCCCGCACCCGGTCCATCGGCACGGGGGGGACCCGGGTCCCCATCAGCGCGCCCAAGAGCACGGCGCTCGCCACGACGGGCTCCCCGATCGACCGCGCGACGCCGTCCGCGTCCACCGCCACGACGCGGCCCGCGCGCTCCTCCGCCTCCCGGAGGAGGTCCTCCACGGGCGGGTACGCCTCCTTCCCGATGAACACGGAGAGCGGGCGGACCGGCGTGAGCCCGGTGACGACGACGGACTTCCGGTGGACCCACGGGAGCAGCCGCACCGTCTCGAGGGGCTCGAACCCGACGACCGCGTCCGCCTCGCCCTTCTTCACGAGCGGCGAGCCGACGTCGCCGAACCGCACGTGGGACACGACGGACCCGCCCCGCTGGGACATCCCGTGGACCTCGGACATCTGGGCCCGGATGCCGCGGGCGAGGGCCGCCTCCGCGAGGACGCGGGCCACGAGGATCACGCCCTGGCCGCCGACGCCGCCGACGACGACGCCGACGCCCTTCACGCGCCCGCCCCCTGGGTCGCGAGGATCGCCTTGGGCGGGCACACGTCGACGCACGCCCCGCAGCCCGAGCACAGGGCCGCATCGATCGCGACGACGCCGTCCGCCATCCGGAGCAGGGCGGGGCACGCAAACGCGTCGACGCACCACCCGCACTTCGTGCACTTCGCCGCGTCGACGACGTACACGGGCGCCTTCGCGCCCGCCCGGCTCAGAGCCCGCAGCTCGAGGAGCCGGCACTCGTGGCGGGCGATCACCACGCTCATCCCCTCCTGCCCCATCCCCTTCCGGAACGCCTTCGTGAGCGCCTTCACGTCGTACGCGTCGATGACCTCGAGTCTCTGGACCCCGCACCCGCGGACGAGGCCGTCCATGTCGACGGCGGGCCGGCCCTCGTACGGGAGGCCCGGGTGGGGCTGGTGGCCCGTCATCGCGGTCGTCCCGTTGTCCAGGATGCACAGGGTCATCGAGACGCCCTGGTGGACCGCGTCGATGAGGGCGGGCACGCCCGCGTGGTAGAACGTGGAGTCGCCGATGAACGCGATCACCTTCTGGGCCGTCGAGGCGGCGAGCCCCGCACCGACCGCGATCGAGGCGCCCATGCACAGGAGGACGTCCCCCGTGCTGATCGGCGGGAACTGCATCAGGCTGTAGCACCCGATGTCGATCGGGAACACCGCGTCGACGCGGCGGGTCGCCTGGCGGGCCGCGTACGCGACGGAGCGGTGCCCGCAGCCCGGGCACAGGACGGGCGGGCGGCCCGGGACCCGCAGGACCTTCGCCTCCCGGATCCTCCGGACGGACTTCGGGCTCAGCAGCCCCGCCTTCACGAGGGCCTCCGCGACGGAGTCCGGGTCGAGCTCCCCCGTGCGGGCCGTGAGCCCCCGGTCCTTCCCCTCGATCGGCACCGCGATCCCGTGCTCGCTCGCGATCGCCCGGAGGGCGTCCTCGAGGACCGGCTCGAGTTCCTCGATCACGACGACGCGCTTCGAGCTCCCCAGGAACGCGGCGACCTTCTCCCGGGGCATGGGGTGCGTCAGGCCGAGCTTCAGGACGCGGCCCGCGAGGTCCTCCGCGTAGTCCATCACGTACGGATACGCCGCGCCGGAGGTGACGATGCCCGCGTCCCCCTCCTCGCCGAGCTTGACGACGCGGTTGAACGGGGTCGTCTCGGAGATCCCCTCCGCGAGCTTCAGCTTCTGGAGGAGGCGCTTGTGGCCCTCCCGGGCGTGGGACGGGATCATCACGAAGCGGCCCGGGTCCGGCTCGAAGCGGCCCGTCGGCCTCTGCGGCGCCCGCTTCCCCACGGTGACGGGCCCGCGGGCGTGGGCGACGCGAGTCGTCGTCCGCACGATCACGGGCATCTCGAGGAACGCGGAGAGCTCGAACGCGAACCGCGTCATGTCGAGGGCCTCCTGCGGGGTCGACGGCTCGAGCATCGGCACGTTCGCGAGCCGCGCGAAGAGGCGGTTGTCCTGCTCGTTCTGGCTCGAGTGGCATCCCGGGTCGTCCGCGGTGACGACCACGAGGGACCCCCGCACGCCTGTGTACGCGAGGGTCATCAGGGTGTCGGAGGCGACGTTGAGCCCGACGTGCTTCATGAAGACGAGGACCTTCTGGCCCGCGAGCGCCGCGCCCGCCCCCATGTCGAGCGCGACCTTCTCGTTGATCGCATAGTGGAACCGGAAGCCGGCCTCCCCCGCGAGGTCCGCGAGCACGGTCCCGATCTCGGACGACGGCGTCCCGGGATACGTCGCGGCGAGGTTCACGCCCGCCTCGATTGCCGCCCTCGCGATCGCCTCGTTCCCGAGGAGCAGGAGCGTCTCCCCCGGTCGGGCGGCGAGCAGGCGCGAGAACTCCGGGTTCACCGCCCGGACGGCGGCCTGCGGGATGTCCGTGCGCTCCGAAGGCCCCTCGAGGGAGGCCCCGCCGTGTCGGGACGCGTGTCCCGGAGAGGGTGGCATGGGTGCGACCTGCCCGTGGTGCCGACGTGTTCAACCTCGGCGGGAACGCTTAAGGGAGGTGCGTACAGACGATACATACCGCCCTTGGAAACGATTGCAGTAACGTCCGATTCCCCTGGCGGGCGGGATTACGCCGCGGGCGATGCCGCGGGCCGTGGGGGCGGGCGTGGCACGGCGGGCCGCGCTATAGACCCCAACGGCCGCTTGTAACGAAATAATTTCATCCCTCACCAATATACATATCTCCTATATATTCCGGCGCCGGGAGCTTTTAACTGTGTCCGAGAGCATCCGTGCCGAGGTTCCGCCCTTTCTAGCCCCGCGCCCCACGGAGGAATAGGATGGCCGCCCCCCTCGAGCCGTTCATCGTCGCCCTCCTGCTCGGAATCACGCTGGCCGCGTTCCTCGTCGCGATCTTCCAGAAGGACTACGTCCGCGCGGTGATTGCGTTCGCGGCGGGGAGCGCGTTCGTCGCCGCCCTCTTCGCGTACCTCGGGGCGCCGTTCGCCGCGGTCCTCGAGCTGACCGTGGGTGCGGGCCTCACCGCGGTCCTGTTCCTCGTCGCGATCACGCTCACCCGCGGGACGGAGGAGGACGCCCATGGATAGGGTCGCGGGGGTCGGCGCGCTGCTCGTCGTCCTGACCGCGGGCGCGGTCTTGGTCGGCGTGCTCGCCCTGTTCCCCGCCCTGCCCCCCACGGGCGCCCCCGGGCCGGGGACGGGCTGGATCGGCCAGGGCCTCTGGGAGGTCCGGGGCCTCGATCTCGCGGCCCAGGCCTTCATCGTCCTCGCGGGGGTCTTCGGCGTGCTCCTCGTCCTCGGCCGCCCGGGGGAGGCGGGATGACGGACCCCGCCGTCGCGATCCTCGGCGCGGGGATCGCCGCCCTGTTCGCGGTCGGGTTCCTGGCCCTCGTCGGGAGGCGGAGCCTGGTGAAGGTCCTCCTGGGGATCGAGGTGCTAGGGAAGGCGGCGACCCTCACGTTCCTCCTGGCGGGATACCTCTACGACGACCTCGGCCGGGCCCAGGCGATGGTCTTCACCGTGATTGTGATCGAGGTAATCGTCGCCGCCCTCGCGCTCGCGATGATGGTGAACGTCTACCGCACGACGGGCACGCTCAGCGTGCTCGCGATCCAGAGGATGAAGGGATGAGCCTCGAGCCCGCGCTCCTCGCCCTCACGGTCTCCGCGCCGTTCCTCGCGGCGCCCGCCATCGCGCTCCTCCGCCGCCGCACGAACCTGCGGGAGGCGGTGAGCCTCGCCGCGGCCGTGGCCACATTCGGGCTCGCGGCGTCCCTCCTGCCGAGCGCGCTCGCAGGGACTCCCGCCGCGATCGAGGTCCTCCGGTTCGCGCCCGGACTATCGATCGCGTTCAGGGCGGACCCGATGGGCCTCCTGTTCGCGACGGTCGCTTCCTTCCTCTGGATCCTCACGACGGTCTACTCAATCGGGTACATGCGGGGGCTGAAGGAGCACGCGCAGACCCGGTACTTCCTCTGCTTCGCGGCGGTGATCGGCGCGACGATGGGCGTCGCCCTGTCCGCGAGCCTGTTCAGCCTCCTGATCTTCTACGAGGTACTGACGGTCTCGACGTACCCGCTCGTAATCCACCGCGAAACCCCGGAGGCGTACGCGGCGGGCCGGAAGTACCTCGTGTACACGCTCGGCGGGGGCGGGGCCGTGATCGCGGGGCTCGCGATTCTGTACGGCCTCGGCGGGGACCTCGCGTTCATCGCGGGCGGGAACCCGACCCTGTCGTCGTTGCCCACGGGCGCGCTGCAGGCCGCCGCGGCCCTCCTGATTGCGGGCTTCGGTGTGAAGTCCACCCTGATGCCCCTCCACGGCTGGCTACCCTCCGCGATGGTCGCGCCCACGCCGGTGAGCGGCCTCCTCCACGCCGTGGCCGTCGTGAAGGCGGGCGTCTTCGGCGAGCTCCGCGTCCTCCTGTTCCTCCTGGGCCCTGCTCTCACCCAGTCGCTGGGTGTGCAGCCGTACCTCCTCGTCGTCGTTGCGGCCACGATCATCCTCGCGTCCGTGCTCGCGCTCGCGCAGGACAACCTGAAGCTCCGGCTCGCGTACTCGACGATCAGCCAGCTGTCGTACATCGTCCTCGGCGCGGCCCTGGCGATCCCGGGGAGCGGCCCCTCCGCGATCATCGGTGCCGCCATCATCGGCGCGACGTTCATGATCGCCGCCCACGCCTTCGCGAAGCTGACGATGTTCTTCGTGGCGGGCGCGATTATCGTCGAGACCGGGAAGACCCAGATCAGCCAGCTCGACGGCATCGGCAAGCGGATGCCCCGGACGATGCTGATGTTCGGGCTCGCGACCCTCGGGATGGCGGCGCTGCCGCCGATGTCCGGCTTCATCGCGAAGTGGTATCTCGGGGTCGGGGCCTGGGAGGCGGGCCAGCTCTGGATTCTCCTCGTCCTCGTCGCCTCGAGCGTCCTGAACCTCGCGTACTTCCTCCCGATCCTGATCCGCGCGTTCTTCCGGGGCGAGGAAGGAGTCGCCCGTCGGGAGGCCCGCGGGACCCTGGGCTGGCCTCTCGTCGCCACCGGCCTCGGCGCCCTCGTGCTCGGCCTGTGGACCGCGATCCCCTACGGCCCGTTCGACCTCGCCCGCACGATTGCGACCCAGGTCGTCCCGGACTACGTCGTACCGTCGTTCGCGTTCCTGGCGAGCGTGAACCTGTTCGTCCCGCCGTTCCTCATTTTCCTGATCGGCATCCCAATCGTCTTCGTCCTGAGGGGACGGGCCCGCCAGGCCGCGCTGATCGTCACGGCGGGCGTTGCCCTCGTCGACGTGCTGCTCATGCCCGCGAGCACGGCCTGGAACCTACCGTTCATGGACGGCCAGCTCGTCCTCCTGAACGCGGACCGCCTCTCCCTGTTCACCGGGTACATCTTCGCGATCATTACGTTCCTCGCGGTCCTCTACGCGGCCGTCTTCGTGAAGAAGCCGTGGCTCCACACCTATGCGCTGATGTACGCGGCGACCTCCATGGGCGCCGTGTTCGCGGGGGACTGGATAACCCTCCTGATCTTCTGGGAGCTGATGGCGGTCACCTCGACCCTCCTGATCTGGGAGAACCGGGGCGAGGCGATCGGCGCGGGGTACCGGTACCTCCTGTTCCACGCGTTCGGCGGGGCGATGCTCGCGGCGGGGGCCGCGCTCGCGTTCCTGGACACGGGTACCCTCCTGCTGAGCCCGCCCGCTGGGACCCCGGCCCTGAGCATCTGGTCGATCTTCTTCCTCACCGTGGGCATGGGCGTGAACGCCGCGTTCATCCTGCTCCACACGTGGCTGCCCGACGCGTACCCGAAGGCCCACGTCGCCGCGAGCGTCTTCCTGAGCGTCTTCACGACGAAGACCGCGGTGTACGCCTTCGCCCGCGTCTTCACGATGCCGAACTGGAGCCCCGCCCCCGCCTTCGAGGCGATTGCGTTCATGGGCGCGATCATGGCGGTCTACGGCGTCTCGTTCGCGGTCATCCAGAACAACATGCGGAAGCTCCTGTCGTACCACATCGTGTCCCAGGTCGGCTACATGATCGCGGGCGTCGGGCTGGCTGGGGCCCTAGGGACCGCCACGGAGGCGGGCGTCCTCGGCCTCGACGGCGGGATGGCCCACATGTTCAACAACATCCTGTACAAGACCCTCCTGTTCATGACGGTGGGCGTCGTGATTTGGAGGACGGGCCAGAACACGATGGACCGGCTCGGCGGGCTCTGGAGGAAGATGCCCGTCACCGCGGTCGCGTTCTGGGTCGCCGCCTTCTCGATCAGCGGCGTGCCCGGGTTCAACGGGTACGTGTCGAAGGGCATGGTGATCACGGCCGCGGAGGAGCACTCGTGGATCCTGTGGCTCCTGCTCGAGGCGGCGGCGTTCGGAACGTTCCTCTCCTTCCTGAAGCTCGGCTGGTTCACGTTCCTCCGGCCCGCGCCCGCGGAGATCGAGGCCTCGGACCCGCCCCTCCTCGCCCGCCTCGCGATGGCGGGGACCGCCGCCCTGTGCGTCCTCCTGGGCGTCGTGTGGGGCATCCAGTTCGCGGTGCTCCCGATCGCGAACCCGGACTACGCGCCGTACGACCTCGTCCGGCTCGGTGAGACGCTCGTCGTCCTCGGGCTCGCGGCCGCGTTCTTCTTCACCGTGGGCCGCCGGGTCCTCGCGCCCCACGACACCCGCCTCAAGGACGCGGACGCGGCGTACGCCGCGGTGGGGGGCGGGGTCGTCGCCCTGGCGGGAGGCCTCGCAGCGGGGGACGCGCGGTTCTACGACCGCTTCGTGGGCCTCTGGTCGGTCCTCGGCGCGGCGGTCCGGCGCATCCAGACCGGGAGCCTGAACTGGAACAACATCGGGATCGTGATCGGGATCGGCATCGTCCTCGCGTGGCTCTTGTGGGGGGTGCGGTGATGGCCTGGGAGTTCCTCCCCCTCGTGCCCATCCTCGCTCTCGGGGCGGGGGCCGTCGGCGCGTTCCTCGCGGGCCGCGCGCTCCGGGTGCGGGGCGGGACCGCCGCCTCCCTGATCGCCCTCGCGTCCCTGGGGGTCGCGTTCGCCGCGTTCCTCGCGCTCTACGATCCGGAGGGCCGCACCGCCGCGTACGCGCCGTTCGGGGAGGCGGTCCTGCGCGCGGACGGCCTGGCGGTCCTCTTGGGCCTGGTCGCGACGGGCCTCGCAATCGCGGTGACCCTGTACTCCCTCGTCCGGATGTGGGGCGAGCCCTTCCGCGCGGAGTTCACGGCCCTCTTCCTCCTGATGGTGATGGGGGTCTCGGGCCTCGGTCTCGCGGGGGACCTGTTCAACCTGTACGTGTTCTTCGAGCTCATGGCGATCGCGACGTACGCGCTCGTCGCGTACCCCCGAACGAAGGCGGAGGCCTCCGAGGCGGGGATGAAGTACCTGGTGATGAACGCCGCGGGGTCCCTCGTGGCCCTCCTCGGGATCGGGATCGTGTACCTGACGAGCCCGGCCCGCACCCTGGACCTCCGGGTCCTCGCGAGCCCCGCGAACGCGATGCCCCCCGAGGCGGCCCTCCTCGCGGCGGGCCTGATGATCGCGGGCTTCGGCGTGAAGGCGGCGGTCGTCCCGATGCACACGTGGCTCCCGGACGCGTACACCTCGGCCCCGACCGGCGTGACGGCGATGCTCGGCGGGATCGTGACCCAGGCGGGCCTCCTCGCGATGGTCCGCGGCCTCTCCGTGCTGCGGGTGGACCCGGACGTCGGGATGTCGTACGGCCTCCTGATGGCGTTCCTCGCGGTCCTCACGATGACGGTCGGGAACCTCACCGCGATGCACCAGACGGACCTGAAGCGGATGCTCGCGTACTCGAGCGTCGCGCAGGTCGGGTACGTCCTCCTCGGGTTCGGCGTCGGCCTGGAGCTCGGCGTGAAGATCGCCGTGGCGGGCGCGCTCTTCCACATCGTGAACCACGCGCTCATGAAGGGCGGGGCGTTCCTCGCGGCGGGGGCCCTCGAGCGGACGTTCGGGACCCGGGACCTCGCGGCCCTCCGCGGCGTCGCCCGCCGCGCGCCGGCGCTGGGCTTCGCATTCGGCGTCTTCGTGCTCGGCCTGGCGGGCGTCCCGCCCACGGCGGGCTTCCTGAGCAAGCTGCTCATCGCGACGGGCGCGGCCCAGGGCGGGGCGCTCGGCGTGTTCTTCGTGGTCGCCCTGATCGGGAACAGCATCCTCTCCCTCGCGTACTACGTCCCCGCGCTCACGGGCCTGTTCTCGAAGGAGGGCGCGCCCCCTGAGGGCGGGCGGATCCCCCGCGGAATCGCGGCCCTCCTCGCGGTTTTCGCGGGGCTCGTGCTCCTGTTCGGCCTGTGGCCGGACCTCGTCCTCCAGTTCGTGAACCCCGCCGTGCGGGGAATCCTGGGAGGTCCCTGAGATGGTCGACGAGCTCCTGATCTTCAACCCGGTCACCGTGTTCCTCGTGGCGCTCTCCGCGGCGTTCCTGCTGTGGCTCTGGGGCCACGCCCTCGCGCCCCCGCCCACGCCCTCAGGCCACAAGCTCGAGATGTACACGGGCGGCGAGGCCCCCGTGGTCCAGGAGATGCGGCCCGGGTACCAGTTCTACCACATCGCGCTCTTCTTCACCGTGCTCCACGTCGCCGCGCTCGTCCTCGTGACCGTCCACACCGGCACGTCCGGGCTCCTAATCGCCATATACCTCGGCGTCGTAGCTGTGGCGATCGCGGCGCTCGTATGGAGGTGAACCATGTTCGAACGTCTCGTCCGGTGGGCCCGGGGGAAGTCCCCGTGGATCCTCCTGTTCAACAGCGGGGCCTGCAACGCCTGCGACATCGAGGTCCTCTCCCTCGTGACGCCGCGGTTCGACGTGGAGCGGCTCGGGATCCTCGCGAAGGGCACGCCCCGCCACGCGGACATCCTCGTCGTGACGGGTCCCGTGACCCTGAAGCAGCAGGAGCGACTCAAGCGGATCTACGACCAGATGCCGGAGCCAAAGTACGTGATTGCGATGGGCTCATGCGGGTCTCAGGGCGGGGTCTTCAAGGGGCTCTA
>Ga0209002_10000577_pt1 | contig 29792 bp, 28 predicted proteins | sample Rifsed16ft2_FD_184010 | JGI IMG/M metagenome (GOLD analysis project Ga0209002, IMG submission 184010) | Soil microbial communities from Rifle, Colorado, USA - sediment 16ft 2 (version 2) | ecosystem: Environmental > Terrestrial > Deep subsurface > Rock core/Sediment | place: Rifle, Colorado...
CGAGTAGACCCTGCGGCCGGTGTCGGACGAGGCCTTCGGCTGACTCACGGGGAACCGGGGAAGAACGCAAGGGCGCAAAGAGGCAAAGACGCAAAGAAGATCGGGCCATTTCCGGATCTCTGCGCCCTTGCACCTTTGCGCCTTTGCGTTCGATTTCCGTTCTTGGTTTTCAACTGACGTCGGCTTCGGTGATCTTGAAGCGGGTGATGCTCTGCGCTCGGCCGGTTCTCTCGTCGACGTCGGCGACGATGCCGCACATCCAGGGGTTTCCCTTCGCCGTCTCGAACTTCGTCGGCATCGCCGTCAGGAACCGGGGGAGCGAGGTCGAAGCCTCGATCCCGATGACGGAGTCGTAAGCCCCGCACATGCCGAGGTCGGTGATGTAGGCGGTGCCTTTGGGGAGGATGCGCTCGTCGGCCGTGGGGACATGGGTATGCGTTCCGAATATCAGCGCGACCCGTCCGTCGAGATAGGCGGCCATCGCCATTTTTTCCGACGTGGCATCGGCGTGCACGTCCACCACGATGACCTGAGCTTTGCCTCGGAGGGCCTCGAGCTCCCGATCGATGGCCTGGAACGGGCAGTCGATGAGCGGCATGAACACCCGGCCCTGGACGTTCACGACCGCGGTCGTGATACCGGAGGCGGTGGTGGTGAGGCAGGTGCCGACGCCGGGGCAGGCGCCGGGGTAGTTGATCGGACGCAGAAGGCGGGGCTCGCGCTCGAGGTGCTCGAAGATCTCCCGCTTGTCCCAGATATGGTTTCCAGTGGTTAGGACGTCGATCCCGAGGTCGAAAAGCTGGTCGCAGATGTCGGGCGTGACCCCGAATCCGGCGGCCGCGTTCTCCACGTTGACCACGACGAGGTCGAAGTCTTCCTTCGATTTGAGGTGAGCCAGGCCCGCTTTCAGGATGTTCCGCCCGGCCTTTCCTACCACGTCGCCGGCGGCGAGCACCCTCACTTGAGGGCCGTCCTCGGGCTTCGGGACGAGCTCGGGCGGGGTTTCAGCCGCGCCGCCTCGGGGGGGCGAAGGCTCAGGACCTTGCCGTCGTCGACGAGCGAGGCCTTGAGGGCCTCGTCCACGTACTCCACCAGGCGGAAGTCGAGATCCCGGCGCACGTAGGAAGGCAGTTCGTCGAGATCCCTGGCATTGAGCTTGGGAACGACGACCGTCCGGAGCTTTGCCCGCCGGGCGGCGAGGATCTTCTCTTTGATCCCTCCGACCGGAAGCACATTGCCTCTGAGGGTGATCTCGCCGGTGAGGGCGACGTTGTGCCGCACCGGAGTCTCGGTGAGGGCGGAGATCATCGCGAGCGCCATGGTGATGCCCGCCGAGGGACCGTCCTTGGGGATCGCGCCTTCGGGGATGTGCACGTGGATGTCGCGGCTCGCGAAGAGCGATTCGTCGATATGGAACTGGGCCGCGCGCGAGCGGGCGTAAGAGAGCGCCGCGCGGGCCGACTCCTGCATGACGTCGCCGAGGGTACCCGTGAGGATGAGCTCGCCCTTCCCCTTCATCACCGTCGCTTCCACGAACAGGACGTCGCCCCCGGTGGGAGTCCAGGCGAGGCCGGTCGCGACCCCGACTTGATCCTTCTGGAGCGCGTCCTCCCCCAGGAACTTCGGAGCTCCCAGGAACTGCGAGACGTTTGAGGCGGTAACCCGGGTCAGGCTCTCCCGTCCGTCCGCCACCCGCCTTGCGACCTTGCGGCAGATCCTCGAGATCTGGCGCTCGAAGCTCCGGAGTCCGGCCTCCCGTGTGTACTGGCCTATGATGAGCTTGAGGGCCTCGTCGCTGAAAGCGATGCGGTTGCCGTCGAGCCCGTTCTCGGTTATTTGCTTCGGGAGCAGGTGCCGCTTCGCGATCTGGACTTTTTCCTCTTCGGTATAGCCGCTGAGCTCGATGACCTCCATCCGGTCGAGAAACGCCGGCTGGACGGGATCGAGCTGATTGGCGGTCGCGATGAAGAGCACGTTCGAGAGATCGAACTGCACCCCGAGGTAGTTGTCGCGGAACGAAAAGTTCTGCTCGGGGTCGAGGACCTCGAGGAGCGCGGAGCTCGGATCGCCGCGATAGTCGGAGCCGATCTTGTCCACCTCGTCGAGCATGAACACCGGGTTGGACGTCCCCGCCTGCTGGATTCCCTGGATGACGCGGCCGGGCATCGACCCCACGTACGTTCGACGGTGTCCCCGGATCTCGGCCTCGTCGCGGACGCCTCCGAGAGAGATCCGGTGAAATTTGCGTCCGACGGCGCGGGCGATGGAGCGACCGAGAGAGGTCTTTCCCACTCCCGGGGGCCCGACGAAGCAGAGGATCGGTCCGCGCATCTTCTTCTTTAGCTTCCGCACCGCCAGGTACTCGAGGATTCGCTCCTTGATCCGCTCGAGGCCGGTGTGGTCCTCGTCGAGAATCACCCGGGCCTGCGAAAGGTCGAGGTTGTCGCGGCTGAAGCGGTTCCACGGGAGGTTGACCATGCACTCCAGGTAGTTCCGGAGAGTCGCGGTCTCGGCGGCATCGGGGTGCATCCGCTCGAGCTTCGCGATCTGCCGGTTGACCTCTTTTAGGACCTCCCTGGGCATCCGCGCCTTGTGCGCCTTGGCGCGGAACTGGCGGACTTCCTCCGCGAGCTCGTTCCCCTCGCCGAGCTCCGACTGGATGGCCTTCAACTGCTGGCGCAGGAAGAACTCCCGCTGCGAGCGGTCCATCTCGCCCCGCGCCTGGGAGCTGATCTGCTGCTGCATCGTCAGGACCTCGAGCTCCTTGGCGATGAGCTCGTGGACCTTCTTCAACCGCTCGATGGGGTCGATGGTCTCGAGGATCTCCTGGGCCTCAGTTACCTTGAGGTCGAGATTCGATACCGCGAGATCGGCGAGCCGCCCCGGGTCCTCGAGGTTCGCGGCGATGACCATGACCTCGGGAGAGATGGACTTACCCAGGTTCACCGATTTCTCGAGAGCTTCCTTGACGTTTCTCCGAAGGGCCTGGAGCTCGAGCGATTCCTCGTCCCAGGTTTCTTCCTGGACCGGGGTCAGGCCCGCGAGGAAGAACGGATCGGACTGGGGAAAGCCGTCCACCTGGGCGCGGTTCATTCCCTGAACCAGGACGCGAATGCGCCCGTCGGGGAGCTTCAGCATCCGCATGATCACCGCGACCGTTCCCATTCGATGGAGATCCTCGACCGCGGGGTTCTCGCGATCCTGATCCTTCTGGGCCACGAGACAAATCATGCGATTTTCGGAGAGCGCGGAGTCGACGGCCTTCACCGAGCGATCGCGGCTCACGTAGAGGGGAACGATCATGAACGGAAAGATCACGATGTCCCGAAGCGGGAGAACGGGGAGATACTCGGGTATCTGCGGCGACTCTTGGGTCTCTTTGGAGTCCAGTTCCATCGGGATCTACTTGGTCTTGGATTCTATCTCTTCGACTTCCAGATGGAACTCGCTTCCCCGACGGTCCTTGAGCTTGGGGATGGTCACGGTCAGCACTCCGGCCTCGAGCTCGGCCCTCGCTTTGGTGAGATCCACCGCGCGGTCGATGTAGAGCGACCGGGAGAACTTGCCGAAGCTCCGCTCGAGACAGAGATAGCCGCGGACCGAGCGGTCCACCTTCGCTTGCTTCTTCTCCCCCGAGAGGATCATCTTGGGTCCCTGGAACGCGACGGTAATCTCGTTCTTAGCGAGGCCCGGAGCTTCCACTTTGACCATCACGTCCTTCGCGGTCTCGAGCACGTCCACTCGAGGAAACCATTCGCCGAGACCGACGCCTCCGGCGTCGCTCGTATCGAGCTCGGTCAGTTGAGCGAAAATCTTGCTGAACTCTCTCTGGAGGCTCGAAAGACTCGAAACTTCCGGGAGAGCTCCGCGGCGCTGCACCATTGGGGATATGAGCGAAAGTAGCACGAACGCCCGGAGGGCGTCAACGCTCCGAGATCACGTCCGTTTCACGACGATGAGCGTTCGATCGTCGGTCGCGCGCGCGCCGGCGGTAAAGACCTCGACCTCGTCCTGGATCTTCCGCTCCAGCTCCTGCGCCGGGAGAGAGGCGTTGGCGCGAATCAGCTCTCCCATGCGCTCCTCGCCGAACTCCTCCTCATCCGGGCCCCAGGCCTCGCTCAAGCCGTCGGTGAAAACCAGGAGGATGTCTCCGGGCGCGAACTCCACCTCACCGGCCTCGAACGGGGTTTCGGCAAAGAGACCGATGACGGTGCCGCCCGTCGTGAGCCTCTCTATCGTTCGGCTCTTCGCCCGATACAGGATCGGCGGAATATGGCCAGCGTTGACGTAGCGCATCTTCCCCGTGCCGGTCGTGAGGTCTCCGAAGAAGAACGTCACGTAGAACTGGGCGGGGGAGTTGTGGAACATGACCCCGTTCGTCTGGGAGAGGATGGTGAGCACCTCGGCCTCCCGCTGGCAGGCGAAGTGCACCATCGACCGGAGCACCATCATCATCAGAGCCGCGCTCGCGCCCTTTCCCGAGACGTCGCCGAGCGTCACCGCGAGACCGTTCGGGCGCTCGATGAAATCGAAGTAGTCGCCGCCGATGGTGTAGCAGGGGGTGTTGGTGCCCACCAGGTCCCAGCCCGGATAACGCGGGGCCTGGCTCGGGAGGCTGTTCTGCTGGATCTCGCCCGCGAGCTCGAGCTCGCGCTCCATGCGCTTCTTCTCGATCATCTCCTCGAGAAGCTTGGCGTTCTCGAGCTTGATCGCGGCGACGTTCGCGAGAGAGCTCAGAAGCGTGAGGTCGTCCTGGGTGAAGGAGTTCTCCCGGCTCAGGCTGTCGACGTAGATGAGCCCGGTGACGGCATCGTCGTGCCAGAGGGGAACGCACATCGCCGAGCGGATCCCGAGGGAGATGATCGACTGCTGCCGATCGAAGCGCGGATCCGCGAGAGCGTTCTTCGTGAGGATCGATACCTTCTCCTTGACCACCTTGTCGGCGATGGAGCGACTGAAGGTGATCTCCTCCGTGGTGTTCCGCCCCTCGGCGCTTCTCACCGCCTCGACCGAGAGCCCCGAGCCCTCGGTAGTGAGCATCAGCACACCGCGCTCCGCGCGGATGGCCTTGAACGCGAGCTCGAGGATGAACTCCAGGAGCTCGTTGACCGGCCGGTTGGAGATGAGCGCCATGCTCGCCTGGCTGAGGGCGCTCAAGATCTGGTTCTGCTTCAGGATCCGCGCGGAGTCGTCGGCGATCGAGTGAGAGGCAGTCCGAGCCGCCCCGCGGTTTCCCGCGACGTTGTCCCAGGTGTCTTCCTTGGCCCGGGCAGCCGCCAGGAGCTGCTCCGTCGAGACCACCACCGTACCCTCGAGGTCGAGCTCCGCAGGAGTCTCCGTCAGCACCACGCTTCCCGAGGCGTCGTGGACGAACCGAATCTGCTGATCGCCGAGGGTAATCACGTCGCCGTTCTGGAGGGGGGCGCGCTGCGCCAGGCGCATGCCGTTCACGTAGGTTCCGTTCCGACTATCGAGGTCGCGGATGAAGTGCCGGACGTTCTCCCGCCGGATCTCCGCGTGGATGCGCGAGAGCCACTGGTCCGCGAGCACCAGGTCGTTCTTCTTCGACCGGCCGATGGTGATGACATCCTTTTCGAGCTCGAATCGATAGGGCTCTCCGTTGAGGGGCTTCACGTAGAGCTCTGGAGTTCGTGCCATTGTCAAATTCGGACGAGCGCGATCTAGGAGACCGGTGTGTCCTCCTCGCTTTTGGGCCCTTCGGGTCTTCCCTGTACGGCCTGTACGGCCTGGACGGCCGGTACGGCGGCGACCGGGGCTTCCGCATCCGACTTCTTCTGTTCTTTCGCCACCCGCCTTCGCTCCTTGGCCTCTTCCTTCTCCTTCAGCTTATGGGCGGACATGGCGTCCTGGAGCACCCGCGTCATGAACGCCTGCGCTTCGGCCCGGGTGCACTCCTTTCCAATGGCAACCTCGGCCGCGAGCCAGCTCCGGATCTTCTTGCGCGTCTGTTCCTCTTCACGGGCCAGGCCCGTGGTCTGGCGCAGGAAGTGGAGCCGCTTCAGGGCGCGGGCCAGGCTCCGGGGCGACCCTTCGGAAATCAGCTCCTCGATGACCCGGTGGCGGTCGGCGTCTTCCGGGAGCGGTCCCTCGAACTCCGCGGACAGCTCCTCCTGGACGGCCTGCATCGCCATTCCCGCGGGCCGGAGATTCAGCTCGGGCACGCGCGAGAGCGGGACGAGTATCCGGCTTCCCTCCTCGATGTCCTCCAGCTCCAACAGTTTGGTCCCCGGCGCGGCTGGATCCTCGATGACCCCACGGAAGATGCAATGGCCCACTTTGGGGTAGAAAATGGGCTCGCCAGGCTTGGGAAGCCTCGCGAGGGTGGCCTCGTATCCGCCCAACCGGCACCTCCCTTCGAGCCCTACAACATATCACGAGTCGAGCTGGCGCATAATCCGGTCTGCCGCTCGTTCCCTCGAGTAGCTGGCCAAACGCGTTGCAGCGGACGAGGCCTATGTCGGATACCATGGTTTCCGGCAGTGAGCGGGTCCGACTTCGGCAGCGCAGTGCTGCTGCCACAGGGCTTCGCCACGCCGCTGAACGCGTGTTCACTTGCTCTTCGAAGAGAGGTTCATCTACTTCCCCTCCCGGCAAATCGAGGCGACCCCCGATTCTCTCGGCCTCGAGCACGACGAGGTTTTCCTCGACGCGTCGGATGGGACCCGGGTCCACGGCTGGTTTCTTCCCGCTTTCCCGTCGCGGAGACCCCCCTACACCGTCCTCTTCTGCCACGGCAACGCGGGCAACATCTCCGGCCGGTTGGATCGCTCTTTACTCCTCCACAGCAAGTTGGGGCTGGACGTCTTCTTCTTCGACTACCGCGGCTTCGGGCGGAGCGTGGGGCGTCCGTCCGAGGAGGGCACGTACCGGGACGCCGTCGCCGCCCACCGTTATCTGGTCGAGGAGCGGGGGATCGCGCGCGAGCGGTTGATTCTGCACGGTGAGTCGCTGGGCGCGGCGGTCGCGATCGAGCTCTCGCTTCGAAAAGACGCGGCCGCGCTCGTGCTCGAAGCTCCTTTCACTTCCATCGCCGACATGGTCCGGGTCGCCTATCCGCTTCTCACGCCCTTCACCTCGTTCGTTCGGACGCGATACGACAACCTGAGGAAGATACCTGAGGTCTCTCTTCCGCTTCTTCTCTTTCACGGGCGCCGGGACCCGGTGGTGCCGTTCGAGCAGGGAGAGGCCCTCTTTCGCGCCGCCCGCGAGCCCAAGACCTTCGTCGCCCTAGAGAATGCGGGGCATGCCGATTCTTTTCTCGCGGGAGAGGATGTCTACTGGAACGCCTGGAAGAGCCTCCTCCAGGCGCTCGACTCAGCTACAGAGGGCGGAGCGCGCAAAGGGTAAAGACGACACGGTCGCGGTCGCGCCCCCGACGGTAACCTCCGTCCCTGGCTCCCAGTGCCCGCGCTTCAGGTAGGCGAGCGCGAGGGCGCCGCCGAACGCGGGCGAGAGGGCGGAGCTCGTGACCGTGCCCGCTTCCTCGTCGCCGTGAAGCACCGGGCTTCCCGAAGCGGGCGCTTCGACTCCTGAGAGCCTCAGTCCCGCGAGCTTGCGGTTCACGTGGCCCCGGTGAGCGAGTCGGACGACGTACTCCTGGCCGATGTAGCAGCCTTTCTGGAAGCTGATGGCTTCGTCGAGGCCGGCTTCGAGCGGAAGGTGAGACTCGTCCATGTCGATTCCGAAGCGCGGGCGGGAGGCTTCGATGCGCCTCGCCTCGCGGACGCTCTCGCCTCCGAGGAGAGCTCCCCGTTCGAGGGATCGCTCGAGGAGACTCTTCGCGGCATCAGGGCTCGCGGTTACGTCGAACCGTGGCGTGAGCTCGCGCCTCTGGGCGGTGATCCGCGCGGGAACACCTGAGAGATCGAGGGATCGAAAATGGAGGTGGGCGAGCTCGTCCAGATCGGACAGGGAGATCCCCGTGAGCTCCGCCAGGATCCCGCTCGCTTTCGGTCCTTCGAGCGAGAACATCGCCTCCGACTGGGCGCGGCTCTCGAGAGCCACGTCCTCCGAGATGATGTATCGGTCGAGCGCCTTGCGAAAAGGCTCGGCGCGCTCGCGCTCCATCTGGAGGAGGAAAGAATCGCTCTTGAAGACCAGGAGGTCGGAGACGAGCTTTCCCTTGACAGTGAGAAACGCCGCGGGGACGCCGGTGGAGGGCGCGAGGGAGCGGACGTCGTTCGTCAGCATGTTCTGGAGGAAAGACTCCCGATCCTTCCCCCGAGCGGCGATGGTCGCGAGGTGAGAGCGGTCGAGGACGAGCGCGCCCTCCATTGCCGAGCGGTACGCTTCTTCGAACGAGCTCTCGATAGCCATGAGCTGGAGACCATCATTATGGCGCGCGGGCGGGAAGCGCGCTATCTTTGCCGCCATGGATTTTCCTCTCGATTACGTCCGCGGCTGTTTTTCCAGACCGGAGAGCCCGGACACCGTCTATTTTCGGAACGCGTCCGCCCCTTGGGTTCTATCGACCGTTCGCGCCCTCGAGAGCAGGGCTTCGATGGCCGACGATCCCGACGAGATCCTCAGGGACACGCGCGAGAGCCTCGCGATCTTTCTCAATAGCAACGAATCCTGGGCCGAGGAGGAAATCGTCTTCGCTCCCGACGTGAGGGATCTCGCGCGGCGCCTGAGCCTTGGCCTCGGGGGGAATCTCGAGCGGGACTCGGAGGTGGTGGTTTCCGAGATCGACGACGAGTGGAGCCTCGCCCCATGGCTCGCCCTCGAGGAGCGGGGAGTGAACGTGAGGTTCTGGCCTCTGAAGCGCCCGGGCGCGGGTCTCGACCCCGCGCGGCTTTGCGAGCTTCTCAACGAGCGCACGCGGCTCGTCGTCGCCGCCAAGGCCTCCTCCGCCATCGGCACCATCGTCGAGCTCTTGCCGGTGGCGCTTCAGGTCCGGGATCGGAAGAGCTCGCTCGTCGTGAACTGGACCCCGTTTCTTTCCCACGGAGCCATCGACGTGCGCTTCCTCCGCTCGGACTTCGTGCTCGCCTCGACCTCTTCGCTCTTCGGATCGCGCGTGGGGTTTCTCTGGGGACGCCGCGAGCGGATGCGGGAGCTTCGAGAGGCGAGCCCGGAGATCTTCGAGGGACTCGAGACCGAGCCCAGGGAGATCGATGCTCTCGGCGCCGCGCTCCGCTACGTGGAGGAGCTCGGGCTCCTGGCGCAGGAAATGCAGATCCCGCCTTCGGAGGATTACGGGCGGCGGAGGCACATGAGGCGCGGCATGCAGGCCATCCGCCACTACGAGAGGACGTTGACCTCGCTCGCGCTGCGGCGCCTCGCCGGGATTCCCGGCGCCACCGTCTACGGCATCGGCGACTGGGATCACTCCGCGAGACGAATGCCCCATCTCTTCTTCCGCCTTCGGGACAAAGATCCGGAGGATGTGGCCGCTCTCCTCGCGCGCGACAACGTTCGCGTGGAGCACGGGTCCTTCGGCTGCCCCAGGGCGGTCCGGGCACTCGGTCTTCCCGAGGACGAGGGCGCGGTCTCGGCCTCGATGGCGCACTACAACACCGAGGCCGAAGTGGAGAGGTTCGCCGACGCCCTCCACCGGATCGCCACGTGAAGCTCCTCGCCGATCCGTTCTTTCCCGAGGGCGTGGTCCAGGATCTCAACGACGCCGGCTACGACGCCGTTCACGCGCTCGAGATTGGGGCGGGGGATCTTCCGATCCGGGAGTTCCTGCGCCTCGCGGCGTTCGAGGGCCGGGTCGTCGTGACCCGGAACCGGAGCCTCGCGCGTCTCGTCGAGTCCGATTCCGGAGTCGCCTGGCCCTCGGTGATTTTCTTTCGTCAGGACGCTGTCGAGGCCCAGGTCATGACCTCGACGCTCTTCAACCTCCTCAAGCTCTTCGACGAGGATTTGAAGGACGGGGCCCTGGTCATCGTGCGTGATGGCCAGACCCTGCTGCGGAAGTTCATCAAGCCCTGATAACCTCACTTCACCGCCAACATGACGATCTCGACGAGCGCCTCGGGGGCCATGAGCTGGGCTCCGACCGTCGCCCGCGCCGGGGGCGGGCTTCCCACCATCTCCCGGTAGACCTCGTTCATCGCCTGGTAGTGGCGGATATCGGAGAGATAGACCATGGTCTCGACCACGTCTTCGAAATCGAGGCCGGCGGCGTTGAGCGCCGCCCGGAGGTTTCCCAGCGTGAGCCGGGTCTGCTCCTTCGCGTCCGCGGAATAGCCGTTGGGGCCGCGACCCAACATGCCCGAAACGAAGAGGCGCCCTCCCGCCTCTATGGCCGGTGAGAGAGGAACCGAGGAGGGCGTCGCTCCCGCGGGAGCCACGACTCTTCGCGCCGGATCCTTCACAGCGGTGCACTGGATCTCGGAGACGAACTGCGCGTTCATGAGGTCGGCGCGCACTGTCGCCCGGCTCGGCGGCGCCTGGGGGAAGAACGTGCGGTAGACCTCGTTCATGCCCTGAAAGTCCCGGGCGTCGTCGAGAAACACACGGCAGTGGGCGACGTCCTGATAGCCCATGCCCGCCGCCTCGAGAACCAGTCCCACGTTCTGAAGAATGTTGCGCGTTTGTTCCTGGACGGTCTTTCCCTCGGGCTCGAGGGTCTTGGGATTGCGGGCCGTCGCGCCCGCGATGAAAAGCGTCGAGCCCACCTGAATGCCCCAGCTATACGGAAGCTGAGGGCTCTGCATTCCCGAGGGTGTTATGACCTTGCGCTCGACACCCGGACGGGCGGCGACCATCGAAAGCTCCACGAGGGCTCCGGGGATCGCGATATCCGCCTCGACCGTCGCCCGCACCGGCGGATCCTTCGGAAAATAGGTGCGGTATACCTCGTTCATCGCGGCGAAGTGGCGGACGTCCGAGAGGTAGACGTTGACGCTGACCGCCCGGGAGAAGTCCATTCCCGCGGCCTTCAGCACGGAATCGAGGTTCGCCATCGCCTGGCGCATCTGAGCCTCGATGCCCTCGGGAACCTCGAGGGTTCCCGGCTTGTTTCCGATAGCACCGGCGAGATAGAGAAAGTCTCCGGCGAGAACGCCCGGGCTGAAGGGAAGGCCGACGTCCGAACCTTCGGGAGCGATGATTTTCTTGTCTTCAATCAGTGCCGCGGGGACCCCACCCCCGCGGCTCTCGCTCCGGGACTCGCTTCGCTCGCCCTGCGCTCGGGCTGAGGGCTCCCCCGCGGACGTGAATGGAAGCGACAGAAGCAGCAGGAACGCGATGTTTGGAATCATGCAGTGGAATATATCTCATTTCCAATCGAACCGAGGAGGATCAGGGAAGAGACGATATAATGCCGCGCCGCTTGAGGCTGCAATGACTCCCGAGGTTTTCTACTACGAGAACGACCAGCTCTCCGCCGCCGGCGTGCCCCTCGCCGAGATCGCGCGATCGGTCGGAACACCGTTCTACGTCTACGATCCCGGGGCGGCGCTCGCGCGCTTTCGCCGGCTTTCGCGCGCCTTTGAGGGTGTCGACCACCTTCACTGCGTCGCTCTCAAGGCCAATAGCCAGCCCGCCCTTCTACGGCCCCTCTTTGCTGAAGGCGCGGGGGCGGAAGTCGTCTCGGGCGCGGAGCTCGCGCTCGCCCTCGCCCTCGGAGTTCCCGCGTCCCAAATCGTGTTCTCGGGGGTGGGGAAGACGGATCGCGAGCTCGCTTCCGGGATCGCCGCCGACGTGCTGATGTTCCTGGTGGAATCCGAGACCGAGCTCCGGGCGCTAAACTCCCTCGCCGGAGAGGCGGGGCGGAAGGCGAGAGTCGCATTACGCCTCAACCCCGATATCGACGCGAAGACCCATCCTCACATCGCGACGGGAGTCGCGACCGCGAAGTTCGGCATCGATCCCGACGAAGCGCTGAAGCTTTACCGGAGTCATCGCGACTTCGCGAACGTCGATTTCGCTGGAGTGCACTCGCACATCGGATCCCAGATCACCGAGCTCGGTCCTCTCGCGGAGAACGCGCGGGCGCTCTCGTCCCTGGTGCGGGAGCTCCGGGAGGACGGCGTCGCGATTCGCTACGTCGACGTCGGCGGAGGCCTCGGGATTTCGTACCGGGGAGAATCGACGCCGTCCTTCGAGGCCTACGCCGAAGGCGTCACCAAGCCTCTCCGCGAGCTCGGAGTGACTCTCTTGACCGAGCCCGGCCGGGTGCTCTTCGGTCCAGTGGGCGCCCTGGTGGCGCGAGTCCTTTACGTCAAGCGCGTTCACGGCCGCGAGTTCGTGATCCTGGACGCCGGTCTCAACGACCTTCTGCGGCCCGCGCTCTACGGGGCTTACCATCGCGTCGTCCCGCTCGCGCGGCGAGAGCGGAAGCTCGGGACCTTCGACGTCGCCGGGGCCGTCTGTGAGAGCTCGGACGTCTTCGCCGGTGACCGTGAGCTTCCCACTCCCGAAAGAGGAGAGCATCTCGCGATTCTCGACGCCGGCGCCTACGGGTTCGCCATGAGCTCGAACTACAACCTTCGGCCCCGACCGGCGGAAGTCGTCGTCGAGGACGGAGGCTTCCGCGTCGTCCGCGAGGCCGAGACCGAGGCCTCTCTCGTCGCGCGCGAGCTGGGACGAGCTTGGTGAGCGCCCTCGAGGTCTACATCCAGTGGTCTGCGATGAAGTGACGCAACTAAAAACGCCGGGGGGACGAGGCTCTCCTTACCGCTTCGTGGATGCTCTCGATGAGGGTGTCGACCTCTTCCGAGTCGATGGTCCTATCGACGCTGGTCTCGGCATAGGCGCGCATCACCCCAAGGAGCTGACGCCAGCCGAGGTTTCCGGCGTCGTTGGCGGCGGAAAGGGCCCGAAAGGCGTCGTCGAGCTCTTCCGCGCGGTCCATCGCATCCGGATCGAGCCGGCTTTCGGTTTCCCGCGACAACGTCTCGATGAACGTGGCCTGCATCGCCGGGGGATTGGTCATGTAGAGGGAGGAGAAGAAGAGCAGAAGCAGTACCGTCGTCCCCAGGAGTATGGCGGCCGCAACCACGAGCCAGCCAAGCCGTCTCCGGCTCCGTGGAACCGACTCGAGCTCCTGGGAGAAGGAGGGAGCCGAGCGGATGAAGCCGTCGGTCTCAGGCAAGGAGCCGCCTCGCGTAGTAGATCAGGCAGAGCACGAAGATCGCGACCGCGGGGAGCAGAATCTCGGGGGGGATCCAGACGGGATCGCCGAGGGTCTCGAGGCCCGCGAGGTTCACGAGCGCGAGGGCCGCGACGTTGTTGAGGAAATGGATGACCACGGGCACGACGATGCTTCCGGTCGCGAGAGCGGTCAGGCCGAGGACCAGCCCGGCGGCGGCGAAGGAAGGCAGCGGCAGGATGTGAAGAAGCGTGAAGAGAATCGACGTCAAGATGACGGCGATCGCCGGCCCTGTCGCGCGAGAAAAGGCGCTTTGGACGAATCCCCGGAACATCAGCTCTTCCGAGATCGCGGCGCCCGCCCCGATCGTGGCGAGCTTGACGAGCCACTCGCCCGGGCTCGAGGCCCGAAGCACCTCGCGGAGCTGCTCCGCAAGCTCCGCCGGCACGAGATCGGACGTGAGAGTCGAGAGCTGGTCGCTCAGGATCACGAACGAGATCGCAAGCGGGACCGCCATCAAGAGGTCGGGCCAGGTCGGAAGGCGCAGGAGCAGCGTCTCTTTCGGGTCCAGGCGGAACCCGAAGACGAACAGAGCCGTGAAGACCACGAGGACGAGAGGCGTCGCTACCAGGAGCCAGTCGGCGCCGATCCCCGAGGAGGCGAAGAGCCTCCCCATGGCCAGGTTCGAGATCAGAACCGCGCAGAAAAGGGCGATGGCCGCCGTGAGAGAAGGGAGCCTCCGCGGACCCGAGGTCGACATGGGACGCTCAATATACATTGCCCGTGGCGGATGGATTGAGATAATCTTCGCCATTTGGTTCCCGTCGTCATGTCGCGGAGGTGCGTTGGATGAAAGCTCCGGAGCGGCTCCGAGTGGTGCTGTACGGACTGGGTCAGATTGGTCTCGAAACGGCGAAGGTCGTCCTCTCGCGCCGCGACATCGAGCTCGTGGGCGCCATCGACGTCGATCCGCGGAAGCTGCAGCGGGACGTCGCGGATCTCTCCGGCCTCTCGCGGCCGTCGGGGGTTCGGGTGTCGGACCGGGCGACCGAGGTCCTGCAGGTCACGAGACCCCATGTGGCGATCCTCACCACCGGCTCCCGCTTCAAGGACGCCCTGCCCCAGATCAAGCAATGCGTAGATGCCCGGGCCCACGTGGTGAGCTCCTGCGAGGAGCTCCTCCTTCCTCACGTGCGCTACGCCGCCCAGGCCAAGGATCTGGATCGCCACGCGAAGGGAATGGGAGTCGCGGTTCTCGGCACCGGGGTGAACCCCGGTTTCGTCATGGACACCATGGCGCTGGCCGCGACCGCCCCCTGCCTGGAGCTGAAGTCGATCCGAATCGAGCGCGTGGTGAACGCCTCGACCAGAAGGCCGAACCTCCAGCAGAAGGTGGGGGCGGGAATGACCCCGGCACGGTTCCACAAGGGGGTCAAGAACAACGAGCTCGGCCACGTGGGGCTTCTCGAGTCCACCCACCTCGTCGCCGAGGGGTTGGGGTGGAACCTCGACCGGGTGGACGAGACGATCAAACCTGTCCTCGCCAAGAGCCGGGTCAAGACGCCCCACGTCACGGTTCAGGCCGGTCAGGTGGCGGGCATCCATCACGTCTGCCGCGGCTTCGTCAACGGAAAGGAGGCCGTGAGCCTCGACCTCCAGATGTACGTCGGCGCCAAGAAGCCCTTCGACCGCATCACGGTCAAGGGACGACCCGACGTCACCCTTCTGTTCGAGAACGGGGTCGCCGGAGACGAGGCGACGATCGCGATGCTCGTGGCCATGGTGCCCTCGATGCCGAAGCTCGAGCCGGGGCTGCGCACCATGGCGGACTGCCCGGTGCCCCATTTCCGCGCGGGGAACTAGTTCGTCTAATCTGAGTCCATGGACCAGGGCCGCGAAGGCTCGGCGACGCACCCCGTCTGGCGCGGGGTCAAGATCACGCTGGGCTTGATACTCCTTCCGCTGGGAGTGGTGGGACTCTTCCTGCCGTTTCTGCAGGGGTTGCTGTTCCTTCTCGTCGCCATCGCCCTTCTCGCGAGTGAAGTCCCGTTCGTCGCGCGGCTGCGCGACCGGGTCCGCGACCGCGTCCCGGGACCCTGGCAGAAGGCCGAGGAGCTCGGCAGAAGCATCAAGGCCCGGTTCCGCGGCAAGGGAGCCAATCGTTGACGAAGCCCGAGGCGCGGGAGCGCATCGAGGCCCTCAGAAGTCAGATCCGGCGCCACGACCATCTCTACTACGTGAAGGGCCATCCTTCGATCTCCGATGCGGCTTACGACAAGCTGCTGCGGGAGCTTTCGGAGCTGGAGGAGAAGTTCCCGGATCTCAAGACCCCCGACTCCCCGACGGAGCGGGTTTCCGGCAGGGTCCAGGAGGCCTTCGGCGAAGTGCGCCACCTCGCCCCCATGCTCTCCCTCGAGTCTCTGATGAACGAGGACGAGGTGCGCGAGTTCGGAAAGCGGATGGAGAAGGGACTTGGGCTCTCCCGGGTGGGCTACATGGCCGAGCCCAAGTTCGATGGGCTTTCGGTGGAGCTCGTTTATCGGGAGGGTCGCTTCCTTCGGGGCTCGACCCGCGGCGACGGCGCGGTGGGAGAGGATGTCTCAGAGAACCTGAAAACGATCCGGTCCCTTCCGCTCTCTCTTTTCACCCAGGAGCGGCCCGCCTCCGGCACCGTCTCCGTGCGCGCCGAGGCCATCATGCGCCTCGAGGAGTTCGAGTCCCTCAACCGGCGCATCACGGAAATGGGAAGGGAGCCTTTCGCCAACCCCCGGAACGCCGCTTCCGGCTCGCTTCGACAGCTCGATACCCGCGTCACCGCGAGCCGTCCCCTGGATCTCTTCGCCTACGACGTGATGTACGCGGACTCGGTCGCGATACGCTCCCAGAGGGAGGCGCTCGACTTGCTCGCGGAATGGGGCTTTCGCGTCGACCCGACGAGCCGGCTCTGCGAGAGTCTCGACGAAGTCGTCGCCTACCACCGCGAGCTCGAAGCGAAGCGCGACGATCTCGACTACGAGATCGACGGGATCGTGGTCAAGGTCGATCGCCGCGATCAGCAGGCTGAGCTCGGCTCGCGCTCGCGGAGCCCCCGCTGGGCGGTCGCCTTCAAGTTCGCCCCCCGCCAGGAAGTCACCGAGGTCATGGACATCGCGGTTTCGGTGGGCCGGACGGGAAAGCTCACCCCGGTCGCCCTCCTCCGGCCGGTGGACGTGTCCGGGGTCACGGTGAGCCGGGCGACCCTCCACAACCAGGATGAAGTCCGGAGGAAGGATGTTCGCGTCTCTGATCGGGTGCGGATCCAGCGCGCGGGAGACGTGATCCCCGAGGTGGTCGAGGTCCTCCTCGAGCACCGCAAGGGTGATCCCCCCGAGTTCCAGATGACGACCGTCTGCCCGGTCTGCGGCTCCAGAGTGGAGTTGAAGGGCGCCTACCACGTCTGCACCGGCGGCTGGAGCTGCCGGGCGCAGCAGACGGGGCGCATCGAGCACTTCGCGAGCCGGGGGGCGATGGAGATCGAGTTCCTCGGCGAGAAGACGGTGGCGCAGTTGGTGGAGCGGGGGCTGGTTCGCGATCTCTCGGACCTCTACCGGCTCGAGAAGAAGGATCTCCTCGAGCTCGACGGCTTCGCCGAGAAGTCCGCGGAGAACCTGGTGAACGCCATCGAGGCTTCGAAGAAAGCGCCTCTCGACCGCTTCCTCTATGGGCTCGGGATCGGAAACGTGGGCCAGCACGTGGCCCAGGTCCTCGCGTCGCACTTCGGAAGCCTCGCCCGGATCATGGATGCGACGGAAGACGAGCTCCTCTCGGTGCACGAGATCGGAGAGGAAGTGGCGAGGTCGGTCGTCGATTACTTCACTGATGTGAAGAACCGGCGGGTGATCGAAGACATGCAGCGAAACGGCCTCGATCTCGTCTGGGAGGCGAGCCAGAAGGAAAAAACACTCGCGGGGACACGGGTGGTCTTCACCGGGACTCTTTCCAAGCTCCACCGCGACCACGCGAAACGCCTCGTGGAGGAGCGCGGCGGAAGAGTGACGTCCTCGGTCAGCAAGAACACCAGCTTCGTGGTCGCGGGCGAAGACGCGGGCTCGAAAGCGGAAAAGGCGCGCGAGCTGGGGGTGAAGGTTCTTTCGGAAGACGACTTCCTTGCGATGGTCAAACCCGATTGAACTTTTCTTCCTGCCACCGCGTACCGATCGAGTGAGATGACCAAATTCCTGCTCTGGATGATTCTGCTGGTGGTGTGCTGGCCGGCGGCGCTTCTGGCTCTCATCCTCTACCCCTTCGTCTGGCTGTTCCTCCTGCCGTTTCGTCTGGTGGGCATCGTGGTGACCGGGGTCTTCGAGCTCCTGCGGGCCATCATCTTTCTTCCCGCGCGTCTTCTCGGGTCAAAGCCTGCTTAAGCGCACCTCGAAGCCAGCCCCGCCCAGGGACGAGTCCACGAGAGCGATCGAGCCTCCGTACCTTTCGACAACCGCCTTCACGATGGCGAGCCCGAGGCCGGTGTGCTCTCGCGCCCGCCCGTCGTTCGGGCGATAGGTGAAGAAGCGATCGAAAATCCGTTCGCGGTGCTCCTGGGGGACGCCGGGACCCTGGTCCTCCACCCGCACCACCGCCTGTCTTCCTTCCGTTCGCAGCTCGACACGGATTCTCGCCCGGTCCGGAGTGAATCCCAGAGCGTTGTCGAGGAGGTTCTCGAAGACCTGAGCGAGCCTGTGGCCGGGTGCGCCCACCTCGACCCCGGTCGAGGGTGCTTCAAGCTCGATCTCGATACCTCGCTTCCGGTACCGCTGGGCTCCGGTCAACCCCTTCAGGAGCTCAACCAGATCGACCGTTTCCGGTTCCGACTCTTCGAGACCCGCGTCGACGAGCGTCACTTCGCGCACGGTCGAGAGGAGCCGCTCGAGCCTCGCGATCTCGCGCTCCACGACTCCCGCGAACCGCGCGCGCTCCTCGGGGTCCTCGACGTCTTTCAGCATCTCGGCGGCCGCGCGGATCGAGGTGAGCGGGTTTTTGAACTCGTGCGAGACATCGGCCGCGAACGACTCGATGAACCGCATGCGCTCCTCGAGACGGGAGGAGAGCTCGGAGAGGGCACGGCTCAGGTCGCCGATCTCGTCGAGTCGGCTCGATCCGGGGAAACGTCCAGTGAGACGGCCGCCCCGACCGACGAGGGTCTTGGCCTGGGAGCGAAGCTTCTCGATGGGGCGCGAGATCGTCGCCGAGAGCATGAGGCTCAGGATCGCGGCCACCCCCGCGGCGCCGACGACGTAGCGGAAGACGGCGAGCCGGACTTCGTAGAGATCCCGCAGGATGTGGAACGTGGATTGCGATACCAGCACGACACCGACCACTTCGCCCTCATTTCGCACCGGAAGAGCGCTGTAGAGGGTGACCGAGCGCTGGCCCCCGCGGGTGATGCGGGTGGCGGCGCCGTAGGAGCCCGAGAGCGCCTGGCGGATCTCGCTTCCCTGGAATGGCGAGTCCGGCGAATAGGCCTCCTCGCGCGAGAGCTCGATCTCCGGCCGAACGTCCGCAAGGAGGGGACCGAGAAGGCGAAACAGCCCGGTTCCCACCCGGTAGAGCCAGCCGGAGCGCGGGTCGATCTCGGCGAGCGAAGTTTCTTCCGGCTCCTCCTGACTTGACGGGCTTTCGGGTCCGAGACGGCTGGTGTCGCAGATGAGCCAGCCGTCCCCATCGAGGACCCGGATCCGCGAGGGAGTCTGCCGCTCGAGCCGCGCGAGGATTGGCTCGGCGAGCGCGAGATCCAGAGGGCCCCTTTCGGAGAGGGCCGCCGCGAGGAGCCTGCCCTGCTGCACCATCGAGGCCTCCTGGGCTTGCAGGAGCTTTCGCTCGTAGATGGCGAGATACGAGACTCCGGCGGCGGGAAGAAACACCAGGAGCACGTTGAAGGCGAGAAGGCGTATCCAGAGCCGGGAGAGGAATCTCCGGAGCGAGAGCGAGGCGTTAGCCTTCCCGGTAGCGATAGCCAAGGCCGTATACCGTGTCGATGGCGTCGAATTCGGGGTCGATTCGGCCGAACTTCTTCCGGAGCCGTTTCACGTGGCTATCGATGGTGCGCTCGCTGACGTAGGCGTCGTTCGGGTAGCACTCCTCCATGAGACGACCGCGGGACTTGACGTGGCCCGGGCGGCGCGCGAGCGCCTGGAGCAGCAGAAACTCGGTCACCGTCAGAGGCAGGAGCTCGCCCTTCCACGTGGCCTGATAACGTGCGAGATCCAGCTCGAGCTCTCCGAGCGCGAGCTTCTCCTCCGGCTCCTGGCCCGATTTCTCGAGGAGCGCGAGGCGACGGAACATCACTTTGATCCGCGCGAGGAGCTCTCTCACCGCGAACGGCTTTACCAGGTAGTCGTCACCCCCGAGCTCGAGCCCGAGCACGCGATCGAGCTCCTCGTCCCGGGAGGTCAGGAAGATGATGGGGAGGACTTCGGTGAGCCCCCGGATCTTCCGGCACAGCTCGAGCCCGTCCATGCGAGGCATCACGATGTCCAGGACCAGGACGTCGGGAAGCCCGTGGGTGAACTTCTCCCAGGCCGCCTGGCCGTCGGGATAGAGGTCCACGCGGTATCCCTCCCGCTTCAGGGCGTAGCCCACCGTCTCGCGGATGTTCTCCTCGTCGTCGACGACGGCCACCCGTCCCGCGGTTCTGGTGCTCATGAGTGGATGTTAACAATCTAACCCATGGGACCCGGCCCGGGAAGGGCTGCCACAGGAATGCCACAATCATTCCTTATTAATGGAGCATGAAAGGATGCTTCTCATGATTCTCCTCGGCTTTCTCGCGCTTATCGGCGGAATCCTGATGCGGTGGAGCGCCGACACGTCGGCGAAGGCGGAGCGCTCGGTGTTTTCGCCCTCCGTTGTATCCGACCCGCGGATAAAGTGATATGGCACCGAATAGGACGCCGAACCAAGTTTTTCGGGCGACCGCATCCACTACTCGCGGCTTTTTCGGACGCCGGGCGAAGGCACAGCGGCTCGGTGATAAAGTGAGCGCATGCTCGAGGAGCTTCCTCCCCCCGAGGCCGAGAGGCTGAAGAAGCGATTCGACGTCTGGCGAGAGGCGATGGATCGCCTGAAGTCCAAAGCGCCCCCAGACCGGCCAGACCGGCCAGACCGGGATGACGAGCCTCTCTTCGCGAGCGAGCTCGAGAAGGAGACGTGAGCGCAAAAGACTCCATACGCGACGTTTCCCAACTTCTCTCTCGCTTCGAGCTGAGCTCCGAGGAGCTCGTGCGAAGTCAGCTCGACCGCGCGGAGAAACTCGCGGATCTCAACGCTTTCATCTCCCTCCTTCGCGAGGAAGCGATTTCGGAAGCGCGGCGTCTGGACGCGATGCGCCGACGCGGCGAGATCCTGGGCCCCCTTCACGGGATCCCGATTACCGCCAAGGACCTCGTCTGGTCCAAAGGCCAAAAGACGACCTCGGGCTCAAAGATCGACGCGGACTTCGTTCCCGATCGGGACGCTCCGGCGCTCGCGAGCCTCCGCGCCCGAGGGGCTGTGCTACTGGGAAAGACCAACCTCCACGAGTTCGCGTACGGTGTTTCGAACGTGAATCCTCACTATGGGGCGGCGCGCAATCCGTGGGATAGAACGAGGATCAGCGGCGGGTCGAGCGGCGGCTCGGCGGTCGCGCTCGCGAGCGGTGTTGGCTACGGCTCGATCGGCACCGACACTGGCGGCTCGATCCGGATCCCTTCCTCGCTCTGTGGCATCGTGGGGCTCAAACCCACGTACGGAAGAATCTCCCGCGACGGGGTGACTCCGCTCTCGTGGAGCCTCGATCACGTGGGACCGATGGCGCGGACGGTCGAAGACGTGGCCGTGCTGTACGAGGCGATGTCGGGTGAGGCAGTCGAGATATCGGAGCCTGCGGGAAGCAGGCCGCTCCGGGACCTCAAGGTCGGTCTTCACACGCGATACTTCTTCGACAACCTGGCGCCTGACGTGGAGGCTTCGGTGCGAAGCACCCTCACGGGGCTCGAGGGCCTCGGCGCTTCGATCGTCGAGATCGACGTGCCGGAGATCGAGATCCAGGGCGCGTGCCGGAACACCATCGCCTTCGCCGAGGCTTCCTGCTATCACGAGAACAACGTCCGGACCCGCCCCGAGGACTATGGTGAGGACACGAGAGAGCTCCTGAGGCTCGGGCTTCTCATTCCCGCGACCGACTACCTCGCGGCGCTTCGGTCGCGCCGCCTCGTCTTCCGCGCCTTCCGGAAAGCTTTCGATGCGGTCGACGTCCTCGCGGCGCCCTCGACCCCCGCGACCGCGCCCCCGATCGGCGCCTCGGTCCTCGAGAACGGAGAGGAGCTCCGAAGCGGGCTCCTCCGGCTCGCGGGGCCTTTCAACACTACCGGCTTTCCCGCGCTCTCGCTCCCTTGCGGATTCAGCGGGAACGGGCTCCCCATCGGGGTCCAGCTCGCGGCAGCACCTCGCCGCGAACGCCTGCTCCTTCGCGTCGCGCGTGCGCTCGAGATGCGATCTGGGCAATCTAGCCTGGGCCGCTCTCCTGCTGTATAGTCCGCCCTCTCATCCAACGGAGGTTTCAGGATGCTTCTGCAGGGGAAACGTGGGCTCGTCGTCGGGGTCGCCAACAAGCGCTCGCTCGCCTGGGGAATCGCGCAATCTGCCGCCCGGGAAGGCGCGCGGCTCGCGTTGACTTACCAGGGTGAAAGGCTCGAGGAGAACGTGCGGAAGCTCGGGGGCGAGCTCGAGAACCCGGTCATCCTCCCTCTGGACGTGACCAGGGACGAAGAGCTCGATGCGCTCGTCCCCGCTCTTCAGGAGCAGCTCGGAGGTCTCGACTTCGCGGTCCACGCCGTGGCCTTCGCGCTCCGGGAAGAGCTCGACGGGGAGTTCGCGCAGACCTCGCGGGAAGGCTACCGCATCGCGAATGACGTCTCCTCCTATTCCCTGACCGCTCTCACTCGCCGGGTGGAGACGCTCATGTCCGGGGGAGGAAGCATTCTGACGCTCACCTACCTCGGCGGTGAGCGCGTCGTCCCCAACTACAACGTGATGGGCGTCGCCAAGGCCGCGCTCGAGATGTCGGTGCGCTACCTGGCCGCGGACCTCGGACCGAAGGGGATCCGCGTGAACGCCATCTCGGCAGGTCCGGTGAAGACCCTCGCTTCCTCGGGAGTCCACGGGATCTCCCGAATGCTCGAGCACCACCGGACGTTCGCGCCGTTGAGGCGGAATACCGATCAGGCGGAGGTCGGAGACGCGGCGGCGTTCCTTCTCTCCGATCTCGCCCGGGGGATCACCGGCGAGATCCTCTACGTCGATTGCGGGTATCACGTCCTCGGGAGTGCCTTTCCCGTCGAGACTCGATGAAGCTGTCCGCGGCCTCGGAGCTCTTCGTGCTCTTTCCCGAGGCGAGGATCGCTCTCGTCATCGTCCGGGGGATCGACAACCGGCCGCGAGAAGTCGCGTCGCTCGCCGCCCTGCTCCGGGACGCGCAGACGAATGTCGTGGCACGGATTCAAGGCGGCACCCTCACCGACCATCCGAGGATTCACTGCTGGCGTGAGGCCTACCGCGCCTTCGGCGCCAAGCCCAAAGACTACCCGTCCTCGATCGAGAACCTGGCGCGCCGGGCGCTCAAAGGTGACCCGCTTCGTTCCATCAACCCGCTGGTCGATCTCTACAACGTAGTCTCGCTCACCCATCTCCTCCCCGTGGGCGGCGAGGACCTTGATGCGATCGAGGGCGACGTCGTCCTCACGCGTGCGTCGGCCTCGGAGCCGCCGGTGAAGCTTCTGGGCGAAAACGAGGAGAGAGTCCCGAAACCGGGCGAGGTGATCTATAAGGACGGCCGGAGCGCCATCTGCCGCCGGTGGAACTGGAAGGAAGCGGATCGGACGAAGCTCACCGGGCAGACATCGAACGCGATTCTCGTCCTCGAGGCACTACCCCCCATCCTCGTTTCCGAGCTGGAAGCGGCTGCGAGAGAGCTCGAACGTCTCGTCCTCGAGCACTGCGGCGGAGACGCGAGGGTCGAGCTCCTGGATCGTCAGCGCCCCGGGGTCGCCTTCGAGCCGAGATAGCCGACCAGGCCCCTCGGGAACCGGAGCTCTCCGTAGCCCGGAAGCGACCGTACCCGAAAGCCGGCCTCGCGAAGAAGCCGCATCACGACTGCTTTCCCGACCAGCTTTTGATAGTGGACCTCTTCACTCCTCCAATACCGCGAGCCCGCTCTCCGAAACGAGGTGATGCGCCGGGTGAGGAGGTTTCGCTTCCGATCCTCCTCGGCGGTCACCAGGATCGCCCAGTCCGAGGCCTCGAAGTGGGTCTTTGCCGGGGCGGCGCCCAGAACCCGACCGGGCGCCGCCATGTCGAAAAGCAGGACTCCTCCAGGGAGGAGAGCGCGGTGGATCCTCCGAAAGAGACTCGCGAGACCGCGCTCCGAGATGGGCCGGTCGACGAAGTAGTTGAAACACTCTCCGATCCCGGCCACGGCCACCGCGCGGGGAAGCTCGACGTCGTGGAGGGATCCTCGCCGGAACGTCGCCTCGGGGACGCGCCGGCGCGCGAGGCTCAACATCGGACGGGAGACGTCGACTCCGAGGACGTCATACCCCGCGGCCGCGATGGGCTCCGCGAAGATCCCGCTCCCGCAACCGAGATCGACGACGAGTCCGTCCTCGAGCCCCGCGCGCTCCAGAGCGCTCAGGAGAACCGGAGCGGCGCTCCGCGCGATCTCTCCGAAACGAGCGTCATGGATGTAGGCGAGGTCCTCCCGGTAGAGCACGGCGCTACCGAATATGCCCTCCGAGAAGTTTCGGAGGCGAGAGACCAAGCCTCGCTCGCGTGGGCTACGTCTGCTATCGTTCGGAATTCGGAGGTGCGGCATGCGAATGTTTCGAGCAATTCTGGCTCCCGCAATGGTCGCGATCACATTTCTTCCCGGTTCGGCAGCAACGGTCCAATCGCGGCTGCCAGCGCTTGAGACCGATGCCCCGCGTTTTTCGGATCCAGAGCGGCGAAACCAATTGGCCACGGCATTCCCGGAAATCGACACCTTGTTCCGAGACTTCGCCACGAGGGCCCACGTTCCTGGGATCGCGTTCGGCGTCGTGATCGACGGCGAGCTTGCCCACGCGGGTGCCGCCGGCTATCGGGAGATCTCCTCGAAAGCAGGCATTGACAGCGATACGGTCTTTCGAATCGCGTCGATGACGAAGAGCTTTACCGCGATGTCGATTCTCAAGCTGCGTGACGAGGGGAAGCTCGCACTGGACGACGCCGCGGAGCGCTATGTTCCGGAACTGGCTGGACTGCGCTATCCGACTTCGGATTCGCCGCTTCTCACGATTCGCCATCTTCTGTCGCATGCCGAAGGCTTTCCCGAAGACAACCCCTGGGGGGATCGCCAGCTCGCGCTGACGGACGAGCAGATGACGGAGATGCTGCGAAAGGGGATACCGTTCTCGAATCCTCCGGGAATCGCCTACGAATACTCCAACTATGGGTTTGCCATTTTGGGCCGAATCGTCTCGCGTGTATCGGGGATGAAGTATCGCGACTACGTGACCGCGAGCATTCTCGAGCCGCTCGGCATGACCTCCACGACGCTCGAGCCCTCCTCCGTGCCACCGGCACGGCTGGCACACGGCTATCGATGGGAGAACAACCAGTGGATTGAAGAGCTCCCTCTCGCCGACGGCGCTTTCGGAGCCATGGGTGGAATGCTCACGTCGATACGCGACCTGAGTCGGTACGTGGCGTTCCACATGTCTGCCTGGCCCCCACGGAGCGATCCGGACGAGGGGCCCCTCCGGCGGGCGTCACGACGCGAGATGCAGCAGGTGTCGCGGACCGCTCCAGCCAGTGTCACGACGCATCCAGAGAGCTCGTCCCCGAAGCTCAATACCGGAGGTTATGGTTTTGGCCTCCGCGTTTGGCAAACCTGTGACTTCCGTCATGTCGTGGCTCACAGCGGCGGACTGCCCGGGTTCGGATCGCATATGCGGTGGTTGCCCGACCATGGGGTGGGGGTGGTAGCACTCGGCAATCTCACATATACGAGCTGGAACACGGTCACTGACGAAGTGTTCGAAGCGCTGCGCCGCACGGGCGGTCTGAAGCCGCGTCAGCCTCCGCCTTCAACGGCGCTTACCGACGCTCGAGAAGCGGTGTCACGCCTGGTTCTGCAGTGGGAGGACCGTCTGGCGGAGGGTATTGCCGCGGACAACCTTTTCCTGGATCGATCGAAGGAGAGCCGCCGCCAGGAACTGGAAGAGCTGCGATCTCGAGTGGGAGCGTGTCAGCCCGACGGGCCGTTCGACGCCGAGAATGCGCTCCGAGGAGAGTGGACGATGCGCTGCGAGCGCGGACGACTGCGGGTGTCGGTCACACTCGCTCCGACCATGCCGCCCCGGGTTCAGTATCTGCAGGTTCGCGCGATAGAACCGGGTGAGGCGGTCGGCCCATCACTCACCTGCGAATCTCGATAGACGAAAGCGGCGCCCGTCCGCCCGTTTCTTGATGCGTTCGTCCGGCTGTGCTAGCGTGAACGAAGTGCATCACTTGAAACGAGCGACTTTGTCGAGGGTGGTGCGATCCGTTACCTGCCTTCCGCCGGTCTTGCTACTCGCGATCTCGGGTTGCCTTCCCCTGTTTCACGCGCTTCGCGACGGTAGTCCGAGCCGCTCGGTTACCTCCCCGCATTCGATGTCGAAACACCACGGCGAGGGTTGGGCGTCGGACCGGGCGTCGGGCCCGCGTGAGATTCACTTCTGCGTCGTCTGTGCTTTCACCAAGGGGATGGACGGAGCACTGCACGTGGCCCACCAGAAGCTCCCTCCTCCCTCCCAGGCCTCGTCGACACTCGCCGCTCGGTCGCACGTGGCTTCACTCTGGCCTTCGCTCCATCCCATCTCCCGAGCTCCCCCGGCGTTGCTCCCCGGGTGAACGCCACCCGGTCGCGCCCCGACTCGAATCCTTACACTCCGACGGTTCGGACCGATTCCTCGAGAGGCGGGGTAGCGCAGCTTCTCTTTATCATGGGAGAGGGAAATGAGAAGAAGTGAGAGGTTGGTTCTGCTTTGCGTCTTCGCCACGGCCGGGCTGCTCGCGCCGCTTCGGCTCGCCGCGCAGGAGCGGGTGCCGTCGCCCGAGGCCGCCCAGGTGTCGCAAGAGCTCGCTCTGCTCCGGCAGGAGTTCCAGACCCTGCGAGAGACTTATGAGGCCCGCTTCGCCGACCTGGAGTCGCGTCTCGCCGCGCTCGAGAGTAGCGCCGCACCCGCCACCCAGCAGCCGAGCGCGACGGTTCCCGCGGGTGCCGCGGGCGCGGGAGGACCTTCGGGGGCTTTGCCCGTCTACGGCGGAGCGTCCGCCCTGTCCAAGGTGTTCAACCCGGACATAGCCGTCATCGGCGACTTCCTGGGGGCGGCCGGCAGCAACCCCGTGAACCCCAGTCCCGCCCTGGAGATGCACGAGAGCGAAGCGTCGTTCCAGGCCATTCTCGATCCCTATGCGCGCGCCGACTTCTTCATGGCCTTCGGCGAGGAGGGAGTCGACCTCGAGGAGGGCTACGTCACCTTTCCCGCCATACCGGGAGGACTCCTGCTCAAAGCAGGGAAGATGCGCTCCGCCTTCGGAAAGGTGAATCCACTGCATAACCACGTCCTCCCCTGGACCGATCGGCCGCTGGTCACCGAGAATCTCGTGGGCGGTGAGGAAGGGATCAGTGACGCGGGATTCTCGGTGGCACGCTTGATCCCGAACCCCTGGGTGTTTCTCGAAGCGGCGGGCCAGGTCTACCGCGGCGACTCCCCCGGGGTCTTCCAGTCCTACGAGCGCGGAGACCTGAGCTACGTCGGGCACCTCCGCGGTTATCAGGACGTGACCGAAGCCTCGAACCTCGATATGGGCTTCTCCTACGCGCACGGGCACAATGACGCGGGGCCAGGGTTCACCACCGACCTCTATGGCGCGGATTTCACCTTTCGTTACCGACCCCTGCGCCGCGCCATCTACCGGTCTTTCATCGCGCGCTCCGAGCTCGTGTGGAGCAGGCGCGATCAAATCGACGGCCGCCAGGGGGCCTTCGGCTACTTCGTTTCCGGCGACTATCAGTTCGCCCGGCGCTGGTACAGCGGCGTACGGTACGACGACTCGGAGCGAGCCTACGACAGAAGCCTGAGAGACGAAGGCTACTCACTGGTCCTCACGTACTGGCCGAGCGAGTTCAGTCAGATTCGCGGACAGTTTCGGCGGACGAGCTACGCGGAGGGGGAGGACGCCAACGAGTTTCTGTTCCAGTTCCAGTTTTCGATCGGAGCGCATGGAGCGCATCCCTTTTAACTTTCTGGGGAGAGTCGAGATTTCCGCGATGAGAACGACGCTTCTTGAGTCGTGGCTGGTGTTTGTCCTGTGTCTCGGGGCGCCGGCCGGCGCCCAATCGAAACTCAACGTCGTCGCTACCACGCAGGATCTCGCTTCGCTGACCGAGGACGTGGGAGGGGATCGGGTGAGCGTCGAGGCGATCGCCCGGGGCTACCAGGATCCCCACTTCGTCGAAGCCAAGCCCAGCTTCATCCTGAAGCTCTACCGGTGCGACCTGCTGGTGTTGGTGGGACGAGAACTCGAGATCGGCTGGCTCCCCCCGCTCATCCAGCAGAGCCGGAACTCCAGGATTCAAGTGGGGGCGAAGGGCTACCTGGACGCTTCGCTCCACGCCAAGATCCTCGAGATCCCCACCGGTCAGATCACCCGCGCGATGGGCGACGTTCATCCACAGGGTAACCCGCATTACTGGCTCGACCCCGAGAACGGGCATGTAATCGCCAAAGACATCCTGGCGAAACTGGTCGAGCTTCGTCCCAACGACCGGGCGTACTTCGAACAGAGGTTCGCCGACTTCGAGAAGCGGCTCACCGAAGCGGAAAAGCGGTGGGAGGAAATGATGACGCCTTACAAAGGGATCGACCTCGTGACCTATCATCGCTCCTTCCCCAACTTCACCGACCGGTTCGGTCTGGACATCGTGGGCTACGTGGAGCCGCGCCCCGGCATTCCGCCCTCGCCCCGCCACACACTCGATCTCATCAACGAGATGAAGCGGCTCCAAGTGAAGCTGATCCTGGTCGAGCCCTATTTCGATCTCAAGACCCCCAACGCCATCGCGCGCGAGACCGGGGGGAGGGTTCTGGTGTTCCCTCCGTCGGTTGGAGGAGTCAAGGAAGTGACCAACTACATTCAGCTCTTCGACTACGATATCAACCTCTTGATCTCGGCCATCAAGGAGGTCGGCGCCACGCCCAACTAGAGGCTATTTTCTTTCTCGTCATCGCGGGCGCCGACCCGTCCGGAGGAGCAGATGGAAGTCCTGCAATTTCTCCTGGCCCCGTTCGCGGCCAGCTTGATTCTCACCGGCATTCACGCCTACCTGGGAGTCCACGTCGTCGAGCGCGGGGTCATCTTCGTCGATTTGTCCCTGGCGCAGATCGCCGCGCTGGGAGGGACGATCGCTCTGCTTTTGCCCATCAGCGGCGGGGATGTGCATGGCCCCGTCGTCTACTGGGTGAGTCTCTCCTTCACCTTTCTCGGGGCCGCGGTCTTCTCCTTCCTCCGGAGCCGCCGCGCCCGGATTCCCCAAGAGGCGATCATCGGAATCTCCTACGCCGTGGCTTCGGCCGCCGCCATTCTCGCCATGAGCAAAGCGACGTCCGAGAGCGAGCATCTCAAGGACATGCTGGTGGGGAACATTCTGGCGGTCGGCTGGTCGGAGGTCGTCAAGACGGGCGCGCTCTACGCCGCGGTCGGGCTCTTCCACTACATCTTTCGGCACAACTTCCTGCTCATCTCCATGAATCCCAAAGCCGCCGAGGAGCAGGGGATTTCCATCCGGCTATGGGATTTTCTCTTCTATGCCTCGTTCGGCTTCGTAGTGACCTCCTCGGTGGCGATTGCCGGGGTGCTGCTCGTTTTCTGCTATCTCATCGTTCCGTCGGTCGCTGCCATGCTGTACGCGGTTCGCATCGGACCCCGCCTCGCCATCGGCTGGAGCATGGGCACGATCGTCTCGGCCCTCGGCGTCTACCTGTCCCTCAAGCTGGACCTTCCCACCGGTGCCACCATCGTGGTGACGTTCGGCATGGTCCTTCTGCTCATGGCGGCGGTAAGAGCACTGGTGCTTCGCGGCGAGCCCGAGGACGTGCACCAGGTGGAATACGCCGATGTGGCCCACGGCAGAACGCGCTGAGTCGATAGCGTCGCTTTTCTTTACCTCCGTTCGGACGGAGTTACTCGTGGACGATTTCCCTGGAGAACTACGAGGGCCAGAACCTCGCGCGATCGCCACCCGGATTGATTTTCTTCGATTGAAAGAATACCATGGGGCGTGGAACTGGGAGTCAGGACCGTGTTGCTTTTGGCGCTCTCGCAAGGCCCCGAGTTCGGTCTTGAGCTCATCGCGCGTGTGGAAGCGCGTTCTCGAGGACGGATACGCCTCAATCGGGGCGGCACGTACCTCGCGCTCCGAAGGCTCGAGCGGGAGGGTCTCGTTCGCGGTTGGATGCGTCCGACCGGCGCCTCCGGCCGCCCTCGCCGCTATTACGAGCTGACGCCCCGCGGAATCGCGGACGTCGAAGACATCCGCGAGGTCCTCGACCGCCTGCTGGGCTCGAGTCGCGTTCGGATCGTCGCGGCCGACGCGCGACGGATGGCCGAGCGTGTCGAAAGGAGCGGCCGTCTG
>Ga0209002_10000579_pt1 | contig 29716 bp, 30 predicted proteins | sample Rifsed16ft2_FD_184010 | JGI IMG/M metagenome (GOLD analysis project Ga0209002, IMG submission 184010) | Soil microbial communities from Rifle, Colorado, USA - sediment 16ft 2 (version 2) | ecosystem: Environmental > Terrestrial > Deep subsurface > Rock core/Sediment | place: Rifle, Colorado...
GCTCGAGGACCATCCGGATGTCCGAGAACTCCTCGTCTGCGGCGTCCTCTGCAACGACGCGATCCTGAGGCAGGAGGGTGCCCGCTGGACAATCGACGGCGATGCCACCGAAGGCGCGATCACCGTAGCGGCGGCTCGGGCCGGTCTCGACGCGACCGCTTTGCGGTCGGTTTGGTCCCGCGTCGCGGAGATTCCTTTCACCTCGGAACGCAAGAAGATGTCGACCCTTCACGCTCGCGTCCCGCCAGACGAGCTCCCGCGGCTCCTCGCACTTCCGGAGGCCGAGCGTGTTGCGCGCCTTGCCGCCTTCGGCGAGAAGTGGCTCTACGTGAAGGGCGCGCCGGAACGGATCCTCGCCGCCTGCACGACGCAACTCGTGAACGGGGAAGTGAAACCCCTCACGGAATACGACCGGATGCAGTACCTCTTCCGGAACCAGGAGATGGCGACCCGCGCGCTACGGGTCTTGGCCCTCGCGCGACGGGCGTTCGCCGCAGAACTCCCTGCCCTCGAGGAGGGAGCGATGGAGCGCGACCTCACGCTCCTCGGACTCGTCGGTATGATGGACGCCCCCCGGCAGGAGGCGATCCGCGCGGTCGAGGAATGCAAGAAGGCCGGGATCCAGGTCGTCATGATCACGGGGGATCACAAGCTGACCGCGATGGCAGTCGCTCGCGAGATGGGCATCCTCTCGGAGGGGGAGCTCGCCCTTACCGGCGAGGAGCTCGAGAAACTCCCGGAGGAGGACCTCCGACGGGATGTCGAGCGGATCAAGGTGTACGCCCGCGTCGCCCCCGAGGACAAGGTCCGAATCGTCAGCGCTTGGAGAGCAAAGGGCCACATCGTCGCGATGACCGGCGACGGCGTCAACGATGCGCCCGCGCTCAAGAGGTCCGACCTCGGGGTCGCGATGGGCATCACGGGGACGGACGTCGCGAAGGAGAGCGCGGACATGGTGCTGCTCGACGACAACTTCGCGTCGATCGTCGCGGCCGTCGAGGAAGGCCGGGGCATCTACGACAACATGCGCAAGTTCGTGCGATACATGCTGAGCACGAACTCCGGCGAGGTGCTCACGATCTTCATCGCGACGTTGCTCGCCTTCCCCCTGCCGCTCCTGCCCCTCCAGATCCTCTGGATCAACCTGATCACAGACGGCTTCCCGGCCCTCGCGCTGACCGTCGAGCCGAAGGAGCGAGGGCTGATGGAGCGGAAGCCACGGGATCCGAAGGCGGGCATCCTGAGCGGGGGCATCGCGTTCCACATCGTCTGGGTTGGGGTCCTAATGACGGTCGGGGCTCTCGCGATCTTCACCTGGGCCCTCTCGAACCGGCCCGCCACGGCGGACCACGACGAGGCCCGCACCCTCGTCTTCTACGTTCTCACCATCTTCCAGGTCTTCCATGTCCTGGCGATTCGCGTCGAACGAAAGTCCGTGTTCACGGAGGGGTTCTTCCGGAATCGTCACTTGATCGCGGCCGTCGCCCTGACGGTCGCCATGCAGCTCCTCGTGATCTACGCACCGCCGCTCCAAGCGGCCTTCAAGACCTACGCGCTCCCCTGGGAGGAGCTGGCGGTCGCGACCCTCGTGGGAAGCTCCGTGTTCTTTGCGGTGGAACTTGAGAAATGGGTCCGGAGGCGTGGCGGGCGTGATCACCGTTGACGGATCCTACGGGGAGGGCGGCGGCCAGATCCTCCGGATCGCCGTCGCGCTGTCGGCCCTTCGAGCCGCGCCGGTCGTCGTCACCAACATCCGGGCCGGTCGTCGGAATCCAGGGCTTGCGGCGCAGCACGTGACCGCCCTCGAGGCGGTGGCGTCCCTCTCTGGCGGAGAGGTCGACGGCCTTGAAATCGGGTCGAAGGAGATCGCCTTCCGACCCGGGGAGACCCGCGGCGGCAGACGGGCCTTCGAAGTGGGCACCGCGGGGAGCGTCACGTTGGTCCTCCAAGCGTGTCTCCCCGTCGCTTTCTCTGCGCCGGCGCCGGTGCGCCTCCGGCTGACCGGGGGAACGGACGTGCGTTGGTCCCCACCCCTGGACTATTTCGCGCGCGTGTTCCTCCCGATCCTTCGGCGAATGGGCCTACACGCGGACGTCGAGCTCCTTCGGCGAGGGTACTACCCCCGCGGGGGCGGCGTCGTGGAGGTCTCGGTCGAGCCCGCGGCCCGGTGGTCTCCGATCCAGGCGGACGGCTCCCGGGCGGCGCGAGCGATTCGTGGCATCGCCCACGTGTCGAATCTGCCTGCGGACATCCCCAAGCGAATGAAACACGCCGCCCTGAGACGTCTCCATGGGTTCGGGGATGTAAAGATCGAGGAGCGCGTGTATGCGGGGGATCAGGCGATCGGCCAGGGTGGAGCCCTCGTCCTGTGGGCGGAAACGGAGCAGGGAGTCCTCGGATCCTCGTCTCTCGCCGAGCGGGCGAAGCCATCCGAGAGGATTGGCGAGGAGGCCGCCAGGGAGCTTCGCGCGGACATCGAGGCAGGCGTGTCGTTCGACATCCACGCCGCGGACCAAGTCCTCGTGTACCTCGCCCACGCGACGGGCCCGTCTGCGTTCACGGTCCGGGAGGTCTCGGGCCATCTGACCACGATGATTTGGCTCCTTGACCGATTCGGAGCCGCCGACGTCACGGTCGCTCGCGATGGAACACGATATCGGATATCCGTCGTCCCGAAGCTCTAACCGTACATGCTTGGTCGCGGCGGCTCGCTGGTCTTCTTCGCGGCGTCCGCCTGGTGGTGAATCGACTTGAGCTGCATCTCGATGCGCTCCGCCTCTTCGTACAGGGGACGTGCGTCGAGTTCCGTGTGCAGAAGCAACTTGTCGATCACCTCGATCGCCCGGGCGGCCGCGCGTGCGTCCGGGTAATCCGGGTGGGCCTCGCTGAGGAGGGTAATCACGTCGAAGTCCCGCTTGCGTCCCTCGTTCAGGAGGACGCCAGCGACGCCCGTAATGACGCCTTCCTCGAAGACCGTGATGTCGTTGTGGCGAATGAGGTCCATCGCCTTTTCCGTGGAGCCGATGCCATACACCTCGACCTGCCGCTCCCCCTCCTCCTGCGCGTCCACGATGAGTCCCTCGGGACACACGAGGAGGTTGCATCGGGCGTCCTGGGCCCAGTCGAGGACCGTGGAGGCGATTGCCTTGATGAGGTTCGGTGGCGGCTGGAACTCGGAAATGAACACGACGATCTGGTCGTGGTCGTCCTGCTTCGGACCCGCATAGATCCGGACCGGATTCATCGGCTGCCCGTCCCGGACCAAGGCCACCGTCGGGAAGTAGACGGAATCCATGATTCCGATCTGCGTGAGGTTCAGCGCGTTGATCAAGTAGTTCGCCACGATGGAACTCACGAGGCCGACGCTCGGGAAGCCGTCGATGACCGTGGCGCCGCGCAGATCCATGCGCTTGAGCTCATAAATCTGGATGCCGTCCATGGTCGCCGCGGCTCATCTCGGGGTGGTTATTTAAGGATAGTCGCCTCGAATCCACGCCTTGAGAACACTCACACCGGAGGGAGAATCTCGACCGTATTGACAAACTTCACGCCGCCCCGTCGGAGCATGATTCCCACGGAGCAATACTTCTCGGATGAGAGGTCGATGGCGCGCTTCACCGCAGACTCTTTGAGCCCCTTCCCGCGCACTCGGAAGTGGAGATGGACGGACGTCAGGACCTTTGGATCGGTCGTCGCTCGTTCCGCCTCCGCATCGATTTCGAGCGACGTGAACGGGACGCGTTCCTTCCGAAGGATCCAAACGACGTCGGAAGCCGTGCAGCCCATCGCGGCCAGGAGGGCGCCCTGCATGGGGCTCGGCCCGATCCGCTCGGATTTCTCCCCGGCGTCGAACACGATCGGGGGCCCGTCCTCCGCCTGGGCTCGGAAGCGCATTCCTTCGGTATGGACAAGATGAGCTTTCACTCCAACCACCTGCCCCTTCGAGACCGCAGTCCTAGATGAATGTTGCATCCCTACCGACAACAAAGTTGTTATCCGCGCCATCCTTTGGCGCAGTGTGCGACCCCGGGTCATTGTCAATGCTGCGATGAGCGTTGATGGTAAGATCGCCTTGGCGGACGGCCGCCCGGTCCGATTGAGCAACGAGGAAGACATGCAACGGGTCCATCGACTCCGGGCGAAAGTGGATGCGATCCTCGTGGGCATTGGTACGGTCCTGACGGACGATCCGCGACTCATCGTGAAGCCGGAATACGCGGAGGAGCGGAACCCGCTACGCGTCGTCGTCGACTCGGACGGCCGAACGCCGACCAGCGCAGCGGTCCTCGACGGATCCGCCCCGACGATCGTCGCCACGGCAGAGGACTGCGACTCCGTCTTTCCCCCGGCGGAGGTCGTTCGATGTGGGAAGGACGACGTGGATCTCAGGAAGCTCCTGGAAATCCTGAAGGGTCGCGGCGTATCGACGCTCCTCGTCGAGGGCGGCAGCACCATCGTATGGTCATTCCTGGATGCGGGGTTGGTCGACGAGCTGAAGGTGTTCGTACATGGCGCCGTCGTTGGGGGAAGGACGGCCCCGACCCTTGCAGGGGGCCGAGGTGCGGTTCGTGTGGAGGACATGGTGCCTCTAAGGCTCACCGCGGTCGAGCGGCTCGGAGACGGGGTCCTCCTCGAGTACGAGGCGCGTCGATGAGACTGCTCTGTGACCACATGCTGGGGAGTCTCGCGCGCTGGCTGCGGTTCATGGGATACGACGCCGCGTATCCCGATCCCGCCTCGGACCGGGAACTCGCCGACAGGACGCGGAGCGAAGGTCGGGTCCTCTTGACGCGGGACAAGGAGCTGGCGGCCCGAGTGCCGGGCAGCGTGCGGATCCGGAGCGATGACCTCGAAGAGCAGATTCGCGAGGTCGCGGCGGTCCTGCCTCTTCGGCTCGTCGACCCTCTCTCCCGCTGTTCCCTCTGCAATACTGTGCTCGTGGCGGTATCGCGGGAAGAGGTCGAAGGACTCATCCCCGCCGCAGTCCGCTCGCGCCACGAGGAGTTCTGGCGCTGTCCTTCGTGCCAGCGGGTCTACTGGCAAGGGAGCCACTGGGACAAGATGATTGAGCGGCTGAACGATCTGGACCTGCCGCGTGCGTGAGCCGACCGTCCGCATCAAGGGAAACCCTCATATGGCGAATCGAAAATGGGGTGGGGGTCTAACGGATGGAAGGCTCCCTCATCCTGGAGGACGGAACGGCCGTCCGGGGAGCGTTTTTCGGGTCGCGTCGCAAGGTCCTCGGAGAGCTGGTCTTCAACACGAACATGACCGGCTACACGGAGGCCCTGACGGATCCGTCGTATCGCGGTCAGATCCTCATGATGACGTACCCGCTCATCGGGAACTACGGCGTGGATCCTGCGGCAATGGAGTCCGAGGGCATCCAGCCGACAGGTTTCGTGGTGAAGGAGGCGTGCGCCGCGCCGAGTCATCCGAGGAGCGAGATGCCGCTCGCCGCGTTCCTCGGGAAGTACGACACGCCCGGAATGGAACACGCGGACACCCGCATGCTGACGATCAAGATCCGATCGCGCGGGACGATGAAGGCGGCCCTCGTGCCGAGCGACGCGGATCTCGATGAGGCCCTCAAGTCCGTCCGGCGATCCCCTCATCCGGACACCAGGAATCTCGTCGCGGAAGTGAGCTGTCGGTCCGCGATCCGATACCCGGGCGCGGGCAAGAGGACCATTGTCGTCGTCGACTGCGGTGTGAAGCGCAACATCCTCCTAGAAGCCGAGCGCTTTGCCGACGTCGTCCGGGTGCCGTACGATGCGACATCGGACGAGATCCTCTCGCATCATCCGGATGGCGTGATCCTGTCGAACGGTCCCGGCGATCCCGCCCATCCGGACCTCCGGGCGACGACCGTCAAGGCCACGAAGGAGCTCGTCGGGCACGTGCCCCTGCTCGGGATTTGCCTCGGTCACCAGGTCCTCGCCCTTGCCTTGGGAGGCCGCACGTTCAAGCTGAAGTTCGGTCACCGTGGAGGAAATCAGCCCGTGAAGGACCTCCGGACCGGACGGGTCCACATCACGTCCCAGAACCATGGCTTCGCCGTCGATCCAAGGTCTCTGGACTCCTCCGAATTCCTCGTGACGCACGTGAATTTGAACGACAACACGGTGGAGGGCCTGGCCCATCGCGACCTTCCAATCTTTTCCGTGCAGTATCATCCTGAAGCCCATCCTGGGCCGTGGGATAACGAGTACATTTTCCGGGACTTCGCGGAGATCCTCCGGGGGTCGTAGCCGTGGGAGCGGGAGGTGGGATTCGTCCCCCGGCGGCCTGAGATTCGGACCGCGATGGTGATCGGCTCCGGCCCGATCGTCATCGGACAGGCGGCGGAGTTCGACTACTCCGGTTCTCAGGCGTGCCGGTCCCTGAGGGAGGAGGGCGTCCGTGTGATTCTAGTCAACAGCAACCCGGCGACGATCCAGACGGATCCCGACACGGCGGACGCAGTGTACATCGAACCCCTCACGGTCGAGTTTCTCGAAAAAATCATCGCGGTCGAACGGCCCCAGGGGATCCTGAGCGGCATGGGCGGCCAGACCGCCTTGAATCTCTGCAGCGAGCTCGCGGATGGCGGGATTCTCGCGAAGTACGGCGTCGAACTCCTCGGTGCGAGTCTCGAGGCGATCGCGGCCGGAGAGAATCGGGAGCGGTTCGCGTCCCTCATGCGGTCCATCGGCGAGCCGATCCCGCGCAGCCGGGCGGTCTCAGGCATTCCCGCAGCCCTCGCCTTCGCCCAAGAGACTGGGTTCCCTGTGATTGTGCGTGCGGCGTACACCCTCGGGGGGAGCGGGAGCGGCGTGGCCCACGGCCCGGAGGAGCTCGAGCGGATCGTCGGCCTGGGGATTGCCTACTCCAGGATCGAACAGGTCCTCGTCGAGGAGTCCGTCCTCGGCTGGAAGGAGTTCGAGTACGAGGTGATGCGAGACGCGGCAGACAACTGCATCACGATCTGCAGCATGGAGAACCTCGACCCGATGGGGATCCATACGGGTGAGTCGATTGTCGTCGCGCCCGCTCAGACCCTGAGCGATACCGACCACCAGACTCTCCGATCCGCTGCACTCCGGATCATCCGAGCCCTCGGGGTGGAGGGAGGATGCAACATTCAGTTTGCGGTCCATCCGAAAACCGGCGAGTACCGGGTCATCGAGGTCAACCCACGGGTCTCCCGCTCCTCCGCCCTCGCCTCGAAGGCAACCGGCTACCCCATCGCCCGGATCGCGGCGAAGATCGCGATTGGGCTCACGCTGGACGAGATTCCGAACCCCGTCACGGGGAAAACGCTCGCGTCGTTCGAGCCGACCCTCGACTACGTGGTCACGAAAATCCCGCGATGGCCTTTCGACAAGTTCCCGACCGTGGACCGACGCATCGGGACGTCGATGAAGAGCACGGGGGAGGTCATGGCGATCGGCCGGACGTTCGAGGAGTCCCTACTGAAAGCGGTCCGATGCCTCGAGATCGACCGCATCGGTCTCGAGCCCCTATCATGGAAGGACGAGGAACTGGTCCAGGAGATGCGGGAGCCGACCGACCGGCGCCTCTTCGCGATTGCGGAGGCCCTGCGCCGCGGGTCATCGACGCATGAGGTTGCGGCCCTCACCGGATGGGACCCTTTCTTCCTGGAGAAATTGCGCGGCCTCGTCGCTTTCGAAAACCGCCTCCGGTCCGATAAGACCTCGGCGCGGCTCCTTGCGGAAGCGAAGCGTCTTGGTTTCGCGGACGAATACGCGGCCGCCCTGCGAGGGCGTCCCGAGGAGTTCATCCGGCGAGGGCGTCCGCGGGCGCAGTTCAAGATGGTTGACACGTGCGGTGGGGAATTCGAGGCGGCGACCCCATACTTCTACTCGACATACGAATCCACCGGTGAGACAAGCGCCATCCGCGGGCGGAAGGTGCTCGTCGTTGGAAGCGGCCCGATCCGGATCGGGCAAGGGGTCGAGTTCGACTACTGCTGCGTGCAGGGGATCCTCGCGCTGCGCGAGATGGGCGTTGCGGCGATTATCGCAAACAACAACCCGGAGACCGTCTCGACAGACTTCGACATCTCCACCCGATTGTACTTCGAACCCCTCCTCCTGGAAGACGTCCTGAACATCATCGAGCAGGAGCGGCCCGATGGCGTCATCCTTCAGTTCGGCGGACAGACGTCGATCAACCTGGCCGTGCCGCTCGCAAAGGCCTTGGCCCGACGGCGCTCCCGGACGAGGATCCTCGGGACGTCGCCCGCGTCCATCGACTTGGCCGAGGATCGTCGCAAGTTCGCCGCCCTCATGCAGCGGATCGGGCTCCGCCAGCCCGAGTCCGCGTCGGGCTACAGCTTCGGGGAGGTGCGGGAGGTCGCTGCGCGGATCGGCTATCCCGTCGTGGTGCGTCCGTCCTACGTCCTCGGCGGTCGCGGGATGGAGATTGTCCATTCGGAAGAGGAACTGGCGCGGTTCATGGAGGCTGCCACGCGCGTGTCGAAGGCCCACCCCGTCCTCGTCGATCGATACCTCCCTCACGCCACGGAAGTGGATGTCGATGTCGTCGCCGACGGCCGGGACGTGTTCATCGGCGGGATTCAGGAACACATCGAGGAGGCGGGAATCCACTCCGGCGACGCGGCGTGTGTCCTCCCCGCTCAAACCCTATCGGACCCGGTCCTCGACGACGTTCGCAGGGTCACCCGTACGATCTGCAAGGCCCTGAAGGTCGTGGGCCTGATGAATCTGCAGCTCGCCGTGAAGGACGGGGACGTGTATGTCCTCGAAGCGAATCCTCGCGCCAGCCGGACGATCCCGTATGTCTCGAAGGCGATTGGCATCTCGCTGGCGAAGGTCGCAACGCAGGTCATGCTGGGACGATCCCTGCGCTCCCTGAAGCTCGTCGGGGAAGCAAGGACCGATCGCGTCGCGGTCAAGGCGCCCGTGTTTCCGTTTCAACGCCTCCCCGGCGTCGACACGATCCTCGGCCCGGAGATGAAGAGCACCGGCGAGGTGATGGGCTTGGACCGGTCCCTGGGCCGCGCGTATTACAAGGCCATGATCGCTTCGGGGAATCCCCTTCCGACGGAAGGAGCCGTCTACCTGACGATCCGGGACGAGGACAAACCTGCGATCCTCCCGATCGCGCGCCGCCTCGCACACGTCGGCCTCCAGATCCACGCTACCCGCGGGACCGCCCAGTTCCTCCGGGAGCAGGGGATCGATGCAACGACGGTGTATCGGATCAGCGAGAACCAGTCCCCCGACGCTCTCGGCCTCATGCGCCGGGGCGAAATCCGTTTGGTCATCAACACGCCGACGGACTCGTCCGGCGCCCGCCGGGACGGGTACATGATGCGGCGCCTCGCGGTCGACCTGAACATTCCGTTCATCTCGACGATCCAGGCAGCGGAGGCGGCCGCGGAGGCGATTGAGGAGGTTCGCGGCGGGGAGCTTCGGGTCGAGTCGCTCCAGGCTCATGCGAGGTCCACGCGAGCGAGGCAGGCAAAGCTTTAGCGCGACGCGGTCATGGCGACGACGATGGACACTCGGTCGCTCGCCGGACCTGCGTTCCTTGCGATCGGGATCGGGCTTCTCGGCGCAGGTTTCGCGCGCGGCGAGGCGACCCTCAGCCTCGTCCTCGTGATCCCTGTTGTCACAGCGACCGGGGTCTTGTCCTTCCTCGGCATTTTGCTGATTGTCCTTGGGTTCTTCACGACGTTCTGGTTCTGGCCTGCCCGCCTCGAAGAGAGCCCATCGCCCATCGTGGAGCCCGTTTCCTCCTGGGCCCCTCCTTCCGGACCCACGGCACCCCGCGAGCGCCGTTGGGGCGGCGTGGTGTTCCTCGGGCCCGTCCCAATCGTCTTCGGTTCGGAGCAGCGGGTCACCCGGTTCATGCTCGTCTTGGGGATCGTCCTCTTCCTGGCCCTTCTTGCCCTTTCGTTGTTCGCACTAATGACCTGACGCTTTTATCCGATCGCGGCCATCCCCGGCCCGCGCATGGAAATCCTGATCACAGACGGACTTGAGGCGGAGGCGATCGCCGCGCTCCGAGCCGTCCACGAGGTGGACGTCCGGGAACTCGATGCCTCGAGCCTGCATGAGGCGATTCCGGGCTACGCGGCCCTGATCGTCCGGAGCCGGACGAAGGTCTCGAAAGAAGTCCTCTCCTCGGGGACGAACCTCAAGGTGGTGGGCCGCGCAGGCGTTGGCGTGGACAATATCGACGTGGAGGCGGCGACCTCGCGTCGGATCGTCGTCGTAAATGCGCCGACTGCAAGCACGGTGAGCGTGGCAGAGCTCGCGATGGGTCACATGATCTCGTTGGTTCGCCACCTTCCCGCCGCGGACCGCTCCGTGAAGGAGGGGAAGTGGGAGAAAAAGAGGTTCGAGGGGCGCGAGCTGTTCGAGAAGATGCTCGGGCTCCTCGGTTCCGGGCGAATCGGCGGAGAGGTCGCAAAGCGAGCCCAGGCATTCGGCATGCGCGTGATCTCATACGACCCGTACCTCTCGCTCCCGACCGCGGAAGGTCTCGGCATCGTCCTCGTGGACAAGGACACCCTGTTCCGCCAGGCGGATGTGTTGAGCATTCACGCGGCCCTCACTGCCGAGACCCGCGGCATGGTGGGTCCGGTCGAGCTGTCCCAGATGAAGCGGACCGCGATCCTCGTGAACTGCGCCCGCGGAGAGATCGTCCAAGAGCTCGCCCTCGCGGACGCCCTCCGGGCCGGGACGATCGCCGGTGCGGCGGTCGATGTCTTCGAGCGAGAACCACCGGCAGGGAGTCCGCTCCTCGAGGCGCCGAACATCGTGTTCACCCCCCATCTGGGCGCGTCGACGCACGAGGCCCAGGTCCGCGCCGGGGCGATCATCGCCGACCAAGTCCTCAGGGTCCTCGCGGGAAAACGGCCTGACTACCTCGTCAACCCTCGGGTCTACGATTGAAGGGCGAGAGCGCGGGCGGCATCGCGCAGGTCGAGGGCCTTCGTTCGACCGTAATCCCGGATCTCCGTGATGAGAACGAGATACTCGGCGTAGAGCCCTCCGTGCTTGCGCACGGCCCGTCCGAGGGCTCGCTCGAACGACTCCTCGTGCCGGTACGCGAGGGCCTCCCGGAGGACCTGGGCTCGCGGGACGTCGAGCGTCATCGACCGAGGGAACCCGGTCGGGCATAAGTGCGATGCGCCGACGTTCTCACTTCGGATTCTCACAGATCTTCAGGAAGTTCCGGAAGATGTCCGCTCCGAACTGGGTGTGCTCCACCTCGGGATGGAACTGGAGTCCGAAGAGAGGACGCGCCTCGTGCCGCATCGCTTGGACATCGCAGTTCGCGGAGCTCGCGAGGCCGAGGAAGTCCTTCGGGAGGACGGAGACCTCATCGTTGTGGGACTCCCACACCTCGAAGGTATCCGGGAGGCCATCGAACATGACGTCGGGCTCGTGGACCTTCAGGACGGATTTCCCGAACTCCGGCACCTTCGAGGGGGCCGCCTCTCCGCCGAAGTGCTTCGCCATGAACTGGTGGCCCGCGCAGATTCCCAGGATCGGCCCGCCGAAGTCGTCGAGGTACTCCCCGTTCCGCCCCATCTTCTCGGGGTCCACGCCGACCCGGGGCGCTCCACCGGACAAGACGAGGCCATCGAGGCCGTCCAGCTCCGACACCCGTGTGTCGTTCGGGACGATTTTCGTTTCCACACCGAGGTATCGGAGGACCCGCCATTCCCGGTGCGTCCACTGCCCGCCGTTGTCCACGACGTAGACGCGCACGGGAGAGCGAAGTGGCTCCTTCTGAAAAAGCTTTCTGACGGGCGAGGGCCTCATTCCCACTCAATCGTGGCGGGAGGTTTGTGGGACACATCGTAGACGACGCGGTTGATCCCCTTCACCTCGTTCGTGATCCGGGTCGAGATCCGGTCGAGGACCTCGTGGGGGATCTTCGAGTACGTGGCGGTCATCCCGTCGACCGAATCGACTGAGCGCACGGCGATCGTGTGGCCGTAGACGCGGAGGTCCCCGTGGACCCCCACCGTCTGGACGGGAAGGAGGACCGCGAAGTACTGCCACGGGAGAGGCATCGATCCCCTCCCCGCGGCGGCCTGGATCTCCTCCTCCACGATCGCCGATGCCTCACGGACGAGGGCGACCCGTTCGGGGGTCACCTCCCCGACCACCCGGACGGCAAGGGCGGGCCCTGGGAACGGTTGGCGCTCCGCCACCCGGACGCCGAGGGTCCGTGCGACCGCGCGGACTTCGTCCTTGTACAGGTCCCGCAGGGGTTCTACGAGCTTCAGCCTCATGGTCTCCGGCAGACCTCCGACGTTGTGATGCGTCTTGATCCGATCCCGGAGCTGTCCGCCGCTCTCGATCCAGTCGGGGGCAATCGTGCCCTGGACGAGGTATTCCGCGCCGAACTGGGTCGCCTCGCGCTCGAACAGTTCGATGAACTTGTTCCCGATGATTGTCCGCTTCTTCTCGGGATCCGTCACGCCTCGCAGGGCCTGGAAGTAATCTTCGGTGGCATCCAGGATTCGGTGGTTCACGCCCAATTCCTGGAGGGTCTTCTCGACGTCAGCCGTCTCGCCCTTGCGCATGAGCCCCGTGTCCACGTAGACCGCGAGGAGGCGCTCGCCGAGGGCGCGGCTCGCGAGGATCGCCGCAGCGGTCGAATCGACGCCGCCGGAGCAGGCAATGATCGCCTTCCCCGGGACGGTCCGACGGATTGCAGCGACCTGTTCCTCGATGAAGGCGCGGGGGTCGAACATCATTGGTCCAGCGTCCGCGAGTCCTCCAAGACCCACTTCTTCATCGCCTCGCGATGCTCCTTCAACTTCTCCGCGAGGCGCTCGTCCTTCACGGCGAGAATTTCCACGGCGAGGATCGCCGCGTTCTCTCCGCGGTCCAGGCCGACGGCGGCGACCGGGACGCCGGGGGGCATCTGCGTGATGCTCAGGATCGCGTCGAGGTTCACCTTGCCCGAGACGGGCACGCCGATCACGGGTTTCGTCGTATGTGCGGCAATCGTCCCTGGGAGGGCCGCGGACAGGCCGGCAACCGCGATGAAGACCTTCGCCGGCGTGTTGCGGATGAGGTCCCGAAGCAGATCCGGCGTGCGGTGGGCCGACGCGACGACCATTTCATATCCGACACCGAACTCCTCGAGGATGGATCCGGCCTTCTTCCCGACGTCCGAATCCGTCTTGCTGCCGAGGACGATGAGGACCTCTGCCGCCATTGTGTAGGGCAAAGAGGGTGCGGGAAATAAAGGCTTCCCAAGGGAGGCGGCTCGGGGTGCTGTCGCCTAGCTCTTCATGATGGCGAGCAGGAACAGGCCGATCGCGGCGGCCGCCCCGATCAGGGCCGCCAAGATGACGCCGATCGACTGAATGATGACGGTCCCGAGCTCGACCCCTCCGAGGGAGTTCCACGGCCCGGCGAGGAGTCCCCAGAGGAGGCCCACCACGACGCCTCCCACGAGGAGACCGGCCCCGATCTTGCGGCTCTTGCCGCTGCCGAAGTATGCCGTGAAAGCGCCTGTGATCAGTAGGAACAAGCCGAACGTCAACAGGAGGATGGTCAGGAACGTCTGCCAAACAAACGCGTCAAAGGCCATGTGCTTCCCTCAAAACTTGATGCCCGTCAATGTCTTCGTATCGATGACCCCGGGGATGGATCGGATTTTGTCCACAACGACTTGGCCGAGGACGTTGAAGTCCTCCGCTTCGATCTTGGCGATCAGGTCGTACTCCCCGAACAGCGGATGCAGCTCCACAATCTCCTTGACCTTCAGGAGCTCGTTGTAGACTTCGTGCTCCTTCGCGGGAGCGGTGCTAATGAGCACGAACCCGATAGCCATCCCTGGTCACCGGCGCCGAGAACCTACTGTCGCAATATAACTCTTTCGTACTCCTTGAATGCAACGCGCTCCAGATGTGGGGCTTTCTAAAACGTTGCGTGACGCCGCGCCCGTCGCAGGACCTGCGACCAAGTGGGCAGGTGCGTCTGCGTGCCTTTCGATTCTACGACGAAACTGGCGACCGCCGAGCCCAGCAATCCGCACCGCCACAGATCATACTCATGCGCCAGCCCGGCGTAGAACCCGGCGCGGTATGCATCCCCTGCGCCCGTGACATCGACCACGCGGCGCGGGCGGACCCGCGGGACCCGCCTGCGTCCATCATGCGTGATGATGGCGCTTCCCTTCGAGCCGAGGGTCGCGATCACCACGTCGACGAAACGGAGAAGTCCCTCCGTCGATGGCACGCGTGCCAATCGCTTCGCCCGGGCGATCTCCGCCTCGTTCCCGAAGAAGTAGGTCGCCTGCCTCAGGAGCCCTCGGAAGGTCGTCGCTCGATAGACGTAGTGGATCTCCTGGGAGGGATCGAAAGCCACCGCGCGGTCCAGTTCCGCCGCACGCTCCGCCACCCGAGTGTAGTATTCCGGTCGACCCGTCCCGAGATGCACGATCTCCACGTCGCGGATGCTGTGGACCAGCAGGGGCCGCCTCGACACGGTCTTCATCGGTCCTTGGTCCACGATGGCCATCTGGTTGCCTGCGCGGTCCGAGAACACCCACGCGGTCGGCGTCGAGGCGCCGGGCACCACGCGCAGATCCGCGAGGTCGACCCCTGCCCGGACGAGGGCCTGCCGGTAGTCGGCGGGGAAGTCTCCTCCCACGAAGGCGGCGAGGCTCGTCTTCACGCCGAGTCGCGCGGCCGCGCTCGCCAGGTTCCCCGCGGTGCCGCCAAAGTACCGTTCTCGGTCGACGATCTCGATCGACGTGTTGGGAAGAGGGAGCTTGCGAAGGGTCACGATGTAGTCGAGGATCACGTGACCGAAGACGCCCAGGTAGTTCCTCACGGCGAAGCCTCGAGATGTCGCTGCACATCCGTGAACCGGTCAAAGGGGATGAACGGGATCTCCTCCTCGTCACAGAGGCGAGCCAGTTCGCCTTTCGCGAACACGAGGTCCGCCTCGACGGCGGGACACAAGTCCGAGTTCCCGTCGCCGACGTAGGCGAGGCGGTGGCCGAGCGTCCGCAACTCGAAGAGCCGGAGCAGCTTGCAGGTTCCGCACAGCGTGCAGGTCGCGTCGGCCCACGGATATTCGATCCGGAGGCGGCCCTCGTCGAAGATCGTGCGGTTCGTCCGGACGGGGACCTTCAGGCCCCACCTCTCGAGCAGGTGGTGGACGTAGAAATCCAGGCCCTCGCTCACGATCTCGAGCACGAATCCACGGCCCGCGCAGAACGTCACGAACGAGTGGAAAGTCTCGTCGAGCACCGCATGTCGGTCGACGAACTCGATCAATTCCGACCTCCGCGCGCGGAGGAGGGCGAACTGACGAGACATCGCCTCCCGAGTCCCGATCTTCCGCGCTCGATGGAGTTCCTCGACGTCCCACCACCCGGGCGGGGCGAACTCCTCGAGGATCGCTTCCGCCACGTCCGTCCGGGTGATCGTCCCGTCGAAGTCGCAGAGGACCGCGAGCTTCGGTGGCATGTCGCCTCCCCCCGGATCCCGCCTGGCGCCCTACGTCCCTTCCTTCCAAGAATCGAGATACGCCCGCTGTTCCTTCGTGAGACGGTCCAGGCGGATCCCAAGGCTCCGAAGTTTGAGATGGGCGACGCGGAGGTCGAGTTCCGGCGGGACGGGATGGACCCCCGGTTTCAGCCGCTCCGCCTTCTGCGCGAGGTACCCGGCGGACAAGGCCTGGATCGAGAAGCTCATGTCCATGATCTCGACCGGGTGTCCTTGCCCGGCGGAGATGTTCACGAGGCGTCCCTCGGCGACCAGGTAGGCGCGCTTGCCCCCGCGGAATGCGTACTCGTCGACGAATTCCCGGACCCTGCGCTTTCCCTTGGCCAACCGTTCGAGGTCCGCCTTGGAGATCTCGTTGTCGAAGTGGCCCGCGTTCGCGAGGACGACGCCATCCTTGAGATGGGGAATGTGCGCTGCCGTCACGATGTCCTTGCACCCGCTCGCGGAGATGATGAAGTCGGCGATGCGCGCGGCCTTGCTCATCGGGAGGACCTCGAACCCATCCATCGAGGCCTCGATCGCCTTCACGGAGTCCACTTCCGTGACGACGACGCGGCCCCCCATCCCGCGAGCTCGCATCGCGATCCCGCGCCCCGTCCAGCCGTATCCGGCGACGACGATCGCCTTGCCGGCGATCAGGAGGTTCGTCGCGTTCATGAGCCCGTCGAACGTGCTCTGCCCCGTCCCGTACCGGTTGTCGAAGAGGTGTTTCATCTGTGCGTCGTTCACGTCGATCACGGGAAAGCGGAGGGCCCCGTCCCGGGCCATCGCCCGGAGGCGGATCACGCCCGTCGTCGTCTCCTCGTTCCCTCCCCGGACCCCTTCGAGGAGCTCTCGTCGTTTCGTGTGGAGGAGATGGATCAGGTCTGCGCCGTCGTCGATCACGAGATCCGGCTTGAGGTCGAGCACCTGGTTCAGGTTCTCGTAGTACTCCGTCGTCGTCTGCCACTTCTTCGCATACACGTCGAAGCGATGGACTTCCGCCAGGGCCGACGCGACGCTGTCGTCTGTCGACAAGGGATTGCACGATGCCAGCCGGACCCTCGCGCCCGCTTCCCGGAGGCTCAGGGCCAACACCGCGGTCTTCGCCTCGACGTGCAGGGCCATCCCGATGCGCAGGCCTTGCAGGGTCTTCTTCCGAATGAGATCCTCCCGGATCGTGGCGAGGACCGGCATATGGTCCCGCGCCCACTCGATCCGACGGGCGCCCTGCTCGGCGAGATCGGCCATGGGGCGCCGATGCCACGCACTCGATTTCAGCCTTCCGGTGGCGTCATCGCTTCGCCAGGGCGCCGTAGGCCAAGACCGCCACACCGGACGCCATGATCCCGTAGAACAGGGCATCGACCGGCCATGACGGATGGATGTCCGCCGGCGTGGAGACTTCCCATACCTGGAACGTGAAAATCTCCTGGAGAATCGCATACGTGTAGATGACGTCGTTCGGGCGTACGGCCCCGGTCGCATCCCCTCGGACGACGAGGGACGTCGCCCGGTTCGGATTGCCATCGTCGAGTTCGATAATGGTCGTCCCGAAGAAGGAGTTGTAGTCCACGTTGAGGACCCTCTCGTGGACCGTGATCCGGGACCCGACGGGGTACGCCGGATAGTCACCCGTGTTCTCGTCCCACGCCGCGGCGAGCTCCGAACCGCTGACAGAGGTGAGAGGCCAATATCCGACGGCCAGGAGCAGTCCCAGAATCGTGAGGACGAGTCCGAGAATAGCGACCCATCTCATCCCGCGCTCGCCCCCGCCGCGGGGATTTCCGTCCGGTCCTGTCGGAGTCCGCACATTGTCCGGGAGGGCCGAAGGAGCCCCTCGGCATCAATTTTTGGTCCAGATTCGCAGCAATATCCCGGGTCGATGGACAGATCGGGCCGGGTTCGTCGGACGTCCGACGGACCGCGGATGCTCACGTCCTCTCCGTCCCGCCCGGGTGCGGACTCGCGGGTTTCGCCGCCTTCGGGATCTGGGGCAGGACGTCCTCGACCTTGAACCGCCGCATGAGGCGCTTCAGCAGAGGCGGTGTCGACAGGGTCGTCACGAGGGTCATGATGACCAAGGCCGCATAGACCTCCGCGTCGATGATCCCGGCCGCGAGGCCGACCTGGGCAAGGAGGAGTTCCATCATGCCCCTGGCATTGAGGCCTACGCCCAGAGCGAGGAGGGGGGCGCCGCGGAACCCCGCCACGAGCCCGCCGATGATTCCGCCGAAGAACTTCCCCACGAAGGCGGTCCCCGTGATGACGATGATCAGCCACCACGACGCCGTGCTCACCATGAAATTCAGGCCGACGAATCCGAAGAAGATGGGAGCGAGGAGGCCGAACGTGACGGAAGAGACGGACTTCCGGACCTGGGCGAACGACTCCCTCCCGAGGAGCTTCGGGCTGATCAGGATTCCTCCATAGAAGACCCCGATCGCGAAGTGAATGCCGACGGCCTCCGCCGCGGCACCCAGGCCTAGCGCGATCACGATGCTGATCGCGAACGGCGACTCGTGGCTTCGGAGCTTGCGGAGGAGGACCTCCATGTGCGACTCGCCATTCGAACGAGTCTTCGCGACCGCGCGCAAAAGTGCGCTCACGCAGAAGATGAGGCCCAGGAACAAGAGATTCTTCAGGAGGACGAACGCAAGGAAACCCGCGTCCGAGGAGACGCCGACGCGGGCGAACTCGAGCACGACCGCGAGCATCGCGAACGCGATCAGGTCGTTCACCAACGCGACGGAGACGATGGCCCTCCCGAGGCGACTGTGGAGAAGGTTCAGGTCGAGGAGGATCCGGACGCTGACCGGCAGGGCCGTGACGGCGAGAGCCGTCGCGAGGAACAGGGCCCGGCCGGAGTCCCATCCGAGGGAGAGGGCGAGGCCGAACCCCAACGCGAACGGCAGGAGGAATTCCACGTACGCGACGACGATGCTCCGCTCCCGGAACGCCTGCCGGAGTCCCTCGCGCCCCAGCTCGATTCCGGCGAGGAGCACCAGGACGAGGATCCCCAGGTTCGCGACGACGCCGAGGGACGCTCCGGGCTCCGCGAGGGGATTCGGATCGATCAGGCCCAGCACCATGGGACCCAGGAGGATCCCGGCGAGCACCTCACCGATCATCGGCGACTGGCCGATCCGCTCCATCGCCTCTCCCGCCAGCCGCGCCGAGAGGAAGAGGAACAGCAAGGCGACGATGAGGTCCATGGCGACGCCTCGCGCGGCCCCGCCGGCTCCTGTTCGTCGCTATATATTCCTTCTTGCCTGGTTATCCCGTTTCGACGCACGACATCGGCTCCGGCCCGGCAAATCCTTAATGGCGCGGGCCGTCCTGGGGTCCTCGTGACAAGCCTCAAGGACAAGCTCCGGGTCGGATGCAGCGGCTGGGGCTACGACGACTGGCTTGGCGGCTTTTATCCCCCGAACACGCCGAAATCCGAATACCTGAAGCTCTACTCCGGCGTCTTCGACTGCGTCGAGGTCGACTCTTCTTTCTACCGAACGCCCGGGCCGGCGATGACGAAGGCGTGGCACCGGACGACTCCGCCTGGCTTCCTGTTCACGATGAAGATGCCGAAACGGATCACCCACGAGAAGAAGCTGAAAGGCGTCGCCGAGAACCTCGGATGGCTCTATGCGTCTGCGAAGGAGCTGAAGGAGAAGTGCGGCCCCTTGGTCGCCCAGCTCCCGCCTTCGATCAAGTTCGATTCCCATTGGGCCCTGATGCAGGACTTCGTGAAGGCCTTCGAGATGACGTACCCGCACGCGATCGAGTTCCGGCACAAATCCTGGTTCCGGGAGGACGTGTATTCGCTCCTTCGGGACCGGAACGTCGCGATGGTCTGGACGGAGAACCAGTACCTCAAGAGCCCCGCCGACGTGACCGCGGACTACGCCTACCTGCGCCTCGTGGGGGACCGCGAGATCACGGAGTTCAAGGAGACGCAGCGCGACCGCTCGGCAGAGATGCGCACGTGGTACAAGGAACTCGACGAGCGCTCGGACTCGGTCAAGGGAGCCCTCGTGTTCTTCAACAACCACTACGCGGGTTTCGGACCTGGTAGCGTGAATGAGTTCCGGCGCCTCGCGGGCCTGATGGAATACGAGTTCCCCGCGAAGGAGGCCGCGCCGGCCGGCCAGCGCAGCCTCGGAGAGTTCGGCTGAGGCTCCTTTGCGCCCTGTCGCACGCCGGGCGGTCGATGGGTCAGGACCGTAATCTTGTTAGGCCTCGGACGGTGTTCGACCCGCTGGGCTCCGCATGGCGCGCATCGTCTTCCACGTGGACATGGACGCGTTCTACGTGAGCGTGGAGCGGCGCGAAGATCCCTCCTTGATCGGCAGGCCCGTCATCGTCGGTGCGGACCCGAAGGAAGGGAAGGGCCGGGGGGTCGTGATGGCCTGCAGCTACGAGGCGCGGGAGATCGGGATTCGCAGCGGGATGCCCATCGGCCAAGCCTGGCGGAGAGCACCGTCCGCCGTGTACCTGCGACCCAACTACGATCTGTATGGCGCCGTGTCGGAGAGCGTGATGGACGTCCTCCGGTCGTTCGCGGATGTCCTCGAGCACGTCAGCATCGACGAGGCGTTCCTCGATGTCACCTCGAAAGTAGGCGACTTTGGCGCTGCAGCACCGTACGGGCTCCGCGTGAAGGCCGCCGTGCGGGACCGGGAGGGACTGGTATGCACGATCGGCGTGGCCCCGAACAAGTCCGTCGCGAAGATCGCGTCGGATCTGGCGAAGCCCGATGGCCTGAGGGTCGTCACCCCGGAAGACGTGCCATCGTTCTTGGACCCCCTTCCCGTGACCAAGATCAGCGGCGTGGGGACGAAGACGGCCCAGGTGCTCGAGCGAGTCGGGGTTCGGACGATCGGCGAGCTCGCGCGGTATCCGGGCGCGAACCTCAAGAAGTTGCTGGGGAAGAACGCCGTGTGGCTCTGGGGCATCGCCCGCGGGATCGAGCAGCTCCCCGTCGAAGAGCGCCCCGACCCGAAGTCGATTAGCGTGGAACGGACGTTCGAAAAGGACATCGGCGATTGGCCGACCGTGGAGTCAACCCTGCTCGACGTCGCCCGGAACGTCTTCCTTCGCGCACGCGCCCAGGGCGCCATGTTCCGGACGGCGGGGATTAAGATCCGGTTCGAGGGGTTCCAGACCCATCTGCGCGAGCGGACCCTGCCGTCCCATGTGCTCGACGAGGAGGTCCTCGCGCGCGTCGTCCTCGAGCTCGCCCAGGAATTCCGTGGGAGGGGCCGGAAGGTCCGCCTCCTCGGCGTGCGGGTGACGAACCTCGAGCGGCCGAAATCGAGGCAGCCCCGCCTCACCGCCTTTGGCGGCACGTCGGGAACGTAGGGGTTGGCGATGGGCTCCCGGGGGTCTACGCGCCGATCAGCGGAGGGCCTGGGAGGGACGAACGGATCGCTCGATCGAGGAGAGCGCCGAGAATTCCGATCCCCTTCTCGATGTCGGGCTCCGAGGGGAAGGAGTAGTTCAGGCGCATGTGGTTCGGCTCCGGCGTCCCCGCGAAGAAACCGTGGCCCGGGACGTACACGACGCGCTGGGCCGCCGCGGCGGGAAGGATGGACCGCGTATCGAGCTCGGAAGGGATCGTGACCCACAGGAACATCCCGCCCTCCGGGCGGGTCCACGTGACTCGGTCGGGGAACGTCTCCTGCATGCGGGCGAGCATGACGTCCCTTTTCCGGCGGTACAAGGCCCGAATGCGCGGCAGATGGCGGTCCAGCATGCCGAGGGCCAGATACCGCTCCGCGACCCGCTGGCCGAACCCGTTCGTGAAGAGGTCAGCCCCTTGCTTCGCCAGGGCCATCTTCTGGATGAGGGCGGGCGGACCGTGGGCCCAGCCAATCCGGAAACCCGGGGCCAGGGTCTTGCTGAAGCTGCCCAGGTAGACGATCCAGCCCTCGCGGTCCATCGAGGCGATCGGCGCGACGGGGTCCCCTTCGAACCGCAGGTCATGGTACGGGTCGTCTTCGATCACGGGGACCTCGTACGTGGCCGCCAGATCCGCCAGGCGACGGCGACGTCGGGCGGAGATCGACGTGCCCGTCGGATTGTGGAACGTCGGGACGACGTAGATGAACTTGGGTCGGATCCCGTCCAAAGCGAGGGCCCTCAAGTCGTCCTCGAGCACGTCCGTGAGGATGCCGTCCTCATCCAGGGGCACGTCGTGGTACGTCGGGCGGTACGTCGCGAGGGCCGTGAAGAGGCCGAGGTACGTGGGCCGCGTCGCGATCACGATGTCCCCCGGATCGAGGAGCACCCGCCCGAGGAACTCGAGCGCCTGCTGAGCGCCGTGCGTCACGACCGTTCGGTCGGCGGACGCATCGATGCCGCGCCTTGCCATGAGCGACGTGAGTTCTCGGCGGAGGGCGGGATCGCCGGGCGTGGGACCGTACTGGAGGGCCGGCAGTCGATCCTCCTGCAGAAGCTCTTCGAAGATCACGCGGAGCTCGTCGCGGGGAAACGCGTCCTGGCTCGGCAGGCCCCCGGCGAAGCTGATGATCGAGGGGTCCTGCGTGTACTTGAGGAGCTCGCGGACGTCGGACGCCTTCAGCCAACGGGCTCTCTCCGCGAAGAGGGCTTCCACTCCCGCCGTCATGGAATCGGTACGAACACGCCGCAGGCGTCCGTCAAGTCACCGCACATGTTGTAATGTTGCGAAAGAGTCGCACACCCTTCACGCGGGACGCGAGAACCGCGAGGCCTTGAGCACCTGGCCCCGGACCGCCTTCGATTCCGGGGATGCCAGGTATACGAAGACCTCCGTGACGCGGTTCGGAGGCTTCCCGGAGAAGTCCGTCATGCGCGTCGCCACGAGTCCCGGATCGACCGCGTTCACCCGTTGGGGGAGCGCATCGGCCAGGATCCTCGTCAGCCCTTCGAGCCCCCACTTGCTGAGGGAGTACGGGAAGTAGGAAGGTGAAGGACCTTGGGCGAGACCCGACGTCACATTGATGATCGAGCCGTCCGGCTACATGTGCGGAGCGAACGCCTTCGCGCAGACCCACGCCGCTCGAAGGTTCACGGCGAACGTCTCGTCGTAATTCTCGACGGGAGACGCGAGGACGCCGAACGGCTCCGTGAAGACACCCGCATTTTTCACGAGGACATCGATGACGCGGAAGCTGGCGAGGCACGTCTTCGCCATCCGCTCGATCTGGTCCGCGGACCGTACGTCGCACGGGAGTTTGAGCGCGGTGTCGCCCTTCGATTCGACGGCGTGGGCGGTCTCCTCGAGCTCGTGCCGGGTCCGCGCGACGACGGCGACGTGAGCTCCTTCCTCGGCGAAGCGGACCGCGACCGCCCGGCCGATGCCGCGACCACCGCCCGTCACGACCGCCTTCCGACCGCGGAGCCGCATGACCCATCGTTCATCGCTTGGGGCGTCCGCGAGGTCGACGCGACGGCGGACGCACGTCGACGTGGCGGGCCAGTCGGCGGACATCCTTGTCGCTCATCCAGAAGACCTTGAGGTAATCGAACAGCTCGCGGTCGTTCATCCCGAGCCTCCGCCCCTCCGCGACGCACGCCTTGTACGCCTCGATCTCCGTCGGCAGGTCCGGGTATTCGAACCCATCCTCGAACAGCTTCTTCCCGTCGCGGAACTGCTTCACGTGGACGAGCTCGTGGATGACATCGAGGTAGATGTCGCGTACCTTGCCCGTCCGGAGGTAGTGCGTGGAGACCATCAGGTGACCGTCGGTGTCGCTGACGCCCATGAACCCCCAACGGGAGGAGAAGAACTCGACCTTCAGGCCTCGGAGGGCCGCCGCGGTCCGGGGTCCGAAGATCGCGCGGACGGCGGGGACTCGCTCGAAGCCCTTGAAGTGATCGGGGAATCGCTCGTACCTCAGGCGAATGTTTCGCGGGATCCGGACGGGCGGCAGGCGCTCCTTCCTTCGCGTCACGGCCGCTCCACCTGTGCCCTCAGGATGCGCAGAGCTTCTTGGCTGTGCGTCCCCGGGTCGATCCTTCGGTACGCCGCAAGGATGCGGCCGTCCGCCCCGATGACGTAGGTCACGCGTTTCGCGACCCCGAGGAATCCGAGGGCGTGGTACGCGCTCGAGATCGTCTTGCGGGGATCCGCAATCAGATCGAACGTGAGGCCGTACTTTTCGCGGAAGGCCCGATGGGAGGCGACGTCTTGGACGCTCACGCCGAGCACGGCCGCGCCGAGTTCCCGGAAGGCATCCGCGTCGTCACGGAACGCGCACGCCTCCCGCGTGCATCCGGGGGTGTCGTCTTCAGGATAGAAGTACAGGACCACGGGCCGCCCGCGCAGGTCGCGCAGGCGCACCTCCGCCCCGTCCTGGGTGCGGCCCTCGAAGTCCGGGGCCGGAGATCCGGGTTCCAGCGGGCCTACCATGGCTCCCTCTCGTCCAATCGTCCGCGGGATTTCAATGATTGTCCGGAAACCGATGTTATCGGAATGATGGAAATCATACGTTATTCCGATATGATTGCTGTCGATTTCGAATGACAGAGAGCCGAAAGTTAAGATACATCGAGTACTGTTATCAGGGACCGTGACCCCCCAACCGCTTCCGGACTCTCTGGCAGCCCCGTACCGGCTCGTCCGCGACCCGCGACTCCAGCGGGTCCTCCGCGTCCAGTCGGCGCTCGGTCAGGCCATTCGCGCATACCTGAACGGCGAAGGCTTCCTGGAGCTGCTCCCCCCGATCATCGGCCCCGTTTCGGATCCCGGGATTCGGGGCGCGAAGCAGGCGACGATCGACTACTATGGCCGGGAGTACAAGGTGATGTCGAGCGCGATCCTGTACAAGCAGATGATGGCGGCCTCCCTCGGGAAAGTCTATTTCTTCTCTCCGAACGTCCGGCTGGAACCCCTCGAGACCGCATCGACCGGCCGGCATCTCGTCGAGTTCGTCCAGGTCGATGTCGAGGAGGCGGGCGCGTCGTGCGATGATGCCATGGCGCGCGCGGAGGCGCTCCTGGCCCACGTCTCCGAGTACGCAAGGGACGTCCTGGCCGACGACCTCGAGCGTTTCTCGAGGTCCCTCAACGGGGGCGCGCCGCCGTTCCGCCGCCTCGCGTACGACGAGGCCCTCCGGATCCTCGCCGACCACGGGCGCCCGATCCCGTACGGGATCGAGATCCCCTGGGAGGATGAGGAGTTCCTTTCCTCCCTCTACGAGGAGCCGTTCTTCGTCCGGGATTATCCCCGGGCGGCTCGCGGGTTCTACGACCGGGAGGATGCCGATCGCCCGGGGATCCTCCGGGACTTTGACCTCCTGTATCCCGAGGGCTACGGCGAGGCGGTCTCCGGCGGGGAGCGCGAGCATGAGTATTCCCGGGTCATCGCGCGGCTGCGCGAGACGGGGGAGGATCCGTCGGCCTACGGCTGGTATCTCGACATGCTCCGGGAAGGCATCGGGCCGAGCGCGGGCTTCGGGATCGGGATCGAGCGCCTCACCCGCTACGTGTGCGGCCTGAAGGCCGTATGGGAGGCCCGCCCGTATCCGAAGGTCGCGGGCATCTATTCGCCCTAGGGTACGCCTGACGTGCCCGGCTCAGGCGCGTCCCAGTCGCGGCCGGTCCCTCAGGATCTCCCGCGCGGCGTTGTATCCCGGGGCGCCCGTGACCCCGCCTCCCGGGTGCGCACCCGAGCCGCACAGGTAGAGGCCCTCGACCGGCGTCCGATACCGCGCCCATCCAGGGACCGGCCGGAGGACGTACAGCTGGTCGAGGGTCATCTCCCCGTGGTAGATGTGGCCCTCGGTCAGCCCGAACGTCGTCTCCAGGTCCGCCGGGGTGAGCACCCGCCGGCCGGCGACGAGGCGCTCCAGCCCAGGCAGGTGTTGCTCGAGCAAGGCGACGACGCGGTCCCCGAGCGTCTCCCGCTCGCCCTCCCAGCTTCCGTCCCGCAGGCGGTACGGTGCGTACTGGACGAGGGCCGTCATCACGTGCTTCCCGCTCGGCGCGAGGGTGGGATCGACGAGGGACGGTACGACCACGTCGAGGAACGGCTCCGCCGACATCTTCCCGTACTTCGCGTCGTCGTACGCGCGCTCGAGGTACTCCATCGATGGAGCGATCCGGAAGTGGGGGGGGACGTCTCCGCCGTCGGGCGAGAGGCTCGGGAGCCCGTCGAGGGCGAGGCTCACCCCCGCGACCGCGCCGTTCATCTCGAAGTTCCGGACCTGGACGAGGAACTCCGGGCTCAGTTCGGCGGGTTCGACGAGGCGAAGGAACGTCCGCTTCGGGTCTGCGTTCGATACGACGATCTTCGCGCCGATCGTCTCCCCGCTCGCAAGGTCGACCCCCGACACGCGACCCGCGTCGCTCGTGATCCGCGCGACCTCGGTGTGCGTCCGGAGGGTTGCGCCCGCCTCCTGCGCGGCCTTCGCCAAGGCGTCCGAGAGGGCGCCCATCCCGCCTCGGACGAACCTCCATCCTCCGCGTTCCGCCGTGGCCATGAGGTGGCGTACGAGGCCGAAGGCGGTCCCCGGAGACCAGGGGCCCTGGAACGTCCCGAGGAGCGCATCCGCCGCGAGGCTCGCGCGGAGCAGCTCCGTCTCGAACCACTCCGTCACGAGATCCTTCACGGGCATCGGCGGGACCCGGAGGAGCTGCTGGAGTGCCACGGTCCCGACCCGCCGAAGCCGGAGGGCCCGGCGGAAGAGGAACCATGAGTCCGAGGTCGCGGGCGACTGCACGTCCGGGGGCGCCCGCACCATCAGGGGGTCCAGCGCCCTCGCGAGCTGCCCGAGGAACTCGAGGAACCGTGGATACGCCTCCGCGTCTTTCGGAGAGTGCGTGGCAATCTCCGACTGGGACTTCCGGGTGTCGGTCCAGAGTCGTAGCGCCTTTCGGCCCCCGTCGAGCGCGACCACGGCCGGCTCGCACGGGAGGAACTGAAGGCCGTGCCGGGCGAGCTGAAGTTCCTCGATCACCTCCGGCCTCAGCAGGCCGCAGAGGTACGCGCCCGTGGAGGCGCGGAAGCCCGGCGCGATCTCTTCCGTCGTCGCGGCCCCGCCGACCGTTCCGCGCTTCTCGAGGACGAGGACGCGCCTGCCGGCGCGTGCGAGGAGCGTCGCCGCGACGAGGCCGTTGTGTCCGGCCCCGACGACCACGACGTCGTACGTCTCCGGCATGGGTCACACCTTGAGCATGGCCCAGTCGCGGAGGATCTCCCGCGCGGCGTTCATCCCCGGCGCGCCCATGACGCCGCCTCCCGGGTGCGCGCCCGAGCCGCACAGGTAGAGGCTCTTGATCGGGGTGCGATACTGCGCCCATCCCGCCACAGGCCGCAGGAACAGGAGCTGGTCCGGCGTCAGCTCCCCATGGAAGATGTTGCCGCCCGTCAAGCCGATCACCTGCTCGAGGTCCCACGGGCTCAGGACCTGCTTGTGGAGGATGATCTTCCGGATGTCCGGGATGTACTCCTCGATCGTGTCGATGACCGTCTCTCCGAACGCCTCCCGTCGTTCCTCCCAGGTACCGTTGCGGAGGGTGTACGGTGCGTACTGGATGAAACAGGACATCAGGTGCTTTCTCGGGGGAGCGAGGGTCGGGTCGAGCGTCGACGGCACACACATGTCCACGTAGGGGCGATGGGAGTAGTTCCCGTACTTCGCGTCGTCGTACGCGCGCTCGATGTAGTCCACGCTCGGGCCGAGCGAGATCGCTCCCTGTAGCTGAGGCCCGTTCCCGGGAAGGGCGGAGAAGCTCGGGGCCTCCTTCAGGGCGAGGTTCACCTTCCCCGAGGAACCCTCGATCTTGAAGTTCTCGATGCCGCGGACGAAGTCCGCCGGGAGGTCGGACCGCTCCAAGAACTTGAGGAACGTCCGCTTCGGGTCCGCGCTCGACGCGACGATGCGGGAGTAGAGCTTCTCCCCGCTCGCCAGTTCCACGCCGATGGCCCGTCCGCTCCGTACGAGGATTCGGCGGACCTCCGCGTTCACGCGAATCTCCGCGCCGAACGTCCGGGCCGCACGGGCGATGGATTCGCTCACCATCCCCATGCCGCCTCGCACGTATCCCCACGATCGGTAGGCGCCGTCGATCTCGCCCATGTAGTGGTGCATGAGGACGTAGGCCGTCCCAGGGGATCGTGGCCCGAGCAAGGTGCCGATGATCCCGCTCGCACACAGCCCTGCCTTCAGGACGTCCGTCTCGAACCATTCGTCGAGGTAGTCGGCAGCGCTCATCGTCATGAGCCGCGCGAATGTGTACAGCTCGTCCTCCGTCAGCTCCTTCCGCTGCTTGTTCAGGGCGAGGAGCTTGCGCAACTCGGAGAGGCGCATGGAGCCGATGTTCGGCGGCGTCATCGAGAGGGTCGGCACGATGAACTTCGCCATCTTCGCCATGAGGCGGCCGAAGCGCGGATACGCTTCCGCGTCCCGGCGGGAGAACTTCGCGATCGCCTGGAAGGCGTCCTCCTCGTCGCCGCGGTGGTACAGGTATCGTCCGTCGGGCAGAGGGGTGAAGCTCGATTCTTGCGGGATCACCTCGAATCCGTGGGAGGGGAGGTCGAGGTCGCGGATGATCTGTGGGCGCATGAGGCTGCAGACGTACGAGCAGACGGTGAACTTGAATCCCGGATAGACCTCTTCCGTGACCGCCGCTCCGCCCAGGACGTACCGACGCTCGAGGACGACGACCTTCTTCCCCGCGCGTGCGAGATAAGCCGCGGTCACGAGGCCGTTGTGCCCACCTCCGATCACGATGGCGTCGTATTGAGTTGTGATGGAGGTCCCCCTCCACGGCGCACCGTGGACCCATCTACATGGAGCAGACGCGCCGGCCGCGCGGGGTAACGAGGGAGGGGTTATATCGTTTGTCGCCGGTCCGCCCACGCTCGGGAGGCGACGTGATGCGACGCGGATCGCCGTTTCATTCTCGGACGTCGGCGCTGTGCGATAGCTGGGAATGGCGAGGCTGGTCCGGATACTTGGCGGCGACGTCGTACTCCTTGGTTCCGGAGATGGAGTACTATGCGATCCGCCACTCCGCGGGACTGATCGACGTCTCGCCCCTCTATAAGTATCACGTGAAGGGAAAGGATGCGTTGCACCTCGTGAACAAGGTCGTCACCCGAGATGCGTCGAAGCTCGGGAAGGGCCAGATCTACTACACGCCGTGGTGCGACGAGCGTGGCAAGACGGTCGACGACGGCACATTGTGGAACCTCGGCGACGGCTCGTACCGAATGACGGCCGCGGAGCCGAACCTGAAGTGGCTTCAAGACGCGGGGATGGGACTCGACGTCGAGGTCGAGGATGTCTCCGAACAGATCGGGGCCGTCGCGCTGCAGGGGCCCTCGTCCCGTGCGATCCTCCTGGAAGGCGCGGACGGTGCCGTCGCGAAGCTGCGATACTTCCGGTTCGTGAAGACGGAGTTCGACGGCATCCCCGTCATGATCTCTCGAACGGGCTACACGGGCGACCTGGGCTACGAGGTCTGGGTTGAGCGGGAACGCGCGGAGGGGTTGTGGGATGCGCTCATGGACAAAGGTGAGGGCCACGACATCACCCCGGCGGGGATGCTCGCGCTCGACGTCGCCCGCATCGAGGCGGGGCTCATCCTCGCGGAGGTCGAGTACGAGCCGGCGCGGAAGGCGATCATCGACGCCCAGCGGTACTCGCCCTTCGAACTGAGCCTGGACTGGACCGTCGCGATGAGCAAGGGCCCGTTCATCGGCCGCCGCGCGCTCATGGCAGAACAGCGTCGCGGCGTGGCGCGCCGGACGGTCGGGCTCGAGGTCAGCTGGCAGGCCCTTGAGAAGCACTATTGGGCCATGGGTCTCCCGCCGCAGCCTCCCTCCGAACCGTGGCGCGAGAAGATACCTCTCCACGCCGGCTACCGTCAGATTGGTTGGGCCACGAGCGGCTGCTGGTCTCCGCTCCTGAAGAAGTACATCGCGATCGCGACGGTCGCGGCGCCCTATTCCCGGCCGGGCACGGTGCTCGACATCGAGCTCATGGTCGAGTGGGAGCGTCACCGGGTCCCGGCGACGGTCGTGGAACGACCGTTCTTCGAGCCGGAGCGCAAGAAGGCCTGACGCAGACCGGATGCAGCAATCGATTTATCGCGACCGGGCTTCCCGGGACTCGATGGCCTCGTGGGACGCAATCATCGTGGGAGGCGGGCACAACGGGCTCGTCTCGGCCGCGTACCTCGCGAAGGCGGGCCTGAAGGTCCTCGTCCTCGAGCGGCGAGCGATCGTCG